>Ga0105237_10003235_pt1 | contig 19486 bp, 14 predicted proteins | sample KBSC24metaG_FD_81520 | JGI IMG/M metagenome (GOLD analysis project Ga0105237, IMG submission 81520) | Corn rhizosphere microbial communities from Kellogg Biological Station, Michigan, USA - KBS C2-4 metaG | ecosystem: Host-associated > Plants > Roots > Rhizosphere > Soil | place: Michigan, USA... | reverse complement strand
CGCACCTCCGGAGTCGGCGCGTTCTTGAGCACGCTCAGGACAAAGAATTTGCCGTGAAACGAGGTGCCTTCGAGTTTCATCCGCTGAAACTCCGAGGCGCGAAAAAGCCGGGCGGACTTGGGAAAACAGAGGCGGGCAGCCATGAGGACTTACGAATTACGATTGATGATCGACGATTCGAGTGCACCTCCGTCCGCACCCGGCCCAAAATCGTAAATCGTAAATCCTAAATCGTAAATGACTCGGCTCAGGCCTGCGTATGGCGCGCGTAAGGGATTTCCACACCCTTCGGCAGAAGCCGCTTGCGGCCTTGCTGGCGGCGGCGACTGAGGATCGCGCGGCCGTTTTTAGTCTTCATCCGGGCGCGGAATCCGAATTGGCGTTTGCGGGTGCGCTTCGAGGGTTGATAGGTGCGTTTCATAGGCCGTGGCGAAAATCAGGGATTGAGAAAAGAGGGCGAAGGATAACGGTCCGTCGCGATCTGTCAACCAACGTGGCAAAAAAATTTGCCCGCGCCAGCTGGAAACCGCCCGGCCTCTGTTCCGAGGTTCAAGCGTAAGCGTTCTTTTCTCTGTAGCAACCCGCGAAATTCGAGCCAGCCGGATCAACTCCGATCACATGCATCCGGCTGGCACCGAAAGACAACGCAGACTGCGAAGAACGAGAAACCTCTTCAAACCTGAACCCTCCTCCCCCACGCCGCGCGTCATAACCGGGACTATTCCCTTGCCATGACCCCGCCGCTCCTTAGATTTGCCTCCCTTTTTCTGCCACAATGATCGACATTCAACCCAACTTCGCCGCCGTCAAACAAGGCCTTATCCCCATCACGCCCCAGGAGCAGATGAAGCTGGATAAGGATGGACTGGATGTGATCCACGACATCTACCGTTACGCGAAGACGGGGTTTGCCTCGATCGATCCGGACGATTTTGACCGGATGAAATGGTATGGCGTTTATCGCCAGAAGCCCAAGGACAGCGGCTACTTCATGATGCGGCTGCGGCTGCCCGGCGGCCAGATCAATGCGGCCCAGGCCATCAAGATCAGCGAAGTGGCCGACCGCTTCGCCCACGGCTTCTGCGACATCACCACACGCATGACCATCCAGTATCACTGGCTGCGTATCGAAGATATTCCGACGGTCTTCAGCGAAATGGACAGCGCCGGCATCGCCACCGCCGGGGCTTGCGGCGACATCCCGCGCAATGTCGTCGGCTGCCCGGTTGCCGGGCTCGACCCCGAAGAAATCATCGACGCAACGCCGGAAATGCGCGAGGTCGACGCTGGCGTCGTCAATAATCCCGCTTTCTCGAATCTGCCCCGGAAATACAAGATCAGCGTCTCCGGTTGCTGCATCCACTGTGCGCAGCCCGACATCAATGACGTGGGCGTCTTCGGGCTGAAGCGCACGGTCCATGGAGTCGAAGAGCGCGGCTATGGCATGATGATCGGCGGCGGTCTCAGCGCTTCACCGCACCTCGCACAGATTCTCCCGTATTTCCTCAAGCCCGGCCAGATCTGGCCGGTGGTGAAAGCCGTCACGGAGTTCTTCCGCGATGACGGATACCGCCTGAAGCGCAACCGCGCCCGGTTCAAGTTCCTCGTAGCCGATATCGTGAGCGCCGGAGGCATCGAGAGCCTGGTCACCCATGTGGAAAGCCGGTTGGATTTCAAACCCGAGCGCCACACGGACTTCCCCATCATCAAGGACCAGGAGACCGACCACATCGGCGTGCACAAGCAAAAGGAAGACGGCCTTTACTGGGTGGGCGTCTGCTTCCCCGGCGGCCGCATCCGCAATGCCGTCCTCGGCAAACTCGGTGCCCTCACCCTGAAATACGCCGCGCCGGGCCGTGATCAGATCCGCCTGACCAACAAGCAAAACCTGCTTCTGGTGAATATTCCCGAAGCCAATCTCGCCGCCCTGAAGGCCGAATTGGATGAACTCGGCTGCGACTACCAGCCTTCGAACTTCCGCAAGGGCTGCGTGAGCTGCACCGGCATCGAATTCTGCAACCTCGCCGTGGCCGAGACCAAGAACCGCATGCTGGCGCTGATCACCGAGCTCGAGGACACCTCCGGCTGGTACAAAGGCAAAATCCGCATCCACTTCAGCGGCTGCCCCTCGAGCTGCGGCCAGCATCAAATCGCCGATATCGGCTTCCGCGGCGCCCGCACCAAGGTGAACGGGGAGATGGTCGACGCTTACGACGCCTTCATCGGCGGCCGTCTCGGCGCCAATCGCCGGTTCAACGACCTGCTCAAAGGGAAGATCATTGCCAAGGACGTGCACCTCTTCATCGACAAGCTGCTGCGGGTGTACGACTCCAAGAAGCAGGGCGAGGAAACCTTCGCCGAGTTTGCCGATCGGGTGAAGAAGGACGAAATCCTCGCGGCGTTGGACTGGAAATAGCGCGTGTCCGCATGGACGGAATTGCCAATTTTGGCGCCTTCAGATAGACTGGAGGCATGAGCATTCCGGAGTTGAGAGCCGAAGCCGCAGCCTTGTCCGATCAGGATCGGCGGGAGTTGATCGGTTATTTGCTCAGTATTGGGCGGCAGCGCAGTTCCGACTACTGGGATCGCATGGCTGCCAAAATCGAGGACCGCAGCCCGGGGAGCTGGGTGGCCGAAGAGGATCTGGATAAGGCTTTGGGTCTGGATCGACCAGAGGCGTGAGCAACTACAGGTTGCTGGTCGACTGGGAGGTCATTGAGAAGCTGAACAGTCTTCCCGTGACAACGAGGAAGCGAATCCGGCAGGCACTCATTCGGATTGCGAGCGCCCCCGATTTGCTCAGTGAATACCGCGAACCGAATCCCAGAGGCATACCCCTCGACGTCCATTTGTGCGCTGGATTTGCCATCAAATACTGGATCGATTTTGCCGACCGGCACGTGAAAATCCTGGATCTGGAGTCGGCAGACCGAATTTAGCCTGGGAAACTGGGAAATCTGCGTCGCAGCACCACACCGCCCTTTCCACCGGGGGTGGTTTGTGCCATAGAGGCGGCGCTTTGCCCATGGACGACGAGCCTCATATTGAACAAGCCACGCTGGAAGACCTTCCGCAATTGACGGATCTTCTCTTCGACCTGTTCACGCAGGAAGCCGATTTTGTCCCGAATCGCTCCAAACAGATGCGTGGGTTGCGGCTCCTCCTGGAGCAACCGAACCGCGGCCGCATCTTTGTCCTGCGGCAGAATGGAACCATCCTTGGGATGATCAATCTCCTCTTTACGATCAGCACGGCCGAGGGCGGTTTTGTCATCGTGCTGGAGGACGTGATCGTTCATCGCGATTACCGGGGGCGCGGTTTTGGCGACAAACTGCTGCGCCACGCCATCGAATACGCGAAAAAGAAGGACTTCGCCCGCATCACGCTTCTGACCGACCGGATGAATGCCGAGGGACAACGCTTCTTCAAGGAGCATGGGTTCATCGAATCGAAGATGATCCCGATGCGCATGTATCTCTCGACCGCCCATACGCCTACCTGACGGCATGGCGGAGTCGTTCGTCGATCTCGGCTTTGCGCGCGTGGATACGGACCGGACGCGGCGTTGCGGCTTCCCGGAAGTGATTTTCGGCGCGAACAAAACGCCGGAAGAAGTCACGGCCATCGCGCGCGTGATCCTCGAAAAGGACGGAGTCCTGCTCGTGAGCCGGGCCAATGAGGCCCAGCACGTGGCGCTCGCCGGGGCGTTTCCGACCGCGAAATGGCACGCCCGCGCGCGCTGCCTCACGGTGGAGCTCACTCCCCGTCCCAAACTCAATGGCACCATCGGCGTGATCTGCGCGGGCACGTCCGATCTGCCCGTGGCCGAGGAGGCGAAAGTGACCCTGGAGGTTTTCGGCAATCACGTGGAGCAAATTAACGATGTCGGAGTGGCCGGAATTCATCGCCTGCTGGCGGTGCGCGACCGACTGGAAGCGTGCAACGCGGTGATCGTGGTGGCCGGGATGGAGGGCGCGCTGCCGAGCGCGGTGGCCGGGTTGATCAGCAAACCGGTGATCGCCGTGCCGACGAGTGTGGGCTACGGTGCCAGTTTTGGCGGGGTGGCAGCGCTGCTCGGCATGCTCAATAGCTGCGGGTCGGGCGTCACGGTCGTGAATATCGACAACGGCTTCGGCGCTGCCTACGCCGCGGCGCAGATCAACCTGCTCGTCAATACGCCGCGGTAGGACGGATCACCATTGGGAGGCAAATGAATGGCGCACCATACTCCTCAATAATTTCCATTTCAGCGGGCGCATTCTTTGACCGCCCTACTACTAATATTCCACGCGCGACGAATGCCGGGCGACCGCCACAGACACGTCACCTTTGGGAGTTCGGACCACGATACTTTTTGCGGACAAAGGATCTCCACCCAAGGTGATCAACGCGCTGCGCTCTTCCTGCGGCTGCCACGACACGCTGAGCTTTCCAAAATGCGTCGGCAGGTTTTCAATCCTCATCGGCTTCGCAAACCAATCTTCCGGCGCGCCCGCGAACAACACGAGCTTGTCGCCATCCTCAAAGGCGAGGGCGTCGCGCAGGAGCAACTGCATCTCGGCAATCGCCCAACCGTGCGGCATGGCCATTGCGCTTTTAGCGCTGCCATCCGGATTGCGGACCACACGCCAGTGAGTCCGAATCTTGCCCCAGTTTCCGGGGCCGCTCGGGCCTCCTTCATCGAAGGCATACCAGCCGCGCATCTGCTCGTGATCGAGATGGATGGCCAGCGTCTCCGCCGCCGCCGCACGATTGCCGGCGAGAAGGCCTTGATGCGCGCGAGCGAGTGGAAAATACCGCCAACTCGCCGGTTTCTGCGCGCCTATCGTGCCAAATTGCGCCCGGGCTTTTTCACCCTCCAAGGGATACAACCGGCAAGGCCAGAGCACTGAGTAGTTGCCGTATTCTCCCTTGCGCAGAGCGGCGCCAAATCGCTGGTCATAGGCTTGCGCCAGTTTCTCCACGAGCGACTTCCACTTCGCGGCATCGTCCTTGTTTCCCACAGCCTCCGCCAGCGCGATGGCGGAGCGCAGGCCGGCCAGGTCGAACGCCTCGGTGTATTCGGGATGCGTGCCGTCGCAGGCGCCGGGGCGAAGCTCCTGGCGTTTTTCCGGAGGGAGCGCCGCGCCAAAATCCAGGCTTGCCGCATTCACCCAATGCGGCTCGGGCGTCGTCCGGTAGTATTCGATCATCGCCGCGATTTTCTGCGCGGCGGGATAAACGCGCTTCAGCCACGCATCATCCCGCGTGAATCGCCAATGCTCGCCCAGGATCCACAGGACCTGTCCCGGATTGTCCGCTTCGGGCTCGACGCGCCCGTTAAACGGATGGCTCAGGAAGTAGTCGACGGCGCGTGCGGCCAGATCGAAGGCGCCCGCCTTTTGGAGAATGTTGGCGACATAAACTCCGTCGCGATTGAAGACGTTGTAGTTGATGACCGCCACATCGGGCGCTCCGTCGTTCATCGCGAGGGCGGCGTGGCCGGTGATGGCCGCAAAGCATTCCGCCCAGCGGGCATCCGGCACTTCGATGCGCACGGAGCCAGCCAGTTTGCGCCCCTCCGACTCCGCTTCGGTGAAAAGATCGGCCACCGAGAGCGCGCGGCAGACTTCAATGCCGGGGGCGAATTGCCAGACGCCGCCCTCGCCGGAAATGGGGTCAGCCAGGTCGAGCTGCGCCCATGGCGATTTGCCGTCCCAGATATGGCCTACAGCCCGCCGGCCCGGCAGCACGGGACAAAGAAAGCCGAGCACCTTTGTTTCGTGCGGGGGCAACGCGATGTTGTAAACCATTTCGCCCCGGCACTCGCCATTCGCCGACTCGACGTGCCCATCCTGAGCCGGGGTCAACGGTCGCGCTTCGAAGGGCGACGCGGCGAGGATGGCTCCATCGGAAGGCGTGTCCGCCACGAGCACGGCGTGGTCCTGCATGAAGAAGGCCTGCCGGGAAAACGCGAGCGCGGGAATGGCCGCGCCCGCGGGGCCATCCGGGGTCACGAAAACGGACAGCGAGGTGGTCGCGGTCGCGTCGGAAGTGTTTTCCAGCAGCACCCGCGCGGCAACCATGCACCCGTCCCCCAGCAACGCCGTGCGTTTCACCGCGCAAATCTCGACGGTGCCTGTAATCGCGGCGCCGCCAGGGATGCGGCACCACGGAATGAGCAATCCGCCACCCCTCAATCCGTGCTCGGACGTTATGACTTTGGCCGACTCCGGCACGGACGTCTCCGGTAACCGAAAGGAAACGCCGAAACTGCCGAAGCCGGGCGAGAAGCTGCCGTCGGGCTCAACGAATGTCTTCAGCGTGTCGGGCTGATCCGGCACGCCGATCGGAATATGGATCTGGCCGGGAGCGGGCGGTTCCGCGGCGACGAGCGCATGGCTGGCGAGACCCAGCAACAACAGCCCGCAGCCACGCGACCACCGCCGCGCGTTCACTTGGGCGCGGGCAACGGCACCTGCTGGCGCTGGCGCAGGTAGAGGAAAAGATCGCGCACGCTCTGCTCATCGAGCGCCAGGAGCAATCCCTCGGGCATCATCGACTGGTCGCTCGTCTTCATCTCCTTGATCTCCGCGCGCGGCACCGTCACCGGGTCGCCGAGCGTTTTGAGCACCACCTCGCGCGCGTCTTCGGACGCAATGATCCCGGCCAGAAACTGGCCGCTTTTGGTGGTGATGAACGTTTGCTGGTAGTCCTTCCCGATAATCGCATTCGGATCGATGATGTTGAGCAGGAGATAATCCACGTCCTCGAACGAGCCCGGGAGTTCGGGTCCGATCTTGCCGCCTTCACCGAAAAGCGTATGGCAGACGGCGCACGTCTGGCTGAACAACTGGCGGCCGTGTTTCACATCAGCGTGCAGGATGGCATCGGTGCCGAGAAACTCTTTGAACTTCGCGATGATCTTCTGTTTTTCCTCGGAGGACGTCCGCACCACGCCCCAATTTTTCTCGACCCATTTCTCGATCTCCGGGTCCTTGATGTTCTGCAACTGACGCACGAGCGGAGCCGTGATCTCGGTCCGCGCCATCTGTTTCGCATCGATGGCGGCCAGCACGGCGCGCGCGCTCGACGGCCGCGACAGCAAGGAGTTGAGCGCGTCACGCTTCTCGGCCCCATTGAAATTAGGAAAACCCGCGAGCACCGCCGCGGGGATTTTCGCATCATCAAAACCCGCGAGCCCGCGCAACGTGGGCTCGCGGAGGGGCGACGGCTCCTTGAGCAGTTCGAGCAGCAACGGAACGGCAGCCGCATCCCTGGCGGCGACCAGAGAATCGAGCGCCGCCTGGCGGGCTTCGGGGGCGGCGTTCCGGTCGCCGAGCGTGTGCCGCATTTCCGCCATGGCACTTTCCCCTCCGAACGTCACCGCCAGGGCCTGGGCCTGCTTGCGCACTTCTTCATTCGGACTGGTCTTGAGCCTGGCGTAGAGAGCCTCCCATGCGGCCGGCACCGTGGCATCGTGGCGACCCTTGAGCGTGGCGTTGATCCCGCGGAGAATGTTCGCCTGGGCCTCGGGGTTCTCAATTTTGGCCAGCGTCTGCATCAGGATATCGAGCGGCTTGGGCGCCGCCGGTTGCTGCGCACATACGAGCGAACTCCCCAAAATCAGCATCCCCGCGGCGGCGGCAATTCGTTTGCGTAATTTGACCGTCATTCCGCGGAGGCTGTGGCCACGGCGGCGATGCGCCGGGTGATGAACTCCTGCACTTTGGGAATCTTGCAGTTCGCGAGCAGGTTTGCGCCACGCGCGACATCGGCGGCGACCGCCGGCTCCGCCGCATACCAGAGCATCAGCGGCAGATTGTGATCGTCCGCGTCTTCGGCGTGTTCGGCCAGCGCCTCGATGATCGGCCAGCGCTGGGCGATCTCAATGCGCTGGGCGGCGGAGGCGAGATACAGCCGGACGACCGGCGACGGATCTTCCTTGGCGAGGCGCGCGAATTCCGCGAGGAGCGCAGCCGAGGGCTTTCCGTCCTCCGCCGCGAGCTGGATCGTCCAGGCACGCAGATAGACCATCGGGCTTTTCAGGTTCTCCAGCGCCAGCGCCTCGGTGAGGCCTTGCACACCGTGCAGCGCCCAGAGCGCGCGCAGCTTGCGCGTCTCGTCGGGATTCTCCCGCAGCATTTTCGCCAGCGCGGACTGCACCTCGGCCTTTGGGCCACGCTCCGCGAGGAGCCGGCGTGCATGGCGCACGTACCATTCATTGTCGTTGAGCTGATCCTGGACCAGTTCGGCATCGCTGGCCTTGGCGAGGTCCACCTGCACCGGCTTCACTCCTTGATAGACCAGCTTGTAGAGACGCCCGTTCGTCCGGTCGGTGAAGTCGCGCTGCTGATGGCACGGCACCTTGTCGTACCAGTCATTGACGAAGACCGAACCATCCGGGCCGTATTGCGGGCTGAGTCCGCGATACCACGGATCGTTCGAGATGAGAAAATCCATGTTCTTCGCGGCCTTCATCCCGGAACCAGCGTGCTCGAGCTTTTCGTTGCGCATCTTGTTCATGTGGATGTCGTGGAAGAAAAACGTGTTGCGGAATTCTTTCGGCCACTGCCCGCCGAGATAGACCATCGCCCCGCAATACGCGCGTTTCTCGTATTCGAAATCGGCGATCGTCTTGATGTCGTCATAGGTGAATTTGTTCGCGTGCGGTCCGGACTGGCGTTGATACCGGGCGCCCTGGATGCACTGCCACATGTGCGGGATGACGCAGGCCTCGAAATACGCCTGCCCCCAGTCGTCCCAATCCACGCCCCATTGGTTGCTCCCGCCCTCGGCGTAGATCTCAAACTTCTTCCGCGCGGGATGATACCGCCACACACACGCATTGAGCGGCGTCCGCTCCGCGGCCGGCGCGCCGGGCTTGCCGATATTCGAAAAGGTGAAGACCCCCTGGGTGCCGTAGAGCCATCCATCCGGGCCCCAGGTGAAATCGTTCAGCGTCTCGTGCGTGTCCTCGTTGCCCCAGCCGTCGAGAACGATTTGCGGTTCCCCCGAAGGCTTGTCCTCGCCGTCCTTCACCGGGAAGAAGAGCAGATTCGGCGGAGCGCCCACCCAGATTCCGCCATGCCCGTAAGCGATGCCGGTGGCGAAAGTCAGCTTGTCGTAGAACACGGTGCGCTTGTCCGCTTTGCCGTCACCATCCGTATCTTCGAAGATGATGATCTTGTCCTTCGGCTCGCCGGGGCACACGGGGTAGTTCGTGTTTTGGATCACCCAGAGGCGGCCACGATCGTCCATCGTATAGGCGACCGGCTGCACGATGTCCGGCTCCGCCGCCACGAGCTGCGCGCTGAAGCCCGATGGCAGCCCCATCCTTTTCGCGGCTTCGGGCGCAGGCACGCTGGCGGTCGTGGCCACAGGGCGGCGGGCATCTTCGAGAGGTTTGTAGTCCGCCGCGAGAACCGGCAGCGCGGAACCCGCGAGCGCCGGAACGATGAGGAGGGAGAGACGATGTTTCATGGGGAATCGGGAGGTAATCAAACAAAGACCAGGATAGGCCGCTTGGCTGTTTACGCCAGAAATCGGTGCGATTGCGACATCGCGCAGGGCGCACCTACTTGCGCAGGAAGATAAAAGCGCCGCGTTTGTTGCCCACGATCACGTCGGGCTTGCCGTCGCCATTGAGGTCGCCCGCCATCACCTGCGTGCCCACGCCCGACTGGTCGTCGATGAGGTGCGCGATCCATTCCACCTTGCCATTCCCGCGTTTGAGTTCGAACCAGTAGAGCACCGGGTCGGCATTCGGTTCCTTGTCGCCTTCCGGGCCGTGCGCCCAAAAGCGTTTGCCGGTGATGATATCCATCACGCCATCGCCATTCATGTCCTGAAGCCACATGGCGTGCGGCTGCGAGAATTTCACTCCCTGCGGATTTTCCTCCGGCTTTTCGCCGACGATCACATGCTTCGTCCACCCTTCGACGCCACCCTCGTTCGTTTGCTCGAACCACGCGATCCCGTAGCCGTGGGCTTCGATGCTGGTGATGATGTCGTTCTTGCCGTCGCCGTTGACATCGTAGGCGTACATCTGCGCGCCGCCTTTGCCGAATTGGAACTCGTGCTTTTTCCATACGGGATCGCCTTCGAGCGAAGCCGGGTGCTCCCACCATCCGCCCGCCTCGATCAAATCCATGCGCCCATCGCCATTCACATCGCCCACCCCGAGACCATGAGTGAATTTCTGCCACGGACCTTTGGGCGAAATGTTGTGCCATTTCCACTTCTCCTCCGGATGGCTCCAATTTGGTTCGGCATAGCCCCAGTAACCGCCTGAGCTGCACACGATCTCCGGCTTTCCATCGCCGGTGATGTCCACGAAGGTCGGCGACTCATTGTCCGTCACGTCGAGCGCAATATGTTTCGCCCATGGCTCATCCTTGCCCTTGGGGTTCTCGTACCAAATGGATTCCTTGCCGGGGAACCCGAGCACGAGCACGTCGGGGTAGCCGTCGCCATTGAAGTCGTAGACGAAGGTCAGGAAATTGTCGGAGTATCCGTTCTCATAGCCGAGGGCGCCTTTGTAGCCGGGAATCTCGATTTCGGTGCCATCCGCCTTCTTCACCTTCGAGCGGACGGTGTCGGGATAGATGGTGTGACGCACCTTGAAGTCGGGGCCTTCCCACCAATACGGCCCATAGACCACATCCATTTTGCCATCCTTGTTGAAATCACCGAACGCCGCACCTTCCGCCCAAAACTGATCGGTGAGTTGGATCTTGGTGAACTCACCCGAGGGCACGGGCTGTTGGGCCAATGCGGGTGTGGCGATGCTGATGAGGGCGATGAGGACGGAGGAGGGCTTCATGGGAGAAAAGGAGGACATGTTTCTCGCAGAGGGACCCGAGGCTGACAAGGACCGTTGCCAGCGCCGGACCCGCGCGACCCTCGTCCGCCCGCGACCAAATGGATGAACACCCAGCGAAAGATCCCTCGGATTTTCCGGCAACGGCACGAGTGGCGCGAGAGAGTTTTCCGCCGTGCTACAAATGTAGCTTGACCGCGCGCTACATTTGTAGCACGGTCCCGCCATGAAGCCGATTCCCCGCATTTCAGAATCCGAGTGGGAGGTGCTCGCCGTCCTCTGGAGCAAGGCGCCCCTGACTGCCGCCCAAGTTTGTGACGAACTCCCCGCCCGATCGTGGAAGCTGAGCACGGTCAGGACATTCCTGGCGCGGCTGGAAAAAAAGGGCGTCGTCAAATCCCTCGCCGGTGGCGAAGCGAAGATTTATTCGCCCCGTTTGAGCCGGGATGAATGCGTCCGCGACGCCAGCGACTCGTTTCTCGATCGCGTGTTCGGCGGAGCGACGTCCTCCCTCCTGCTCTACTTCGCAAAAAGCAAGCGCCTCAATCAACGCGAATTGGCGGACTTGGAAGCGATTCTCGCCCAGAAACGGAAGGAAAAGTAATATGCGCTCCGAAACAGCCATTCTCCTCCTGAAAGCGGTGATGACGGCGTCGTGGCAGGGCTCCGTGGTAATGCTGTTGATCCTGAGCCTTCGCCCATTGCTGGGGCTCCGTGTTCCGGCCCGCTGGCGATGCATCTTGTGGACCTTCGTCCTGGCCAGGCTGCTGGTGCCGACCTTCATCCTTCCGCCCAGCCCCGTGAGCCTGCAGAACATTCCCATGGTCGAGCGTCCCGGCGAACGCGTGGCGATGGCATTCGATACCGCGTACACGAATTACTTCAGCGCCGGTCGCGCCGGGAATCAGGAATCGAACTTCGTCGGGGCCGCCATCCAAAAGCCGGCGACCGTGACCGCCCCTTCCATTCACTGGCCCAAGATTCCCTGGTGGCAACTCGGTGCGGTCATCTGGATGGCGGGCGCCACCTTGCTGGCCGCGAGGATTCTTGGCGCGACGCTTCGGCTTCACGGGCGGATGCGCCGGGACGCGAGAGCGGCGAACGAATCGGTCTCGGTGATTTGGCATTCCTGTTGCGAGCGCTTGTCGCTCGCACGCGCACCCCGTCTCCTGGTCGTGCCATGGATCGACACCCCCGCGCTGGTGGGCGTGATTCGACCCGCATTGCTGATCCCGGAAAAAGGGACCGAGACGTATTCCCGAGGAGATTGGGAACATGTTTTCATGCACGAACTGGCACACTACAGCCGTCGGGATCACTGGATGCACGTCATCGAACTCGTTGCGCTCTGCGTCCATTGGTTCAACCCACTCGTCTGGCTGGGATTTCGTTTTCTGGCCACCGACCGTGAACTCGCCGCCGACGAACTGGCGTTGAAACATCTCAAGACGGAACGCGCCGTCGGCTACGGCGATACCCTGCTCAAGGTCCTCTCCGCCCACTCGGCCGGAGGTTTCCAGCCCGGCATGATCGGCATCGTGGATGACAGTGCCCAACTGAAACAGCGCTTCCGGCGAATCGTTGCCTTCGGGCCGCCCAAGGTTGTCAGTTCCATGTTGGGCTTGGGCTTGACCCTGGCCGTGGCGATTGTCGTCTTGGGCCGGGAATCCAACACGGCGGACCTGTCGCGTTACCGCGGCATGAAACCGGTGGACGCCCTCGTTGCCGCCGCGGCCAGGAATGATTTGCCGGTCGTGCGCAAACTTCTGGACGACGGTCTTGATATCAACAGCATCGCCTCCGTTGCGGGCGAAAAGACAGCCCTGGCTGCCGCCGCGGCGGCGAATCAGTTGGAGACCGTGCGCCTTCTCGTCGCGAAAGGAGCGGAGATCAATTCGGCAGACGGCCAATCGTCACCAGCGTATCTGGCCGCAGTACGGAATGGCTCGCTGGGGAGCGCCGGGTATCTTCTTGCCAAAGGCGCTGTTTGCGATCCGGAAGCTCTGGCGGGAGCAAAGCAGGAAGATGCCAGTCGCAACGATCGCGTCTACCAGGTTTCCGTTCCCGCGGAGCGCGGGCAGATCCTCGATCGCCATGGAAAAGTTCTGGTGACGAACCGGGTCAGAACCGATCTCGCCATCATTTTCCCGAGCTTGCTGCTCTCCGACGCCGACGCCCTCACCTTCATTCGGCAACAGGTGGCCACGGCGAATAGCGTGCTGCCCGAGCGACCCATCGACTTTTCCGAGACGGCGGCTCTGCGTCACTATAAAAACTGGGGCATGATTCCTCTGGTCATTGCCGAGGATTTAACTCCCGACCAGCAAGCCGCCGTCGCGAAGCAGGGCCATGGACTGATGCTTCCACCCGTTTCCAAACGCATCTATCCGCACGGATCGCTGGGCGCCCATATCTTCGGCTTCGTCGGCAGGGGCGCCAGGGCACTCGACGGGCGACTCCAGGGCGACGCCCAGCTTCCGCCGGAGTATGAGGAAGGGCGTGAAGGTCTGGAGGCGGCTTTCAATGAAGCTCTGACGGGCAAATTCGGACAACGGACCTATCACTTCGACGCTCAGGGAAAGAAGGTTTCAGAGGAAATCACGCAGTGGCCGCAGCCGGGGAGCAATGTGGTCACGACCCTCGACCTCGACCTCCAGAGGCTGTGTGAACAGGCGCTTCAGGAAGGGTCAAAACGCGGGGCAATCGTCCTCATCGATCCCAACACCGGCGAAGTTCTCGCCATGGCGTCCTGGCCAGCTTTTGACCCCAACGCCTTCACCCCATCGGTCTCCTTCAAGGAGTGGCGGTCGCTCAACGACAATCCGGACGTTCCACTGGTGGGCCGGGCTTTTCAGGGCGCCTATCCTCCCGGCGGGATGTTCAAAGTCTTCGTGGGCCTGGCGGCTGTGGAAAGCGGCGCCATCAAGCGCGACGAAAAAATCTCGAGCCCATCATCCCTCCAAATTGGGGAACACATTTTCCGCGACTGGAAGAACGCAGACCGTGGAACACTCACCTTCGCCGAGGCATTGGAACAAAATGCCGACACCTGGTTTTACCAGGCAGGAACGAAGACCGGCGCGAATCCCATTGTGGATTGGGCGGTAAAATTTGGGTTCTCCCGGAAAACAGGGATTCCATTGCCTGGAGAATCCGCGGGCCTCATCCCGACGGACGACTACATGAAGGAAAAGCTGAAAACGGATTGGAATGGAGCCCCAGAGGGGTGGCTGGCCAATCTCTCCATCGGGCAGGGGGTGACGCTCGTCACACCGCTCCAGATGGCGCAGGCGATGGCGACGCTGGCCAATGGCGGGACGTTTCATCAAACCCGTCTGGTCTCACAGTTGCAGGATCACGCAGGCAAAACCATCGGCGAGTACAAACAACAGCGTCAGGACCAGTTGAACATCCAGCCGGAGGTGCTCGCTGACCTCAAGAAGGCCATGGTCGCGGTCGTCGCCGGGCACGAGGGCACTGGGCGTGCGGCCTCCGTCAACGGAGTCCAGGTCGCTGGCAAGACCGGGTCCAGCCAATGGCTCGGCCCGAAAAACGCAAAAAAAACCCTTTCCTGGTTCGCAGGGTTTGCTCCCGCGGATCGGCCGGCCTACGCGTTCGCGGCCGTCACCGAGAGCGACGAAGGCATCGAGCGAGGCGATTCCATGGCCGCGCCGATCGTCGGCAAGGTTCTTCGTGAATTACTCAAAGACGGCACGGGACCCAAATGACCTACCTCACTTCGCAAGCTTCGTCACCGTGACGCTTTGGACGACGTATTTGCCGGAATTGAAAGTGAAGTTGTAGGCCCACTGGCTCACGAATTGGGCGTCGTCGATCTTCCACTTCGCAGTGGACCATTCCTTGTTGTCCGGCACCTCGAAGGGCTCCGCCTTCTTGTAACCGCTGGTCGACTCGTAGGTGAGCGTGAGTTTGGCCGGATCATTGGCTTCGTTCCGGCGGATCACGACGCTGATCTCGATCGGCGTCGTAGTGTAGGAAAGGAAATTCGGATCCACCATGAACACATTTCCACCCGGCACGGTGCCGGCGCGCGCGGAACCGCCATAGGCCAGCACGTCCGCGGCGATGGACTCCGCCGACTTGGTGTGCAGTCCCTTCTCCACGTTTTTCTCGCCGAACGTGACGGAGACTGATTTGGCGCCCGTGTAATCGCCATTCCAGGTGAACGGCTTCCCCTTGTTGGCCTTGGCGATCTGCACGATTTTGTCCGGCACACCATCGACGAAGATCGGCCCGGTGGTGAGTGCATAAGTCGCCGACTGGATGGCGTTGCCGGTCAGCGGCTCGATGATCCTTACGGGCTGGCCAAAGTTCACGTTGTCCGGCGTCTTCGTCGCCGCCCACGTGGCGAGCACCGTGCCTTTGGCGCCCTGGAATACGAAGCCGTAGTGTTTGTCGTTGAGCAGCAGCCAGCCGAGGCAGGTGGGATGCTGGCCAAAGAGCGCGACCATCTGGGTGAGCGCCGTGAAGGAGTTGCGCGGCGTGCCGGTCTTTTCCATCAAGCCCATCGGCCCGCTGTCGCCATCCATGGCTTCGAACCACTGGATGCAGGTCATTCCCTGCGCAATGCCCATGGCATAATACTTGACGAGCGCCTGGCCCTGGGCGTCGGGACCGAGCTTGTTGTATGGCCCCGACGCCGCGTAACCGATCTCGGTCAGGACGAGCGGGCAATTCACCTTCGCGGGATCACGCGCCGCGAGCATCTTGCGCAAGGTGCCGGCGATTTGCAGGTAGACCGCTTCGGTCCCGGGATAAGTCATGACGCAGCCGCCCACTTCGTAGGGGTGCAAGGTGACGTAGTCGAAGTGGCCCTTCGCCCCGGCGGCGATGGCCTGGTCGAGATACGTGATCGCCACGGACTTCGCGGCAATGCCGACCTTGCACGCCGGGTCCGCGGCCTTCGCGGCGTCGTATGCCGCCATGACGATCTTCGCGTAGTCCGCGGCGGTCTGGTCCTTGCCGGTGCCATTGGGCGGCTCGTTCCACACTTCCCAATACTTGATGCGCCCGTGGACGTGCTTCACCAGTTCCGAGACATACCGCGACCATCCGGCGAGATTGTTGACCGGCAGCCCCTTCGGGTCCTTCACGTTCCACTTCGGATTGCCGGCCAGAATGCCGCCAAACATCATGTGCTGCGATTCCAGGTAATCCATCTGGGCGTCGAGAGCTTCCCAGTTCCATTTTCCCTCCTCCGGCTCCACGCCATTCCAGCCCGTGCTACACGTGCGCTCGTTCGAGATGCCGATCGCTGTCATGCGTGGCACCCATTTGGCGTTCGACTGCGCGGAGACGTTGTTGATGTGGCAACTCCCGATGCCGAAGGGGCTGGAGAAGAGATCCTCAGGGGAGAGGGGCTTGTCGGCGGCGACAATTTGTCCGAGTGGAGACAACCCGCAAGCCGTGGCGCAAAGTGCAATCAATATCGGGCTCGGGAAAGGGGAACGCTTCATGAGATTCGGAAACATACGGGCAACCGGTCGGCGTTGGCAGCAATTTTGCCTTCAAAACCAACTCCACCGGCGATCGCAGCGATCAACCACGCTGAAATTCTCACTGACTGTCTCCGCAATTTCGGTAACCTATGAAAATCCGAACCACCGTGAGAGCGGCCAATAAACTTAAGATGAGCACACTTCAGGAAATCAAAGCGGCGATCTCCAATCTGCAACCACGCGAGCGTGCGCTTCTGACCGCGGAGTTGCTGGCATCTGAGCCCGATCCGGATATCCAAGCATTGGAGGAGGCATTGGAACGTGGGATGGCCGACGTGGCTACCGGTCGGGTTCGCCCGATCTCGGAAGTGCCGGGAATGATTCGAGAATGGCTTGGCAAGTCCTGATCACCAACAGCGCGTTGGCACGGCGCTCGTGAATGGCCGCGATTCGAGTGAAACTACTGGATGACCGAAGACGTCACTTCCGAGCCTCAGGCGTCACCGTGAGTTCCACGCGCTTGCCGCCGCGCTCGACAGTTACTTTCACCGGCACGCCGATTTTCACCGCGTCGAGACCGTAGGTGTAGTCGTAAATATTCGCTATCTTCTGGCCGGCGAATTCGACAATCACGTCGCCCCCCTGGAGCCCACCTTTTTCCGCCGGGCTTGCGCCGCGAACACCGCTGAGTTTCACGCCCTTCACCTCCGTCGTGTAGTCCGGGATCGTGCCGAGATAGGCACGGAGCGTGTCGCGCGATCCTCCGCCCTGGTCGCTGTGCTCGACGCGTGCGAAATCGGGTCGGTCGGCGGTGACGGTCAGATCATGGACGATCTGCCCGGCGAATTTGGCGATGCGCTCCATGCCTTCCACGTTCAGCTTGTCCGGGGTATCGGTCGGGCGGTGGTAGTCCTCGTGCGAGCCGGTGAAGAAATTCAACACGGGCACGTGCTTCGGATAGAAGCTCGTTGTGTCGGTCGGGAGGTAGGGGTCGTCCTGGAGGACCAGGTTGAAACCCGCGGCCACGTTGCGCTTCTCGATGAGCTTGCGCCAGAGCTTCGACGAGCCAACACCCTGGAGCGTCAGCTTGTCTTCGCGGAGTCGCCCCACCATGTCGAAGTTCACGTAGGCCGCGATTTTCTCCATCGGCACCGGAGGATGTTCCCCGAAAGCGGCGGAACCGATCAGGCCCATTTCTTCCCCGGACCACAGGGCGAAGATGATACCGCGCCGCCCTTGCGGCGGGACTTGCCCCTTGCCATCCGTAATCGCAGCGCTGCCCGTGTAGGTATTGGCCACGCCCGAATCGGCCTTGCGGGCTCCGCTCGCGGGCGCTCCGCCGTTGCCGCCGAGTTCGGTCGCGAAATATCCCGCCAGCTCCATGACCACGGCGGTGCCCGACGCATTGTCATCCGCGCCGGGATGCACCTTGCCCTCCTCGCCGGAGCGCGCCATGGAGCTGCCGCCGCCACCCAGCCCGAGATGATCGTAGTGGGCGCCGATGAGCACATATTCATCACTGCCCCCGAAGGGCGGGATCACCGCCACGACATTGCGGTCCGTGTTCTTCAAGTGCTCGACGCCGACACTCACGTTGACGCGCACCTTGGGAAGCGGGAAGGCCCCTTCGACATGCGGGTTTTCAATATCGAGGCCGCTTTGGAGATCTTTAAGCTTCTTGCCGCTCGGGGCCAGCAACGCGTCCGCGACCGCCATGTCCACCGAGGCGCAGACAATGCCGCTGCCGCTGTGGCTGCCATCGTTGGTCAATTCCGGCAGCTCTCCAGCGCCGGGGGAATTCGGGCCGCTCACGACGAGCACCGCTTTCGCGCCCCGCTCGCGGGCCATCATCGCCTTGTAGCGCAAGCCGGCGTAGCGATTGAGTTGGGCACGGCGCGGCGCCTCCACCCCCTCGGGCACGTAACGGAGGAGCAGGACGATTTTGTCTTTCACGTCGAGGCCCTCGTAGCTGTTGTAGCGCGTGCCCTTTGCGTCCTCGGGCACGCTCAATCCGTAACCGGCAAAGACGACCTCGCCTTCGACCGCGCCATTGTCGCTGAAGGCCAGCGGACGAAAATTCTTGCCGAGCGCGAAGGCCGTGTCCTTCCCATCCACGTGCGCGACCAGCTTCGACTTGTCGGCCTCCACGCGCGCGCCGGCGTTGAACTCGAACGGCTCGTAAAACGCGTCCGCCGCCGGTTTCAGGCCGAGCGATTGGAAATAACCGGCCAAAAATTCCGCCGCGGCTTTTGCTCCCGGAGTACCCGTGGCCCGTCCGGTTCGGGCGGGATCGGCCAGCCAGGTGGCTTCGGCCTTCAAGTCCGCGGCCGTGATCGCAGGCGTGAGCGCCAGTTCCTTGCTCGGCGCCGCGGCCGCCACAGGCAGCGGCGAGAGACTGGCCTCGGCCTCTCCTCGCGCTTTCTCCGCCTGGGTGGCGCGCTGCTCCACGGCCTGCTTTTCATCGCTGGTGAGAGCGCGCTTCGGCGAATCCTCGATCGCCTTCAGCGCCGCGGGATGATTCCACTTGGCCAGGAAGAGCTGCGATTTGCCGTCGCTCGTCCGCCCGGTGGTCCAGCAGAGCCGGCCGCCATCCGGCGAGAAAACCGGCAGCCCGTCAAAGCCATCCGTATAGGTCACCCGGACCGGCTCCTTCTCGCCCGCGGTATCCACGATGTAGAGCTCGAAATTCGTGAACCCCAGCTTGTTCGACGTGAAGATGATGTACTGGCCGCTCGGGTGGTAGAAGGGCGCCCACGACATCGATTTAAAATCCGTGATGCGGCGCTTGTCCGTCCCGTCGATCTTCATCGTCCAGACATCCGCGATCATCCCGCTTTCGTCGAAATGGCGCCAGATGATGCGCGTGCCATCCGGCGAGAAGAACGGGCCGCCGTCATAACCTGGGGCCTCCGTGAGCCGGCGCACGTTGGAGCCGTCGGCGTTCATGATGTAGATGTCACCGAACCAGGCGGGATCCTTCTCGTAGCGAGCCCGCTTCTCCGCATCGAGCTTGTCCAGCGGGAACGCGCCGCGCAGCGAGCAAAAGACGATCTGTTTTCCATCCGGGGAAAACGAGCCCTCGGCATCGTAGCCGGGAGAATTCGTGACGTTCACGAGTTGCGTGCCGTCCTGGTTCGCCGTGTAGATGTCCATCGTGGCATCGTAATCCCAGGAGTAGCGGCGCTGCTTGCCGCTCGCGCGGAACTCCAGTTCGGCCTTTTGCTTG
>Ga0105237_10003231_pt1 | contig 19491 bp, 18 predicted proteins | sample KBSC24metaG_FD_81520 | JGI IMG/M metagenome (GOLD analysis project Ga0105237, IMG submission 81520) | Corn rhizosphere microbial communities from Kellogg Biological Station, Michigan, USA - KBS C2-4 metaG | ecosystem: Host-associated > Plants > Roots > Rhizosphere > Soil | place: Michigan, USA... | reverse complement strand
CAAGACTCGCGAGACCAGAAGCATGGCCACCGTTCCCGCATTGCGGGACGCGGTCACACCTATGATGCCGGGGAAGAAACTACATGGCGAGGTTTGCAGCGTCGGACCGGAGGAGGATCCCTGGGTCGCCAGCGTGCAATGATGCTTACCGATTCGACGGCAGCAGGCCGGCAGACCCACCTCGGGGTCGGAAGCGAACGCGGACGGTGGGATCAGCGATAGGCTGAACAGACTCAGCAACGCGATAGCCAGAACCCTTCGCACGACCGCATGGTACATCCAGGCAGCTCATGTCGTCAATGTGTTTGGCGGAATATGTAGGGTTATGAATTGGGAGCCAGCCCAGAACGTGGAGGAAATACTACATCTCCTCCCAAAAATACGTTTGGAAAGCGTCAAACCACTCGGAGGATGAGGTCTAACGCATCCTGGCCCCTGTCTCTAGAGACGTGATGAGCCGACCGGCAGTTTCGCGAGAATCTTATTGTCTACGACCCAACCAGCTCAGCGAGAACATCCGGGTCCAGAGGCGTGCTGAGTTCCAGGCCCATCATGTATACGCCATCCCGCCGCGTAACATGTCTCACCATCGCTGAACCGTCCAGGTTCAGGGCAAATGCTTTAACTCTGACGAAAGAACCTACAGGAATGCGCGCGGGCAGCACAAACCCCACTCCCCGTTCCGACACGTCGATACACCTGCCCAGGACCGAATTCTTTTGTCCGTCGAAGGTCTTCCAGGAGACTGAGATTAACCCGGAGTACTCGATTCGGGGATGCAGGCGCTTGTCTGACGCTGCGTCCTCTGCGATTCTCGCGGCGCCGTAAGCTCCCATGCATCCATCCTACGGCGGACATAGGGTAAAAACGATCAGATTTAAGCCCTAAGCGCCTTAGGTACTTTAGTGCCGTTTTGTGCAGTTTCGGACCGACGTGTCGCGAGTAACCGGCTACTGCCTGTCGTAGACCGCGATGTTGTCAACTTTGTCGCCTCGGGTGTTGATGCCCTTATAGCTAATGGTCATGGTCTTTCCATCCGGCGAGACGACGCGACGCGCTGTGCCAATTTCTTTTCCCGCGTGCTTTAGCGTCGCGGCCGAGGTGAAATCATCCATTCGAGACAGCACTACCGCGTCCACATCGCGAGATCCCTCGACTGGGTAATCCTTGCCATCGTAGTTGGCGGGATACTCAACCGTTGTGGTCATTCTATCGGCCCAGGTTGTCTTCACTGTGGTCTGGACCCCTTTGGGCTGCGCTTTGTATATCCGCGTTTCCGCAACCGGCGGGGGGCCGGGCTTAAACATGGATTTCGCCACATTGAGCTTCCAGGTTCCAACGCTGGCGTCGGCTGCCCAAATTCCTGATGCACTCAGCACAACCACGAGTAATCGGTTTAACAGCATACGATGCTCCTCAAGGCCGAGCATACATGGTATTGCGCGTGGGAGATAGGGAGGGACGTTATTTCTCCGCCAGCAGACGCCCCACCTCGATGTTGAACTCATCCTTGGCTTGGCGAAACAGGTCGCCACTGCCGGCACTTGGAAAACCGGAGTGAATGCCGCGGACTAAGCCATGGCGATCGATGAATAGAGTTGCTGGCCAGGTATTCCAATTGACCAACTGCGCGAGTTTTGCATTCGCCTCATCAGGATCGCCGCACAGCAGCACAGGAAACTCTAGCCCGTACTTTTTCACGAAGGCGCGCAAACGCATGGGATCCTGGAGTTGCTCGGTCTCTTCGAACGAAAGCGAAACGATCTCCACTCCCTGCTTGCCGAACTTGCGGTACATCTCGGCCAGGAAAGGAGCTTCGTCGTGACAGTTGGGGCACCAACTGCCCGTGATCTCAACTACTAGGACCTTGCCACGGAATCGGGCATCTTCATTGGAGACGACGCGGCCGTTCAGATCCGGGAAACTGAACCGGAACGGTTCGCGCGGATCCTTCATGGAAGTGTGCAGATTAGGGTCGGTGGGTTCCGGAAGACCCTTTGCCCGGGCCGCGGCGGGACGATAAGCGGTCAGCTTAGTCTTACCGTCTTGCAGAATGTCTAGTGTTCCATCGCTGGCTGGCACGATTTCCAATAGATGGGCGCGAGCCCCGTCGAAATGGCTCAGCACGAACTTGCCGTTCTGGAACGTGCCTCCGATGGTGCCGGTATCTCCGTCGACACGCAAGATGGTCGCAGAGACTTTCGCGCCGGACTTCTGGGCTGTTGACTGCTGCGCTCCTGTTTGTTGCACGATAAAGCGCCAGGCTAACTCGCCCTTCCCGCTCCTGTTGGGGATTTCCCAAACACCGTCGATAACGGGGACAACTCCGGAAACCGCCGTTGGCTTGGCGGCGGCGCGTCTAGCTCGAATCGGAAACGGACCTTTCATACGCCGAGTGCCGGCATATTGACCTTCGAGCACGCCATCTTTAAGCGTCGCGTCAAGAGTCGCCGCGTAATAGTCCCATGACAGGACCAGCCTCCCGTTTTCAAAGCGGCCCTGCGTCGACGCATATCGATCCTCGCCATTGAAGAAAGATGCGGTGACGTTCGTGCCTGAACCGGCAATCTCCAGAGGAAAGGGCGTTTCGACACCATTGATCTGAATGGTTGCATCCCACAGCCCTGCGATTGGCGGGGTGACAGATTGTTTAACGGATTGGGCCAGGGCGAATGGAGCCAGGACCAGAAGCGCGGCGACGAAAGTCTTGCCATCCATGGAGTAACGGTATCACGACAGCGGAGCCGTCTTAATGGGCGGTTTGACCCTATAATGTTTACTTATCCGCCAGTCGAACAAGAGGAGCAGCATGCCCTTGATACTTCTTTGCCTGCTGATAGTCTCGAGCGTAGCGAACGCAGGGAGTCCCGCCAATTGGAGTGCGAATTATCCGCCCTGCAACCGGCACGCTGAGCTGCTCCAGTCGGGGCATATGGATCTTGGGGTGCGAGTGGCAACATCGAATCCTGTCCTTGCCCGACAGTTTCGTCGTGCGATGGACACATGGGCGCGCATCTTAGACCTGGATTGGCATGAAGACGATACTCAAACCTGCTCGATCCAGGTTGTCGATGGAGACCGGCAGCTTTTCCAGCCGGAAGCCGTCGCGGCGAGATCACAGTTGCCCGACCGTCCGTATTTCGATGGCTGGATCGCTTTCAATCCGGGACAAGCGCTCGGTGAGATCGAGCTTTATCGAATATCGCTGCATGAGATCGGACATGTGCTCGGATTGCAGCACAGCTCGAATGCAATGTCGGTGATGTACAGTTTTAATCTGGACGATCAGGATTGGCTGGACCTTACAGATCTAGCGGCTCTAGCCGCGCACCACAAACTCCGGATCGCGCCGCCTGACAAGCCTGTCAGGTTGACATCCGGGAGAGTGCGCCCATAAAAACCAAAGGCGGACCATCGCCCTGGATAGTCCGCCGCTATCGTGTTGCTCCGTAATCGACTTACTGACGAACCGGAGACTCGCGGTTCAACCGGCGTTCAAAATTATCCGCCGCTGGCGGAGTTTTGAGGTTGCCGGTTAGAATCTCACGATTCGTAGCTGCCCTACCGTAGAGTTCCTTATTGGTGTCCTCATCCGGACGGAGCGTCGCACCCTCCAGTGAAATACCCGCAAACAGTCCCCGTGAACGGGAATACGACAGTATTTCGGCGTTCAGCATCGCATCCGTCTGGGCGCTAGCCGCACGACCAACCGGACCCGCGGCCGCTGTCGCGTCTCCGCCGATCGTAAACTTGTCGGACAACAGGTGCTTCATGCCGCCGTCGTTCATCACGAGTAGAACGACGTCGGTTTCCGACGCGCCAATCTGAAACCCGACGCTGCCACCTTCCACGCGCATCGCGGCGGGAGCACTCCAGGTGGTTCCGCCGTTACGGCGGCACGCCGCGAAGCCTCGGCCAAACTTCGCACCAATGATGAAGCCGGCCTTTTTCATGCCGGGCACCACAACCACGCAGCGTGCCTTGTCGAGTAGATCTTGAGGAATGCCTTTGTCGGCTGCCTTCATCATATCGGCTAGGGTGTCGGCCGAAGCGTCCAGCCGGTCTGCAGTTTTGGCTTCCCGGTCTTCCGCGTAAATCGCGGTACTGAGACTGCCTGCAATCGCAAAAATGAGTGGGATCGAGATCCGCATAGTGATTCTCCTGGATCCCATACAGCACGGGTACTGCCAAAATCCTCTCGAGGGCCCGGTGCTTCCGAAGTTGCCAAGTCATCAGGTCTAGGACCTTTAGATTCATGACTTAGCCGCTTCCAGAACCGGCAGACACGTAGCAAGTGCAAATAGTTCATGCTCGCCTGCACTTCTCCCCGGCCCCTTGAACGCTGGGAATATTTTCCAGGTGCTCACCGGCGGTCACCAGACGATGCAAAAAGGGATATGTGACTAAGTGCCAGGATCGTTCAAAGATTCTGCTCCTTTCTGCCGATCTGCGATCATTAAAGGACTTACGCAAATGCTTCCAGGCCATCGGTGGGTTGTCCGCGGACTCATTGCGATCTCCCTGATCTACTTGTGCGGGTGTGGCCACTCGACCCCGAAAATTACGAGCCATGAATCTGAGGCCAAGGCAGACACGGTACCTGCAATGCGCGACGCCGACGACGCGGCTCGATTCATCGGCGGTCTGCCTGGAAAACCGGGTAGTCCCTTCGCTACTCTTGAGGCCACGAGCTCTTGGAAGGAGCACAGTCGCCGGCTAGATGAAGCCTGGCACAAGACGGAAGGCACTCTGATAAGCGGGCTCCGGGAGTTCCAGAAAGAGGAACTCGATGAGTCACCGCTGAGATCCTCACCCGTTTTTTATCCCTTCGGGGGACCGGATGCTCTCACCCCGACTCTTTGCTTCCCTCAAACTTCAACTTACGTGATGGTAGGGCTGGAGCCGGCAGGCACCCTGCCTACCCCGTCGCAAATAGAAAAACGGGGCGTACCTAAATATCTCGCCGAGATGCGGGACACCGTCGATTCCGAACTCAGCCGCAGCTTCTTCGTCACTCGGCAGATGGACCACCAGCTTCGGGGCCAAGTCACGGACGGGGTGTTGCTGCCGATTCTGCACTTGTTGGTTCGCATGCATAACACTGTCTTGGGGCTACGCAATGTGCGACTGGACGATCAAGGCTGGATCATTGACCGGACTACCGGCTACAAAGCGCCAGGCCGATTCGGAAACAAGGGCGTCGAGATCGAATTTCGAGCGGTTTCCGACCAGTCGACCCACAAGCTCTACTACTTCTCGGTGAACCTCTCTGACGAGAGGCTGACCGAGAACAAGCCGTTCCTGGCTTACCTCCTTCGCCTGAAGGGAACGACAACTCTTTTGAAGGCGACATCCTATATGACCCATCAGCCCGAATTCTCCATCATCCGTGATCAGATCCTGGCCAACAGTTCCGCGATCCTGCAGGACGATTCCGGCATTCCGTACCACTACTTTCAGGCTGGCAATTGGAACGTGCAGCTTTTCGGCGACTACACCCGCCCCTACGGCAGCTTTAAGTGGCTGGAGCAACCCGACTTGCGGAAAGCCTATGAATCGGCCGGAGTAAAGCCGCTGGCCTTTCACGTGGGCTATGGGTATTCGCGTATCACGTCCAATCTGCTCTTGGGTAGGCACGCCAATCTCGCGGCTTCGCTAAATCGATAGTCTCCGCGCCAAACTGACCAACTGACGAATTGTTTGCGTCAATATCCAACCGTGTGCTATTGCTGAAGGCGGGTCGCTCTGGAGGCGAGAGATGGAAATGACTTGGCCTCGTCTGGCCTATCCGGCACAATCGCGCCGGCAATTTATCGGCAGAACCGCCGGTCTTGTTGCGGCGATTGGGGCCGGCCCATACGCCGCGGTGCTCTCAGGACAGAACAATCCGACAGGCGTGGACGAAATCACGCTCGCCCTGGTGAACGGCAGAATTCACACTCTGGATGCAGCCAACACGATTGCGACCTCCGTGACCATTCGAAACGGCCGGTTTGTGAATGTGAACGCCGCACCAGCGGCTGGACCCGGCGTTCGCGTTATCGATCTCGGCGGCCGGACTGTGGTGCCGGGGCTGATCGAACCCCATATCCACAGCGTGAGCCTGGCAAACCGCCCGGGCTATCACACCATCCTCGAGAACACCACGTCGATTCGCGAGATCCAGGAGGCGTTGGCAGCCAGAAGGAAAGACATACCTGAAGGGGCCCCCAAAACAACCTGGATCACATCCATGGGCGGCTGGCACCCCAATCAGTGGTCCGAGCATCGCCATCCGACGCTCGCCGAACTCGACCAGGCGGTCCCTGATCGTCCCGTGCTCCTGTACGAACGCTTTACTGGTCCTTGTGCGACCAACAGCTTGGGCAAGGCGTTTTTCGATGCCGCGGATGCGGCGCCTCCGGTCCATCCGGATATCAAGCGTGTCAATGTTTCCGCCACCGGGGCAATCGCCGCCGCCAGCCAGACAGATGGCGGCCCGTCGGCCTCCGCACTGTTCCTTTTGCGCCGGATGCAGACGTTTGCGGATCGCAAGAGGGGCACACTCGACGCGATGAACTATTCCGCGAGCGTCGGACTGACCACGCACCTGGACCAGGTATTGTTCCCGACACCCGGACCTCTGCATCCCAGCCAGATCCTATCGAATCTCGACCAGTACCGCATGTACGATCCGTGGCTGGAGCTCCATCGCGAGGGCCGGACCATCATCCGGCTGCAGATGAACTTTCTGCAGAACCAAAGCGATCCGAATTTACCGGAGCTGAAAGAACGCCTGCGCAACCAATTTCAGTTTTTCGGGGACGACATGATGCAGACAGGTGCGATCGGCGAATGGGCCGCACCGCTTGGCAGCGGTGCCGTTTGGAGAGAAGCACAACGGCTGGTTGCCGAAGCCGGCTGGCGCAACGAAAACGCGGTGCAAAACCTGGCTGGACTGACGCAGGTGGTCGAGGCATATGAGGCCGTCAATCGTGAGTTCGATATTACGCAAAAGCGATGGGTGGTCCACCACGTTCCGCAGGTCACTGCGGACCTGCTTACCAGGCTCAAAGCCTTAGGGTGTGGCGCGGAGATGGGCGCGTTCCGATGGGTCACGTCATCCGATCCGAAGGTGGTCGCAGGGCCGCCATTTCGAACCATCGTGGACCACGGAATTCAGGTTGGTATTCACGGCGATGGCGTCCATATCGCGCCCTTGAATCCCTGGCTCCACATTTACTACGCAACCACCGGCGTCAACTCGTTCGGCGATAAGGTGAACGGCGATCAACAACTGACGCGCGCCGAGGCGCTCCGTCTGTTTACTCGCAACAATAGCTGGTTCCTGCGGATGGAAGATAAGATCGGCTCGATCGAGCGGGGCAAGCTGGCAGATCTTGCGGTTTTGGACCGGGATTATTTCGCTGTGCCCGACGCCGATATCAAGAAGATCCGGTCCATCCTGACCATCGTGGATGGCAAGATCGTTTACGATGCTGGGCGCCTATGAACTCGAGCACAGGGAGCACGAACATGAAGCCAAAGAACACGATCTGCCTATGGTTCGATAAAGACGCGCATGACGCGGCACGCTTTTACGAAGCTACCTTTCCGGATAGTAAAGTCACGGCTGTACACCAGGCTCCCGGTGATTATCCGGGCGGCAAGAAGGGCGATGCACTGACGGTGGAATTCACCGTCCTGGGCATTCCCTGTCTCGGTATTAACGGCGGCCCGATGTTCCGGCACAGCGAGGCCTTTTCCTTCCAGATCGCGACGGACAATCAGGAAGAGACGGATCGTTACTGGAACGCGATCGTCGGCAACGGCGGCACGGAAAGCCAGTGCGGTTGGTGCAAGGACCGCTGGGGCCTCTCCTGGCAGATCACCCCGCGTGCGCTAACTGATGCACTTGCGGCTGGTGGCGGTGAGGCAAAACGTGCCTTCGAGGCGATGATGACGATGAAGAAGATCAACATTGCCGCCATCGAGGCGGCCCGGCGAGGCTGACGTGAACACGCCCAAAAACATCGATGTGCTGTTTGTCGCCGGTTTTGGCGCGATCGTTCGCGACGCGGCCGCTAGCCGCAAGTTTTATTCCGAGACATTAGGACTCCCGTTCAAAGAAGAATCCAACGGCTATCTGCATACGGGTGGATTAGATGGAGTGAAGCATTTTGCCCTGTGGCCGCTGGCGCAGGCGGCCGAGTCCTGCTTTGGTACGAATGAATGGCCTGGCAATCTTCCAGTGCCACAAGCGTGGATCGAATTTGACGTCGGGAATATCGAAAAAGCCACGGCGGAACTGAAGTCGCAGGGCTATAAACTGCTGGTCGCGACACGACAGGAACCCTGGGGCCAAGTCGTCACGCGACTGCTGGGCCCGGAAGGTCTGCTGGTGGGCATAACTCATACGCCGTCGATGCGAAAGTGAACTGCGCGGCGCGAGGGATATCTAAGAAGGGTCGGGCATGACCGTGACCCTAGCTTTTGCGAGAACGATGTGCGTCGCCAGGTCAGTCGATACGTGCTTTGTGCATCGATAGCCGAGAGCGGCCATATCGATCCCGGCGAATAGATTCTCGCCCGAGCCGAGCAGAATCGGACGTGCTGCAAGGTGCAATTCGTCGATAAGGCCGGCCTGCAGATACTGTCGGATGGTTGCGACGCCTCCGCCGATGCGGACATCGCTCGCGCCGGCCGCATTTGTCGCACGCTCCAAAGCAGCGTGGATTCCCTCGGTCACAAAATGGAACGTCGTACCGCCTTTCATCTCAATGGACCTTCGCGGGTGATGTGTCAAGACAAAGACGGGAACCTGATAGGGCGGTGTATCTCCCCACCAGCCCTGCCAGGTCTCATCCGGCCATGCTCCCCGAATCGGGCCGAACATATTTCGGCCAAGAATCCAGGCTCCCACGTTTTCCATACCGCGTTTCGCCCATTCGTCATCAATGTCTGTCGAGCCGCCTTCATTCCCGTGCATCTCGCGCCACGTGCGAGTCGCAAAGAACCACTCGAACAACTCGGGACCACCGACTCCAAGAGGGTTGTTGATGTCTTGGCGCGGACCGGCGCCGTAACCTTCGAGCGAAATTGCAAAGGAACTGACGCGAACTTTCGGCATTGAGATTTACCGCACTGGCGATTCTGCGAGTATTCCTATCTTCATTCAACCTGAACGAACAAAGCAACTTAGAGGGCCGATAACAAGGTCTGTGCGAAAGGTCGTGGGGGCGGTACACGAGGCTCCCGGTGACTATCCGGGCGGCGAGAAGGCCGATGCGCCGGCGGGGGAGTTCACCATCCTGGGCATTCCCCGCTAACCGATGCGCTTGCGGCTAGTGGCGATGAGGCGAAGCGGTCTTCGAGGCGATGATGACGATGAAGAAGATTAACATTGCCTTTGCCTCCATCGAGGCGGCCCGGCGAGGCTGATATGAAACTAGCGGTGGGCGCATCCGGGCCAACAACACGGGCGTCGTTTTCCATCCTTAAGGCTTGAACAGCCCCACTCGATCCGGCGGCTTCTAGTTTCTGCCTTTTTTGCCGATTCAATCCAACATATCCACTCGTTACGTGCGAGCGGTGTAATATCCTCCCATGCTGTTAACACTTGCCGGTCGGATGTAAGCGCTTTCTTTAAATCAGCGGGCAGTTCGTGTACCACACCGCCGGGAATCTTTTGCGACATCTCTTTCGTTAAGGTTAACTCAGCGCGGCGCGGCAGGGCCATTGTGCGCGGCGGCGCGCGACTCTATACTCTTGAGAGGCTGGAGGATTTGATGAGAGTCACAAATCGATTACTGTGGACTTTGGTTGCGGCACTCTGGTGCGCGTTGCCCTTGCTCGCGCATCATGCTTTCGCTGCGGAGTTCGACGCCGGCAAGACCGTGACCTTGCGGGGAGTGGTTGCCAAAGTTGACTGGATCAATCCGCACATCTTCATTTACGTGGACGTGAAGGACAACGCCGGAAAGACGACTACCTGGGCGTTGCAATCACTGCCTCCGTTGTTTTTCCGAGGGAGCGGCCTGTCTAAGGACATGTTGCTGAGCAACAAGCAGGAGATTACCTTCACGGCGAACCCCGCCAAGGACGGCACTCAAGCCTACGGGTGCCTGACCAAGCTGAGTTATCCGGACGGCCATGTGTTCAGCATGTCCCCGCAGGACGCCGATCCCAGCCTGAAGAAGGCGCAGAGGTAGCTGCGTTCCAGAGGAGGAGACTATGGCGTTCTCTATTGCAAGTCACCGCGCACTCGCCGCCACCTTTCCGATGGTGCTCATACTGATCACACCCATGAGCGCCCCGGCGCAAACTAACTACGCCGCGGAAGCCGCCAAGAATCCCGGTGCGGCCTCCAAGCCGACGCCGCGCATGACGGATGGGCATCCCGACCTGAATGGAGTGTGGCACCACTTCTTCGGTATCGGCACGATTGAGAAGGTCGGCGATAGCTTCGTGATCGGCGGCGCGTTCAGTACGAAATCGGGCGCGTTGTACAACGGTCCGTTGAACGATCCTAGGCCCGAATACAAACCCGAGTTCGCGGCCAAACTGAAATCGCTCAACGACAATCAAGTGCGCGAAGATCCGGCGCTGCACTGCCAGCCGCCGGGCGTACCGCGCCTGGGACCTCCGCACCAGATCGTGCAGACGCCCACGCAAGCGATCTTTCTCTATGCCGACGACACGGGCAATCAATGGCGTGTGATTCCGCTCGACGGACGCCCTCACGGCACCGATCCCGAAGTCGCTGCGACCTATAACGGCGATTCGGTGGGCCATTGGGAGGGTGACACGCTGGTGGTGGACGTAACGCGGCTGACGGACGAAACCTGGCTCGGAGACAACGGTTTATTTCATAGCCGGAAACTGCACGTCACGGAACGCCTGCGGCGGGCGGGCGACACGATTCAATACCAAGTGACCGCGGAAGACCCTGAGGTTCTACAAAAGCCGTGGACGCTGTCGCGCACGCTGACGCTTCAGCCCGATGCACTGGAAGAAGCTGCGCCCTGCGTCGACAAGGACGCCGGACATTACGTCACGCTGGAGCATCACGACAACACTCGCTAGCCGGCGACCATCCCTTCCAGCGAATCGTGTGATAGATTCGTAGATCACCTTCAGTCGGCGAGCCGGCTGATCGACAAGCTGAATCTGGGAGGTTCTATGAATCGCTGGTGGGCGCCCTGTCTGATCATCCCGGTCTTGCTCTTTGGCGGCTCAGCCTTCGCGCAGGCCACCAAAGCCAAAGCGCAAAACGTACCCGAAATCCCCTACGAATCCGTTCCGAACTTCCTGAAGTTTCCGCCTGGCTTGTATTTGGGTGAAGCCATGGGCGTTGCGACGAACTCCAAGGGACATATCTTCGTCTATACACGCAGCGCGAACACGCGCTTGTTCGAGTTCGATCAGAACGGGAAATACGTCCGCGAGATCGGCGAAGGAAACTATGGCTTCGAGTTCGCACATTCGGTGCGTGTAGATTCGGAGGACAACATCTGGGCCGTCGACGAGGGGACCAACATGGTCCTCAAGTTCAATCCGGCTGGACGAATCGTAATGGTGCTGGGACACAGACCGGACGCGGTTGTGGGCGTAATCGCGCAATCGCCCGCACCGAACGTTCCCGCCGAGAAGTACATACTCGGACGCCCGACCGATGTAGCCTGGGATGCGCAGGGCAACATTTTCGTCTCGGACGGATACATCAACCACAGAGTCGTGAAGTACGACAAGAACGGCCGGTTTCTCAAGCAGATTGGAAGTGAGAAGCCAGGCTCGGAACCCAACCAGTTCAATACTCCGCATGGGATCGCGGTGGATGCCCAAGGCAACGTCTATGTGTCAGACCGCGCCAACCACCGCATGCAGGTGTTCGATAACAACCTGGGACCCAAGGCGATCTACGACAATATTGGCGATTCTTGGACGGTTTGTATTTCGCCGGGACCGCACCAGTACCTATTCACCTCCAATTCCAATCCCAACGGCAATCCGCCGGGCTCATGGGACATCAGCGGCGAGATCTACAAGATGGAGCTGGACGGAACCATCCTCGGGCGGTTCGGCCACGCCAGCAAAGAATTCGGCGGCTTCCAGGTAGTTCACATGATGGATTGCCGCAATCCGAATGAGATCATCGTGGCGGAAATCGAGTCCTGGCGGGTACAGAAACTCATCTTGAAGCCGCAGGCGGCGAAAGTGTCCGCGTCGGTGAAATAGGAGATCTCATGAGACATAACTTGCAGGTTATTTTGGCTGCCGCACTCCTTTCCGGGATCTCCGCCATCGCTCAGTCGTCGGTGCCTGAAATCTCCTTCGATTCCACGGCCGACCCGCTGAAATTCCCTACCAACATCCATTTGGGTGAAGTAGCCGGCGTCGCGACCAACTCCAGGGGCGACATTTTCGTGTACACCCGCACCGGCCATCCGACGATCTCCATCGGCACCGCGCGGCCCTTAGCCCACGGAGGCTCGCGGCTATTCCAGTTCGATAAAACCGGAAAGTTCGTGCGCGAGATTGGCCAGGATTCCTACGGCTTCCTCGTCGCGCAACAGGTGCGAATCGACTCTCAGGACAATATCTGGGTCGTCGATCAGATGTCCAGCATGGTCATCAAGTTCGATCCGAACGGGCAAGTGCAACTGCTGCTGGGAAGAAAATCTGAGTCGGAGCGGCTGCCCGCACCTCCTCAAGCGGCCACAGGGGGTCCCGCTGGACGCGGCGGGCGCGGCGGAGCACTTCCCGGTGCGGGTCAACAGAGCGACGTTTTTCAACGGCCCACCGACGTTGCGTGGGACGCAGCCGGCAATATCTATGTAGCCGATGGCTACGGCAACTCCCGGATCGCCAAGTTCGACAAGAACGGTAAGTTCGTCAAATCCTGGGGTTCGCGAGGGAGCGAGAACGGTCAGTTCAACATAGCCCATGGAATCGCTGTTGATGCCCAAGGCAACGTGTACGTCGCCGATAGCGGGAATAAAAGAATTCAGGTCTTCGACGGCGACGGAAAGTTCAAGACGCAAATCCTCAACGTGGGCGCTCCCGCGGCGATTTGTATTACGCCCGGACCGCGCCAATACATTTACAGCTCCAACTCCAATCCTCCGGAGAATATCGATGCAGACGGCGAGATCTACAAAATGGAGCTGAGCGGTAAGGTGGTCGGCAAGTTCGGCAAGGCCGGTAAGCTGCCAAAGGAATTCGGAACGGTCAACGCTATCAGTTGCCGCAGCGAAAGCGAGCTGATGGTCGGTGAGATCGGCAACTGGAGAGTTCAGAAGCTTACGCTGCATTCGAATTAGTTAGCCCCGTCGAATTAAGTCAGTCTGGGCGTCATGGAGATGTAACAATCACGCTGGCGCCATAGTGTTAGCTTTAGAGTTTACTGTCCGGCGAGCTCATGCCAACCGACAAAGACTCTTCCGCTACCCGGGCACAAGCGTTGAATCTCGAAGATCCCCGGTTGGTCCATAATCGCGAGCTCAGCCTTCTCTCGTTCCAGGAGCGCGTACTGGGCGAAGCCAAAGAGTCTTTCAACCCTCTTCTCGAACGGCTCAACTTTCTTTCCATTTTCGGCTCCAACATCGACGAGTTTTTCATGGTGCGCGTCGCCGGGCTGAAGCAGAAGGCCGCTTCAGGCATTGGAGACGTCACGGCGGGCGGCATGTCCGGCACCGAGCTTCTGGAAGCGATCCGGTCCGAGGTCGTCCGCCTGACCGATGAAGCCTATCGCTGCCTGCGCGACGATATTCGCCCGGAGCTCGGCCGCGCCGGTGTCGTGCTGGTCGATTACGCCGACCTGAGCGAAGCCGACCGCAGCCGTCTGAACGAGTATTTTCATCGAACCGTCTTCCTGGTGCTCGCCCCACTGGCGTTCGACCCCGGCCGGCCCTTCCCGCATATCTCCAACCTCAGCCTGAATCTTGCTGTTGTGGTGCAGGATGCGCGCGGCGAGGAGCGCTTCGCGCGTGTCAAGATCCCCGACACACTTCCCCAATTGGTGCCGGTGCCTCCTTCGGAAGGCGGCGACAGATCCCCGCGCTTCGTCTGGCTGGAGCAGCTGATCATCGCCAACCTGCAAGCTCTTTTCCCTGGCCTCGAAATTAAGGAGGCACATCCGTTCCATGTCACCCGCGATGCCGAGACCTCCATTCAAGAACTTGAAAGTGACGACCTCCTGGAAACCATCGAAGAAGCGGTGTGGCGCCGGCGATTTCGCGACGTCGTACGGCTGGAGGTGGATACCAGGATCTCGGCGCATATTCTCGAAATCCTCACTAGCCAACTCGAACTGCATGAGAAGGACGTTTATCTTATCGAGGGCCCGCTGGACCTAAGGCGTCTGCGGGAACTGTACGCTCTCGACCGGCCGGATCTTAAATACAAACCATTTCTTCCGTACACTCCACCCGGGCTGCAGCCCAACGCCAAAGAGGATATCTTCACGCTGATCCGCACTGGCGATGTGCTCTTGCACCATCCCTTCGAATCCTTCCAGCCGGTAGTGGAATTCATCCGCCGGGCGGCCCGCGATGCGGACGTCCTGGCGATCAAGATCACGCTCTATCGCGTCGGCCGCAACTCGCCGATCGTGCAGGCGCTGCTCGAAGCGGTCGAGGAGGGCAAGCAAGTTTCGGTATTGCTGGAGCTGAAAGCCCGGTTCGACGAAGAGAGCAACATCGAATGGGCCAAAGCCCTGGAACGCGAAGGCGTGCATGTGATCTACGGATTAGTCGGGCTCAAAGTCCACTCCAAAATTGCTCTTGTGGTCCGGCGCGAGGGCGATGTCATGCGCCGCTACGTCCATATGGGCACCGGCAATTACAATCCGCTCACCGCGCGCATGTATACCGACCTCAGTCTGTTCACTTGCGATGAACAGATCGGCGCGGACGCAACCGACCTATTCAACTATCTGACGGGTTATTCTGCTAAGACCGACTTCCGCAAACTGCTGGTCGCCCCGGTCAGTTTGCGGCGCCGGATGGAAGGTATGATCCTCCGGGAAATCGAGATTGCCAAGCAGGGTGGCAACGGTCATCTCATCTTCAAGATGAACGCCCTGGAAGATCCGGAGATGATCAAGCTGCTTTACCGAGCCTCGCAGGCGGGCGTACAGGTGGATCTGCTGGTGCGCGGGCTGTGTTGCTTGCGGCCCGGAATCCCGGGAGTAAGTGAACGCATACGGGTCATGAGCGTGATCGGCAGATTCCTCGAGCACACTCGCATCTATTACTTCCGCAATGGAGGGCGCGAGGAAATCTACCTCGGCAGCGCGGATTTGATGCTTCGTAATCTCAATCACCGGATCGAAATCGTGTTTCCGGTAGAGAGTCCCGCCCTGGTGCAGCGGCTCCGCAAGGAGATTCTCGAAGTGTATCTGACGGATACCGTCAACGCCTATCAGGCGCACAGCGATGGTTCTTACACCCGACCTCCGCGCAGCGAGACCGCCAGCGGGGTCGACAGCCAGCAGCGCTGCATGACTCGACGGAGCTCCCGAGTTCAATGGAATGAGCGCCTTTGAACAGTAACCGGATCGTCATCGATTCGTAAAACTTGCGTGGTAGCCTCAATAATTCGAAGCTCATGAAGGAACTAAAAATCGAGACTGAAGCTGGGGCTTCTGGAGTACGCATCTTTCGGCTCGCCGGACCTCTGACCTTGGGATCCATATTTGAATTCCAAGACTTGGCACGTTCCGATGCCAACTCCGCGGTCGTCATCGACTTATCGGGAGTGCCTTACATGGACTCTGCCGGGCTCGGTGCGGTACTCGGCATCATGGCTTCCTGCCAGCGGACGCATCGAGGTTTTGGGATTGTCGGCGCCACTGATCGAATCCAAACGCTATTCGCCGTTGCCGGTGTTGCCGGATTAATTCCCGCCTTCGCGACCGTGGAACTCGCGGAACGTCAGTTGTCCAGCGCCGCCTCTGCTTAACTTCTATACTTAGCTGTTGGATGCTCGAAGCAGCTAAGAACCAGCTCCTTACTCAGGTTGGTGCGGGTACACCGATGGGCGGTTTACTTCGCCGCTACTGGATGCCCATCGCCGCGGTCAGCGAGTTCGACGACAAGTCCATCAAGCCCGTTCGTTTCCTGGGCGAGAACCTCACGCTCTACAAGGATCTGAGCGGCACTTATGGCCTGGTCGACCGGCACTGCCCGCATCGCCGCGCCGATCTGGCCTATGGATTCGTTGAGCAATGCGGGATACGCTGCAACTATCACGGCTGGCTCTTCGATCAGGACGGCCGCTGCACCGAGCAGCCGTACGAAGACGTCGCCCAGCCACAAGCGAACTTCAAAGATAAGATCCGCATCACCTCGTACCCGGTACAAACCAAGGCCGGCCTTATCTGGGCATACCTCGGACCTGAGCCGGCTCCGCTGGTGCCGGATTGGGAGCCGTTCAGCTGGAAGAATGGCTTCGTCGAGATCGTCTTCGCGGAAGTACCCTGCAACTGGTTTCAATGCCAGGAAAACTCCATCGATCCGCTGCACTTCGAGTGGATGCACATGAACTGGAGCGTTCGCCTCAAAGATCAGGTTGGACCATATTCGCCGCGGCACCTTCGGATTGAGTTTGAAGAGTTCGACTACGGCTTCGTTTACCGCCGGCTGCGCGAGGGCATGAGCGAATCGGACCCCATGTGGACCACCGGCCGCGTGTGCCTGTGGCCTAATACACTGTTCACTGGTGACCATTTCGAATGGCGAGTGCCCATCGATGACGGGAACACGTTGAGCGTGACGTGGGCCTTCACCCGTGTGCCTAAAGAGCGCGAGCCTTATATGCAAAACAACATCCCGGCCTGGCACGGTCCCGTGCGCGACGGGAACAATGGCGGATGGATCTCGAGCCACATCATGAATCAGGATTTCGTCGCGTGGGTCGGACAAGGCGTCATCGCCGACCGCACCAAGGAGCACCTGGGTTCGAGCGATCGCGGCATTATCCTGCAGCGCCAACGTTTCCTGAACGATCTGGAAGCCATCGCGAAAGGTGAAGACCCGAAAGCGATCATTCGCGATCCGGCGACGAACCGGAGCGTCCCGCTCCCTGTGGCCGAACGCAAGCTTTTGGTCGAGGGATTGACGCGGGCGGAGTTGCTGGCTCATCCGATCCTGGGGCATCACTACGCCGGCGACTACGTTTTTCAGGCAGGCCGGCCCGCGGAAGTCGCCGCCGCATTCAAAGAGGCCATGGGGATCTAGAAGGGTCACTTTACATCAATGAGCGACAACAATTCCAGCCGCCGCGACATCCTGGTGGGAATGGCGGCTGTGCCTCTCCTGCAGGGTACTCTGGCTGCGCAGGCTACATCCTCCGTTTGTTTTATGAGCACGGTCGAGATGGCCCGGCTGATCCGGGCGAAGAAGCTGTCGGCACGGGAAGCGCTGGCCGAACACCTTAAACAGATCGAGCGTGTGAACCCTAAGGTCAACGCAATTGTGACCCTGGTGCCGGAAATGGCCGCGGCGGACGCAGCGAAGGCCGACGAGATGCAGGCGCGCAAAGAAACTATGGGGCCGCTGCATGGCCTGCCGGTCGCGCATAAGGACTTATTTGAAACCAAAGGCATCCGCACCACCTTCGGATCGCCGCTTTATAAAGACAACATTCCCACGGTGGACGATATCGTGGTCGAACGGATCCAGCGCGCGGGAGCGATCACCGTTGGCAAGACCAACACGCCGGAATTTGGGTCGGGATCGCAAACGTTTAACCAGGTCTTCGGAGCCACGCACAATCCTTATGATTTAACCAAGACATGCGGTGGATCCTCGGGTGGAGCCGCGGTTGCACTGGCTTGCGGACTGACGCCCGTCGCCACCGGCTCCGATACCGGCGGTTCCCTGCGCAATCCTGCAGCATTCTGCAACGTAGTCGGTTTCCGGCCGTCCATAGGCCGCGTGCCGAACCCGAACGCGGCGTTCGCATGGTCGACGCTGAGCACCTCAGGATGCCTGGGACGCTCCGTGGCAGACTTGGCGTTCGTGCTGAGCACAATCGCGGGGCCCGATGCCCGTGCGCCTCTCTCTATAAACGAACCCGGAGAACACTTTGCGCGTCCACTCGATCGTAGTTTCAAAGGCGTGCGCGTGGCCTGGTTCAAGGACCTGGGCGGGGTGCCGTTCGATCCGCGGGTGCGAGCGGTAGTGGATGCCCATCGCAAGACATTCGAATCTCTGGGTTGCATCGTCGAGCAGGCGGAGCCGGACTTCGCCCTTACTGAGGTCGCTTTCCGCGTACTGCGTGCGTGGAATTCGGCGAACACTTATGGAGCGCGGCTGCGAGAGCAACCGGATGCGTTCAAGGACACGTTGACAGGTGAGATTGAGGAAGGACTGCGACTCACCGGCATGGATGTCGCGCGCGCGGAAACGGCCCATGGCCAGCTCTGGCGACGGTTTCAAGCGTTCCTAGACAAATACGAATACTTCGTGTTGCCCACGACGCAGTTGCCTGCATTCGATGTCAACACGCCATATCCAAGGGAGATCGCAGGCGTAAGGTTCGACAACTACATCGACTGGATGAAGTCCTGCTGGTACATCTCGGCGACGGGCAATCCGGCAGCCTCGGTGCCGGGCGGGTTCACTCCTGAGGGGCTTCCGGTCGGAGTGCAGATCGTCGGACGCAACAAGGAAGATTTCAGCGTCCTGCAGATGGCGCACGCGTTCGAGCTGGCGACGGGCTTCGGGAAGAAGCGCCCGGCTATCGCATAGATACCGTGCAACAAGTCTCATAAGTCAGTAGGCAATTAAGATAGAAGACTATGGCCTTCAAGTACAGAGCCGACCAAGTCGGCAGCCTCCTGCGACCCAAAGAGCTCCTGGAGGCGAATCGGAGCGGTGTGCCCGGTGACAAACTGCGCGAACTGGAGGACCAACAGATTCTCCGCGTTCTCGGACGCCAGAAAGATCTGGGGTTCAAGATATTCTCAGATGGCGAGTTCCGACGGCGCGGGTTCATGAGCGACTTCCATGAGTCGGTATCAGGGCTCGATATGCAGGTGGCCATCGATCGCAATTGGCAGAACGCAGGAGGGGGAGCGTCCACGACTCCGACGTCCCGGCCGGTGGCGGGGGTGGTGGTCGACAAGATCCGGCAGACCAAAGGGATGACATCGCACGAGGTGGAGTTCCTCAAGCGCCACAGTCCCGGCGATATCAAGATTACTTTGCCCAGCGCCAACCAGTTCCCGGCAATCTCCTATCGCAAGGGGATCAGCGACAAAATCTATCCCACGCATTCGGCGCTGCTGTGGGACATCGTGCCGATCATCAAGTCTGAGATTCAGGCGCTGCTCAAAGACGGCGTGAAGTATATCCAGATCGATGCGCCGCGCTACAGCTACTTCATCGACCCCAAATGGAGGAAGTACGTTCACGACGAGACGGGTGTCCATCCGGATGACGCGCTGAGTGAGGCGATCCGCGCCGATAACGCCTGTTTGGAAGGAGCCCGACGCGACGGCGTAGT
>Ga0105237_10003221_pt1 | contig 19554 bp, 17 predicted proteins | sample KBSC24metaG_FD_81520 | JGI IMG/M metagenome (GOLD analysis project Ga0105237, IMG submission 81520) | Corn rhizosphere microbial communities from Kellogg Biological Station, Michigan, USA - KBS C2-4 metaG | ecosystem: Host-associated > Plants > Roots > Rhizosphere > Soil | place: Michigan, USA... | reverse complement strand
TCGCGACGGCGGGCACGACGCTTACCGGTACCGTCGACGCACTCGACGCCATCGCCGACGTATGCGCCCACCACCACGTCTGGCTCCATGTCGACGGTGCCTATGGGCTGCCGGCAGCGGCTGTCGATTCGACTGCGCCCTTGTTCACGGGCCTCGACCGCGCCGACTCTGCGACGATCGACGCGCACAAGTGGCTCGGCGTGCAGAAACCCTGCAGCGTCGTGTTGCTTCGGGAGACCGGACACCTTCAGTCCGCGTTCGGCCACGAGGAGCGATACCTGCTCCACGACGGGGACTTCGCCAACCCGGTTGACCGCACGCTCGAGTACTCTCGCCCGCTGAACTCACTGCGGCTGTGGATGGCTTTCCGCGTCCACGGTGCGGCGCAGTACCGCAGATGGATCGAGCAGACTCTCGCCAATGCCCGGACGCTGACATCATTGATCCGCGGCGATCCGGAATTCCAGTTGTTGCACGATCCACAGCTATCCACCATTTGCTTCCGCCATCTTCCGGCGGGTGTGGCGGATGTGGACGCGCACAACGTGCGCCTCGCGCGAGCGATGCAGCTCGACGGGAGGATCTTCATCGCACCAGGGGTTGTCGACGGCACCACGTGCCTGCGAGCGTGCCTTGTCAACTTCCGCACCACCAATGACGAAGTGCCCCTGATCCTCGACGTGGCGCGTGAACTCGGCGGTCGACTAGCTGCCGAGCCCTGATGCTCAGACGGTGCTGACCCGAACCGGCAGCGTCTTGATGCCGTTGACGAAGTTGCTGCGCACCCGACGCACGTCGCCGTTCAGTTCGATGGTGTGCAGGCGCGGGATCAACTCCTCGAACATCAACCGCACCTCCATGCGGGCCAGGTTGTTGCCAAGGCACATGTGTGGGCTGCCCTTGCCGAACGTCAAGTGGTTGGTGTCATTGCGCGTCACGTCGAAGTCGTAGGGGTTCTCGAAGACGGACTCGTCGCGATTGCCGGAGGCGAACCACATGACGACCTTGTCGCCTTCCTTGATCTGCGCGCCGCCGAGTTCGACGTCGCGAGTCGCGGTGCGGCGGAAGTGATATACCGGCGACGCCCAGCGCAGGAACTCCTCGACCGCCCCCGGGATCAGGTCTGGCCGTTCCTGCAGCAGGCGCAACTGGTCCTGGTGCTCGATCAGCGCGAGCATGGCCAGGCTGATCGTGTGCCTGGTGGTCTCGTTGCCGGCGACGACAAGCAGCAGGAAGTAGTTGTCGAAGTCGGTCGGCGACAGCGCCCGGCCATCCTCCGGGATCTGATTGACCAGCATGCTGACCAAGTCGGTACCGGAACCGCCGCGGCGCTGCGCGGCCAGCTTGCGGCCGTACTCGAACACCTCAAGCGATGCAGGCGAGCTGAACGGAAGATGCTTGTACTGGGCCGTTTCCGGGTCGCCGAGCAGGTGTTCGCTGTAGTCGGGATCGGTGTTGCCGATGATCGTGTTGCCCCAGTCGATCAACTGGCCGGTGTCCCCCTCTGGCACGTCGAGCAGCCGGGCCAGCACCTGGATCGGGAAGTCGGCGCTGATCTCGGTGACGAAGTCGAACTCGGACCGGGTCAGCGCGGCGTCCACCGTCGACTTGGTCAGGCTGCGCAGGAACTCCTCGTAGTTGCGCAGCAGGTTGCCCTGGCGGAACTCCCGCTGAATCAGCTTGCGCAGCGCCCGATGCCGCAGTCCGTCGGTCTCCAGCATCGATCGGCGGATTTCCATCAGATCGTCGTCGACCTCCTCGAGATTGACGAACCCGGTCGAGGTAAAGGTTTCTGGGTCCTTGTCGACGGCACAGATGTCCTCGTGGCGGGTGACCGCCCAGAACCCCTTGTTGGGGGCAGGCTCCGGGTTGAAGTGCACCGGCGCCTCCCTGCGCAGAGTGTCGAACATCCCCCAGGCCTCGTTGCGGGCGAAGCGGTCCGGGTCGGCAAGGTCGACGTCGGCAAGGTCAACGTACGGGGGCTTTTCCACGGCAGTTTCTCCTCGGCGAGCTGATTGTTCGTACCCGAACGATAACCGCCGGAAAGTCGCGCCGCAAGGCTAGCCATTCGCATCCGAACGAGTTATCGTACGGACACGAACGATCTGAAAGGGGAGCGACGATGAGCGACCAGAAGGGGTTCTTCTACCCCCGTACGGCCACCGGACAGTCCTCGGTGATCCCCTCACCACCGTGGTACTACTCGGGAGACCTGCTCACCGTGGAGTACCGCACCGACCCCGCCCGAGTCGCCGAACTGCTGCCCGCGCCGCTGGAGCCGGCGCCGGATGACCCCGGCGCCGTCGCACTGATCTGGGCCGACTGGCAGTCCTGCTCATCATCGCGCGAGGAGCTACTGGATCCGGTCCGGTCGCAGTACAAGGAGGCGTTCGTCGTCGTCCGCTGCGCATTCGAGGGCGTCACCTATTCCCGTTGCGTCTACATCTGGGTGGACAAGGACTTCGCGATCGCCCGCGGCTTTCACCAGGGCTACCCAAAGAAGCTGGGCTCGATGTGGCAGACCCGCCCGCACCCCTTCGCCCACGCCGCACCTCAGGTCGCCGCGGGTGGGGTGTTCGGCGCGACGCTGACAGCCGGCGATCGCCGGCTAGCCCAAGCGGTACTGACACTGCGGGAAGAAGCACCGACCAATGGCTTCGTCAACGGGCACCCCATGGCACATCACCGGATCTACCCCGGCATCGAGAAGGGCGCACCGGACGGTTACGTCGAGCTGATCTCATCGGGCGCAGCCGAATTCGAGGGTGGCCCGGCATGGACCGGCGACGTGGAACTCGAGCTCTTCGACTCCCCCACCGAGGAACTGTCCCGGCTCCACGTCGATGAGGTCATCGGTGGTTATTACCGCCAGATCGGGGTCGTCTGGGACGGCGGCCGCAGCCTTGCCCAGCTCACCCCCGCCCACGCCGCGGCCCAGTGACCAGAGGATCCATGAGCGAAAATCACGCAGAGGTCGAGGGTGTCCTCGTCGACACCAGGCACTGGATCGGCAGTCGCCGAGTCGCGTCGGCCAGCACCTTCACCGACATCTCCCCGATCGACGAACAACCGATCGCGCAGGTGCACGCCGGCGGACAGGACGAGATCGATGCGGCCGTCGCGGCCGCCCGGGAGGCGTTCCCGGCCTGGGCCGCGCTGCCGGTGAAGCAGCGCTCGGACATCCTGCGCGCCGTCGCCGACGGCATCGACGCGCGGCGCGACGATCTGGCACGAGTGGAGACGCGCGACAACGGCTCGCTGTTGCGTTCACACCGCAAGGGCGTGATGCCACGGGTCGCGATGAACTTCCGCTACTTCGCCGACTACGCCGAGCAGATCGCCCACCCCATCGACGAGGTCCGCGGACACCGGCAGCGGGTCAGCTACGACCCGGCAGGGGTGGTCGCCGTCATCACGCCGTGGAACGCCCCACTGATGCTCGCCACCTGGCGGATCGGCCCGGCCCTTGCCGCGGGCAACGCCGTCGTGGTGAAGCCGCCGGAGTGGGCCCCGCTCACCGCGTCGCTGCTGGCCGACATCGCACACGAGGCGGGGCTGCCCGCCGGGGTGCTCAACGTCGTGCAGGGCACCGGCGCGCAAGCCGGGGCGCCGCTGACCCGTCACCCTGGCGTCAACCGGCTGTCGTTCACCGGATCGGTGCCGACGGCCGGTGTCATCGCCGAAGCCGCGGCCCGCAACATCGTGCCGCTGTCGTTCGAGCTCGGCGGCAAGTCGCCGCTGTTGGTGTTCGACGACTGCGATTTGGATCTGGCCGTCAGCCTCGCCGTCGAGCAGTTCGACAACGCGGGCCAGGTCTGTCTCGGCGCCTTCCGCGTGCTGGTCCACGAGCGGATCCACGACGAGTTCCTGCAGCGCGTGCAGGCCAAGGCGGCCAACGTCGTTCAGGGTGACCCGCGCGACGAGGCCACCGACGTCAGCGCGCTGGTCAGCCGGCCGCACTTCGAGCGGGTCCGCGGGTTCGTCGAACGCGCGGTGGCCGACGGCGCCCGCGCGGTTCTCGGTGGCGGGCCCAACGACGACCTCGGCGGGCTGTACTTCCAGCCGACCATCCTGGTGGACGCGCGGCCCGGCAGCGAGATCCTCACCGAAGAAGTATTCGGCCCGGTGCTGACGATCCAGACCTTCACCACCGAGGAGGAGGGCGTCGCGATGGCGAACGACACCCGGTTCGGCCTGGCCGCGACCGTGGTCACCGGCGATTCCGAACGCGCCGAACGTGTCTCGGCTCGCATCAACGCCGGCACGGTCTGGGTCAACTGCTTCTTCGTCCGCGACCTCGGCGCACCCTTCGGGGGTAACGGCAAGTCCGGCATCGGCCGCGAGGGCGGGCCCTGGTCGTTCGATTTCTACTGCGACGTCAAGAACACCGTGTTCGCCCCGAACGGGTGGACGACGGCCGATCAGAAAGGCGAATGCTGATGGGTGAAGTCGTCGGCGCCGGGCTGGTCGCGCACGTACCAACCATCGTGCTACCCGAGAAGAGCCGGCGCGAACTCAACAACGGCGAGGACTCGACGCTGGTTTCCGGCCTACACCAGCTGCGCCGCGACGTCTTCGACGTTCTCGACTACGACACCGTCGTGGTGCTGGACAGCCACTGGGCAACGACCGTCGAGTTCGTGGTCACCGCTCAAGAGCACCGGGCCGGCCTCTTTACCTCCGAGGAGCTGCCACGTGGAATGTCACAGCGGCCCTACGACTTTCGCGGCGACCCCGACCTGGCGCACCTGATCGCCGGCCACGCCGACGAACACGGCACCTGGATCACCGCGATCGACGACCCGCACCTGCCGATCTTCTACGCCACCACGAATGTCTGGGAGTTCCTCGGCCGGGGCCTACCCGACAAGCGCTGGATCAGCATCGGGGTCTGCCAGACGGCCGACACCGAGGACAACCTGCGTCTGGGCCGGGCCCTCGGCGACGCCATCGCCGAGTCCGACCGCAAGGTCCTGCTGATCGCGTCCGGCGCCCTGTCCCACACCTTTTGGCCGCTGCGCGAGCTACGCAAGCACGAGGCCGCCGGGGTCAAGCACATCTTCACGCCCGAGGCCGCCGAGGCCGACTTCGAGCGCATCGACTGGTTCAAGAACGGCGACCACGCGCGGGTGCTCCACAGCATGGCGCAGTTCTACCGCGTCAAGCCCGAGGCCCGATTCGGCCACTACCTCATGATGATCGGCGCCCTCGGCGAGGGCGATTGCACCGCCCGCGGCCGACAGTACGGCGACTACGAGAACTCCATCGGCACCGGTCAGGTGCACATCTGGTTCGACCGCCCCGCCGACGGCTTTCCCCGCCCGCATCGTACCCAGCTCACGAATGAGGAGATCGCAGCCCGGTGAACACTCTGCGCGAATATCGTCGAATTCTGTTGGACGGCAACGCCGTCGACGTCGTCCGCGACGGCGACACCCTGGTCGCCGGTGACGGCCGCACGGTACCGGCGAACGACGCCCGGCACCTGCCGCCGGTCACGCCGAGCAAGATCATCTGCATCCACCTGAACTACCGGTCCCGAGTCGAGGAGATGCTCACCACGCTCCCACCGGCTCCGACCTACTTCCACAAACCGGTGTCTTCGCTCAACGCACACGAGTCGGCGGTGCTGCGGCCGCTGGGCTGCAAATGGCTCAACTACGAGGGCGAGATCGGGATCGTCATCGGACGCACCGCCCGCAACGTCTCCCCCGCCGAGGCCGGCGACTACATTCGCGGCTACACCATCGCCAACGACTACGGTCTGCACGACTTCCGCGACACCGACTCCGGCTCCATGCTGCGGGTCAAGGGCTCCGACACGCTCTGCCCGCTGGGGCCTGGGATCGTCGAGGGTTGGGACTTCCACGACAAGCGGGTCCGCACCATCGTCAACGGTCAGGTCCGCCAGGACGGCAACACCAGCGAGATGCATTGGGACATGCACTATCTCGTCGCCGACATCGCTCGCACCATCACCCTGCAACCCGGCGACGTGCTGCTGTCCGGGACGCCTGCGATCTCTCGCCCGGTGTACCCGGGCGATGTGGTCGAAGTCGAGGTCGAGGGACTCGGCGTGCTGCGCAACCACATCGTCGAGGGCCCCACCCCCATCCGATCCGACGTCGGGGCACAGCCCACCGAGAGCGAGGAAGTGCTGTCCACTGCGCAAGGCGGGGACTGGGAATTCCGCGGTATCCGCAAGCCCGACCTGTCCCAGACCCACTGATCGTGTCCCCGCCCCGGATGCTGATGATCCTCAGCGAAAACTGGACACTCACCGACGGCCGCAACCTTGCCGAGCTGGTGCGGTGGGCCAGGATCGCCGAGGACGCCGGCTTCGACTCCGTGATGGTCTCCGAACACATCGTGCTCGGACCCGACGCCAGCGACAAGGGCGTCATGACCAATCCGCGCGCATATGCGTTGCCTGGCAACCAGGATCCGTTCACGCCGTGGCCCAATTCACTGATGCTGCTTTCCGCGATGGCGTCGGTGACCACGCGGATCCGGCTTGTCGCATCGGCAGTGCTCGCCCCGCTGCGCCACCCGCTGCTGCTGGCCCGTGAACTCGGCACCCTCGACCTGCTCTGTGCGGGCCGCCTGGTGGTGCAGCCCAGCGTCAGCTGGAGCCGCGACGAGTACACCGCCATGGGCGTTGCGTTCACCGAGCGGGGCCGGATCCTCGACGAGCAATTGGCCGTCATGGACCAGGTGTTCAGAAAATCGCCTGCCACCCACCACGGCCGCTACTTCGACTTCGACGACATCTATCTCGAACCGAAGGCCCATCGCCCGGACGGGCCGCGCATGTGGTTCGGCGGGCAGACCGCACACGCAGCCGTCGTGCAGCGGCTGGTCCGGTACGGCCACGGCTTCCACCCGTTGGGCGTGCCCAGCACGGCCGACATGCGCGCCGTCGACGAAGCGATGACGGCTGCCGGCCGTGACCCCGCCGACCTCGAGTTGATCGGGGGCGTCCGGGTGGAGTTCCCGGACGACGACTCCTGCGCTGATATCGCCAAGGCGATGGACACCATCCCGGAGCAACAGGAGAAGGGATTCACCACGTTCTGTGTGAAGCCGTCGATGTTCATCGACGACGCAGCCGACCTCCCGAGGTTCTGCGGCGAGGTAATGCGGCGGGCCGATCAGATGGCGATGCGCTGATGGCACGGCTACTGCAGATCGCCCACGACCACCTGTCCCCGCCGAACGCGGTCGCCGACCGCTTCGTCGAGCGCGGGTTCGAGATCACCGAGTTGTTCGTCGTTCCGCGGGAACGGTTCGACACCCCCGGCGTCGAGGTCGCCTTCCCGGATCCCGCCGCGTACGACGCGGTGATGCTGCTCGGTGCGCCCTGGTCGACCTACGACCCGACAGTCGCCAGCTGGGTGCAGCCCGAGCTCGAGATGCTGCAGCGCGCCGACCGAACCGGTGTGCCGGTGCTCGGGATCTGCTTCGGCGGACAACTTCTCGCAACCGCGCACGGTGGCCGCGTGCACCGCACACCCGTCCCGGAGATCGGCTGGCACCTGGTGCACGGCGACGACTACGGGCTGGATGGCGCGTGGTTCCAATGGCACTACGACCGCTGGGTGAATCCACCGGGTGCCGTCGAGGTGGCCCGCACCGCCGCCGCGTCCCAGGCATTCGTGCTGCGCCGCAACCTGGCGCTGCAATTCCATCCCGAGGTGGACGTCGCGAGCATCAAGGGCTGGCTGGAGTTCGGCGGCCACGAGAAGGCGGCCGCGGCAGGTCTGGACTCGGCGGTCATTCTCGCCCAGACCGAGGCGTTGGCAGCCGATTGTGCCGGCCGGGCCCGCGACTTGGTGGACACGTTCCTCGACCGCGTTGCGGTGAGCTCGTGACAAGCCGCGTCGTGCTTGTCACCGGCGGCGGCACCGGAATCGGCGCGGCCGTCGCCAGGCAGCTGACGGAGGCCGGGAACCGCGTGGTGATCTGCGGGCGCCGCCGGGAACCGCTACAGAAGCTGGCCGAGCAGACCGGCGCACTGGCGGTGGTCGCCGACGTCAGCGAACCCGACGGCGTCACGCACGTCATCGACGAAGCGATCGCGGCATTCGGCGCACTCGACGGCCTGGTGATCAACCACGGCATCATCCGGACCGGCCGGATCGGCGAACTGTCGGTTCAGGACTGGGACGACACGCTCCGAGTGAACCTGACCGGTCCGTTCCTGCTGGTGCGCGCCGCCCTGCCGCATCTGCTGAACGCGCGCGGTGCGGTGGTTTCGGTCTCGTCGGTCGCCGCGCTGCGGGCCAGCGAGGCGATGGCGGCCTACTCCGCCAGCAAGGCCGGGTTGCTGTTGCTGACCCAGTCGCTCGTCGTTGACTACGGCGCGGAAGGTTTACGCGCCAACGCGGTGTGCCCGGGATGGACCGCGACCGAGATGGCCGACATGGAAATGGCCGAATTGGGAGAGACCCGGGGAATATCGACCGAGGACGCCTACCGGCTCGCGACGGCCGTTGTGCCGCAGCGCCGGGCGGCCTCCGCGGACGAGGTGGCCGCCGCGGTGTGCTGGCTGCTTTCGGATGCCGCGTCGTACGTCAACGGCGCGGTTCTACCGGTGGACGGCGGTTCTTGTGCCGTCGATGCCGGAACGCTGGCACTAGATCCCAGGATCTCGATACGCCTTTGACAGTTCCCCGAAACCAATCCACAGGACGGCATCAGCCGAACGCTCGAAAGGACCAGCCATGAGCGAGATCACCGTCAATACCCAGTTGCGCAAGAACGCGCTCGGCGTCGCAGGCGTCGTCTTCCTGGTGCTCGCCGCAGTCGCTCCGCTCACCGGCATCGTCGTGGTCGCGTCGCTTGCCATCGCACTCGGCAACGGCGGCGGCACACCAGCGGCGTTCTTCATCATCGCGATCGTGTTGCTGCTCTTCGCCGTTGGCTACGCGCAGATGTCCAAGCAGCTCGTGAATGCCGGCGGGTTCTACGCGTTCGTCGTGAAGGGTCTCGGCCGCACAGGAGGACTCGTCGCCGGCCTCATCGCGACGCTGGGCTACAACTTCTTCGTCGTCGGCACCATCGGCACCAGCGGCTTCTTCATGCAGATCGTGATCGCCGATCTCACCGGCTTCGAATTGCACTGGTACGTCTGGGGTCTCGCGTCGATCATCGTGTCGTTCGTGATGGCACGGCGCGGCATCGACTTCAGCTCGAAGGTGCTTGGCGTCTCCCTCGTGCTCGAGACTCTCATCCTCATCGTGTTCGACATCTCGGTGCTCGTGCAGACCGGTTTCGACGCGTCCGCCTTCAGTCCCACGGCGGTAATCACGGGCTCGCTGCCGATCGGCCTACTACTGGCGGCGACCGGCTTCCTCGGCTTCGAGGCCACGGCGCTGTTCAGCGAGGAGGCCAGGAATCCGCAGCGCACGATCCCCCTGGCGACGTACATCGCCGTCACGAGCATCGGCGTCATCCTTGGTGTGACCACGTGGGCGGTGGTCAGCGCCACCGGCGTCGCGCAGGCGCAGGCCATTGCGCTCGATCACCTCCCGACCGGCGACCTGATGTTCAGTCTCTCGCAGCAGTACCTGGGGACGGTGATGACCAACGTCATGATGGTTCTACTGCTCGTCAGCCTCTTCGCGGCGATGCTCGCCTTCCACAACTCTGCCACGCGGTACCTGTACGCGCTCGGCAGGGCGAAGGTGCTGCCGAACGTGCTCGCGCGCACCCGCGTTGGCGGCGCACCGCAGGTCGCCGGCATCGTCCAAGCGGTGTTCGCGGCGGTCGTCGCGGGGCTCTTCGCGCTCGCCGGCCTCGACCCGATCACCTCACTGGTGCCGAGCATGCTCGGCTTCGGCACGCTGTGCGTGATCGTGCTGCAGGCGCTAGCGGCGCTCTCGATCGTCGTCTACTTCCGTCGCGCGCAGGACCCACGTTGGTGGAGCACGTTCGTGGCGCCGGGCATCGGCTTCCTCGGGCTGTTCGCCATCGTGGTGCTCGCAATCGTCAACTTCGACACCGTCGCGGGCTCGGATGCCTTCATCATCCGGCTGATGCCGCTGCTGCTCGTCTTCGCGCTCGTCGGTGGCGTCGGGTACGCGGCGTATCTGAGGAAGGCGAAACCGGCGGTGTACGACGGGCTTGCGACCGACCTCGAGAAGATCACGGTGTCCGCCAGCGACGGCGACGTGAAGGTCGGTTAGCGATCTGGGGGGGTGTGAGCGCGTCGTTGTCGTCAACGGCTATGTCGCCGTGGCGCCATGGTCACCGAGGGTCGGTCAGCCGTTGCACGGCGTCGAAGCCTTGTTCCATCACGGCGAAGAACGCGTTGGTCGCGCGGCGCTCGGACGCACCCCGATCGAATGCCCCGACCGATTCCTCGCGCGCCGTGCGGACCGTGAGCACGATGACGCCGGCGGCAAGACGCGCGCAACCATCCGGTGTCGGACCGCCGAGCTCGAGCGCGAGACCGTCGGCGGCTTCGTCGTAGAGTTCCCGCAGCCGCGCCCGAAGTGCTGGGCTCGTCGCGACGAACCGCCACCAAGCCACGACCTCTCGATCGACGCGCACGAACGGATGCCCCTGCGTGCGTAGGTCGTTCACGAGCGCGCGGAGCGCGTCGACCGGAGACTGACCGTCCGGCCGCGTGCGGATGGCGTCGCAGAACAGGGTCAGCTTCAGATCGTCCTGCCGATCGAGCATCAGATCTTCTTTGCGCGGAAAGTAGTTGAAGACCGTCATCCTCGACACCTTCGCGGCCACCGCTACGTCATCGACGGTGACGGCTTCGAACCCGCGGGCGAGGAACAGGGCCGTGGCCTCGTCGGAGATCCGCTGCCTGGTCTCCTGCTTCTTCACCTCGCGCCGCTCTCCCATGGCGTCATTTGTACCCGGTACAAGTTTATTGACACAAAGTTTGACTGAATATAAGTTTCGGGACGTGCGATCACACCAGGAGCGTGTTCTCGTTTCCGGCGCCGGCTTCGCCGGTCTGGCCACCGCGTACTGGCTGCGGCGGCTCGGTTACGAGGTCACGATCGTGGAGATCGCCCGTGGGCTGCGCCGAGGTGGCACGGCGGTCAACATTCAGGACGGCTGCATCAACGTGGTCCGGCGCATGGGGCTGCTCGAGCAGATCCGAGCCAACCGGCTGAACTTGCAGCGCTGGGAGTTCAAGAACGCTGCCGACGTCACGGTACGCGCGATGACGCTTCGAGCCGACGGGGAAGCGCCCTCGGAGAACGACATCGAGATCGAACGCGACGTCCTGCTCGATCTGCTGTTCGCCAACGTGAAGGACGACGTCGAGATCATCTTCGACGAGTCCATCACCGCACTGCGCGAGACTCCCGATGGCATGGAGGTCACCTTCGCGCACTCTTCACCGCGGACATTCGGTCTCGTATTCGGTTGCGACGGCGTACATTCCGCCGTGCGCAGGATCTGGTTCGGCCCGGACGCGCGTTACTCGCACTTCCTCGGCCAGTACTTCTCGATCACGATCGTCGACAAACTGCTCATCGAGCGCGACACCGCACAGATGTTCAACGCGCCAGGCAAGGCCGTGATGCTGAACGCATACAAGGACAAGACCGACATCATCCTGGCGTTCGCCACCGACACCAAGATTTCCTACGACCATCGCGACCACCGGCAGCAGCGCCGGATCATCGCCGATCAGTTCGCCGACGTGGGCTGGAGAACAGCGGAACTGCTCGCCGAGATACAGGACTCGACGAGCTTCTACTTCGACGAGCTGGGCCAGATCCGCATGCCGTCGTGGACCAAGGGCCCCGTCGCGCTCGTCGGCGATGCCGGCTACTGCGCCTCACCGGCCGCAGGTCGCGGCGGATCGCTGGCCCTCGACGGTGCGGCAGCCCTAGCGACGGCGATGCGCACGCACAACGGATACGTCCAGCGGGCATTCCGCGACTACGACGAACGACTACGTCAGTTCATCGAACAGGTCCAGGACGAAGCCGTGACGTTCGGCCTCGAGTCGCTGGTGCCGTTGACCGAAGAGGCAATCGATGCGCGCAACGCCAGAACGGGATCGTCCTTCTGATCGCGGCCAGCCTCTGCGGCTGTTAGACACGTGTCCACTAATATGTCGCCGTGGCTGATCGAAGGAGATTGTCCCCCGAGGACCGGCGCAACGAACTCTTGGCCCTCGGTGCCGAGGTGTTCGGTCAGCGCCCGTACGACGAGGTGCGCATCGATGAGATCGCAGAACGGGCGGGCGTCTCCCGTGCACTCATGTACCACTACTTCCCCGACAAGCGGGCCTTCTTCGCGGCGGTGGTACGCGCCGAGGGCGAGCGGCTGTTCGAGGCCACCAATACCCCGCCGATGCCCGGCATGAGCCTGTTCGACCAGGTGCGTGCCGGCGTGCTGGCCTACGTCTACTACGACGAGCAGCACCCGCACGGCGCGTGGGCGGCGTACGGCATGGGCCGCTCGGATCCGGTGCTGCGCGGCATCGAGGACACGGACAACCAACGGCAGGCCGACCGCATCATGGCCAGGATCACCGAAGCCGCGGGCGGGCCGCTGGACTCCAAGTTGGAGCGCGACGTCCGCGTCATCATCTACGGCTGGCTGGCGTACACCTTCGAGCTGTGCAGGCAGCGCATCATCGACCCGTCGATCGACGCGGGCTACATCGCCGACTCCTGCGCACACTCGCTGCTCGACGCCGTCGCGCGCGTCCCCGGGATCCCCACCCTCGAGTGACTTCGGCGTGCTCAGTTGCGGTGAGCGCAACGGAGCACGCCGAAATCGCAGGGGATCTGTCGGTGGGCGGGTGCACCATGTCAGGGTGACGGTCATCGATCCACTCGAGCGCTTCGGTCCGCTGACGCGCGAGTGGTTCACCGGCACCTTCACCGCCGCAACCCCCGCGCAAGCCGAGGCCTGGTCGGCCATCGCGAGCGGCGACAACACCCTGGTCATCGCCCCCACCGGTTCTGGCAAGACGCTCGCCGCGTTCCTGTGGGCCATCGACCAACTCGCCGGCGCGGAGCCCCGTCCGCCGAAGGCGGGCACGCGGGTGCTCTACATCTCGCCGCTCAAGGCGCTGGCGGTCGACGTCGAACGGAACCTCAGCACCCCACTGACGGGTATCACCCGGGTGGCGGAACGGCTGGGCGAGCCCGTGCCACAGATCAGCGTCGGCGTGCGCTCCGGTGACACCCTGCCCGCCCGCCGCAGGGAACTGATCAGCAAGCCGCCCGACATCCTGATCACCACGCCGGAATCGCTGTTCTTGATGCTGACGTCAGCGGCCAGGGACACCCTCGCCGAGGTGACGACCGTGATCGTCGACGAGGTGCACGCCGTCGCGGCCACCAAGCGGGGCGCGCACCTGGCGCTGTCCCTGGAGCGCCTCGATCAGCTCCTCGAACGCCCCGCACAGCGGATCGGGCTTTCGGCGACCGTCCGGCCCGCCGAGGAGGTCGCCCGCTTCCTGGCGGGAACCGCCCCGGCGACCGTGGTCGCACCGGCGTCGGGCAAGACCTTCGACCTGTCGGTCCAGGTGCCGGTGCCCGACATGGCCAACCTCGCCGAGAACTCGATCTGGCCCGACGTCGAAGGCCGCATCGTCGACCTCATCGAATCCCACAACTCGACCATCGTGTTCGCCAACTCCCGGCGACTCGCCGAACGACTCACGGCCCGGCTCAACGAGATTCACGCCGAGCGCACCGGGGTCGAACTCAGCGACGAGCGCAACCCGCAGGTGGGTGGTGGCTCGCCTGCGCACATCATGGGCAGCGGCCAGACGTTCGGCGCGGAACCGGTGCTGGCCAAGGCGCACCACGGCTCGGTCAGCAAGGAACAGCGGGCGCTGGTCGAAGACGATCTCAAGAGCGGCCGCCTGCGTGCCGTGGTCGCGACGTCCAGCCTGGAGTTGGGCATCGACATGGGCTCGGTCGACCTCGTCATCCAGGTGGAGGCGCCGCCGTCGGTGGCCAGCGGGCTGCAGCGCATCGGGCGCGCCGGTCACCAGGTCGGCGAGATCTCGCGCGGCGTGCTGTTCCCCAAGCACCGCACCGACCTCATCGACTGCGCCGTCACGGTGCAACGCATGCTGGCCGGCCAGATCGAGACCATGCGGGTGCCCACCAACCCGCTCGACATCCTCGCCCAGCACACCGTCGCCGCGGCCGCGCTCGAGCCATTGGACGCCGACCGTTGGTTCGACGCCGTTCGGCGCAGCGCACCGTTTGCCACCCTGCCCCGCAGCGCCTTCGAGGCGACGTTGGACCTGCTGTCCGGCAAGTACCCGTCCACCGAGTTCGCCGAACTGCGCCCGCGACTGGTGTACGACCGCGACGCGGGGGTGCTGACCTCGCGGCCCGGCGCCCAACGGCTGGCGGTGACCTCCGGCGGCGCCATCCCCGACCGCGGCCTGTTCACCGTGTACCTGGCATCCAACGCGGACTCCGAAAAGCCGTCCAGGGTAGGCGAACTCGATGAGGAGATGGTCTACGAGTCGCGCCCCGGCGACGTCATCTCGCTGGGCGCCACCAGCTGGCGGATCACCGAGATCACCCACGACCGCGTGCTCGTCATCCCCGCCCCCGGGGAACCCGCCCGGCTGCCGTTCTGGCGCGGCGACGGCGTCGGACGGCCCGCCGAGCTGGGTGAGGCGATCGGCGCGTTCACCGGCAAGCTGTCGGGCATGGCGCGCGAGGAGTTCGACACCCATTGCCACACCATGGGTTTCAACGACTACGCCACCGACAACCTGTGGCAGCTGCTCGACGAGCAGCGCCAGGCCACCGGTGCCGTGCCCACCGACGCCACGTTCATCGTCGAGCGGTTCCACGACGAGCTCGGCGACTGGCGGGTCATCCTGCACTCCCCGTACGGACTTCGGGTGCACGGGCCGCTGGCCTTGGCGGTCAGCCGCAGACTGCGCGAGCGCTACGGCATCGACGAGAAGCCCACCGCCTCCGACGACGGCATCATCGTGCGACTGCCCGACACCGATCTGGACTCGGGCGGAGCGGTCAGCTTCGCCGACCTATTCGTCTTCGACGCCGACGAGATCGATCCCATCGTCACCGAGGAGGTCGGTGGCTCGGCATTGTTCGCGTCGCGGTTCCGCGAGTGCGCCGCGCGGGCACTGCTGCTCCCCCGACGGCATCCCGGCAAACGCTCGCCACTGTGGCACCAGCGCCAACGCGCGTCACAGCTGCTCGACGTGGCCCGCAAGTACCCCGACTTCCCCATGGTGCTGGAAACGGTCAGGGAGTGCCTACAAGACGTCTACGACGTGCCGACGCTGCGCGATCTGATGAATCGCGTTGCACAGCGGCGCATTCGGTTGCTCGAAGTCGAGACGGCCACCCCGTCGCCGTTCGCCGCGTCGCTACTCTTCGGCTACGTCGGCGCCTTCATGTACGAGGGCGACAGCCCGCTCGCCGAGCGCAGGGCCGCCGCACTGTCGCTGGACAGCGTGCTGCTGGCCGAACTGCTTGGCCGCGTCGAACTGCGCGAACTGCTCGACCCGCAGATCATCGCGTCCACCATCGCCCAATTGCAGCACCTGACCGCCGAGCGCGCGGCCCGCGACGCGGAGGGCGTCGCCGACCTGCTGCGGCTGCTCGGCCCGCTCACCGAGGACGAGATCGCGGCCCGGTCCACCGCCGACGACGTGGGCGGCTGGCTCGAGGGCCTCCGTGCGCCGCGCCGGGTGCTGACGGTCTCGTTCGCCGGCCAGACGTGGTGGGTGGCGATCGAGGACATCGGGTTGCTGCGCGACGGCGTCGGCATTCCGGTACCCGTCGGCGTGCCAGCGAGTTTCACCGAATCGGTGGCCGATCCGCTCGGTGAGCTCCTCGGCCGGTATGCCCGCACCCACGGACCCTTCACCACCCATGACGCGGCCGCCCGGTTCGGGCTCGGGCTGCGCATCACCGCCGACGTGCTTGGCCGGATGGCCGTCGACAGGAAGCTGGTGCGCGGCGAGTTCCTCACCACCGGCGAGACCGAACAGTGGTGCGACGCCGACGTCTTGAAGATCCTGCGCCGCAGGTCGCTCGCTGCGTTGCGCGCGCAGGTCGAGCCGGTGAGCACTGCGGCCTACGCCCGGTTCCTGCCCGCCTGGCAGCAGGTCGGCAAGGCCAAGGTGTCGGGCATCGATGGGCTCGCCTCCGTGATCGAACAGCTTGCGGGCGTGCCTATTCCGGCGTCGGCGGTCGAACCGCTGGTGTTCGGTCAGCGGGTCCGCGACTATCAGCCCGCCATGCTCGACGAACTACTGGCGGCCGGCGAGGTGACGTGGTCGGGCGCAGGACAGATCGGGAGCAACGACGGCTGGATCGCCTTCCACTCCGCCGACTCGGCGCCGTTGACGCTGGCCGTGGCCGCCGAGATCGAGTTCACCGACGTCCACCGCTCCATCCTCGACACGCTCGGTCATGGTGGCGCCTACTTCTTCCGGCAGCTCGGCGATGGCCGCGAAGCCGATGCCGAACACCTTAAAACGGCTCTCTGGGAACTGATCTGGGCGGGCTGGGTCACCGGCGACACGTTCTCCCCCGTGCGCTCGTTGTTGCACGGCACCGGCCGCCGCGGCGGCGGCGCGCACCGCCAGCGGCCGCGTCCGCCGCGGTTGAGCCGCTACAGCGTCGCGCACGCCCAGACCCGCACGTCCGACCCGACGGTCGCGGGCCGGTGGTCCGCGCTCCCGCCCGCCGAGGCAGAATCCACGGTGCGCGCGCACTTCCAAGCCGAGTTGCTGCTCAACCGCTACGGCGTGCTGACCAAGGGTTCCTCCGAAGGACTACCCGGCGGGTTCGCGATGCTCTACAAGGTGCTGAGCGCCTTCGAGGATGCGGGCAAGTGCCAGCGGGGCTACTTCGTCGAGTCGCTCGGCGGCGCCCAGTTCGCGGTGGCGTCCACCGTGGACCGGCTGCGCACCTACCTCGACGACGTCGACCAGGAGCAGCGCGCCTATCAGTCCGTCGTGCTGGCGGCGGCCGACCCTGCCAACCCGTACGGCGCCGCGCTGCCGTGGCCTGGCGACGGCGCCCACCGGCCGGGGCGCAAGGCCGGTGCCCTGGTGGTGCTGGTGGACGGGGAGCTCGTGTGGTTCCTGGAGCGCGGTGGGCGCACCCTGCTGTCGTACTCCGACGACGCCGAGGCCAATCGGTCCGCAGCGGCCGCGCTGGCGGAGATGGTCGGGGGCCGACGGCTGCAGTCGCTGTTGGTGGAGAAGGTCAACGGCGTCGCCGTGCTCGACCCGGGTGCAGACGACCGTCACACCACCGTGCGGGATGCCTTGACCGGCAGCGGTTTCGCCCGCACCCCGCGGGGCATGCGGTTGCGCTGAAGGCCCTCGACAGAACGGGTTTCGCCGATAGACTCCGAAGGCATGACCACCGATGGCGAGCACGGCGGTGAGCTCTCCGACGTCGAGCTGCGGGTGCGGGCGCTCGAATCGATCCTCACCGAGAAGGGCTACGTCGATCCGGCCGCCGTCGACGCGGTGGTCGAGACCTACGAGACGCGGATCGGACCGCGCAACGGCGCTCGGGTGGTCGCCAAGGCGTGGGCCGACGACGGCTTCGCCCAATGGCTGCGCGAGGACGCCACCGCGGCCATCAGCTCGCTCGGTTTCACCGGCCGTCAGGGCGACTCGATGGTGGCGGTCGAGAACACTCCGACCGAGCACCACATGGTCGTCTGCACCCTGTGCTCCTGCTATCCCTGGCCGGTTCTCGGCCTCCCGCCGGTCTGGTACAAATCGGCGCCCTACCGCTCACGCGCGGTCTTCGATCCGCGCGGCGTGCTTGCCGAGTTCGGCGTGACGCTTCCGGAGTCCACCAGGATCCGCGTCTGGGATTCGACGGCAGAGGTGCGCTACCTGGTGATTCCGATGCGTCCCGCAGGCACGGACGGTTGGCGCGAGGAGCGCCTGGCCGACCTCGTCACCCGCAACTCGATGATCGGCACGGGCCTCGCCCTCTCGCCGGAACAGGTGCCCGCATGAACGGGGCGCAGGACATGGGTGGCCAGATGGGCTTCGGGCCTGTCGAGGCGGAGACCGATGAGCCAACGTTCCACGCGGACTGGGAGGCTCGGGTACTCGGGCTCACCATCGCGATGGGCGCTGCCCGCGCGTGGAACCTCGACATGGGCCGTTTCGCACGCGAATCGCTGCCGCCAGCCGAGTACCTGACGTCGAGCTACTACCAAATCTGGCTCAGGGGCCTACAGAAGCTCCTGGTGCAGAGCGGTCTGGTCACCCAAGACGAGCTCGACGCCGGCCGTTCGCTCGAGCCGGGCAGGCCAGGCACCGGCGTGCTCAAGCCCGAGAACGTGCAGCGCGTCCTGGGCACGAGCGTGTCCAACGAACGCCCCGTCTCGACTCCGGCTCGCTTCGCGGTCGGCGATGCCGTCGTCATCAGGAACATGCACCCCCTCGGCCATACCCGGCTACCGCGCTACGCCCGCGCCAAGCGCGGCGTCGTCGAAATGATCCATGGGGCACAGGTCTTCGCCGACGCGCATGCCTCCGGCCTTGGCGAGGAACCCCAATGGCTCTACACCGTGCGGTTCACCGGACTAGAGCTGTGGGGCGACGATGCCGACCCGTCGCTCGCGGTCTCGATCGACGCGTGGGAAAGCTACCTTGAAGCCGGCTGACGCCCTGGTAGCCGCGGCAGAGCCCGTCGCGCCGATTCCACGGGATGCCGATGGCGCTCCGGTCTTCGAAGCCCCTTGGCAGGCACAGGCTTTCGCCATGACGCTGGTGCTCTACGAGCGCGGCCTGTTCACCTGGACCGAGTGGGCGTCGACGTTGGCAGGCGAGATCACCCGCGCTCAGGCGCAAGGCGATCCCGACGACGGCTCGACGTACTACCGGCACTGGCTGGCCGCCATCGAGCGACTCGTCATCGACAAGGGCGTTGCCACCTCAGGGCACCTCGCTGCGCGTCGCGCCGCATGGGACCGTGCGGCGCACGCCACGCCGCACGGTCAGCCGATCCTGCTGGAGAACGATCCTTTCGTCAAAAATGACAAAACTTGAGCCCTGCCGTCCCATACTGAGGGCATGGTCTCCCTCATCGTCCACGCCCTCCTCGGCGTCCTCGTCATCGTCTGGATCGTCCGGGCCAACCCGCATGTCTTCGCCCGCCCAAGCGCCGGCCCGGCGTTCTCCGCGCTCGAGATCGCGTACTACGTCATCGGCATCGCGTCGATCGCGCTCGGCTACTACTTCAACCACCAGTTCGTCGCGCAATACGCCGTCGAAGGGGGGAACCCGATCTGGGGCCCCGGCAGCTGGCAGCAGTTCATCGCACTCGGCTACGCCAACCCGGCGGCCGCGTCGGCCAGCCAGGACTACACGATCATCAACGTGATCCTGCTGCCGTTGTTCACGATCGTCGACGGGTATCGGCGCGGCATCAAGCGGCCGTGGCTGTTCTTCGTGTCCAGCCTGTTCACCAGTTGCGCCTTCGCCTACGCGTTCTACTTCGCGGTGGTCGAGCGCCAGCACCGCCAGGAGAAGGCCGCCAAGGGGCTGCACACCGTCTCGGCCTGAATGCTTCGACG
>Ga0105237_10003220_pt1 | contig 19556 bp, 19 predicted proteins | sample KBSC24metaG_FD_81520 | JGI IMG/M metagenome (GOLD analysis project Ga0105237, IMG submission 81520) | Corn rhizosphere microbial communities from Kellogg Biological Station, Michigan, USA - KBS C2-4 metaG | ecosystem: Host-associated > Plants > Roots > Rhizosphere > Soil | place: Michigan, USA... | reverse complement strand
GTCCGCGTTCTCCTGACCGGGAGCCACGTCGAACTGCGTGCCCTTGCCTGGCGCTGCGGGCACTTCGTTGATCGCCCCGGCGCCGTAGGCGTTGTTGAACACGTTCAGGTTCGGAGGTGTCCCAACGGCCCCCGGCAGCGATGGCGTCGGAGCCTGGGCCAGAACGCTCGAGGCATCCAGGCCGTAGACGGGAGGCGCCCCGAGTGCACCGGGCCCCGCGGAAGGAGCGTTGCTCTGCGCCAGCACGCCGAACCCGCTGATCGGTGCGCCGATGATCGGAATCGTCGGACCGGGCGGTGTAGGCGGTGCGGGATCACCGGGAGCCGGCAGTGGATCGGGCGGTGCGTCGTCGGCGACGGCGGTCGCCGGGAAGGCGACCGCCGCTCCGACGGCGAGCACGCCGAATGCCGCGGCCGCGATGCGATTTCGGTCAATCATGGCCAATCGTCCTGCTTTCGGTGTGGTTGCCCGGTTGCCTTGCGACCAGCGTCAGACGGACTTGGTCACCCCGTAGTAGGCGACGATGTCGTCGGTGTCCGTCGTCGAGCTCGTCAGCGTGGCGTACGAGCGGATGAACGACTGACCCACGCAACCGTCGACCTTGATGTGCGTGTCCTTCAGCGTGACGCGCACCGGGGCGGCCTTGAACGACTTCTTGTCGACCGTAACCGTCGACACCGTGCCCGGCTTCGGGTGGATCTCGATGGTGCCCGACAGCGGGAACGACAAGGCGGGGGCGAAGACGGGGCCGGTCGCCGGGAAGCTGAGGCCACCGACCGTCACACCGGCCTGGCCGATCAGACGAACCTGGCCGAGCTCGATGCCGCAGCCGATCTGGTAACCGGCCTCCAACGTTCCACCGTTGAGCGACGTCTTGCCCTTGCCCGTCACGGTGCCGGTGAACGTGCCGCCCACCAGGTACTCGCGCGAGGACAGCGCGGTGGTCAGCGGGGCGACGGGCAACTGGGTCTCGTCCTTGGCGACGACGGTCAGCGTCCAACCGTCCGGGCTCGTCACGACGCCAGGATCGGCGGACGGGACGACGCCGTTGTCAGGCGGCGGACCGGGGTCTGCCGCCGGATCGACCGGCGGATCCGCCAGCGCGAGGGGCGTGGCGGCGGCAAAGGTGAGGGTCATGCAAGCGGCTGCCACTGCGGCGAAGCGATTCATTGTGTTCTCTCGTTCGAGGTGGGCTGGAGTTAGACGGACTTGGTGACGCCGAGGTACGTGATGACGTCGTCGGTGTTGTCGGTCGAGGCGGTCAGCGTCGCGTACGAGCGGATGAACGACTGGCCGGCGCACTGGTCGGTCTTGACGCGGACACCCGTGATGGTGACGCGCGTCGTGGTGCCCTTGAACGACTTCTTGTCGATCGCGACGGTGGTCACGGTGCCGGGCTTCAGGTAGACCTTGCCCTGCAGGCTGATGCCTGCGGAGACGCTCGGCAGTCCGACCGCGCTGAGGCCGGGCGTGATGCTCGCACCGGGGTTGATCTCAGTCTCGTCGGAGATGATGCCGCAGCCGATCTGCTCGCCGGCCTCCAGCGATCCGCCGGTGAGCTTGGTCTTGCCGCCCCCGGTGATCTTGCCGGTGAAGGTGCCCGCAATCAGGTACTCACGCGATGAGATCGCCGTCGTCAACGGTGCGACCGGAAGCTGAGTCTCGTTGGCGCCGCTAACCTCGAGGTGCCACCCGTCCGGAGTGTCCAGCACTCCGGGAGGGCCCGACGGGACGGCACCCTCCGGCGGCAGGGGGTTGGTGGCGTTCACCGGGACCACCGCGGGATCCGGCGGCGGAGGCGGGTCGGCCTGTGCGAGGGGCGCGACTCCGACAGGTAGCGCGATGCAGACAGTTGCCAACATGGCTAAACGGTTCAACATGGTGTTAAGGGCGCCTCTCGTGGGTCGGAATCCGAGCGGATCCAACGAATCTGTCGCGTCGGAGCATCTAATGGTCGAGTTGCCAAACGATGAACGGACGCCTAACAATTCGCGCCCCATTCCCATCGAATGAGCGTCTACGAAGGACGTCCTCAGGCGGTTCACATCGAGCCCCAATCGCGATGAAAGCCAATGGATGGCCATTGGAAGCCATCCGTTGGCGGTGTGTTCACAATTTGGACACCTGACCAACCGACCGTGGGTGGCTGTACCGCCTTCGAGACCAGACGGGGCTTGTCGACGTGGGTGCACTGGATTCAGGCAAACCCTTGCGAAACCGACTACCACGGAGGAAATCTTGACTTCATTCCGCACATGCCTGCGCGCATCTGCTCCAGCGATGATCGCGATCGGCATTGGGTTCTCCGTGCTGCCGACGGCGTGGGCGGACGACGACGCCGTCGACTCGGGTAGCGGCGCCGGACCGATTCAGATCGCCCCTGCCCCGCAGTCGGATGACGCGACTGCCCCCGCGGTGGCGGCGTGCCAGACGTTCGGCCAGGTGCTCGACGGCGCCTCGAACTACTACGGCAGCTTCGCCGACTCCTTCGAGGGTTCCGACTACTCGGACCCGGCGGTCCAGAGCAGCAACGAAGTCGGCCGTACCGCGTTGCGGCAAGCTGCAGGCACGGCGTTGGACGCGTCCAACCTTCCTGGTTTGCAGCCCGAGATCGCCAGCCCGATGCGGAGTTGGTCGTTGGGCGCGACGGCGCTGCTCGTCAAGATGGGCTTGCGCATCCCAGGGGACAGCCTGAACAACACCGCGACCTCGATGAACAACAACGCCGAACAGGTTCAGGAGGCGTGCGCGGCCGCGGGCACGCACGCCTAGACCATTTCCCGTCGCTTCGCTCACCCCAAGCGCACACCCATTCGAACAGGAGCCCCGTGAAGCTACGTGCGTTCGGCGTGCTCGTGCTCGCTCTCGCATTGGCCGGATGCGGGGGAGGGCCGGCCACCGGGGCATCCGAATCGCCGAAGGCCGTTCCCGACTCCGATCTCAACGGGCTGTTGCTCGACGCGGCAGAGATCAACGCCATCATGGGGACGACGGCCATGAACCCGCATCCGATCGTCACCACCATGGGTGATCACCGCAACTTGCTCCCGAATCTGAACTGCCTCGGCGTGTGGCAGGTCAACGAGGCTCCGGTCTACGACCCCACGCACTGGAAGTCGGTGCGCCAACAGCTGTTTCGGCAACCGGACAGCGATCAGTGGGATTCGCTCGTCGTGCAATCGGTGGTGTCCTACCGGACGGCTGACGGGGCGCGCGACTTCTTCGCGCAGTCGGTGGACCGATGGTCGAAGTGCACCAACCACCACGTGAACATCAGGCTCAACGACGCGCCGTTGCCCGCGTGGCTCAGTGGCGACCTGACCAGAACCGACACCGAGTTGTCGATGCCGTTCACCAGGGGCAGCGGTGCCCAGACGCGGTCGTGTCAACGGTTCCTCACGATCGCCGCCAACCTGATCTTCGACGTCCAGGCGTGCAAGCCGCAGCAGGCGGCACCCCTCACCGAGGCCGCTCAGGTCGCCGACAAGATGGAGTCGAAACTCCCGAGGTAGCTCTCGGTGACATCGGCGGATGGGTGCCATATCTGCCCCCACACGCTGCATTCCGTACACGTCTGGTTTACCTTTAGCTCGATGAGCGCCTCCGGTGTCGCCAACCCGGCCACCTACACCGCAGCCGATGCGATGCAGGCGGCGTACTTCCGCGCATACCTCGACGCGCAGCGCCGCCAGTTGGCTGCCGACATGGCAAAGCATCAGGCCGAGCTCGTCAAGCTGGCCGACGCCGGCCACTCCTTGGCGATCGGACGGTTGCGCACGCAGGCCCGCGCCGTTCAGACCGAGCTGCAGCACGTCGAGAAACTCGTCGAACGACTCGATGGGCGTTTCGCCGAAACTCCGACCGCTCCGTGACCCCGTCGATGGGTACGATCCCAACCACGTGAACGCAAGCTTCCGACAACGCCTGTTCGACGCCCTCGAGGAGTCGATCGCGGAGGACGGCTATCCGAAGACCACGATCGCCGACGTCGTTCGGCGAGCAAGGACGTCGCGCCGAACCTTCTACGAACACTTCGCCAGCAAGGACGAATGCTTCGTCGCGCTGTTGGAAGAAGCCAATGCCGAACAGATCCGACAGATCACCGCGGCCGTCGACCCCGGGGCGCCGTGGGATGCCCAGGCGCGACAGGCCATCGAGGCCTGGATCGCGTCCGTCGAATCCCGACCGGCGTTGATGCTGAGCTGGATTCGCGATGTTCCCGCACTCGCCATGACGGCACGTCGGCTGCAGCGCGACGCGATGGACAACTTCATCAAGATGGTGCAGGCGATTACCGACTCGGAGGGGTTTCGCGCTGCCGCGCCGGTGTCGCGGCAGCGGATCATCATGTTGCTCGGCGGCCTGCGCGAGCTGACGGCAATCACCGTCGAGGACGGCGGCCGGATGAGTGACATCACCGATGAGGCGGTCGCCGCGGCCATCGCCCTCGTCGATCCGCGGCACTGAATTCCTGTACCTTACGAAAATGATCCGACCTGCGCAGACGGCGCGCAGCGAGCGAACGCGTGAAGCGCTGCGCAAAGCGGCATTGGTGCGGTTCCTCGCGCAAGGCGTCGAGGACACGTCTGCCGATCAGATCGCTGCTGACGCCGGGGTGTCGCTGCGCACGTTCTATCGGCACTTCGCCTCCAAGCAGGATCTGCTGTTCGCCGACTACGACGCGGGCGTCGAGTGGTTTCGCGCCGCGTTGGCCAGCCAGTCCGGTGAGGAATCGCTGATCGAATCGGTGCACGCCGCGGTGATGTCGGCGCCCTACGACGTCGACGCCGTCGCCCGGATCGCCGAATTGCGCGCCCAGGAACTGGAACCCGGCCGGATCGTGCGACACATCAGGCAGGTCGAGGCGGACTTCGCCGAGGCGGTCGAGGAGTTCCTGACCCGCGACGAGCCCCCAGCACCGGGTACCGACGAGCGGTTGCGGATCACCGTGACGGCGCGATGCGTCGCCGCGGCGGTGTTCGGCGCGATGGAAGTATGGATGCTCTCCGAGGAACGATCTCTTCCCGAGTTGGCGCGGCTCTGCCGGACGGCACTCGAGTCCTTGCAGTCGGGAATCGTCGACCCCCGGCCGCGCAGCTGAACCCCGCGACTCGGTGATGTTTTGTCATTATTGACAAAACATTTGAGGCGTGCCAGCCTCAGTTCATGACGGACCTCAGTTCCTCCTCGCGTGCGGACCTCAATTCCTCCTCGCGTGCGGATACCTTCGACGCGATTGTCATTGGTGCGGGTCACAACGGACTGACCGCGGCCACGCTGCTTCAGCGCGCCGGGCTGCGCACGCTGTGCCTGGACTCGAAGCTCTACGCGGGCGGCATGGCATCGACGGTGGAGTTGTTCGACGGCTTCAAGTTCGAGATCGCGGGTTCGGTGCAGATTCCGACGTCGGCGGTGGTGAGTCACGCACTCGGCCTCGACGAACTGCCCACGGTCGACCTCGACGTGATGTCGGTGTCGCTGCGCGGCGTCGGCGACGAGCCGCTGGTCTACTACACCGATCCGATGAAGCTGATGACGCACATCAACGAGGTGCACGGAGCCGAGGCCGTCAACGGGATGATGGGCCTGATGGCCTGGTGTCAGGCACCGACCCGCGCGCTCGGCCGGTTCGAGGCGGGCCAGCCCCCGAAGACCCTCGACGAGATGTATGCGTGCGCCACAAACGAATTCGAACGGTCGACGATCACCGACCTGCTGTTCGGGTCGGTCACCGACGTGCTCGACCGCTACCTGCCGGACAGGGAGAAGCACGGCGCGCTGCGGGGCATGCTTGCGCTACTCGCCGTCAACACCACGTACCGCGGGCCCGCCACTCCCGGCAGTGCGGCGGCACTTGCCTACGGGTTCGCCGTGCCCGACGAGAATGCGCTGCTGGTCAAGAAGCTCGTCGGCGGTATCGGGGCGCTCACGTCCCATCTCTGCGACGTGTTCGCGTCGAACGGCGGCGAGCTGAGGCTGCGGTCCAAGGTGGAGGAGATCGTGGTCGGCGACGGCCGCGTCACCGGTGTTCGTCTCGAGGACGGCACGACGATCACCGCACCCGTCGTCGTCTCGGGCATCGCACCGGATCTCACGGTCAACTCGCTCGTCGACCCAGGCGCGTTGCCTGCCGATGTCCGGGAGCGGTTCTCGCGTATCGACCATCGCGGAAGCTACCTGCAGATGCACTTCGCGCTGGACGGCATACCGGAGTTCGCCGCGCCCTACGAACTGCTCAACGACCCTGCCCTGCAGTCGAACATCGGGATCTTCAGCACTCCGGAAGAGCTGCAGCAGCAATGGGAGGAGTGCAGGCACGGCGTCGTGCCCGCGGACCCGTCGATCGCGCTGCAGATCCCCTCGGTCAACGATCCCGGCTTGGCGCCGCCTGGCAAGCACGCGGTCTCGGCGTTCTCGCTGTGGTTCCCGGTGGAACAGTCACCAACGAGCTACGGCGACATGAAGTCGGAGATGGGGCAGCGGGTGATCGACAAGCTGACCCGTCTGGCCCCGAACTTCGAGAGCCTGATCCTCAAGCACACCACCTTCACTCCCAAGCACATGGGCACCATGTTCGGCGCGCCTGGCGGCGACTACTGCCACGGGCTCATTCATCCCGATCAGATGGGCGTGAACCGGCCTGGCCCGAAGGGCTATGTCGACCAACCGATTCCGATAGACGGGCTGTACCTCGCGAGCGCGGGGTGCCACGGCGGTCCAGGGATCACGTTCATCCCCGGCTACAACGCTGCGCAGCAGGCGCTGGCCGACGCGCAGTAACCTCGCCGAACGTTGGGCGGCTATTGCGGTTGCGTGTCCTCATCGGGTTCGGAAACCGTCAGCACGGCTTCCGCGACGTAGGGCTGTTCCTCGAGCCGATGCTCGAGCAGCCGCAGCGTCTTGGCGACTGACGACTCCACGGAATCGCCGACCAAATCGACGCTGGCGATCACGAAAAGCCGCTTCGGTCCGATGAATTCGGCGCGCAGGAACCGGACCGCGGCCACTTCGGGGAATTCGGAGAGGCGGGCGACGAGTGCCTCGCGGATTCGCGGGGAGCCCGGCTCGCCGGTGAGGAACTGGCGGTTGCGATCGATCAAGACGAGCGCCACGACGCCGAGCAGGACCCCGACCAGAATGGAGCCGATGGCGTCCCACAGCACCTCGCCGGTGAGCTGGTGCAGCAAGATGCCGAGGAACGCGATGGCGATGCCGATGAGCGCCGCGCTGTCCTCTGCGAACACCGCACGTACCGTCGGATCCGACGTCTGCAACGCGTACTCCAAGACATCGGTGTCGAATCTGTTTGCCTCGCGCCGGAGTTGGCGTACGGCCTGAAACAGGGACGTGCTCTCCAGAATGAACGCGACGGCCAGCACCAGGTAGGCCAGCTGATAGTCCTCGCCGCCCTCCGCGCCGTGCAGCAGTTCGGTGGCACCGCGCCAGATCGAGACCGCAGCACCGACGACGAACAGGCCGACGGCGGCCAGCAGCGACCACACGTAGACTTCGCGCCCGTAGCCGAGTGGCCGTCGCTCGTCGGCCTCCCTGCCACCGCGCCGATTGGCTATGAGGAGGAAGACCTCGTTGCCGGTGTCAGCCCAGGAGTGCGCCGCCTCCGCGCTCATCGACGCCGAACCGGATATCCCCGCGGCAGCGGTCTTCGCTACGGCGATCGCCAGATTCGCGCCGAATGCCACCAGCACCGTGACCGTGCTGTCGCCCCCCGGCTTCACCACTGATGCCTTTCCCGTCGCTTCGCTCGCCCCTGATGCCTTTCCCGTCGCTTCGCTCGCCCCTGATGCCTTTCCCGTCGCTTCGCTCGCCCCTGATGCCTTCCCCGTCGCTTCGCTCGCCCCTGGGATCAATCGCTTCGGTGCTGCAACTGCGCCATCCAGTCTTCGGGCACGCGCTCGCGTGGGCCGGGCACGGTCTGATCGACCGGATGGTTTTGTGGCTCAGCGAGTTCGGGGCCGTCGTAGTACTCGTTGGTTTGGTAGTTCCAGAACCAGTCCTCACCGGGCTCGAACGACCGGATGATCGGATGCCCCGTTGCGCGCCAGTGCGCGGCGGCGTGCCTGGCCAGCGAGTCGTCACAACACCCGACGTGCCCGCACGCCGCGCATCGGCGCAGGTGCACCCACCATCCGTTGACGTCGTCGCATTCGACGCAACCCGTACCGCTCGGAGGTACCGCCGGGTCAATCGCATCGCTCATGACCGTCGAGCCTACCGGCGCGACGTCCTTCGACGAGCGGGATCACGCGGTGATGGCGCGCCGGCCTTGGGGAATGCACAGTTGGCACCGATGTTGGCGCCAAGGATGCCCGAGAATCGTTGGACGCGTGACCGGCGACGACGGGGCCGAGTCCGCACTCGACGAGTTGCGTGCCTCCTATGACCAAGCGCCATACGCCTCATACGCTCATCCAGGGTCGGCGCCTGGCCAGTTGGCCGCCATTGCATGGCTTTTCGGGCTCGAAACACCCGATGTCGGCAGCGCACGCGTCCTGGAAATCGGGTGTGCGGCTGCGGGCAACTTGATCCCCTTCGCCGCCACGCACCCCGGGGCGACCGCCGTGGGGATCGACCTGTCCCCGGTACACGTCGCCAAGGGGCGCGAGCGGGTGCGGGCGCTTGGGCTCGACAACGTCGAGCTGCTCGACGGTGACATCGCCAACGCCGACTTGGCGCACCTCGGGCCGTTCGACTTCATCGTCTGCCACGGCGTGTACAGCTGGGTGCCGAAGGACGTGCAGGACGCGATCCTGACCGCCTGCCGCGCGCTGCTGGCCGACACGGGTGTCGCCTACATCAGCTACAACGCCTATCCGGGGTGGAAGGCCAAGGAGATCGTGCGCGACGCCATGCTGCTGAGCATCGGCGACACCGCAAGCCCACCCGAGAAGGTGGCCAGTGCGCGTCGCACGGCCGAGTTCCTCAACGCCGTCGCCGAGCCCGACAGCGTGCTGGGCCGAGCCGTCGCCGATCACCGGGCGATGGCGTCGGTGAGCGGTGACTACTACCTGCTGCACGAAGAGCTTGAGGCATTCAACGCGCCGTGCTACTTCCGCGATTTCATCCGCGCCGCTCGCGCCCATGGCCTTGAGTACCTCGCCGACGCTCAGCCCGAGAACATGTTCGTCGGCAACTACGGACCCCTGGCCGTCGATCACCTGCGCGACGTCGACGCCGGAGACCGCGTCCTGCTCGAGCAGCATCTGGACTTCGTGGTGAACCGGAGCCATCGCCAAACCCTGTTGGTGAAAGCCGAACGGGCAGAACAGATCGCACGGACTGTCGATCGCAACCGCAACCGTCGCCTGCATGTCGCCGCGCGGGTGCCGCCCGTCGCCGAACAGACCCGGCTCGACCGCTCGAACCAGCGATACGGTGCCGACGGCGCCGTCGCGATCGTCGCGTACGACCCGGCCATCAAGGCGGCCCTCGACGCGCTCAGTGCACGGTGGCCGTGGACGCTGTCGTGGCAGGAGCTGCGCGCCGCCGTCCGGGCACGGCTGGCTCGCGCCGGGGTGCACGAACCACCCGACCTGGACGTCCGCATCGACGGACTCCTGGAGGTACTGATCACGCGAGGCATGGCGCGATACCGGCTCGATCCGGTATCTCCGCGCCCGGTGTCCACGCCCTTGCGGTTGGACGAGCCTGTCAGGCGGACGGCCGAGTTGACCGGTGACGACGGAGAGCCCTTCGCCTTCAGCCACTGGCACGAATCCGTACCGCTGTCACCGCTCGACGGCCACCTGATACCCCTTCTGGACGGCAACCACGACCGCGACGCGCTGATCGAGGCGATGGTGGATCTGGTCCGCCAGAACGTGATTAGGATCGACCGCGACGACGAAGAACTGGTCGACGAGAACGAGATCCGTGCCATCCTGGCCGGGGAGATCGACGCGTTGCCCAACAGGCTCGTCGAGATGAAGCTCGCGAGATTCGGCGCCCGAGCCGACCCGGTCGACAGGCGGCGCCCTCACCGCCGCCGCCGTGACAGGGCGCGGTCCTAGCCGACCGAGTTCTCGGGGGCCGCAAGACTTTGAATCCGCTAGATCCGATCAATGTGAGCGAAAGTGACCGCGAGGGAAGGTACCTGCACGCTCCGTGCCTGACGTGCTGATTCGCGGGATTCCTCCGTTTGACAGCTAATTTCGCTGCGCTTAACGTCCGCGCGATGAACGCCTCGGCGCTTGGCAAGCCCATGAACGCGATGGGCGATTTCTTCGTCCTCGCGGGCGAGACCTTTGCGGCGATGTTTCGGCGGCCCTTCGCGTGGCGTGAACTGCTCGACCAGATCTGGTTCGTGGCACGGGTTTCGATCGTCCCGACGATCGTGCTCTCGATTCCCTACACGGTCCTCATCGTGTTCACGTTGAACATCGTGCTGCTCGAAGTCGGCGCGGGCGACCTGTCCGGCGCGGGTGCGGCGCTGGCCTCGGTGACGCAGGTCGGTCCCGTGGTGACCGCCATCGTCGTGTCGGGTGCCGGGTCCACCGCGATGTGCGCCGACCTGGGCGCAAGGACGATTCGCGAGGAGATCGACGCGATGAAGGTCATCGGCGTCAACCCCGTCCAGGCACTCGTCGTGCCGCGGGTCATCGCCGCGACATTCGTTGCGCTGATGCTGTATTCGGTCGTCGCGGTCGTCGGGCTCTTCGGAAGCTACTTCTTCGTGGTGTACGTCCAACACGTCACGCCGGGTTCCTTCGTCGCCGGGATGACGCTGCTGACCGGCCTACCGCAAGTGATCGTCTCGCTGGTGAAGGCACTGCTGTTCGGTCTATCCGCCGGCATGATCGCCTGCTACAAGGGGTTGTCCGTCGGCGGCGGGCCGACCGCGGTCGGCAACGCCGTCAACGAAACCGTCGTGTTCGCGTTCATGGCGCTGTTCCTGATCAACATCCTCGCGACGGCGTTCGGCGTGAAGGTGGCGCCGTGACCGTCAGCGAAACGCGACTGGTCGACGGCACCCGCAGGCTGGGGGAGCAGACCGCCTTCTACGGCAACGCGCTTGCGGCCACCCCCGATGCCGTCCGGCGCTACCCGGCCGAGGTGCTCCGGTTGATCGCCACGATGGGTCTCGGCACCGGGGCGCTGGCGGTGATCGGCGGCACGGTCGTCATCATCGGCTTCCTCACCCTGTCGACCGGCGCACTGATCGCCGTGCAGGGGTACAACACCCTTTCGAACGTGGGCATCGAAGCGCTCACCGGTTTCCTCGGGGCATTCCTCAACGTCCGCTTCATCGCTCCGGCGACCGCGGGCGTCGCACTCGCCGCGACCATCGGTGCAGGCGCGACCGCTCAGCTCGGCGCCATGCGCATCAACGAGGAGATCGACGCGCTGGAGGTGATGGGCATCCGCGCGGTCACCTATCTGGCCTCCACCCGCATCGTTGCGGGCGTCATCGCGGTCATCCCGATCTACACCGTCGCCGTGTTGATGTCGTTCCTGGCAACCCGATTCGGCACGACGATCATCTACGGGCAGTCCCGCGGCGTCTACGACCACTACTTCTCGACGTTCCTTCAGCCGACCGACCTGTTGTGGTCCTTCCTGGAGGCGCTGGCCATGGCGGCCGCCGTGATGGCGGTGCACACCTACTACGGGTACACCGCGACCGGTGGTCCTGCCGGCGTCGGCGAGGCGGTCGGCCGTGCGGTGCGCACCTCGATCACCGCAGGGGTGTTCATCCTGTTGACCATCACGCTGTCCGTGTACGGGCAGTCCGGCAACTTCCATCTCTCGGGGTGACGGGAATGGACAACTCATCCAGGCGCGGGAACATCGACCCGATCTGGTGGGCACCAGTGCTGCTCCTCGTGATCGTGGCACTGTCCGCGATGACGGTGCTGCTGTTCTCGGGGACGCTGCGCGACAACGTGCCACTCACGTTGGTCTCCGACAGGGCAGGGCTCGTCATGGAGAACGGCGCCAAGGTCAAGCTGCGTGGCGTCCAGATCGGCGAAGTCAGTTCCATCGGTAGCGATTCCAACCTGGCATCCCTGCACTTGAAGATCGACTCCGGCCCGTTCCAGTACCTGCCGAGCAACGTCGAGGCGGAGATCAAGTCCAGCACCGCGTTCGGTGCCAAGTACGTCGACCTGATCGTGCCGCCCGACGCGAGTCCTGCGCCACTCAAGCCCGGTGCGGTACTGCACTCCCGCAACGTGACCGTGGAGGTCAACACGGTCTTCGAGAACCTGCAGTCGGTGGTTCACTCCGTCGATCCGGCGAAGCTGAACTCGGTGCTCTCGGCGGTCGCGCAATCCGTGCGCGGTAAGGGCGATCGCATCGGTGAGGCGATCACCGGGGCCAACGAGGTGCTGCTCGCCGTGAACCCCAGGATGCAGACGGTTCGGCAGGACTGGCAGTTGTTCGGCCAGACCGCTCAGGCGTATTCGGATGCGGCGCAGGACATCGTGTCGATCCTCGACTCGTTCTCCGCGACCAGCGCGACCTTGACGACACACGCGAAGGCGCTCGACGAACTGCTCCTCTCCGCGGTCGGATTCTCCCGGTCGGGCATCGACACGATCGGCGCGAACCAGCCGAACCTGGTGCGCGCGTTGGGTCTCCTCGAGCCGACGACCGCGCTGCTTGACAAGTACTCGCCGACCTACACGTGCCTGTTCCAGGGCGCCCAGTGGTTCCTGGAACACGGCGGCCGGGATGCGTTGGGCGGCAACGGCAAGTCGGTGATCATGGATGCCGGGCTATTGATGGGCGACGACGCCTACCGCTACCCCGACAACCTGCCGATCGTCAATGCCACGGGTGGGCCTGGCGGCAAGCCGAGTTGCGGCTCACTGCCAGACGTCAGCAAGAACTTCCCCGTCAAGTACCTGGTGACGGATACGGGATTCGGTACGGGTCTTGACATTAGGCCCAATCCCGGCATCGGCTTCCCCGGCTTCTCCAACTACTTCCCTGTCACCAAGGGTGTGCCGGAACCGCCCAAGAACCGTTACCCGGGCGGCCCTGCACCCGGCCCGTGGCCTGCGTACCCGGGGGCACCCGCCTACGGCGCACCCGAGTACGCGCCGGACGGCACTCCGCTCTATCCGGGCCTGCCACAGCTACCGGTACCACCGCCAGCAGCCAGCGAGGGTCAGCCATGAGAGGAAGAATCGCCCGGGTCGTGACGCGGGTCGCGTTGTTCACCATTCTGTGCCTGGTCGCGACGTTCGTTCTGGTGACCGTGTTCGGGCAGTTCCGGTTCGACTCGCGCACCTCCTATAGCGCGGTGTTCACGAACGTGTCGGGCCTCAAGGGCGGAAACTTCGTGCGCATCGCCGGTGTCGAGGTCGGCAAGGTCAAGGACATGACCCTGCACGAGGACGGCACGGTTACCGTCGACTTCGCCATCGACAGGGGACTCGTTCTCACCGATGGCACCAGGGCGGCCGTGCGCTACGAGAACCTCATCGGGGACCGCTACCTGTCCCTCGAAGAGGGCCCGGGTTCGGTGCGAAAACTGCAACCGGGACAGACGATCCCGCTGGAGCGGACGTCGCCCGCGCTCGACGTCGACGCACTGATCGGCGGATTCCGGCCGCTGTTCCGGGCATTGGATCCCGATCAGGTGAACGCGCTGTCCGGCCAACTGCTCAAGGTCTTTCAGGGCCAGGGCGGCACCATCGCGTCGGTGCTGTCGCAGACGTCGGCGCTGACGACGACGCTGGCAGGTCGCGATCAACTCATCGGCCAGGTCATCACCAACCTGAACACCGTGCTGGGCACCTTCGCCGCACACGATCAGCAGTTCTCGCAAGGTCTTGGCGACCTGTCCCAGCTCGTCAAGGAGCTGGCCGACCGCAAGACCGACATCGCGACCGGCACGGCGTACATCAACGCCGCGGCGGGCTCCATCGCCGACCTGTTGTCGGTCGCCCGCCAGCCGATCAAGGAGGCCGTCGCGCAGACCGACCGGTTCGCAGGCCAGATCGAGGCCGATCACGACTACGTCGACGATCTCGTCAAGACGCTTCCCGACGCCTACCAGGTGCTGGCCCGCAACGGCCTTTACGGCGACTACTTCGGCTTCTACCTCTGCGATGCGATTCTCAAGGTCAACGGCAAGGGCGGGCAGCCCGTGTTCGTCAAACTCGCCGGCCAGGACTCCGGACGGTGCACACCGAAATGACCCGAATCACGCTGCGGCGACCGCAGATCAAGCCGCTGGCCGAACGCAACCGGCTGGCCGTCGGCGCGGTAGGCACCCTCATCCTCATCGCCATGGTGATCGCCGCCTTCTCCTACGACAAGATTCCCTTCGTCAAGGGCACCACCGACTACTCCGCCTACTTCGCGGAGGCGGGCGGTATCAAGACGGGTAGTGACGTACGGGTATCGGGCCTCAGCGTCGGCCGGGTCTCCGACATTCGCCTCGAGGGCACGAAGGTGTTGGTGGACTTCACCGTCCGCGACGGTGTCGAGCTGGGTGACCAGACCGAGGCCGCGATCAAGACCGAAACCGTGCTCGGCACCAAGTTCCTGGAGGTGACTCCGCGCGGTGACGGCAACCTCGACGGCACGATCCCGATCGAGCGGACCACGTCCCCCTACGACCTGCCAAGCGCCCTTGGCGACCTGACCTCCACCATTAGCGCACTGGACACCACGCAGCTGTCGTCGGCGCTCACCACGCTTGCCGACACGTTCTCCGACACCCCGCCCGACCTGAAGATCGCGCTGGAGGGCGTGGCGCGGTTCTCCGACACCCTCAACACCCGCGACGCACAACTGCGCAACCTGCTGGCCAACGCGAACAAGGTCACCGCCGTGCTGGCCAAGCGCAGCGATCAGATCGCCGGTCTGGTCGTCAACACGAATGCTCTACTGGCCGAGCTTCTGTCGCAACGGAGTTCGATCGACGCGCTGATGAACAACCTCACCGCGGCGGCGCACCAGCTGTCCGGTCTCGTCAACGACAACCGGACGCAACTCAAGCCCGCACTCGACAAGCTGAACGGCGTGCTCGGGATCCTCGACAACCGGAAGAAGGAACTGCAGCGCACCCTGTACCTGCTTCGGCGGTACGCCATGTCGTTCGGCGAGGTGCTGGGATCGGGGCCGTTCTTCAAGGCATCACTGGTCAACCTCGCGCCAGGCCAGTTCGCCCAGCCGTTCATCGACTCCGCGTTCTCCGATCTCGGTCTCGACCCCAACGTGCTGCTGCCGTCGCAGCTCGTCGACCCGCCGACCGGGCAGCCGGGTACCCCGGCGCTCCCGGTGCCCTACCCGCGTACCGGACAGGGTGGGGACCCGAATCTGACGCTGCCCGATGCCATCACCGGTAAACCGGGTGATCAGGGTTGCGGTCCGCCTGGCTTGCCGCTGCCTGGCCCGACCGGCTGCTACCCCTACCGCGAACCGCTGCCAGCGCCGGCGCCCGGTGGGCCTCCGCCAGGTCCACCGATCCCGTTTCAGGCGCCGCCGAGGCCGACACCCGTCTACGTCCCGGCACCCGGCGAGGTGCCGCCGCCGTTCATCGGGCCGCAGCCCGTCCCGACGGCTGGAGGGCAGTGATCGTGAAGAGCAAGGTACGCATCGCGACCGCCGCTGCTTTGGTGGCCATCCTGGCCGTAGCGACATCGGTGGTGGCCACGTCGTGGTGGAATCCGGTCAGCAGGAACACCTTCAGCGCCTACTTCACCAACACGAACGGTCTCTACACCGGCGACGAGGTCCGCGTCCTCGGTGTCGCGGTCGGCACGATCGACGAGATCGACCCGCAGCCCAACGCCACCAAGGTGACGTTCTCGGTCGACAAGCAGTACTCGGTACCCGCCGACGTCGAGGCCGCAATCCTCTCGCCGTCACTGGTCAGTGCCCGAGCCATGCAGCTCGTCCCCGCCTACTCCAGCGGCCCGAAGCTGGCTCCAGGTACCACCATTCCGATCGAGCGCACGGCGGTTCCCGTCGAGTGGGACGACTTGCGTCAGCAGCTGGAGAAGCTCACCGACTCCCTACAGCCCACCACCCCCGGCGGGGTCAGCCCGGTCGGGGAGTTCGTCAACAGCACGGCGGCCAACCTGCGCGGTGAGGGTGACACCGCGCGCGACACGGTCATCAAACTTTCCCAAGCGGTTTCGGCGCTCGGCGACCACAGCACCGACATCTTCAGCACGGTGCGCAACCTGCAGCTGTTGGTGTCGGCGCTGTCCTCGAGCAGCGATCTGCTCGCGTCGTTCAACACCAACCTCGCCGACATCACCACCGTGTTGTCGAACACGCCCAACGAATTCGCCGACGCCACCAAGGGTTTGGACGGTGCGGTGAACGACCTGCGGGGCTTCGTCGCCGAGAACCGGGAGGCCCTCGGCGTCACGTTCGACCGCTTCAACTCGGTCACCACGGCGCTCAACGACAGCCGCGGCGACGTCAAGCAGGTCCTGCACATCGGGCCGACGGTGTTCCAGAACTTCATGAACATCTACCAGCCGGCGCAGAGCGCGGTGACGGGCATTCTGGCACCCGTCAATTTCGCCAACACCGTCCAATTCATCTGCAGCGCAATCCAGGCCGCGTCGCGGGAGAACTGGGAGCAGTCCTCGAAGCTGTGCGTCCAGTACCTGGCGCCCATCATCAAGAACCGTCAGTACAACTTCCCACCGCTCGGCGTCAACCCGTTCGTCGGCGCGTCGGCGCGGCCGAACGAGATCACGTACAGCGAAGACCGGTTGAATCCGCACCTGCCGCCGCCCGCCGCGGCGCCGCCGCCGATCGATCCGACCGCACTGCTGCCCGCGGAGGCGCCGTTGTCGGCGACGACGTCGACCGACCCAAGTCAGGGCTTGCCAGGGCTGATGGTGCCGCCGCCAGGGGGTACGCCGTGAGACGCAGGCTGATCGCGGCGTTCCTCGCGGGGTGTCTCTTCACGATCACCGGGTGCGAGTGGCGTGGCCTCAACTCGCTGAGCCTGCCGGGAACCGAAGGCGGAGGCGACGGTTCGTACACCATCCAGGCGCAGTTGCCCGACGTGGTCGTCATCCAGCAGAACACGCGGGTGCGCGTCGGCGATGTCAACATCGGCAACGTCACCAAGATCGAAGTACAGGACTGGCACGCGCTGGTGACGATGCGCATCAACAAGGACGTGCACCTGCCGGCCAACAGCACCGCCAAGGTGGGACAGACCAGCCTCCTCGGCGCGATGCACATCGAGCTCGCACCGCCCGTCGACCAGGCGCCCGAGGGCCAGCTCAAGGACGGTTCGGTGATCCCGCTTTCGGCGGCGAGCACCTATCCCACCACCGAGCAGACTCTGGCCTCGGTGTCGATCCTGCTCAACGGCGGTGGGCTCGGCCAGCTTCAGGAGATCAACCAGGCATTCGCGAAGGCGTTGGCGGGCCGCGAGAACGACATGCGGAGCCTGCTGAACCAGCTTGACGTCTTCATCGCCCAGCTCAACGACCAGACCGATGACATCATCTCCGCCACCGAGAAGCTGGACTCCCTTGCGGGCCAGGTCGCGGCGAACGACAAGGTGGTCGACAAGGCGCTCACCGAGATCCCGAAGGCACTTGCCGTGCTTTCGGATTCGCGCACCAAGCTGGCAGACGCCATCGACGCCCTCGGCAAGTTCAGCGCCATCGCCACGTCGACGGTCAACCAGACCAAGGAATCCCTCGTCGGCAATCTGCGCAGCATCGCGCCCGTGTTCCGGGAACTCGCCAACGCCGGACCCGCGCTCACCAAGGGGCTGGACTTCCTGTCGACGTACCCATGGGTGAAGAGCACGGTGCCCAACTGGTTTCGCGGCGACTTCGCCAACATCACCCTCGTCATCGATCTGACCTTGAGCCGGATCGACAGCAGCCTGTTCACGGGGACGAGGTGGGAGGGGAACCTCACCGAACTCGAATTGCAGTGGGGCAGAACGATCGGCCAGATGCCGAGCCCCTACACGGCGGGCAACCCGCTGATCGCCCCCTATCACTGGGGGGCGTACTGATGCTCCTCTCCCGTCGCTTCGCTCGCCCTGAGAAGCTCCGATTGTCTCGATCGGTGTGGACACAGCTGGCCATCCTCGGCGTGATCACGGTCGTCGCCGTCGGCGTGATGGCGTTCGGCTTCGTCAACGTCCCCGCGCTGGTCGGCATCGGGCGGTACACGGTCAACGTCGACCTTCCCGCGTCCGGCGGCCTGTACCCGACATCCGTGGTGACCTATCGCGGCACCGAGATCGGCAGGGTCGAGTCGATCGACGTCAACCGCACCGGTGTGCGCGCCGTCCTGACGCTCAACTCGGACACCCCGATCCCGTCCGACGTATCCGCGGCGGTGCACAGCCGTTCCGCGGTCGGTGAGCAGTTCCTCGAGCTGACCCCGCGGACGCACGCCGCGGGAGACGCCGTCCCGAACCTTGCCGACGGTGCCACCATCCCGGTGGACAGGGTGCGGATTCCACCCGACATCGGAAACCTGCTCGACGCCACCAACAAAGCCCTGCAGGCGATCCCGCAGGACAACTTGCGCGTCGTCGTCGACGAGGCGGCCAAGGCCGTCGGTGGCCTTGGGCCGGAACTCTCGCGCATCGTCGACGGGTCCACGTCACTTGCCATCGAGGGTGGCAAGTCGGTCGATCAGCTCACCCAGTTGATCGACCAGTCCCCGCCGGTGCTGAACTCCCAAGTGCAGACGTCGGATTCGATTGCGACGTGGGCGGCGCGTACCGCGTCGATCACCGGTCAGCTCAAGGCGCAGGACCAGGCGTTCGGCGATCTGCTGAACATCGGCGGTCCGGCGCTGGGGGAGGGCAGGGCGCTGTTCGACCGCGTGGCCCCAGCCCTTCCGGTATTGCTGGCGAACCTGGTCAGCCTCGGCGACATCGCGGTCGCCTACCGCAACGACATCGAGCAGATGCTGGTGCTCTACCCACAGGGCACGGCCGTGATGTCGGCGATCGCCCTCGCGGACTCGGGGGTCAAACAGGCCTACCGAGGCATCTACCTCGACTTCAACCTCAACCTCAACACGCCGCCACCCTGCAACACCGGATTCCTGCCCGTCCGTCAGCAGCGTTCACCATCGGACCAGGACTATCCCGACCGGCCCGCCGGTGAGTTGTACTGCCGGGTGCCGCAGGACTCGGACCTCAATGTCCGTGGGGTGCGCAACATTCCGTGCGAGACCAATCCCGCCAAGCGGGCGCCGACGGTCGAGATGTGCGAGAGCGACGAGCAGTACGTCCCACTGAACGACGGGTACAACTGGAAGGGCGACTCCAACGCGACGCTCTCAGGCCAAGCCGTCCCGCAGGATCCGCCAGGCGCTCGTCCCGCGGCCGCGCCGCCCGTCGTCGCGGTGCCCTACGATCCCGCGACCGGAAACTACATCGGTCCTGACGGCAGGAACTACACGCAGGGCGATCTGGCCAACCCCGCCAACAAGACGTGGCAGCAGATGCTGGTGCCGCCCGGCAGCTAGTGTCCTGAGTTATTAATTCGTTTGCAGTAGTTGGCGACGGATTCCAGGATTTGGTCGGCGGTCTTGGTCCAGACGTAGGGTTTGGGGTCGTCGTTCCAGTGCTC
>Ga0105237_10003218_pt1 | contig 19560 bp, 14 predicted proteins | sample KBSC24metaG_FD_81520 | JGI IMG/M metagenome (GOLD analysis project Ga0105237, IMG submission 81520) | Corn rhizosphere microbial communities from Kellogg Biological Station, Michigan, USA - KBS C2-4 metaG | ecosystem: Host-associated > Plants > Roots > Rhizosphere > Soil | place: Michigan, USA... | reverse complement strand
GCCGTGCCCGGCCAGGTCCGGCGCGATCACCGTGAAGTGGCGCGCCAGGTAGGGCATCACGCGCTGCCACGTGGCCGAGCTCGACGTGATGCCGTGGATCAGCACGAGCGCCGGCCCGCTGCCGGCCTGGCGGTAGGCGATGCGGTGGCCGTGCAGCGTCAGGCGGCGAACGTGCGGCTGCTCGAGCTCGCGGCGCGGCCCGACCGCCGGGCGGGCGGCGGCCTTCGGACGTCTGGCGGCGCTGGCTGTGCTCACGTCGTCTCCTTGCCGTGCGAACGGGGCGACAAACGGTAGCGGTCGGCCCGACGGCAAAGCGCGCGTGGATCCTGGTATTTGCGAGGCGCACGTTCAGGACTCCGCGTCACGCGGCGCGGTAGCCATGGTATCTACAGGCGAGGGCAGGCGAGCGGCAGGCGCGCTCAGACGAGCGACTGCCTGGCGATCTCGGCCGCGGCGTCGGGACCGATGAACGGGCTGAGCGTGAGGAAGATCAGCTGCGGCGCCGCGTCGCACAGTTCGTCCACGCGCCGCTGCTCGATGTAGTGGTGAAGCACCTGCCAGATGCCGCCGGCGACGGCCTCTGCGGCCACCTCCGGCGCGTCCACGTCGACGGCGCCCTGAGCAAAGCCAGGCTGCAGGAAGGCGATGAAGCTGCGCAGCGCGTTCTCGCGGATCTCGATCGCTTCGGGACTCGCGCCGAACGTGTCCACGAGCGTCAGATGCGCGTGCGTGGGCTCTGAGCAGACGTATTCCATCAGCGCGTGCAGGCCCGCCGCGACGCCGTCGGCCCATTCGCCGGCGTGCGCCCGATAGGCCTCCGCGGTCACGCGCAGCGCCTGGTGCAGCCCGATCTTCTGCGCGCCCAGGAAGGTGTCGTGCTTGGTCGGATACATCTCGTAGAAGGTCTCGTGCGACACGTTCGCGCGCGAAGCGATCTCGGGAATCGTCAGGCCGGCAAAGCCCTTCTCCGCGACGATCGCCGCCGTCGCGTCGACGATCCGTTCGCGCTGGCTTTTGACGACCATGTCGCGCGGCAGGTCGTGGCGCCCGCTCGGCAGGCGACCTTCGGCGTGGCGGCTGCGTTGCGAGGCACGGCTCGAATCGCCGTCGGCGTCGCCGTCACGCCGGCGGACGCGCAGCGGCCCCTCCAGGCCCAACGGCATGGCCGGCGGGTAGGTGTTGGCCCAGCGCCCCAGTTCGTCGGACAGCTCAACGAGCTCCTGCGCGCGGCCCTGGCGCAGCCGCGTCGCCGAGGCCTCGCGGATGCCGCCGATCAGGAACTTCACCGTGAGGTCGCGCGGCAGGTCGTCCTCGGAGGTCGCGCGGCCGGCGCTGACGATGCGTTCGAGCGCGTGCAGCGTGCGGTCGCGGCGTTCCAGCGCGCGCGGTCCCGCGCCGAACGTGCCCAGCAGCGCCAGCGTCATCGCCTCGGGCTCGGCCGCGCCGAGCTCGGCGAACGCGTGCAGCGCCAGGCGCAGGCTCTCGTCCGCGGAGCCGCCTTCGCCGAAGGCCACCGCGACCTTCTCCGTGGTGCGCCCGGCGATGTCCTCGTAGGCGCTCAGCAGCAGCTCTTCCTTGTCCGCGTAGAGGTTGTAGAACGTCGGGCGCGAGACGTGCGCCAGCTGCGTCAGGTCCAAGATGCGCACGGCCGGGTAGCCGCGCAGGGCGATCAGCTCGACCATCGCCGACCGCAGCCGCTCACGCTGGTCGCGCTCGACTTCCTCTCGGGTCAGGCCATGGGCGCCGGTCGGCAGGCGGCGGTAGCGGGCGGCGGAGGAAGGCGGCGGAGAAGCGTCCGTGCCGCGGGGCTTGGAATTGACCTTTCGCGCCGTCATGTGCGGATGTCCCGTGGTTGAAAACCCCTCCTTGACGTCAACCGAGCAGAGCGTACCAACCCGCGTGCGTCCGCGACTTCGGCAGCCGCTAGCCGGGAATCGTGCGCGAGCTGGAGAGCACCGCGCCGGAGGCGTCGAGCGCCTGCACGGCGACGTATGCGGCGGGTCCGGGCGTCGTGACGGCCGTCTCGAAGCCGCTGCGCGGCGCCGTCGCGACCGGCACGATCGTCTGGGCGGAGGCGCCGGCCAGCACGCGCCAGCTCGCCGTGCGCGTGTCGCCGTTCCAGCTCGCGTACACCCTCGCGCGCCCGCCCGAAGCGGGCGTCGCGGCGATCGACGGCGCGCTGGCCGGCGCGCCCGTCCAGGCGAAGCGGTAGCCGCGATAGGACTCGTAGGAGCCGTGCATGTGCGCGTCGAACAGCAATTGGCCGCTGGCGCTGTACTCCGAGAAATATGGCTCCGACCCCCATCCCACGAACATGTCCTGGTTGGCCAGCTGCTGAATGTTGCCCTGGCTGGCGGACGAGAGCGCGGGCTCGTGCTCGTACTGCGTCACCGAGCGCAGCGAGCGCGCGCCGGCGCCCAGCGAGAGGATCAGGCCGCGCGACTGCGGGTGCACCTTCGGCACGGCGCCGTTGTCGAACACGCTGATCGTGCCGTCGGTCAGCGTTTTCGCGTCGTGCTGGTAGGCGGTGCGCGTGCCGGCGCCGAGCTTGGCGCTGGAGCGCTTGCCGCCGATCCTCGCCTGCAGGCGCCCGCTGGTCGTGTTCAGCAGGTACATCGCCCAGGTGTTGCGCGCGGAGATCAGCGTCGTGCCGTCGGCGCGCTGGTCGATCGAGTTGATGTGGAAATAGTCGAACGGCCACTTCGCGCTGCTGTGCGTCGCCAGGCTGTAGGAGTCGCTGAGCGGCACGTGGTCGAGGCTGTGCCACTCGCGCCTCACCAGCGCCGTGCGCAGGTCGATTTCCTGAAAGACGCTGTCGGTCACCGCGCCGCCGCTGGGCCCGCCGACGACCGACAGGTTGCAGTCGATCGGGTTGAACACCGTCAGCAGCGCCGTGCCCTGCGGCGTGAGCTTGAAGTCGTGCAGGTCGGCTTTGTAGCCGTTGCCGGCGTGCACGCGGCCGATCTGCCGGTAGGACGTGTCGTCGATGATCTCTTCGCCCTGGCCGAAGCCCTGCGGCGGAATGTAGCCCTGCCACCACGTCAACACGGGCTTGCCGCCGAGTTGCTGCACCTGCAGGTTGGTCGCCGCGGCGATGTTCTTTGGCAGCGGGTCGAACCACACGAGGTCGCCCTGCTGGTCGAAGATCATCGGGCCGGGCGGCCCGGGGCCCGAGTAGGGCGCCGTGAAGATGTCTCCGGGCGCGCTCTGCGGCGAGCTGGTCGTGACGGCGATCGACGGCGGTTCCAGGCTGGGCGCCGAGTGGAAGTGCTGCTTCTCGTTGTAGTCCTTGCCCGAGGGCGGCGTCGGCTTGGAGTAGGGCAGCACGTCCTGCGTGGCCACGGTGAAGTGGTAGGCGAAGCGCCGCTTTCGCGTGCCCGCCCTGACCTCGCCGCGCACGGTCACCGTCTCGCCCTGCGAGAACGGCTTGGAGGGCACGAAGCTCGCGCCGTCGCCCTGCGAGTAGGCGCGCAGGCGCCCGCTGTGCGAGCCGCTGTCAGAGCCCGTCACGCGGATGTGGCTCAGCGACTGCGCGGTCGCGCCCAGCATGCTTATCTGCGCGCGCGCCGACGCGTCGTAGGAGTCCGGCAGCGGCGACACGCTCACGTCCGTGCCCGGCAGCGTCGCCGAGCGGTTGAACGTGCTCGGGTAGCAGCGCGCGGCCGTCGGCGCGCGAAACGCCGCCTGCTCGGCTTTGATCCGGTGCGAGGCGATCGCCAGCGTCGCTGCGCTGCCCAGCACGACGAAGACCCCGCCCGCGAGCAGGCCTTTGCGCAGCTTGCCGTACGTCATGCGCATGGCGCCGTCGAGCGCCTGCCGTTGTTCATCGAGCCTCCGGGGAGCGTGGGGATGCGACAGCACGGGATCGTAACTTCCCATCACGCCGACACGGCCGGAAGTTGCGCAGCGAAGGATTTCTGCGCCCGGTGCGCGTACATTGTCCGCGCGCTGTCGCAAAGCTGCGTATGACTATCGTTATACGCACTTTTTGCGCAACGAGGTCGCTCCGCGGAAGCGGGGAACGCTTGCGCGCAAAGCTCGCATGACCATTGCGATATGCGCTGGCTACGGCGAATGTCCACATCCGCGCGCCGTAGATACCATCGCGCACGCAACGCGCAATTGGCAATACGCGACAGGCACGCCGCGTCCGCGCTGACCGCCGCGCGCGAGTGTGGCTAGCGGCGAGCTCGCGCGACGCTGCGTCGTGTGCGCTCAGAAGACGGGCGTCTCGGTGTAGTCGCCGAAGACCTGCTGCAGCGACTCGATGATCTCGCCCTCGGAGGCGTGCGCGCGGGCGCATTGCAGCAGCGGCTCCATGAGATTGCGCTCGGCGTGCGCGGCGTCGTTGCGCAGCGCGGCCAGCGCGGCCTCGACGGCGGCGCCGTCGCGCCTGGCGCGCGCGGCGTTGAGCCGGCCGAGCTGCTTGTCCTCCAGCGCGGGGTCGATGCGCAGCGTCGGAATCGGCTGTTCGTCCTCGGCGGTGTAGCGGTTGACGCCGACGACGACGCGCTCGCCCGCGTCGATCTGCTGCTGCAGCGTGAACGCCGCGTCGGCGATCTCGCGCTGGGGGTAGTTGCGCTTGACCGCGTTCACCATGCCGCCCAACTCGTCGATCTTATTAAAATATTCGTACGCCGCGCGCTCCATCTCGTCGGTCAGCGCCTCTACGAAGTAGCTGCCGCCGAGCGGGTCGGCCGTGCTGGCGACGCCGGTCTCGTGCGCGATCACCTGCTGCGTGCGCAGGGCGATCGTGACGGCCTCCTCGGTGGGCAGCGCGAGCGCCTCGTCGTAGGAGTTGGTGTGCAGCGACTGCGTGCCGCCGAGCACGCCCGCAAGCGCCTCGACGGTCGTGCGGATGATGTTGTTCAGCGGTTGCTGCGCCGTCAGCGACACGCCGGCCGTCTGCGTGTGAAAGCGCATCTGCCAGGAGCGCGGGCTCTTGGCGCCGAAGGACTCCTTGAGCTCGCGCGCCCAGATGCGCCGCGCGGCGCGGTACTTGGCGATCTCCTCGAAGAAGTCGATCTGCGCGTTGAAGAAGAAGGACAGGCGCGGCGCGAAGTCGTCGACGTCGAGTCCTCTTTCGACGGCCTGCTCGACGTAGGTCAGGCCGTCCTTGAGCGTGAACGCGAGCTCCTGCTGGGCGGTCGAGCCGGCCTCGCGGATGTGGTAGCCGGAGATCGAGATCGGGTGCCAGCGCGGCATTCGCCGCGTGCACCACTCGATCATGTCGCCGCACAGGCGCATGGCCGGGTCGATCGGAAAGCACCACTCCTTCTGCGCGATGTACTCCTTGAGGATGTCCGCCTGGATCGTGCCGGACAGGCGCTCCGGCGCGACCGGCCCGGCGGCGCTGGTGCCGGCCTCGGCGGCGGCGACGTAGAAGGCGAGCATGATCGCGGCGGGCGCGTTGATGGTCATCGACACGGACACCTCGCCGAGGTCGATGCCGCCGAACAGCGTTTGCATGTCGTCGAGCGTGTCCACGGCGACGCCCTCGCGCCCGACCTCGCCGAGCGAGCGCGCGTGATCGGAGTCGTGGCCCATCAGCGAGGGCATGTCAAACGCGGTCGACAGGCCCGTCTGCCCGTGGTCGAGCAGGTAATGGAAGCGCTCGTTGGTCTCCTCGCTGGTGCCGAAGCCGGCGAACTGGCGCATCGTCCACAGCCGTCCGCGGTACATCGACTCGTAGATGCCGCGCGTGAACGGGTAGGCGCCGGGGCGACCGATCGGGTCGTGCTCTGAGCCGATGCCTGGCGGCAGGTCCTCATGCGTGTACAGCTCGCGCACCGGCTCGCCGGAGAGCGTCTTGAAGCTCTTGGCGGCCTCTGCCGGGGCTCGCTCGGGGGGCTTTGCGCTGACGGCCATTGCGTTCACAATCCTACCCGCGGGGCGACGAGCCTCCAGGCGCGGCCGGTTTTTCTGGGAGCACGTAGCGGGTTCCCCGGCGCTGACCTATGCGGCGCAGGCGACCCGCTTCTACGAGCTCGTTCAACAGCGAGAGCACGACCACGCTGTCGAGGCCCAAGCGATTTCTAACCGTGCTGTTGCTGACCACGGTGGCGTACGTCAGCTCCTCCGATTCGCGAGCCATCTCGACGATCACGGCCAAGAGCTCCTCGCGCGGAAGGCGAAGTCCAGCCGGCGGCGCGAGGTCGCCGACTAGCTGATAGCGAGTTCCCCCACGTTGTCCCGAACGTTCCAGGAGGCCAGCCGAGACGAGACGTCGCAGCGCGTTGGTGGCGCCGTCTCGGCCCACGCCGAGCAGCTCGCGCACACGACTGTTGCTTAGCACCTCACCACGCCGGGCATGGACCAGGATCACCCGGTCGCGGTCTTCGATGGAGCCGCTGGCTACCACCTCGCGCAGCCAGGCGCGCTCCTCGGGGCGCGTTCCACCGAGCACGGGAAGGCTCACGCTGACCCGCGCGTCGCTCGCCGCGAAAACTGGCGTCGCGAGCAGCTCATCGCGCATGACGTCCTGAATGATGTCGACACCTCTGCCCGAGTCCTCGGCGAGGCGGAAACCTCGCAGAACGCGGATCACGTCTTGGTTGCGAGCTGCATAGGCGTCGCGCATGGTCTCGACTGTCACCGGTGGGACGAGGCCGCCAGGGGACACGATCTCGGTGCGATCTGCATGTACGTCGATGCGAATCGGCGTACCGCGCTGCTCATAGCTTCGGTGTGCCGCGGCGTTTGCGATGGCCTCACGAACGACTCGTTCAGGCAATCTCGGCAGATCGTGTCGACGGAGCCCCAGCACCACGACGTCGCTCCCCACTTCGCGCATCACTGCGGCCGCCGCTCGGCCTACCTGCTGGTGCAGGGGTCCGAAGACCTCGTCTCGCCGGTCGGGGTCGCGCCCGTCGACGGAAAACCGGCGCACTTCGATGTACGCCTTGCCCAGGACTCGATCGGGTCGTCGCGTCAGGTACAAGGCGCCGGCCACCGTCAGCATCGCGCGGCCGCCCTCTGAGCTGACCAGGCCACGCTCCTCAAGCCGAGACTGGACACCGGGGCCGCCAGATATCCCGAGCACCGCGATCACTTCGGCCACCAGCTCTGGATCAGCTTCATCGAATGCCACGTCGGTCGACACCGACTCGAAACTGCTCGACATCCGATCGTGCATGAAGCGGACGAGCTCCCCTCCGATCAGCGCAGGTCGTCGCGTGCCGACTCGGACCAGCACACGCCCGTTCGACGTCTGTGCGAATCCTTCGCGCAACTGGCCAACGCCGATCACTGTGACGTGATTTGTGCCCACCTCGACGCCACGCACGGAGATCGGCGCCAGCGAGTGGGCGCTCGCGACCTGATCGCGGACCTTGTCCTCGATGCTCGGCGTCCAGCGAAGACCCTGGATCGATCCATCGTTGCGTACACCCGCGACGATCACACCGCCGAGTGTGTTGGAGAACGCGACGGCGCTCTCTTGAATCGCCGAGAGACCCTGCTTGAACTCGACGGTATCGGTCTCCGAGGGAAACCGGCGCCGAAACTCTTCAGCCGTGATGCGCGCCGGCCAGGCGTCCGGCCGATAGGGCTCGAACCCGCCATATGCCATATTTGCGGCCTCACCAGCCATACCCGCAAGTTTGCCATAACGTTGGGACGCAGCAGCTGACTCAGAACTTCCGTAGTCCGCAGGTTGGTGGCCTGCGGGAGTTACGGTGAGTTGCGTGGACAAGCCGACCGAGCACTCGATGCGCATTGAGCTCGCGCGGCTCGTGGGCGCAGAGCACGTGCTGGCTGCGCCGGCGCGGTCGCCGTACAACAGCGACATGACCCGCCGCCGCGGCCTGCGCGGCCGCGCGGACGCGGTGGCGCTGCCGGCCAGCGCGCAGGAGGTGGAGGCGGTCGTGCGCTGGTGCTACGCGCACGACGTGCCGCTGGTGCCGCGCGGCGGCGGCACGGGGCTGACGGGCGGCGCGGTGCCGACGCAGGGCGGCGTGGTGCTGTCGCTGGAGCGCCTGCGCGCGGTGCGCGAGCTGCGGCCGCAGCTGTGGCGGATGCTGCCGGAGGCGGGCGTGCGCACGCGCGACGTGCAGCGCCTGGCGCGCGAGAACGGGCTGTTCTTCGGCCCGGACCCGGGCGCGTCGGAGCAGTCGCAGATCGGCGGCAACGTGGCGACGAACGCGGGCGGCGCGCACGCGCTGAAGTACGGCGTGACGGGCGCGTGGGTGACGGGGCTGGAGGCGGTGCTGGCGCCGGGCGAGCTGGTGCATGTTGGCGGGTGGGGGCGCAAGGACGTGGCTGGATACGACCTGAAGAACCTGCTTATCGGCTCGGAGGGCACGCTTGGCGTGATCACGGCGGTGCGCCTGCGCCTGCTGCCGGCGCGCGAGGCGCAGATCGCGCAGGTGGTGTTCGTGCGCACGCGCGCGGAGGGCTGCGCGGCGATGCTGCGCGTGCTGGCGGCGGGCATGGAGGCTGCGGCGATGGACTTCGCGGACGGCGCGGCGCTGGCGCACGTGGCCGGCGGCTATCCGGGCGAGGTGCCGCACGGCGCGGGATTTGCGCTGTTGATGGAGGTGGACGGCACGCACGAGCAGGCGCGCGCGCAGGCGGATGAGCTGCGCGAGCTGCTGGGTGACGGCGCGTTGGCGATCGACCGCCCGCGGGACGCGGCGGCGCTGTGGCGCTGGCGCGACGGCTTCAACGGCGTGCTGTCGGGCGTGCGCGGGGCGAAGGTCTCTGAGGACGTGTCGTTTCCGGTGGAGCGCCTGCAGGAGGGGTTGGAGCGCTTCGAGGAGCTGGCGGCGCGCCGCGGGCTGAGCTCGTGCGCGTTCGGGCACGGCGGCGACGGCAACGTGCACGCGACGGTGCTGGTGGACCCGGCGGACGACGCGGAGCTCGACCGCGCGCGGGCGCTGGGCGAGGAGCTGTTCGCGCTGGTGGGCGAGCTGGGCGGCTCGATCGCGGCGGAGCACGGCGTGGGCTGGCTCAAGCGCGGGCTGCTGGCGTCGCAGTGGGATGCGCGCGCGGTGGCGCTGCACGAGCAGATCAAGCGCGCGTTCGACCCGAAGGGCCTGCTGAACCCTGGCAAGAAGCTGGCGCGACCGCCGCACGCCGGCGCGGCGGACGACGAGCGGCCCCCGGCGCGGGGACCGAGCTGAGAGGATGGCCGGTGCGATGACGCTTGTGAGCGAGCTCGAGCTGCCGTCGTTCGACCACACCGACGCGCAGATGCGCGGCGAGCGCTTTCACGCGGCGATGGCGGACGTGCGCGCGCAGGGCTGGCTGGCGCAGGCGCCGTTCGGCTACATGACGCTGGACCGCGAGGCGGGCGAGTTCTTCCTGCGCACGCGCTCGGCGATCTTTCCCGGCATGAAGATCGCGGAGATCTTCGGCGTGACGGAGGGGCCGCTGTACGAGCAGATGCGCCGCAACATCCTGCACGTCAACGGCGCCGACCACACGCGCCTGCGCAGTCTGGTCAACCCGGCGCTGTCGCCGCGCGCGGTCGAGCGCTACCGCCCGGTCATGCGCGAGTTCCTGGGCGACCTGCTGGCGCAGGCGATCGCCGAGTCGGCGCAGCCGCCGGGCGCGGGCTCCGGATCGGACGCGGACGAGGGCGTCGTGCGCTGCGAGTTCGTGGAGGCGTTCGCCAAGCCCTACCCGTCGCTGGCGATCGCGACGGTGATGGGCGCGCCGCTGGCGGACGCGCCGCGCCTGCACCACTGGTCGAACATGATCCAGCGCCAGTTCGACGCGGTGGCGATGGCCAGCGAAATCGAGCCGATCGCGCAGGCGGTGGAGGAGTTCTACGATTACGCGCAGGAGCTGGTGCGCGCCCGGCGCAAGGACCCGGCCGACGATCTGATCTCCAAGCTGATCGCGGCGGAAGAGGAGGGCGAGCGGCTGAGCGACGTGGAGTGCATCAACCTGGTGTTCAACGTGCTGGTGGGCGGCGTGGACACCAGCCAGAGCCAGCTGGCGCACGCGGTGCGCCTGCTTGCGGAACACGCCGACCAGTGGGAGCTTCTGGCGCAGGACCCGTCGCTGGCCGAGAACGCGGTGGAGGAGGCGCTGCGCTACGAGCCGATCACGCCGTTCACGGCGCGCATATTGATCGAGGACGTGGAGTATCGCGACGTGACGTTCCCGCAGGGCACGGTGGTGATGGTGTGCGCGTTCACGGGCAACCGCGACCTCGACGACGACGAGGCGGGGCCCGGCGGCGCGAACGTCTTCGACATCACGGTCGACCGCGGCAAGGCAAGGCCGCTGACGTTCGGCGCGGGCGTGCACTACTGCCTGGGCGCCAACCTGGCGCGCGTGGAGCTGCAGGAGGGGTTGGCGTTCCTGGCAGCGCACATGCACGAGCTGCGCCTGGACGGAGAGCCGGTGTTCGAGGGCGTCTCGGGCATCTACGGCCTGGCCGAGCTGCCGATCGCGTTCGCCGCGTAGGTGCGCACGGCGAAGCGACGCCGCAGTTTCCGTATGCCGATAATGGGAGACACGTTCGCGGGCTCCTGCACCAGCGTCGTAGGCGCCGGTCGCCACAGTCGTCGGCATTGCGGTCGCAAAGAGACAATTGCCAAATTGCCAGGGGGGGCACGACGCCCTCCGCATCGACATACGGGTGGGATGGCAAGACGGATCTTCATTGCGGCCACGCTCGCGGCGAGCCTCGCGCTGGTCGTGTGCGCCGTTGCGCATGCAGGCCGCTACCACGTGTATTCGTGTCGCACGCCAAGCGGAGAAAGCGCTCCGGCGGATGGGTGGAGCGGGTCTGTGGCTGCGGGCGGGGCGTTTGACGACTATGCGATCAATACGTGCTCTGAACGCGGTGCTTTGATCGCGGCCCTTGGCGACGCAACGGTTCACGCGGCTAACGTTGATCGCGGAACTTGGGCGTTCGCGGCGCCAACCAAGACACACATCGCGGCGGCCGCGCTCTGGCGCGCCGGCGACACCGATGGCGGCGCGGTTGTAAATGCGACATACGAGTTTTCGCTCGCCGGTACTGACCCGGCGCTGACTTTTGATGAATGCTTGTACGTTCTCGCCTGTTCGTCCAAGGGCGACTTTTCCCAGCCTCTAGGTTCTGCGAATCGAGTCGACGTCCCGGCCGGGGACCTCGGATCAACGTTGTACGCCAGTGCCTCGTGTGGAGGAGTAGCTGAATACCAATGCCCCGCCGGGAAAGGCGACGCAAACGGCTACGCCGCAGCGGTCTACGTCTTCGCCGCAGACCTGACCCTGGAAGAGAACGAAGACCCGCACGCGAGCAACGTGAGCGGCGAGCTTGCGAGTGCGCCGGCTGTGCAGGGGCAGAGCGACGTGGCGTTCGATGCGACGGATTCGGGGTCGGGGGTGTACGAGGCGCTGTTCAGCGTGGACGGGCAGGTGGTTCAGCGGACGGCGCTGGACTCCAACGGCGGGCGCTGCAAGGACGCGGGGCAGACGACGGACGGGCTGGCGGCGTTCGAGTACGTGCAGCCGTGCGAGCAGTCGGTGAGCGTGGACGTTCCGTTCGATACGACGGCGGTGGCCAACGGCGCGCACCATCTGGTGGTGAGCGTGATCGACGCTGCGGGCAACGCGGCGCCGGTGCTGGACCGAAGCCTGACGATCGCCAATCCGCCGCCGCCCGGCGCGGCCAACGGCGTGAACGCGTCGACGCAGGCGACCTTGTCGGTCGGCTGGAGGGGTTCGAGGAAGGCCAGCCGGCTTGCCGGCTTCGGCCGTGCGCAGACGCTCAGCGGCCGCTTGACTGGACCCGGCGGCGCGCCGATCGTGGGGGCGGCGATCGACGTGAGCGTCACGCCGTCGTACGCCGGCGCCCGTCCGGTGCAGCTCAGGAGTCCGCTAACCGATTCCAATGGGCGCTTCGGCCTGCGCATCCGCGGCGGCGCGTCGTCGAAATCGCTGCGCTTCGCCTATCGCGCGCACGTCGGCGAAGCGCAGCCGGTCGCCGCGCAGACGCTCACGTTGAAGGTGCGCGCGGGGATCGCGTTGCGCGTGTCGCCGCACACGACGAGCGTCGGGCGTCGCATCGTCTTTCGCGGCCGCCTGCTCGGAGGGCCGATACCGCACGCTGGCAAGCAGCTCGTGCTGGAGGCGCGCTCGCCGGGCAGCTCGTGGATCGAGTTCAAGGTCGTTCGCACGGACGCGCGCGGTCGCTATCGCGCGACCTACCGCTTCAAGTTCGCCGGCCCCGCCGACTACCGCTTCCGCGCTCGCTCAGAACCGGAGTCCGACTACCCGTTCGCGGGCGGATCGTCGAACGTCGTGGCGGTGCACGAGCGCTGACGGTGCGTGGCGACGTGACCGGGCATGAGCGCCACACTGCCAGGTAGCACTATTGCTACCATCGTGCTCATGGAGACGATTGCGCAGAAGGAGCTCCGCAACCATGTCGGCGAGGTGCTGCGACGCGCGGAAGCTGGCGAGCGATTCACGATCACCGTTTCCGGGCGCCCGGTCGCCCAGCTCGGTCCCCTACGCACGAGGCAGTGGGTGTCAGCCGCCGAGTTGGCGGACCTGTGGGCGGCGCCGCCCGACCCGACGCTTGACGAGGATCTTCAAGCGCTCGGGGGCGGCCTGACCGACCCTTGGGCCGCGTAGCTGGTGGCGGTTCTTCTCGATACGTCGGTCCTGATCGCCGCCGAGGAGGGCCCGGCGGACGATGCGGCGATCAGCGTCATCTCGCTGACCGAGCTGCATTTCGGCGTGCTCGTCGCGCGAGACGAGGGGACACGCGCCCGTCGAATGCGCCGTCTCGGCGCGATCGAGGACCACTTCGACGCGCTGCCCTTCGATGCGATGGCGGCGCGCGAGTGCGGCCGCCTGCACGCGCTGGTCGCACAACGTGGCGGTCAACCGCGACGCCGTGCGCTCGATCTGGCGATCGCGGCGACGGCCAGCGTTCATGGCGTCGCTCTGCTGACGTACAACGTCGACGACTTCCAGATCGTCGCCGACGAGCTCGACGTGCGAGCGCCGTAGCTGCGCATGCGAGGCGCCTGACGGGCATTCTTATCCGCCGCGGCGTTCGCGACGCTACCGGGGCGCCGAGGCGCGGTTTATGCAGGCGTCGGCTTGTGGGATGCGAGGGTGAGGAGAACAGTGCAGCGCAATCGGCGGATCGGCAGGTGCAGGAGCGGAGCGCTCGCGGCGGCCGTCGCCACGGCGGCGCTCGGCGCGCTGGCGAGCACCGCGCAGGCGGTGACGCTGTCGCCGCTGAACGGCACGCCGGACGCCTCGCCGGACACGCAGATCAGCTTCCTCGGCGCGCCGGCCGCGCAGATCGCCCACGTCTCGGTGACGGGCTCGCGCAGCGGGTCGCACAGCGGCACGCTGCGCGGCTATGCCAGCGCGGCCGGCGCGAGCTTCGTTCCCGCGCGCGGCTTCACGCAAGGCGAGCGCGTGACCGTCTCCGCGCTGGTCGGCCCGCGCGGACACGCCGCGCGCGTCGGCACGAGCTTCACGATCGCGCGGCTGGTCAGCTACCCGCTGCCGGCCGGGCGCACGCTGCCGCCGGCGAAGCCCGGCGCCAACCAGAGCTTCGTCTCCCAGCCGGCGCTGCAGCCGCCGACGGTCAGGGTCACGACGAGCTCGCCGGCGGCGTCCAGCGGCGACATCTTCCTGACGGCCGACGGCGGGCGCGGGCAGAACGGCGCGATGATCATCGACGGCGCCGGCCGGCTGGTCTGGTTTGCGCCCGCGGCGAAGGGCGACGCGGTCACCGACCTGCAGGTCTCCAGCTACGAAGGCAAGCCCGTGCTGACGTACTGGCAGGGACACATCGACCTCGGCGTGGGCTTCGGCAGCGACGTGATCCTCGGCTCGGACTACCGCCCGGTGGCGTCGGTGCAGGCGGGCAACGGCTACTTCGCCGACCTGCACGAGCTGCAGCTCACGCCGCAGGGCTCGGCCTACCTATCCGCGTACACGCTCGTGCGCGCCGACCTGTCCGCCGTCGGCGGCTCGCACGACGGCGCGCTGCAGGACGCGGTCGTGCAGCAGGTGGACGTGAAGACGGGGCTGGTGATGTTCGAGTGGCACGCCTACGGTCACGTGGACCTGACGGACTCCTACGCCAAATCGCCGCGCGACTCCAACCGGCCGTGGGACTTCTTTCATCTCAACTCCATCGCTCCGGACCCGTGGGGCGACGGCGACTTTCTGATCTCCTCGCGCAACACGTGGGCGGCGTATGAGATCAACCGCCAGAGCGGTTCGATCCTGTGGCGCATCGGCGGGCGCAAGTCGAGCTTCCGCATGGGCGCGGGCACGGGCACGGCCTATCAGCACGACGCGCGCTGGCAGCTCGACCACACGATCACGATCTTCGACAACGGCGCGACGCCCAAAGCGCACGCCTACTCGCGCGCGATCCACGAGCAGATCGACTTCAAGCACCGAACGGTCAAGCTGCTGGGCCGCTACGTGCGCGCGCCGCCGCTGCTGTCGGGCAGCCAGGGCAACGACCAGACGCTGGGCGGCGGTGGCTCGTTCGTGGGCTGGGGGGAAGCCCCGTACTTCACCGAATTCAACGCCGCCGGGCAAGCGGTCTTCGACGCGCACCTGCCGGCGCCGACGCAGGTCTACCGCGCGTTTCGCGCGCCCTGGAGCGCGACGCCTGCGGCGCCGCCGGCGATCGCGCTGAAGGTCACGGGCGCGAGCACGACGACCGTCTATGCGAGCTGGAACGGCGCCACGGGGGTCAGCGCGTGGCGCGTCCTAGGCGGCGCCACGCCGGCGACGCTCGAAACGCTCGCCACCGTGCCTTCAGCCGGCTTCGAGACGGCGATCGCGATCCCCAGCGCGGCGCCCGTGTTCGCCGTGCAGGCGCTCGGCGCCTCCGGCGAAACGCTCGCGAGCTCGCACGCGATCGCGCGCTGAGGATCGGCCGCATCCTCCTCCACTCCGCGCAGCCGCGCGCCCAGTCCGACGAGCGCGGCGCCGAGCCGCTGGAGGTTTGCTGGCTCGTGGGCGTAGCAGATATCGAGATCCTTGGTGAAGCGCGGGCTGGCCTGTGCGATCGCCGCCACGCCTCCTACGACTACGAAGTCCACCTCCGCCTCCGTCAAACGCTCCAGCAGCGTGCGCAACCGCAGTTCGGGCGTGTTCGGCCAGGGTTCAGACGCGCTCACCGCGACTCCTGGCGCCCGCCAGCGCGAGCTGGCGCGCCTGGGCGTACATCGTTTCGATGCCACGAATGCGCTCTGCCGGCGACAGCTCGAGATGCTGGCGGATCAGGCTCGTCGACCCCGGGGCGTCGCGCCTGCGCGTCGAGCGCGAGGCGGTGCCCGGTCGCCCAGAGCGCTCGATCGAGCGTGTCGACGGTGGGGTTGGCGCGGGGGCTCTCCAGCCTCGCCACCGCCGCCTGGCTGACCCCCAGCCGGTCGGCGAGATCCGCCTGTGTGAGACCGGCGCGGCGGCGGGCGTCTCTGAGCAGGGAAGCGGAGTCGGTCATCCTGCCATTATAACTTATAACTTATAAATAATTAGATGACGGAAGGCTCAATAGTGCGCCGCGGCGGGCCGGTCGAATAACCTGCTTCGCCGTGAAGGCCGTGATCCTGGCGGGTGGCTTCGGCTCGCGACTCAGCGAGGAGACGGCCCTGCGTCCCAAGCCGATGGTCGAGATCGGCGGCAAGCCGATGCTGTGGCACATCATGAAGATCTACTCCGCGCACGGCATCGACGAGTTCGTCATCTGCCTCGGCTACAAGGGCTATCTGATCAAGGAGTACTTCGCCAACTACTCGCTGCACACCAGCGACGTCACGCTCGACCTGTCCTCCGGCGAGATGGAGGTTCACCGCTCCGAGACCGAGCCCTGGCGTGTGACGCTCGTGGACACCGGCGAGCAGACGATGACGGGAGGGCGTTTGAAGCGAGTGCTTCCGTATGTGGGAGAGGACGATTTCTGCTTCACGTACGGCGACGGGCTCTCGGACATCGACATCGGCGCGCTGGTGGCCTTTCACCGTGAGCAGGGCACGACGGCGACGGTGACGGCCGTGCAGCCGCCCGGCCGCTTCGGCGCGCTCGACGTGGACGGTGGGCGCGTGCGCGAGTTCGAGGAGAAGCCGCGCGGCGACGGCGGCTGGACCAACGGCGGCTTCTTCGTGCTCTCCCCCGACGTCGGGCGCTATATCGACGGCGACGAGACGGTGTGGGAGCAGGCGCCGATGCGCAGGCTCGCGCGCGACGGCCAGCTGTCGAGCTACCGCCACGAAAGCTTCTGGCACGCCATGGACACGCTGCGCGACCGCAACCACTTCGAGGAGCTGTGGAGCTCGGGCGCGCCCCCGTGGCGGACTTGGGCGTGACGCGGCGATGACGACCCCGAGCCTGGCGCCGGCGACCGACGTCGATCCTGCCTTCTGGCGCGACCGCCGCGTCCTGATCACCGGGCACTCGGGCTTCAAGGGCGCGTGGCTGGCCCTGTGGCTGCAATCGCTCGGCGCGCGCGTGACGGGCTTCTCGGCCGGCTCGCCGACGGACCCGTCGATGTACCAGCTCGCGCGTGTCGGCGAGGAGATGGAGAGCGTCGACGGCGACGTCTGCGAGCCCGACGCGATCGCCGCCGCCGTGGCCGCGAGCGAGCCCGACGTCGTCGTGCACATGGCGGCGCAGGCGCTCGTCCGTCGCGCGTTCCAGCAGCCGCGCGACACCTACGCGACGAACGTCATGGGCACGGTCAACCTGCTCGACGCCGTGCGGCGCCATCCCGGCCGCGTCCGCGCGGTCGTCGTCGTGACCACCGACAAGTGCTATGAGAACCGCGAGTGGGAGTGGGGCTACCGCGAGGACGAGCCGATGGGCGGCCACGACCCGTACGCGAGCTCCAAGGGCTGCGCCGAGCTGGTCACGAGCGCCTACCGCCGCTCCTACTTCTCCGATCCAGGCGGTCCGCGCGTCGCCTCGGCGCGCGCCGGCAACGTGATCGGCGGCGGCGACTGGGGCGAAGACCGGCTCGTCCCCGACATCATGCGCGCGGCGCTCGCCGGCGAGCCGGTGCGCGTGCGCAATCCCAACTCGATCAGGCCGTGGCAGCACGTGCTCAACCCGCTGAGCGGCTACCTCGTGCTCGCGCAGGCGCTGTGCGAGTCGCCCGAGCACGCGACCGGCTGGAACTTCGGCCCGGCCGACGAGGACGCGCGTCCGGTCGGCTGGATCGTCGAGCGCATGGCCGAGCTGTGGCCCGACGAGCTGCGCTGGGTGCTCGACGAGGGTCCTCATCCGCACGAGGCGCGCTATCTCAAGCTCGACTCCTCGCGAGCCAAGGGCCGGCTCGGCTGGCGCCCTCCGGTCGCGCTCGACGAGGCGCTGCAGAGCATCGTCGACTGGTACCAGGCGCTGCGCGACGGCGCCGACATGCGCGCGCTCACGCTCGGGCAGATCGAGGCGTTCTCCTACGCCGCGCGCTCGGCATGAGCGAGACCGCATGCCGCTTCTGCGGCGCGCCGCTGCGCGACGTCTTCGCCGACCTCGGCATGTCGCCGCTGGCCAACGACTACCTGCCGGCCGAGCGCGTCAACGCGATGGAGCCCTTCTACCCGCTGCGCGCGCTCGTCTGCGCCAAGTGCTTCCTCGTGCAGCTCGAGCAGTTTCAGACGCCCGAGCGCATCTTCTCCGACTACGCCTACTTCTCCTCCTACTCCTCCAGCTGGCTGGAGCACAGCCGCCGCTACGCCGAGCAGATGATCGAGCGCCTGTCCCTGGACGGCGACAGCCAGGTCGTGGAGATCGCCTCCAACGACGGCTATCTGCTGCAGTTCTTCGCAGAGCGCGACATCTCCGTGCTCGGCGTCGAGCCGGCCGCCAACGTCGCCGAGGTCGCCGTCGCCAAGGGCGTCCCGACCGTCGTCGAGTTCTTCGGCGAGGACGTTGCGCGCAGGCTCGCCGAGCAGTCGCCCGCCGACCTGCTGCTCGGCAACAACGTGCTCGCGCACGTGCCCGACCTAAACGACTTCGTCGCCGGCATGAAGGCGCTGCTGAAGCCCGGCGGCGTGATCACGATGGAGTTCCCGCACCTGATGCGCCTGATCGCCGACAACCAGTGGGACACCATCTACCACGAGCACTTCTCCTACTTCTCCTTCCTCACCGTCAGCGCCGTGTTCGCCGCGCACGGCCTGCGCCTGTTCGACGTTCAGGAGCTGCCCACGCACGGCGGATCGCTGCGCATCTTCGCCGCGCACGCCGAGGACGCCGCCAAGCCCGAGACCGCCGCCGCGCGCGAGCTCGCCGAGCGCGAGCGCGCCGCCGGCTACGAGTCCCTGGAGACCTACTCCGGCTACGGACGTCGCGTCGAGCAGGACAAGCGCCAGATCCTGCGCTTTTTGATCGACCTCAAGGAGCGCGGCCTGCGCGTCGCCGCCTACGGCGCGCCGGCCAAGGGCAACACGCTGCTCAACTACTGCGGCGTGGGGCGCGACACGATCGACTACACGTGCGACCTGAACCCGCACAAGCAGGGCCATTTCCTGCCCGGCAGCCACATCCCGATCCGCTCGCCCGACGCGCTGCGCGAGGACAAGCCCGACGTCGTGCTGATCCTGCCGTGGAACCTCAAGGACGAGATCGTCTCCCAGCTGCACTTCGTCGGCGAGTGGGGCGGGCGCTTCGCGGCGCGCACGCCGGAGCTCACGCTGCTCTGATGCGTTTCGTCCAGACGCCGCTGAACGGAGCGTGGGTCGTCGATCTGGATCTGCTCGGCGACGAGCGCGGCTGGTTCGCGCGCACGTTCGACGCCGAGGAGTTCGCCGCGCGCGGCTGCAACCCGGAGGTCGTGCAGTGCAACGCCTCCTTCAATGCGCGCGCCGGCACGCTGCGCGGGATGCACTACCAGGCAGAGCCCCACGGCGAGTCAAAGCTCGTGCGCTGCGTGCGCGGCGCCGTCTTCGACGTCGCCGTCGACCTGCGCGCCGGCTCGCCAACGCACGCGCGCTGGCACGGCGTGGAGCTGAGCGCAGAGAACCGCCTGGCCTTCTACATCCCGCCCGGCCTCGCGCACGGCTTTCAGACGCTCTCAGACGACGCCGAAGTGCTCTACCAGATGGGCCATCCCTACGTGCCAGACGCCGCGCGCGGCGTGCGCTGGGACGACCCGGCGTTCGCCATCGAGTGGCCCGAGTTCGAGGGCGAGCGGACGATCTCCGAGCGCGACAGCGCCTATCCGGACTACGCGCCGTGAGCCGCGTGCTGCTGACCGGCGCCAGCGGCTTCGTCGGGCGCCACGCGCTCGCGGCGCTGGCTGCGCGCGGGCACGAGGTGCACGCGGTCTCGCGCGGCGGGCCGCAGGACGCCGTGGGCCAGGCCAGCTCGGGCGAGGCGACGTGGCACCGCGTCGATCTGACCGACGCCGGCGGCGCCGAGCGCGCCGTGCGCGAGATCGGCGCGGACGCGCTCGTGCACCTGGCCTGGTACGTCGAGCACGGCCGGTACTGGCACGCGCGCGAGAACGTCGTGTGGGTCGAGGCGACGCTGCGGCTGCTGCGCGCGTTCGTCGGCGCGGGCGGACGCCGCGCGGTGCTCGCGGGCACGTGCGCCGAGTACGAATGGTCGCGCGAGTGCTACGCGGAGACCGCG
>Ga0105237_10003217_pt1 | contig 19562 bp, 22 predicted proteins | sample KBSC24metaG_FD_81520 | JGI IMG/M metagenome (GOLD analysis project Ga0105237, IMG submission 81520) | Corn rhizosphere microbial communities from Kellogg Biological Station, Michigan, USA - KBS C2-4 metaG | ecosystem: Host-associated > Plants > Roots > Rhizosphere > Soil | place: Michigan, USA... | reverse complement strand
GGGCAACTGCACGAGGTCCGCCGCCTCGACGCCCAGCGCCCGGGCGATCCGGTTCAGCCAGCCGACCGAGACGGTGCGCGTGCCCGTCTCCAGCCGCCCGATGGTCTGCGCCGTGGTCGGCGGCACGCACCGCTCGGCCACTTCGGCGAGCGTCAGCCCCTTGGCCTTGCGCACGTCACGGATGCGCGTGATCATGCCGAATCTCCTAACCTCACCGGTTACTCCCTTTCCTACAGCATATCCTTTGTGGCAAGTGGATGCCAGTGTTGGAACATAAAGGGAACAGCATCATGGCCAAGGCTTTGAGCGAACAGGCGAATCGGGTGCTGGTCGAGCGTGCCCTGCCGCAGGATGGCGCGCCGCGCGACCATCGTCGCCGACGCCCGGCGCGCAACGTCACGGTCAACCTCGCCGAATCCCCGCTCGGCTGGCTGAAGGCGCGCGGGCTGGTCGATGCGCGTCAATATGAAGCGGGCGAGCGGCTGCGCGGCGACTGGACGATGGCGGGCCTCGGGCCTCGCGTGACGATGCGCTGGGATGCGGGCGCGCGCTCCACGGGCGACGGCCTCGATCCCGCGCTGGCCCAGATCGCGGCCAAGCGGCGGATGGAGGCGGCGCTGGATGCGGTGGGGCCGGGCCTCAGGGATGTGCTCTGGCGCATCGTCTGCGCGGGCGAGGGGATGGAAACGGCCGAGCGCGCGCTCGGCTGGCCGGCCCGCGCCGGGCGGGTGGTGCTGACGCTGGCGCTGGACCGGCTGGCGGATTTCTACCGGCTGGGGTGAGCCGAGGCCTCAATGGCCCGGCCGGGCGGGGTCGGGCGCCGCCGGCCCGTCCTTCGGCTGGAACGCGCCGCGGACCAGCGATTCGATCTGCCCTTTCTGCAGCGTGCCCGGGGAATTGGGGTCGATCCGGTAGAGCGCGGCCAGATAGGCGCTGTCGAACGCCGTCAGCCCCGCCGGCGCGTGGTCTCCGCGCGGGAAGAGCGACAGGATCGAATCGACGCCGGGCGCCGCCGCATGCGGGTTGATCTGGGCGAGCGCGACCACCGCCAGATAATCGGCGAGCTGCTCATAGCCCAGGCCCTCGATCTGGCCGGTGTCGATCACGATCGTCTCGCGCGTCAGGAAGGTCTGCGTCTTGGCGAGCAGGCGCGATCCGCCGTCATAATTGTTCATCTGGGGAATGGCGTGGTCGGTGCTGTTGAAGCCGCTGTCCTGCGCCGGCACGCCGAACGCCCCGGTCATGGTCGTGGCCCCGATCCAGCGCACGGCATCGTGGCTGCGCTGGATGCGGGCGATCACCGCCGAATCCGGCCCGGTCACCAGGCCCTGCCGCTTCAGGCGCAGCCCCGCGATCAGCTTCGCCGGCTGGTCGGTGGCGAGGATGAAGATGTTGGGGAAGCAACCGGGTGCGCCGACATCGAGCTGGAGGCCGCGGGCGACCTCGCCGATCCGGTCCGCGATGAATTGGGCGCCATCGCGGGGAAGGCCTCCCACCAGAATGCAGATGCGATCGGCCCAGCGCGGATATTGCGATTCGAATCCGCCGGTCGGTTCGGGGTGGGAGATCGCGCCGACGACCTTCGCGATATCGGAGCGGCTGAGCGTCCGTCCCTCGACGATGATCTCCTTGCCGGTCGCCGCGGGCGGCGGCGGTGACGAGGGTGGCGAGGGCGAGCAACAGTCGACGCATGGACACCCCATTCCCAACGCGCGGCGTTCGCTCCGCGAAGGCGCGATCCGTGCCGTCTCCCCCTTGCCACATTCCTACGCTAACAAGGGGGACGGCGGTAGATACGCCTGCGAGACGGCGCGGCTTGAAACGCGCTTCCGCCAACAAAAAAAGAGAAGGAGACCTTCCCATTGACCACACGTATCGAAGACATTCCCGCGATCCTCGATGAGCTGATCGAGCGCCACGAGACCTCGGTCGCCAATCTGCGCCGCGCGATGGCCGCCTTCATGGCCGACGGCAAGCTGCCCGAGGGCGTGACCCGCGGCGCCGGCCAGTTCGCCTATCCGGAATTGCGCGTCGACTATGAGGCGACCGGGCCGATCCCGCGCTTCACCCGCGCCTTCGCCCGGCTCAACCAGTCCGGCAGCTACGCCACCTCCATCACCCGCCCGCGCATGTTCCGCCGCTATCTGGAGGAGCAGCTGCGCCTGCTGGTGCGCGACTACAAGGTGCGGCTCTCGGTCGGCCTGTCGGACCAGGAAATCCCTTATCCCTATGTGCTGGACGGCAGCGAGGAGCTGAGCATCGACGGCGTGCAGGCGAGCGAGCTGGCCCGCTTCTTCCCGTCGGTGCGGCTGCACGACATCGGCGACGAGATCGCCGACGGCCTGTTCGCCTTCGAGCACGACCCGACGCGGCCGCTGGCGCTCTTCGAGGGGCCGCGCGTGGATTTCAGCCTCGCGCGCCTCAAGCATTACAGCGGCACGCCGGCCGAGGATTTCCGGCCCTACATCCTGTTCACCAACTATATCCGCTATGTCGACGAGTTCGTCGCCTGGGCGCTGGCCGAGCTGCGCAAGCCGGACAGCCCCTATGAGGCGCTGTCGGTGGCGGGCGGCGTGCTGGTGACGCGCGAGACGCCCGATGCCGAGCGCGCCATCGCCGAGGGCAATTGGCGCAAGGTGCAGATGCCGGCCTATCACCTGATCGGCGCGAACGGCGCGGGGGTGACGCTGGTGAATATCGGCGTCGGCCCCTCCAACGCCAAGACGATCTGCGACCATCTCGCGGTGCTGCGGCCCGAGGCGTGGCTGATGATCGGCCATTGCGGCGGCCTGCGCCCGTCCCAGACGATCGGCGACTATGTGCTGGCCCACGCCTATCTGCGCGACGATCATGTGCTGGACGACGTGCTGCCGGTCGAGATCCCGATCCCGCCGATCGCCGAGGTGCAGCAGGCGCTGTTCCACGCCGCCGAGCGGGTGTCGGGCGAAAGCGGCGAGGAGCTCAAGACCCGGCTGCGCACCGGCACGGTGGTGACCACCGACGATCGCAACTGGGAATTGCGCTACACATTGTCGGCGCTGCGCTTCAACCAGTCGCGCGCCGTCGCGATCGACATGGAGAGCGCCACCATCGCCGCGCAGGGCTATCGCTTCCGCGTGCCCTACGGGACCTTGCTGTGCGTGTCGGACAAGCCGATCCACGGCGAGATCAAGCTGCCGGGCCAGGCCAACCGCTTCTACGAGCGGGCGATCTCCCAGCATCTGCGGATCGGGCTGGAGACGATCGAGCTGCTGCGCGCGGAGGGGGGGAAGCTCCACTCCCGCAAGCTGAGGAGCTTCGACGAGCCGCCGTTCCGGTGATTCCCAATCCTCCCCGAGCTTGCTCGGGGAGGGGGACCGCCCGCGTAGCGGGTGGTGGAGGGGAAAATGCGGAACGCCTGAAACGAGAAGACCGCCGGCGTTCGCCGACGGCCCCTCCACCATCCTGCGGATGGTCCCCCTCCCCACGCTTCGCGTAGGGAGGATTAAGGGCTCACCCCACGAACGCGCGTTCGATCACGTAATCGCCCGGCGCGGCGTTCGAGCCTTCCTGGAAGCCGAGCGAATCGAGCATCGCCGCCTGCTCCTTGATCATCGCCATCGATCCGCACAGCATGATGCGGTCCTGCGAGGGATCGAGCTGGAGCGGGCCGGTCACCGGCGCCTTGAACAGCGTGCCGTTCTCGAACAGCGTGCCGATCCGGGCCGAGGTGTGGAATGGCTCGCGGGTCACGGTGGGGACGTAGTGGAGCTGGAGCAAAGCCTGGTCCTGCACCAGCGGATCGCCGGCCAGCTGGCCCTCCAGCACGTCGCGATAGGCGAGGTCGCTCACCCGGCGCACCGAATGGACCACGACGATCTGCGCGAACTGCTCGTACAGGTCCGGATCGCGGATCAGCGACATGAACGGGGCAAGGCCGGTGCCGGTGGCGAGCAGGAACAGGCGGCGGCCGGGCAGCAAGGCGTCGGTGACCAGCGTGCCGGTCGGCTTGCGGCCGAGGAACACCGCGTCGCCCTCCTGGATGCCCTGCAGGCGCGAGGTGAGCGGGCCTTCCGGCACCTTGATCGAGAGGAATTCCAGCGTCTCGTCATAAGACGGGCTGGCGATCGAATAAGCGCGCAGCAGCGGGCGCTGGCCGTCCGGCAGGCCCAGCATCACGAACTCGCCCGAGCGGAAGCGGAAGCTCGCCGGGCGGGTGATCGAGAAACTGAACAGATGCTCGTTCCAGTGATGGACGCGCGTCACCGTCTCGACGCTGAGCGCACCGGTGGGGGCGAGGGCGTGGCGGTCACTCACTAACACTTCTCCGTTGGGAGGCTGACGGACAGCCTCGCTCTACCGCTATTGCGGATAACTCGCAATAAGGATGGTTGCACTGCAGCGTAATGACAGCGGTTTGCCCGAAGCGCCAGCATTCTTCGCTATCCGGCGCCCAAATCCAGCTTGTATATAACTCTAAGGTTATATAATGATCAAGATATGGAAGACGTGCTGAGTCGCAAGCTGAACGCCCTCGCCGATCCCACGCGCCGCGCGATCCTCGCGCGGCTCGCGCTGGGGGAGGCGACGGTGGCGGAACTGGGCCGGCCCTTCGCGATCAGCCAGCCCGCCATTTCCCGGCATCTCAAGGTGCTGGAGGCGGCCGGGCTGATCGAGGCGGGGCAGTCGGCGCAGGCGCGCCCGCGCCGGCTCAGGGCGGATGCGCTCAACGGGCCGGCCGACTGGATCGCGGGCCTTCGCAGCCTGTGGAGCGACAGTTTCGACCGGCTCGACGCGATGCTCAAGGACGATAGCGAAAGAGAGGACGGATCATGACGCCCGAATTCCGGATCAGCCGCAGCTTCGATGCGCCGCGCGAGCGGGTGTGGGCGGCCTGGACGACGCCCGAGCAACTGGGGCGCTGGTTCGGCCCCAAGGGCGTCGCCACCACGGTGCTGCGGTTCGATCTGCGGCCGGGCGGCGGCCTGCATGCGCGGATGGTGTCGCCCGATGGCGGCGTCATGTTCGCCAAGTTCGTCTACCGGACGGTGGAGGCGCCCGCGACATTGGTGTGGGAGCATGGCTTCGCGGACGAAGCGGGGGATTTCACCGAGTCGCCCTTCGGCGGGCCGTGGCCGCTGCGCCTGCTCACCACCGTGTCGTTCGCGGAGGAGGGCGCGCGGACCCGCGTCACCCTGACCTGGACGCCGCTGGAGGCGACGGCGGAAGAGGAAGCCGCCTTCACCGCGATGATGGACTCGATGACCGGCGGCTGGACGGGCAGCTTCGAGCAGCTCGACGCCTTCCTGGCGGAAGGCGCCTGAGCGGTCAGCCCAGCGCCACCACGGCGACGCTCGCCAGCATGGCGAGGATGCCGGCGCACACGACCAGTGCCGGGGAGAGCTCGATGCGCGGGGTCGTGAAGTCGGTGGGCTCGCGACGGTCGATGAAGGAATATTGCACGTACATCATCGCATCCTCCCTGCGCCGGGCCGGGGATCGGGCCGCCGCATCGCCGGGAGTGTGCGCCCGGCCGGTTATCGAGGCGTAAAAGCGCGGCCCGGCGAAAGGATGCTTAGACCAAGGTCGGCCTCCCAAATCCTTCCCGAGCTTGCCCGGGGAGGGTTCGACGGAGACACGTGTCTCCGTCGAACCCTCGCGAAGCGGGTGGTGGAGGGGACATGCGCGACCGTTCCACAATTCCCCTCCCCATGCTTCGCATAGGGAGGATTTCGGAACCGGCGCGATGCTGCTAGGCGCGCGCCATGCTTTCCTATCGCGACATCACGATCCGGCTCGGCGGCCGGGCGATCATCGAGAATGCCAGCGCGGCGATCCCGCCCCGGGCGCGCGTCGGCTTCATCGGCCGCAACGGCGCCGGCAAGTCGACGCTGATGAAGGCGATCGCCGGCATGATGGAGAGCGACACCGGCGCGATCGACATGCCCAAGGGCGCGCGCTTCGGCTATCTCCGGCAGGATGCGCCGGGCGGCCCCGTCTCGGCCTTCGACACGGTGCTGGAGGCGGATACCGAGCGCGCCGCGCTGCTGACCGAGGCGGAGACCGAGACCGATCCCGATCGCCTCGGCCACATCTACGAACGGCTCGACCAGATCGACGCTTATACCGCCCCGGCGCGGGCCGGCGTGATCCTCAAGGGCCTCGGCTTCGACGACGCGGCGCAGGCGCGGCCGATGGAGAGCTTCTCGGGCGGCTGGCGGATGCGCGTGGCGCTGGCCAGCCTGCTCTTCACCAATCCGGACATCCTGCTGCTCGACGAGCCGTCGAACCACCTCGATCTGGAAGCGGTGATGTGGCTGGAGGGATTCCTGCGCGCCTATCGCGGCACCATCCTGCTGATCAGCCACGAGCGCGACCTGCTCAACAATGTGGCGGACCATATCCTCCACCTCGATCGCGGCCAGACCACCTTGTACGTCGGCGGCTACGATTCGTTCGAGCGGCAGCGGGCCGAGCGGCTGGCGCAGCAAGCCTCGGCGCGCGAGAAGCAGCTCGCCGAGCGCGAGAAGCTGCAGGCCTTCGTCGATCGCTGGAAGGCCAAGGCGAGCAAGGCCAAGCAGGCGCAGAGCCGCGTCAAGGCGCTGGCCCGGATGCAGCCGATCGCGGCGGTGGCGGAGGATCCGTCGCTGAGCTTCGGCTTCCCCAATCCGGAGGGGCTGCGCCCTCCGCTGCTGACGCTGGACAAGGCGGCGGTCGGCTACGAGGCCGGCAAGCCGATCCTGCGCAACGTCGGCCTCCGGCTCGATCCCGACGATCGCGTCGCGCTGCTGGGTCGCAACGGCAACGGCAAGTCGACCCTCGCCAAGCTGATCGCCGGCGAATTGTCGACGATGGAAGGCGCGATGAATACCGCGTCGAAGATGTCGGTCGGCTATTTCACCCAATATCAGGTCGAGGAGCTCGATCCGGACGACACGCCGGTCGATCATATGGGCCGGATGATGAAGGGCGCGACGCCGGGCGCGGTGCGCAACCATCTCGGCCGCTTCGGCTTTTCGGGCGACAAGGCGGTCACCAAGACGGGCAAGCTGTCCGGCGGCGAGCGGGCGCGACTCGCGCTGGCGCTGGTGACCCACGCCGCGCCGCATCTGCTGATCCTCGACGAGCCGACCAACCACCTCGACGTCGACACGCGCGAGGCGCTGGTGCAGGCGCTGGCGGACTATCGCGGCGCGGTGGTGGTGGTGAGCCACGACCGGCACATGCTGGAGATGGTGGCGGACCGGCTGCTGCTGGTCGACAACGGCACCGTGACCGAATTCGACGGCACGATCGAGGATTATGCGAAGCTGGTCGTCTCGGGCGGGGGCGATGCCGGCAAGGCCGACGCGCCGGCCGGCTCGAAGAAGGAGGACCGCAAGGCGGCCGCCGAGCGGCGCGAGGCGACGGCGGCGCTGCGCAAGAAGGTGAAGGAGGCCGAGGCCGAGATTGCGCGGCTGGCCAAGGCCCTGGCCGAGATCGACCAGGCGCTGGCGGGATCGCCGACGCCGTCGCTCAAGCTGATGACGATGGGCCAGCTGATGAAGCGGCGCGGCGATATCGAGCGATTGCAGGAGGCGGTCGAGGCCGAGTGGATGGACGCCAGCGAGGCGGTGGAAGCGGCCTCCTAAATCCTCCCCGAGCTTGCTCGGGGAGGGGGACCAGCCGCAGGCTGGTGGAGGGGCCGCCGTCGAGACGGCGGTGTACCACCGCCGCCCCTCCACCACCGGCTACGCCGGCGGTCCCCCTCCCCAAGCAAGCTTGGGGAGGAATGGGTGATAACCAGATACGCACTTTTCTGTTGACAGCGCACCGCTCTTCTGGCACAAGAGTCACACGCTGAGGAATTGCGTCGAGGGCCGGGCGGTGGCGACACCGCGACCGGCCCTTCGCATGTCTGGAGGACCCCGTCATGGCTGTATCCACGCGCAGGCCGGCGCCGAAGACGCGCGCGCCCTTGTGGAACGAGGAGCGGCGGCAGGCCTTCCTCGATACGCTGGCCGCCTGCTCCAACGTCGCCGCGTCCGAACGCGCCGCCGGCATGATGCCCGGCAGCGCGTACCGCGAACGCCGCCGCTCCGCCGAGTTCCGCGCCGCGTGGGACGAGGCGCTGTGCGAGGGCTATGCCCGGCTGGAGCTGGTGCTGCTGGAGCGCGCGCTCGGCGGCGTCGTCGCCCGCACCACCCGCAACGAGAAAGGCGAGGAGGTGAAGGAGCAATTCTCCGATCGCCTCGGCATGGCGCTGCTCGCCGCGCATCGCTCGGCCGTGACGGCGGCGCGCGGCCTTCGCCCGGCCGTCGACGGCGAGTCCGCGCGGGACTGGCTCAGCCGCAAGCTCGCCGAGATGAACAAGCGGATGGGCGGCGAGGGATGATCGGGACCACGGCCATGGAGCTGGCGCTCAGGTCGGCGGCCGAGCGCGACACGGTGCTCGCCCGGTGCAGCGAGGGCCAGATCGAGGCCCTGCGGCACCTCTGGTCCTTCTGGGTGCAGGACGGCCAGCGCCCGCCCGCCGGGAACTGGCGCATCTGGCTGATGATGGCCGGGCGCGGCTTCGGCAAGACGCGGGCCGGCGCCGAATGGGTGCGCGACATCGCGGAACGGGATCGCTCCGCCCGGATCGCGCTGGTCGGCGCGACGCTGGACGAGGCGCGCGCGGTGATGGTCGAGGGCGAGAGCGGGCTGCTCGCCATTGCGCCGCCATACGCCTTGCCCAAATGGGAGGCGTCGCTGCGCCGGCTGACCTGGAGGACCGGCGCCGAGGCGCGGCTCTTCTCGGCGGGCGAGCCGGAGAGCCTGCGCGGGCCGCAGCACAGCCATGCCTGGTGCGACGAGATCGGCAAATGGCCGTCCGGCACGGCGGCGTGGGACAATCTGGCGCTGGGCCTGCGGCTCGGCGAGCGGCCGCGCATCGTGGCGACGACCACGCCCCGGCCCGTCGCCTTGCTGCGCCGGTTGCTGGAGAGGGAGGACGTCGCCGTCACCGGTGGCCGCACGGCGGACAACCGGGCGCATCTGGCGGCGGATTTCCTGGCGTCCGTCACCGCCGACTATGCCGGCACCCGGCTCGGCCGGCAGGAGCTGGACGGCGAGCTGATCGAGGAGATCGAGGGCGCGCTGTGGCCGCGCGCGCTGATCGAGCGGTGCCGGGTGCGCGACGTGCCCGACTGGGCGCGCGTCGTGATCGGCGTCGATCCGCCGGCGGGCGCCGGCGCGGGATCGGATGCCTGCGGGATCGTGGTCGCGGCGCTGGGCCGCGACGGGATCGGCTATGTGATCGCGGATGCCAGCGTGCAGGGCCTCGCGCCCGAGGGCTGGGCGGCGGCCGTCGTCGCGGCGGCGCGGGCGCACGGCGCCGACCGGGTGATCGCGGAGGCGAACAATGGTGGCGCGATGGTGGAGAGCGTGTTGCGGGCCGGCGACGCCGGGCTGCCGGTGCGGCTGGTCCATGCCGCGCGTGGCAAGGCGGCGCGCGCCGAGCCTGTGTCGGTGCTCTACGAACGCGGGCAGGTGCGCCATGCCGGCGCCTTTCCGGCGCTGGAGGACGAGATGGCGGGTTTCACTCTCGACGGCGGCTATCACGGCCCCGGCCGCTCGCCGGACCGCGCCGACGCTCTGGTCTGGGCGCTGACCGCGCTGCTGCTGGAGCGCCGCGGCGCGCCGGGGCTGCGGATCTTGTGACCCACGGAAAACCCTCTCCCGCCTTCGCGGGAGAGGGTCGGGTGAGGGTCTTCTTCTTCTTGGATCGCGGGCTGCCGAAGAAGGCCCTCACCCACCCACCGCGTGCGCGGCGGGCCCCTCCCTCTCCCGCAAAGGCGGGAGAGGGGCTTTCGGACGGGAGACATTCATGCGCCTCTTCAATTTCAGGTCCGCGCGGGCGACCGCGCGGCCGGCGCTGACGCGCGCCTTCGGATCGGTGACGGCGCCGCACGGCGACTGGCCGTCGGGCTACGAGGCGCAGGTGCGCGCCGCCTATCTCGGCAATGCCGTCGCCCAGCGCGCCGTCCGCATCGTCGCGGAAGGGGCGGGCAGCATCGCCATCGACGCGACGCCGGACAAGCATCCGGTGACCGCCTTGCTTGCCGGCGGGCTGGTCGAGAGCGTCGCCACCCACATGCTGCTCCACGGCAGGCGCTGGCCCGGATCGACGCGCTGCTGGTGCCCGTCGTCGAATCGGTGCTGCTCGATACGCCGCCCGCCGTGCCGGAGCCGGGCCAGTGCTGGATCGTCGGCGCCGCGCCCGTGGGCGCCTGGAGCGGGCGGGCGCTGGCGATCGCGGCCTGGACGGACGACGGCTGGCGGTTCGTCGCGCCGCGCGCCGGCCTGCGCGTCTGGTCGCTGGCCGACGCGCTTCCGGCGCTGTGCGACGGCGGCGCCTGGCGGCTCGGCGCGGTCCATGCCCGGCAGGTGATCGTGGACGGCGTGCCCGTGGTGAGCGCGCAACAGTCGGCCATCGCGAATCCCGCCGGCGGAGCCGCGCCGGACCCCGAAGCCCGCGCCGCAATATCGGCGATCCTGGACGCTCTTCGCGCCCATGGCCTGATCGCCGCGTAAATTTTTTGCACCACGGCGAAACCCTATGCGCTATCGTGTGTTGTGCAGCGGCTTGCCGGGGAGGATTCACAACAAGCAGCAGCGAGTTTGTGGCAATCTGGCAACAGTGTGGGAATATGCGCGCTTGCGCGGATATTCCTCTTTGGTTAGGCTTTTATCGTTCCCAGTCGGGAATTGATTGAAAGGGGATTATTATGCGGAAGCTCGCCGTAGTTATGGCGCTTGCCTCCACCGCACTGGCCGGCGCTGCCGCCCATGCGAAGGACGGTGCCTGGTACGTAGGCGTTGATGGCGGCGCGATGCTCGTCGAGGATTCGCACTACAGCATCAATGGTGCGTCCAGCGCTCTGAAGGTCAACCAGCATTATGGCTACGATGTCGATGGCATCGTCGGCTATGACTTCGGTCCGGTTCGGATCGAGGGCGAGGCTGGCTACAAGCGCTCGAAGGTGGACGATTTCACGACCACCGACACCACCTACAATGGTGCTCGCGGCTCGACCAGCGCGCTCAGCTTCATGGTCAACGCCCTGCTCGACTTCGGTGACCAGTCGGGCATCAGCGGCTACGTCGGCGGCGGTGCCGGTGTGGCCCGCGTGAAGGCCGACAACTGGCGCGATTTCAAGGGCGATCCCGCCTTCCTCGACGACAGCGACACCCGCTTCGCGTGGCAGGCGATCGCCGGCGTTCGCGCGCCGATCACCGACAATATCGACGTCGGTCTGAAGTATCGCTTCTTCAACGTCCGCAACATCCGCATGACCGGCCTCGATCCGGACACCGGCACCGCGGCGGACTTCAAGGGCAAGTTCCGGTCGCACAGCCTCATGGGCAGCCTGATCTTCAACTTCGGCGAACCCGCGGCCCCGCCGCCTCCGCCGCCGCCCCCGCCGCCGCCGCCGCCGCCTCCCCCGCCGCCCCCGCCGCCGCCGCCGGCGCCGGTCAACCCGGGTCCGTTCATCGTGTTCTTCGACTGGAACAAGTCGGACATCACGCCGGAGGCCGCGTCGATCCTCGACAACGCCGCCGCTGCCTACCAGCAGACCGGTTCGGCTTCGGTGACGCTCGCGGGCTACACCGACACCTCGGGTACGGCGAAGTACAACATGGGCCTCTCGCAGCGTCGCGCCGACGCCGTGAAGTCCTACCTGGCCGGCAAGGGCATCCCGGATGCCGCTCTGCAGACCCAGGCCTTCGGCGAAACGCACCTCCTGGTGCAGACCGCCGACGGTGTGCGCGAGCCGCAGAACCGCCGCGTGGAGATCACCTTCGGTCCGGGTTCGGGCCAGTAAGGCACTCCACCGGGGCCTCCTCGGAGGCTTTGGAGACGAGGGGAGTCGGCTTCGGCCGGCTCCCTTTTTCTTTGGGCGAAGCGGGATGGTGGATTGGGAGCGGCGCTATGCCGGCCGCATGGATCGATGCCGGGGCAGGTTTCGGGTCGAGGCGCGTTCAAAAATCCTCCCCCGCCAGGGGGAGGTGGCGGCGAAGCCGACGGAGGGGGAGGATGGCGGTGTGCTCTCCGATGGAACTCCGCCGCCCGCCCCCTCCGTCACGCTTCGCGTGCCACCTCCCCCTGGCGGGGGAGGATTATGGTGATCCTAGTCCAGCCCGTACCGCGCCACCGTCTCGTACAGTGCGCCCTCGGAGCCGAGGCTGCTCTCGAACAGCTCGAAATGGCCGACCTCGAAATGATGGCCGGCCGGCACCCGCACCATGCTGGCCACCTCTGGCCCCGGTGCGTCGCCGCGCGCGAACCGGGCGATGGTGATGTGCGGCACGAAGGCGCGGTCGTCCGGCGCCACGCCGACCCGGCGCAGCGCCGCATCCACGCGATCGTGGAGCAAGGCGATCGCCTCGCGCGGCCGCACGCCGATCCACAACGTGTCCACGCGCCCCTTCCGGTCGAAGGTGCTGGCCGGGCCGAGCGACAGGCGCAGCGCCTCGCCCCGCACCCGGCCGAGGGCCACGGCGACATCCTCGGCCGTGTGGCGATCGACCTCGCCGATGAAGCGCAAGGTGCAGTGCAACTGGGCGTCATCCTGCCAGCGGGCGCCGGGCACGCCGCCCATCGCTCCGGTGAGCAGGGCGCGCGTCGCGGCGGGCGGGCGGAGGGCGACGAACAGGCGGTGAAGGGACATGACGGGCATCCATGGCGGGGCGCTCCGCCCGGTTTCGCTTGAATCCGGGATCGGAACGCCCGATATTGCGCAAGTCGGCGGCTCTCGTCGACGGTAAGGAGAGTATTCTTCGATGGCGAACTGGTCTGATCCCCGGACGACCGCGGTCCCCCGCGCAGCCGCTGGCGCGCGCGATGCGGCCTTCGACGCGGGGCTGCGGTCCTACATGCTGTCCGTCTACAATTACATGGCGTCGGGCGTGCTGCTCACCGGCATCGTCGCGATGCTGTTCGCGCGCGGCGGCGCCGACTCGATGGCGGCCCACCTGTTCCTCGGCGGCGGCCTGCTGCCGCTGGTGGTGATCTTCGCGCCGCTCGGCATCGTCTTCTGGATGAGCTTCGGCATCCAGCGCATGTCCGAGACGACCGCCAAGGCGCTGTTCTGGTCCTATGCGGTGCTGATGGGTCTTTCGACGTCGGTGATCTTCCTGGTCTACACCGGAAGCTCGATCGCGCAGACCTTCTTCGCCACGGCGGCCTCCTTCGCGGCGCTGAGCCTCTACGGCTACACCACCAAGCGGAACCTGGCGCCGCTGGGCGCCTTCTTCTTCATGGCGGTGATCGGCCTGATCGTCGCGATGCTGATCAACATGTTCATGCCGGCCTCGATCAACGGCCCGATGAACCTGATCATCTCGGGCATCGGCGTGCTGCTGTTCGCGGGCATCACCGCCTATCGCACGCAGATGATCAAGAGCGATTACTTCACCGTGCGCGGCACCGATTTTCAGGGCCGCGCGGCGATCATCGGGGCGCTGGGCCTCTATATCGCCTTCCTCAACATGTTCATGTTCCTGCTGCGCTTCATGGGCAATCGCCGCTAAGCGCAGGGCGGACCGAACGGATGAGGCCCGGCGGAGCGATCCGCCGGGCCTTTTCGTTTATGCCGGTTGCCAACACGGCCGAGCCGTCTCTCCTCGTCATCCCGGCGGACGCGAGGCCACCGATGACATAACAAGTAGAGCGCTGGTGGCGGGCGTCGTCTCGCGGACGAAATCGAGGATGCCCATCAGTTCGCCATGGAGCGTGGCGAGCACCTCACCACGCTTCTTGCCGGGGTTGAGCACGATCCGGCCGACAATCGACCGAACGGCGGCAGCGGCTTCCAGCCGGGTTTCCGGATCGGCGAGCGTGTCAGCGAGCCGTGCCACGCGGCGGCGATAGATATCGGCAATGCCAGGATGCATGTCGGGGATCGCTGGTGGGGCAAGCGCAAGCCGTGCCTCGATCTCCGCCCTCTGGCGTTCGAGTTCGGCCATGCGGGCCTTCATGGCGGGCTGGTAAAGTCCGTCTTCGATCGCAGCCATGATGCCCGCAACGGCCTTGTCGATCTTGGTCAGCGCCGCCGTGTCGGCGCCCGCCCGCGCGCGGCGTTCACGGTTCTGCCGGTTGATATCTTCGGCATAGGCCGCAACCGCTTCGCGTACCTTGTCGGGCGATACAAGCCGCTCGGAGAGGCCTGCCAGCGCCCGCCTTTCGAGCGCATCCCGCAGGATGCTGCGGTCGTTGGAACAGATTGAGCGGCGATGATGGTTCAGGCAGCCGTAGCGATCGGTCGAGATCGTGCCGATCTTGCCACCACAGACTCCGCATTCGATCAGCCCCGAAAGGAGATGGACCGGCCGGCGCATGCTATTGAGGCCGTGCGCCGGGTTTCCCGGCACCGAGGCGACGCGACATGCGGTCAGAGCCTGCTGCTGACGCTTTGCGGCGTCCCAAAGATCATCGCTGACGATCCGTAGATGCGGCACGGCGACACGCACCCACTCCGACTCGGGATTATGCCGTTCGACCATCTTGCCGGTGGCCGGGTCCTTGACCCCATGCTTGTGGTTCCAGACGCGGACGCCGACATAGAGTTCGTTGTTGAGGATGCCGATCCCGCGTCGGACGTTGCCGCGAATGCTGGTATCGCTCCACGGCAGTGCAGTGGGACCGGAAATACCTTCGGCGTTGAGATCACGGGCGATGGCGCGCGGCCCCTTGCCGGCAGCAAACTCGCGGAAGATGCGATTGACGACCCGCGCCTGGGCCGCGTCGATCTCGCGCTCGCCCCGGACAAGCTCGCCCTCGCTGCTCAGGCGCCGGACCACCCGATAGCCATAGCCGACGGCGCCTGCTGAGAAGCCCTTCTCGATCCGTCCGCGCTGACCTCGATGGGTCTTCTTCGCGAGATCTTTGAGGAACAGCGCATTCATCGTGCCCTTGAGGCCGACATGGAGTTCGCTGATCTCGCCCTCCGCCAGCGTGACGAGCGGCACCCGCGCGAATTGAAGATGTTTGTGGAGCGTCGCCACGTCCGCCTGATCGCGTGACACCCGGTCGAGCGCCTCTGCCAGCACCATGTCGAACCTGCCCGCCCGTGCATCCTGCAAGAGGGTCTGGATGCCTGGACGCAGGATCACGCTGGCACCCGAGACGGCGGCATCCTGATAAGTGGCGACCACCTGCCAGCCTTCGCGCTCGGCATGCTCGCGGCAGATACGGATCTGATCCTCGATCGAGGCGGCATTCTGCAAATCGGTCGAATAGCGGGCATAGAGAGCAACGCGGACCATCGAACGTCTCCCATATCGGCAGCGCCGCCGCTCAGATGAGCAGGAGCGCTTTCAGCTTTGCGCGGGTTTCGGCCAGTACGTCGGGCGAAACGCTGCCCTTGTGCTTCGCCTTGCGGGCGCGCCAATCGAGGCTCTTGATCTGATCGGCCAGCACGGCGCTGGGCGGGTCGTCGCTGATGACGACCTCGAAGGGGTAGCCTTTGATGCGGGTCGTCATCGGGCAACAGACCATCATCCCGCGCGGACCATTGTAGCGGGCGGGCGACAGGACCAGCGCGGGGCGGTGGCCTGCCTGCTCATGTCCCGCTTGCGGATCGAAGTGCAGCCAGACGATATCGCCGCTGTCTGGCACCCAGGCCGCCATCACCAGATTTCCTTGCCGACCGGCGCACCGAAATCGGCATCGTCATGGAACTGGCTCGGCTTCATGCCGGCAAGCAGATCGTCCAGATCATAGGTCACGGCTCGGATCGGCTCGATCACCACCCGGCCACCTTCCTCCCGTACGTCCACCGCCTGGTCGATATGCAGGGCGGCCGCCTCCATCACCGAAGAGGGGATACGTACCGAAGCGCTGTTGCCCCATTTCTTGACCTGAGCACGCATCGTCGTCTCCATGTATCGACTATGGCTAAACACTATCAGATTGGCAAAAGGTGTCAACGATGTATCGACCTGCCAGGGGTTTCTGATCGCTTCTAAGCTAAGTGCCATCTTTTCCGCCGATGGCCTCATTGTCATTGGCGGCCTCGCTCGCCCGCACCATGTCGCGGGCGATTTGGCGCCCGATCGCGCGCGCGATCAGCTTGAGCGCCGCATCGACATGGATGGATGGGATCGGTGAAGGCAGATTGTCGTTCGCTCCGACCAATGGCGGTGGTGCGGAGGACTTATCTTTCTCCATGACCGACATCCTCGCGACGGGCGCCGTCGTCATTGTCGGCGCGATAGCGGGCCGGGTTGGCGATCCATCGGGCGACCGCAGATTCATGCCACCCGGCACCATTGATGCTGATCTTCACGTTCCGGGGGAAAGTGCCTTCCCCCATCTTGCGATAGATCGTCGCGCGGGAGAGACCGGTGCGGTCGAGAACGGTCTTCAAACGAATGATGCGGTCGATGTCGGGCATAGTCCATACTTTCCGGACAAGAGGTTGCACTGGCCCCCGCTCATCAGGATCGGATCAGCATCTCGTGAAAACAAGATGGCTGGCGCAAGTTGTCCGGCCATGACGGGGTCCGTGATCGTACGTCGTGGTACGTTGGGGGATGATGGAGGAAGATAAAGGGTATTGCGGATTAGATGAGTCCGAGTCGTAACCAAGGCGATTGGACTGGTTCTGTTGCCCTTATACCACATCTCTCCGACCCGCCGACTACCATCGACGTGCCTCAAGGGTCATCCAGTTTCAATATTTGGCATTCCATCACTCCTTACGGATGGTCTGCCCGCCACGAATCAGGCTGCGCCTATTGGCGTCATAGTGCAAGAGGCTTCCGAAGGACTGCTGATCACCGCTTCGCTGCTGTGCTCGTTGCCATCTGGGTGCCTTGCTCGCGTTCCCGCCGCTCAACTTCTCTTTCCAGCACCTCACGAATGAAGGCCGCTCTCCGCTGCCGACCGACGAGTTTGTCGATCCGTTCGCCAAGGCCCTCCGGCAGGCGGATATTGGTTGATTTCACATTGAGCGGCGGCCTTCCCATGGGAGCGTCGTAACCGCGCACCAAGCCTGTTCAATTGGAAGCAGATTAAGCGGTGCCGGTTATTGCAATTTTCTTTTCGTTTGGGCTATAAGCGGTGCCGCTTAATGTCCTTCGGGACGGTAAAGAGGAAAGGCAGGCCCATGACGCCACGCGATTTTCCCTCTGGCGATTCGAGAGGTGATAGTCCTTCGCGGCGCGCACTGCTTCGCGTGCTCACCGTCGCGCCGGTTGTCGTTCCCGCGATCGTCTCGCCCTGGCGCGAGGCGCTGATCTCACTTCATCGCCGCTACGACGATGAACCCGTGACGCTGGCGCGTAGCCCAGAGGGACGCAATCTCAGCCGCGATTTCTATCACAGCGCGGAAATCGAGATGGAAAGCGTCGAACTGGGCTTCTTTTCCCAGCTTCGCTTCATCCGCCCCGCTCTCCATCGGGCGGGCAGCATCGCCAAGCTGGCCTTGTGCGCTTATCTGCTGGATGTCGGTTTCCCCGACGCATGGAACGCCGAACATATCCGACAGGATGTCGCCAAAGCGCTGACCTATGCCAACGCAACCGGCTTCGGGCACGATTGCCCGGACGTGGCGAGGCTGGCGGTCATCCTCTCGCCTTTCTGGAAGTGGGGCTATCCTCACCTTATCGGCGATCCACCGGTCGACGACGGCGGGTATTCACCCGATCAGGTCCGCCTCCTCCTGCGAGCGTTGCTGGATCGCGTGCATGACGTAACCGGGCATCCACGCCCGAAGGGCTGGCATCGCCACCAGCGAGACGTGCGGTCATGATGCCACGCACTGACATGGAGCATCTGCCGTGGTCGATCCGGCAGGAGCTTCATCGCGTCACGGCGATGTTGTTCGAGGCATTCGCCGAGACGATCAAAGGCCGACTGTCCGAACAATATCGGACAGGCCGCATCGTCATGTTGATCCTGCACAGTCCTGATGACCGGCCCGACACGTCACAGGTCGCGCTCGGCCAAGCCCTGCGTCTGCTGGCGATCGTCAATCATCCCAAGCTGGCGCGCAGGGCCAGCGATTGGCGGCAGGTGCGCGATCGGCTGCGCCGCGCGTGGGAGCACGGCGAGATTGCGCATCCCGTGCGACTTTCAGTGGAGAGCTTGGAGCGCGTCAATGGCGCGCTGGCCGAGGGTATCCCGCATTTCGTGACGATCGCGACCGAAGGGATCGCGCTCCATGCGATGGAAGGGCTGAAGCTGAAAACGCCACGGCAATTGCCGGCATCCGAACGCAGCGCGCTTGGGCTGCTTCACTATGAGCGCTGGCACAAGCGGGCCGGCGACTTCCTGCTCGGCGCTGCGTTCTACCGGAGCCGGTGCAATGCTGCGATGTCCGCCCTATTGCTTCATCAGGCCTGCGAGCATCTCTACCAATGCATCCTGTGGACACTCAAACTCCATGGTCCGCGCACCCACGCCCTGGACGAGTTGCGGGAACTGGCCGAAGCGCTCGACACGCAGCTTGTCGAAGCATGGCCCCGTGACACGCCGTTCGAGCGTCGCACTTTCAGCTGCATTCGTCGTGCGTACGTCGAGGCGCGGTATGGCGAGCGTTATCGTATCGGCGACGACGAACTCGCCTGGGCGATGGAGCGCATCACCACGCTCCATGCGCTCGTGGCACGAATCTGCCTCGAAGCGATCGATTGTCCGCCCGCCGCCCAGCCCCGTCGGGAGGAGGCTGGCCATGCGGTATAGCAATGATGTGCCCGGCTTCTTCGATCAGCCGCCGTCCATCGTAGACGATCTGCCGCCGATCGAGCGTGCGGTCTTCATCCTTCATGCCGTCGATGGAAAGGACCCTGAAGAGATCGCGCGGCGCTTGCTGGTCGGCGCGCTGGAAATCACCGAGTTTCTGGCCGAGGCCCTGGTCCTGCTCGATGCCATACGGCAAGGCAATGCGCCCGAGCGGCAGTCGTCGCCGGTCCGGCAACGGGCGGAAGCATCGCTGCGTGCGCGGTTCCGGGCATATTGCGAGGCCCGGCTTCGCGCGTGCGAGGTCAGCGACAGGATCGAGTGGCGTGCCGACGAGGACGAGGATGCCTCTGTCTGTCGCGCGATCCTCGCGTCTCTGCGCCCCGTCGATCTGGAAACATTTCTGCTCAGCCAGGCGGACGGTCTCAGCTATGCGCAAATCGCCCGGCGCATGGGCACGTTCCAATGGGTAGTAGAGCGACGGATGGTCCACGCCATCGCCGGAATCCATCGTCGTCATTGCAGTTTCGAGGATTGGCTTGTCCGGTTTGGCCGTAAGACCGCAGCCGGCGATGTGGGTCGCCCTCTGCTCCGAACCGGCAAAGCGGAAGCGCGATGATGCGACCCGACAACCTTGTGCGCTCTCACGTGCCCTGGGATGCGGTCTCTTCGCTGTCCGCGCCGATGGGCGACCGGAAGTGGCGTTTTTGCACGGAACGTCCGCCAAGCCCCATGAAACCGGTCCAGCGGGAAGCGCCCCAATCCCAGACGCTCAGAGCGAAATATACCTTCCCCGATAGCGGTCTTTCCTGCCGATGTTATGGTGAAGGCATGGGCATCTATCACGCGATCATCGAGCGATCTGGACCAGATGGCG
>Ga0105237_10003214_pt1 | contig 19566 bp, 17 predicted proteins | sample KBSC24metaG_FD_81520 | JGI IMG/M metagenome (GOLD analysis project Ga0105237, IMG submission 81520) | Corn rhizosphere microbial communities from Kellogg Biological Station, Michigan, USA - KBS C2-4 metaG | ecosystem: Host-associated > Plants > Roots > Rhizosphere > Soil | place: Michigan, USA... | reverse complement strand
CTTCAGGCCAAGGCGTTCCAACTGCTTGGCCTGAACCCCGCCTGTACCCAGTAACCGCGCTCGCCGTTGAGCGAAAGTTCAATTGCGGCGCGGACTTGCGTTCAGTCCTCGATCAAAGTTCGGGCTAACCTGCCTTCGGCAAGCGCTGCGCACGCCGCGCGGCCTGCGAGCGGCCTTGTTTGCCGCTGCCGGCGGCAAGCCCCAGCACGTGGCGCCAATTCAGCCCGCACTGGTGGCACAAAGCGGCCCACTGCACCCAGGCGGCGCGCAAGGCGGCGCTCTGCTCGGCCTTGGCGCGTGCATCGCCGGCGATGCCCTTGTCGACGATCTGGTTGATCGCGCCGCAGGCCGTCACCATGCGCATCGCGGTCAGCGAGCGATCCTTGAACGGCATGTGCACGTGCTCGTGCACCGCAGGCAGCACGCCCAGCGCGACGCTGCTCGGCCGCAGCCCGAAGGCATCGCACAAGCGCGTCCAGTCGCAGGCGAAGTCGCACAGCTTCTCGGCCAGCGCGAGCCGGCCCTCCGCTCCGAGCTGCACGTGCTCGAGCATCACGCTGACGGCTTCGCCGAAGTCCGTCGACAGGCTCAGCATCAGCGCCGAGATGCCGGCCTCCGGGTCCAGCGGCTCCTCGACGTGCTGCGCAAAAGCGTCGAGCACGAATTCCGGGCTCGGTGAGGGCTCGTCGCCGCCGACGGTCTGCTCAGGCGATGACATCGCTGCGTCCGTGCGGGTCGGTCTTCGAGTGGCTGCCCATCTGATGCTGGTCCTCGTTGGATGCTGCTGAGGCCCCGGACCGGGGCCGGGCCAGTGGCCTGTCTGCTATCGACCGCGGCGCGCCCGAACTTGAGAGCCGGGCGTGCCGTCGGCGCGGCAAGCCATGATATGAAATGTCGGCGCGGGCAAGTCTCCATCGGGCCGTGCCCTTCGCCGCGATTATGGACATCGGACCGGGGGCGCGGCATCATCGATTCGGCCCCTCTGGCCTTCGAGGAGTGACGCCGTGCTCCGACCCGTCGATCGCCGAATCGCCGCCGGCCTGCTGGCGGTCATCGCCGCGGCCACGCTGCTGAACGCCGGCCGGGGTCCCGCGCCGCAGGCCTCGCCGGCCGAGGCCGCGACGGGCAACGTGCTTGGCGTCCGCGGCGAGCCGCTGCTGGACGACGCGCCCGACCTCGCCGGCATCGATGCCAATCACAACGGCGTGCGCGATGACATCGAACGCATCATCCTGAACGCCCCGCTGAGCGAGAAGCATCGCATGGCGACGATGCGCCTCGCCAGGGCGCTGCAAGAGGTCATGGCCGAGCCGCCGCTGGATCGCGAGGCAGCCCGCCAGCGCGGGCGGCAGACGCTCGACGCCGCAATCTGCCTGGCCTCGCTCGGCGCGCCGCTGCGCTCGCTCGGCACCGAGCTGGAGGCCTATACCTTCAACACGCCGGCGCGCCGCTCGGTGGCGCTCGCGACGCGGCACAACCTCGACACGAGCGGGCTGACCGAAAAGGGCGAGTGGCATTGCCTGTGAAGGCGGCCCGGTTTGGCCTGCCTTGGCGTCACAAATTCACCCCGACACGGGGCTTCCTATCTCACAAACCGCTTTCACACACCACCGCAAGTCCTTATTTTTACAGGACTTTTTTCACAAAACACCTTCTTAAAAACCAACTGTAAGTAGTTGATTTCATTGATTTTTTAGTGGTGACGAACGTTGACCCGGGCATTTCTGTCCGTTAAAGTGCCGCAAAGTGGATATTTGTGGGGCAACGTGTCAGGTTTGGTCTTTCAAGGGGCGTCGGCGCTCACGGTTGACGGCAAGGGGAGGGTGACCATCCCCGCGCGCCACCGCGAGCTGCTGATGGCTGCCGTGCAAGGCCAGTTGACGATCACGCGCCACCCGGTCGGCTGCCTGATGGTGTTCCCGCGCCCGGCCTGGGAGCAGTTCCGCGACAAGCTGCTGACCCTGCCGTGGTCGGCCGATCCGGTGCGGCGCATCTTCCTGGGCAATGCAGTCGACGTGGAGATCGACAGCGGCTCGCGCGTGCTGGTCTCGCCCGAGCTGCGCGCCGCCGCCGGCATCACGAAGGACGTGACGATGCTCGGCATGGGCTCGCGCCTGGAGCTGTGGGACCGTGAACGCCACCTGGCGCACGAAGCCGAGGCGATGGCCGCCGAGCTGCCGGACGCGATCAAGGAGTTCGTTTTCTGATGGACGCGCACCGCACCGTGCTGCTGCAGGAAGCGATCGACGCGCTGGTCACCGCGCCCGACGGGATCTATGTCGACGGCACGTATGGAAGAGGGGGTCACAGCCGGCTGCTGCTCTCGAGGCTCGCGCCGGAAGGCAGGGTGATCGCCTTCGACCGAGACACCGAAGCGATAGCCGCAGCGACCTCCGGAGACGCGCGGGTCACTGACCCGCGTTTTTCCATCCATCACGCGAATTTCGGCGCCATGGGCGCCGCTCTCGCTTCGCTGGGGATCACCCAGGTGGACGGCGTGCTGCTCGACATCGGCGTCTCCAGCCCGCAGATCGACAACCCCGTGCGCGGCTTCAGCTTCCGTTTCGACGGCCCGCTGGACATGCGCATGGACACGACCCGCGGCGAGAGCGCCGCGGACTTTCTGGCTCGGGCGGACGAGCGTCTCATTGCACAGGTGGTACGCGACTATGGGGAAGAACGGTTTGCTGTATCGATTGCAAAGGCGATTGTTGCTCGGCGCGAAGGAGGCGAGCCGGTTCGAACAACCGCCGAGCTGTCCCAGATCGTGGCTCGCTCGGTCAAGACCCGCGAACCGGGTCAGGACCCTGCAACGCGCACCTTTCAGGCTCTTCGGATTTTCGTCAATGCCGAGCTTGAGGAACTCGAACAAGGATTAGCCGCAGCGATCGAAGCGGTGAAGCCCGGGGGCCGCCTCGTCGTGATCAGCTTCCATTCGCTCGAAGACCGCATCGTCAAGACCTTCATCGCGCGCGAGAGCCGGCGCGAGGTGGACCGGCGCGCGCCGTTCGCGCCGGTGCTGCCGAGCCGGCTGCGCGCCGTCGCGCGGGTCAAGCCGAGCGAGGCCGAGGTGCGCGAGAACCCGCGTTCGCGCTCGGCCGTGATGCGAGTGGCCGAGAGGCTGGAGGGGGTCGCAAGCCCGGCGCCGGGCCGCCCCAAGCCGGGCGGCACCCCCTCGGGGGGTCGATCGCCGTACCCGGCGGTCGGGGGGCGCAAATGACCCGATTGAACGTCCTCTTGCTGCTGGCACTGATGGCCAGCTGCATGTACCTCGTCAAGGTCTCCTACGACGCGCGCCGCGTCTTCACCGCGCTCGAACGCTCGCAGGCCGATGGCCGCCGGCTCGAGGTCGACTACAAGCGCCTGGATGCCGAACGGCAGGCCCAGGCGACCAACCTGCGCGTCGAGAAGATGGCTCGCGACAAGCTCGGCATGCGCCCGGCGACGCCTGCGGTCACGCAGTACGTGACGGACTCGGTGGCCGTTGCGGCGTCGGGGGTGACTCCATGAAACTGTTCGCACGGAGCAAGAAGCGCCAGCCCGGCGCCAGCGTCAACTACTCGACCAGCCCGCTGCTCGCCTCGCGCACGCCGCCCTGGCGCTCGAAGTTCCTGGTCGCGCTGGTCGGGCTGGGCTTTTGCCTGCTGGTCGGCCGCGCGGTCTTCATCCAGATCATCGGCAACGACTTCTATCAGAAGCAGGGCGAGGCCCGCTATGCGCGCACGCTGACCCTGCCGGCGAGCCGCGGCCGCATCCTCGACCGCAACGGCCAGATCCTCGCGACCAGCGTCGCCGCGCAATCGATGTGGGCGATCCCGAAGGATTTCGATGCCGACAAGAAGCAGCGCCGCGAGTTCGCGCGTCTCGTCGGCATCAGCCCGAAGGAGCTCGACGAGAAGGTCGACGACGACAACCTGAAGTTCGTCTGGCTGCGCCGCCAGGTCGAGGAGGACGTGGCCGTTGCGGTGCGCGAGCTGAAGATCGCCGGCCTGCACGAGCTGCGCGAATACAAGCGCAAGTATCCGGAAGGCGAAGCCGCGGCGCACATCGTCGGCTTCACCAATGTCGAGGAGCACGGCCAGGAAGGCATCGAGCTGGCCTACGAGAAGTCGCTCTCCGGCCACGACGGCTCGCGCAACGTGATCAAGGACCGGCTCGGCCGCATCGTCGAGGACACCGGCAACAGCGTGCCGCCGGAAGACGGCAAGGACGTGACCCTGACGATCGATTCCAAGGTGCAGTTCTTCGCCTACCAGCGCATCCGCGACGCGGTCACGCAGCAGAAGGCCAAGGCCGGCAGCGTGGTGGTGCTCGACGCGCAGAGCGGCGACGTGCTGGCCCTTGCCAACTACCCGAGCTACACGCCGGGCGACCGCAGCAAGATGAGCGGCGAGCAGATCCGCAACCGCGCCTTGACCGATGTCTTCGAGCCCGGCTCGACGATGAAGCCCTTCATCGCCGGCTGGGCGCTGGAGACGAACCGGGTCAAGCCCGAGACCGTGCTGCAGACCGCCCCCGGCCGCATCTCGCTGTACGGCGCGCAGATCACCGATTCGCATCCGCACGGCAACCTGACGGTGGCCGAGACGATCCAGAAGTCGAGCAACATCGGCGCGGCGCGCATGGGCATGATGTTCTCCTCGAAGGAAATGTGGGAGCTGTACAGCGGCGCCGGCTTCGGCCAGAAGCCGCAGCTCGGCTTCCCCGGCGCGGTCACCGGCCGGCTGCGCCCGTACAAGAGCTGGCGCCCGATCGAGCAGGCGACGATGAGCTACGGCTACGGCCTCTCGGCCTCGCTGTTCCAGATCGCGCACGCCTACACCGTGTTCGCGCACGACGGGCAGCTGATCCCGGTCTCGCTGATCAAGAACCCCGATGCCGGCCCGGTCAGCGGCGTCAAGGTGCTGTCGCCGAAGACCGCCAAGACCATCCGCGACATGCTGCACCTCGTCACCCTGCCGGGCGGCACCTCGCCCGAGGCGCAGGCGATCGGCTATTCGACCGGCGGCAAGTCCGGCACCGCCTACAAGCAGGAAGGCAAGGGCTACAACAAGAGCAAGTACCGCGCGTGGTTCGTCGGCATGGCGCCGATCAGCAACCCGCGCGTGATCGTCGCGGTGATGGTCGACGAGCCGAGCAACGGCCAGCACTACGGCGGCCAGGTCTCGGGCCCGGTGTTCAGCGACCTGGTGCAGCAGACCCTGCGCACCCTGGGCGTGCCGCCGGACATCGAGGTCAAGCCGGGCATCGTCACGCACGACATCCCGGCGGAGGAAGAGAGCTTCTGATGCTGCCGCGTCACTTCGACACCGTCCAGTCCGCGCTCGCGTGGCTGCAGCGCCAGGGCGCGCGCGGCCTCACGGCCGACAGCCGCCGCGTCACTGCGGGCGATGCCTTCATCGCCTGGCCGGGTTATGCGCACGACGCACGCCAGTACGTCGGCGCGGCGCTGCAGGCCGGTGCGGTGGCCTGCCTGGTCGAGGCCGACGGCGTCGGCGCGCACGGCCTGGGCGGCGAGGCGCGGGTCGCTTCGGTGCGCGGCCTGAAGGCGGCGACCGGGCCGCTGGCCAGCCTGTTCTTCGGCGAGCCCAGCCATCAGCTCGACGTGATCGCGGTCACCGGCACCAACGGCAAGACCTCGACCGCGTGGTGGACGGCGCAGGCCGCCAGCGCGCTCGGCCGGCGCTGCGGCGTGGTCGGCACGCTGGGTATCGGCGAGCCGCCGCGCGGCGAAACACCTTCGACCGTCGAAGCCACCGGCCTCACCACGCCCGACCCGATCACCTTGCAGGCCGCCTTCCGACGCTTCGTCGACCAGGGCTTTGCTGCCTGCGCGATCGAAGCCTCGTCGATCGGCCTGGCCGAAGACCGCCTCGCCGGCACGCGCATCGCGGTCGCGCAGTTCACCAACTTCACGCAGGACCATCTGGACTATCACCAGACGATGACGCAGTACCGCCAGGCCAAGCAGGCCTTGTTCGATTGGCCGGGGCTGCGTGCCGCGGTGCTGAACCTCGATGACGAAGCCGGCGCGACGCTCGCCGGCGAGCTGCGCACGCGCGCACTGGATGTGCGTGGCTATTCGCTGCTCGGCGAGGCCGGTTTGACGGCGAAGCAGTTGCGCTACGTCGACGGCGGGCTGGCCTTCGAGCTGAACGAAGGCGGCGACATGGCGAGCGTGCGCACCGCGCTGATCGGCGACTACAACGCCAGCAACCTGCTGGCGGTGATCGGCGCGCTGCGGGCTTTGGGCCTGCCGCTGCAAGACATCGCCGGCGCCTGCGCCCAGCTCACGCCGGTGCCCGGGCGCATGCAGAGAGTGGCGGCCAAAGCAGGGGCACTCGCCCCTGAAGTGGTCGTCGACTACGCCCACACCCCCGACGCGCTGGAAAAAGCGCTGCTCGCGCTGCGCCCGTTCGCGACGCAGCGCGGCGGCAAGCTCTGGTGCGTCTTCGGCTGCGGCGGCGACCGCGACCCGATGAAGCGCCCGATGATGGGCGCGATCGCCGAGCGCCTCGCCGACCATGTGGTCGCGACCAGCGACAACCCGCGCGGGGAAGCGCCGGGCTTCATCCTGTCGCAGATCCTCGCCGGCGTGATCGGCCACGACGACGTCGACGTGATCGAGGACCGTGCCGAGGCGATCGGCGGAGCGATCGCGGACGCCGACGCGAGGGACGTGATCCTGATCGCCGGCAAGGGCCATGAGGACTACCAGGAGATCGCCGGCGTGAAGCGCCCGTTCTCCGACGTGGCCCAGGCCCAGGCCGCGCTCGCGGGGCGGAGCCAGCCATGAGCATGACGACCTTGGCCCAGGCCCACGCGCTGCTGCCCGACTCGGCCTTGATCGGCGACGACGTCGCGATCAAGCGCGTGCACAGCGACACGCGCAGCCTCGAACCCGGCGACCTGTTCGTCGCGCTGAAGGGGGAGCGCTTCGATGCGCACGACTTCATGCCGCAGGCGCGCGCCGCCGGCGCCGTCGCCGCGCTGGCCGAACGCGGCTTCACGCAAGCCGGCCTGCCGGGCCTGCTGGTGCGCGACACGCGTCAGGCGCTCGGCCAGCTCGCGGCGGCCTGGCGCGCCCGCATGGACCTGCCGCTGATCGCCGTCACCGGCAGCAACGGCAAGACCACGGTGACGCAGATGATCGCGAGCATCCTGCGCGCCTGGCTGGGCGACGCGGCGTTCTCGACGCAAGGCAATTTCAACAACGACGTCGGCGTGCCGCTGACCTTGCTGCGCCTGCGCCAGGACGAGACGCGCGAGGAAACGGCGGAGGGCGGGGCGCCGCAAGGCGGTCCTGGGGGCCCCGTCTATCACCGTGCCGGCGTGGTCGAGCTGGGCATGAACCACCCGGGCGAGATCGCCCGGCTCGCCGCGATGGCCGCGCCGACGGTCGCCCTGGTCAACAACGCGCAGCGCGAGCACCAGGAGTTCATGGCCAGCGTCGAGGCGGTCGCGCGCGAGAACGGCAGCGTGATCGCGGCACTCGGTCCCTACGGCACCGCGGTGTTCCCGGCCGACGACGCCTACACCGCGCTGTGGGTCGAAGCCGCCGGCACGCGGCCGTGCATCACCTTCGCGCTGCAAGGCGCGGCCGAGGCCGACGTGACCGGCGAAGCGGCCTGGTCCGACGGCGGCTGGCGCCTGCGCATGCAGACGCCGGCCGGCGCGGCCGAAGGGCTGCTGCGCATCGCCGGGCGCCACAACGTGAAGAACGCGCTCGCGGCGACGGCCTGCGCCCTCGCCGCGGGCTGCCCGCTCGAGGCCATCGTGCGCGGGCTCGAGGCCTTCGAGCCGGTGAAGGGCCGCTCGCAGCTGAAGCCGCTGCAGCGCGGCGGCGAGCCGGTGGTGCTGGTCGACGACACCTACAACGCGAATCCGGATTCGGTGCGCGCCGCGATCGACGTGCTGGCCGAGCTGCCCGCGCCGCGCTGGCTGGTGCTGGGCGACATGGGCGAGGTCGGCGACCAGGGGCCGGCGTTTCATCGCGAGGTCGGCGCCTATGCGGCCGAGCGCGGCATCGAGGTGCTGTGGACGGCGGGCGCGCTCAGCGAAGAGGCAGCGCGCACGCACGGCCAGGCGCGCCATTTCGACACCACGCCGGCGCTGGTCGCCGCGCTCAGCGATGCACCGCGCAGCGCCAGCGTGCTGGTCAAGGGCTCGCGCTTCATGAAGATGGAGCAGGTGGTGGCGGCGCTGCTGCGGGATGCGGGAGGCGTGCATGCTGCTTAGCCTGTCGCAATACCTGCAGGGCGCCTACCCGGAGCAGCTCGGCTTCCTGCGCGTCTTCCAGTACCTGACCTTCCGTGCGGTGATGTCGGCGATGACGGCACTGCTGATCGGCCTAGCCTTCGGGCCGATGGTGATCCGCCGCCTGAGCGCGCTGAAGATCGGCCAGCCGATCCGCGACTACGGCGTGCAGGCGCACATCCAGAAGAGCGGCACGCCGACGATGGGCGGCGTGCTGATCCTGATCGGCATCGGCGTCTCGACCTTGCTGTGGTTCGACTGGAGCAACCGCTTCGTCTGGATCGTGATGGTGGTGACGATCGGCTTCGGTGCGATCGGCTGGGCCGACGACTGGCGCAAGGTCGTGCTGAAGGATCCGGAAGGCATGCGCTCGCGCGAGAAGTACTTCTGGCAATCGGTGATCGGACTGATCGCGGCGATGTACCTCGCGTTCAGCATCTCCGAGAGCTCGAACCTGCGGGTCTTCGAACTCTTCCTGCGCTGGGTGCAGAGCGGCTTCTCGAACGGCCTGCCGCCGAATGCCGACCTGATGGTGCCGTTCTTCAAGACCATCAGCTATCCGCTCGGCCTGTGGGGCTTCATCATCCTGACCTACCTGGTGATCGTCGGCGCGAGCAATGCGGTGAACCTGACCGACGGCCTGGACGGCCTGGCGATCATGCCCGTGGTGCTGGTCGGCTCGGCGCTCGGCATCTTCGCCTACGTCACCGGCAGCTCGGTCTACAGCAAGTACCTGCTGTTCCCGTACATCGCCGGCTCGGGCGAGCTGATGATCTTCTGCGCGGCGATGGCCGGCGCGGGGCTGGCCTTCCTCTGGTTCAACACGCATCCGGCGCAGGTCTTCATGGGCGACGTGGGCGCGCTCTCGCTCGGCGGCGCGCTCGGCACGATCGCGGTGATCACGCGCCAGGAGATCGTGCTCGCGATCATGGGCGGCATCTTCGTCGTCGAGGCGCTCTCGGTGATGATGCAGGTCAGCTGGTTCAAGTACACGAAGAAGAAATACGGCAGCGGCCGGCGCATCCTGAAGATGGCGCCGCTGCACCACCATTTCGAGAAGAGCGGCTGGAAGGAAACGCAGGTCGTCGTGCGCTTCTGGATCATCACGATGCTGCTGTGCCTGATCGGGCTCGCGAGCCTGAAGCTCAGATGAAGTACCTCCACGACCTCCAGGTACTGGTGCTGGGCCTCGGCGACTCGGGCCTCGCGATGGCGCAGTGGTGCGCGCGCTTTGGTGCGCGGGTCACGGTCTGGGATTCGCGCGACGAGCCGCCGCAGGCCGCGGCGCTGGCCGAGTCGGTGCCGTCTGCCGTGCGCATCGGCGGCGAGCTGCCGCTCGCGGTGCTCGACGGCGTGAGGCTGGTACTGAAGAGCCCGGGCCTCGCGCCCAGCGATCAACGCATTGCGGCGATCTTGAAGGAAGCCGCCGATATCGGCATCGCGATCCAGGGCGAGCTGGATCTGTTCGCGCGTGCCCTGTCGGAGCTGAAAGCCGAACACGGCTATGCGCCGAAGGTGATCGCGATCACCGGGACCAACGGCAAGACGACGACCACCGCGATGACCGCGTTGCTGGTCGAACGCGCCGGGCGGCGTGTCGCGATGGCCGGCAACATCGGGCCGAGCATGCTGGCGATGCTGGGCGAGGCCCTGGACCGAGAGCCCTTGTCTGCGAATGCCGGGGAGGCCGCGCAGGCGTTGCCACCCGCCCAGTCCGGGACCGAATCGGCCACCGAGCCGCCGGCCGATGCGGCGATGCTGGTCGAAGGCACCCTGCCCGCCGAGGCGGCCGTCGAGATCGAGGCCGCGCTCCCGGCCTCGATCGAAGCCGACGCCATCGACGGCGAACCATCCGACACCGCGGATGCGGCCGAGGCCGCGCAGGCGCCCGTCCCCGCCGATGCCCCGCTGCCGGACGACGACGCCCCGCCGGTCGAGCTGATCGCCCCGCCGCCCGCCGCGCCGGCGTTCGAGTTCCTGCCCGAAGTCTGGGTGCTCGAACTCTCCAGCTTCCAGCTCGACCGGGTGCGCGGCTTCGAGCCTTCTGCGGCGACGGTGCTCAACATCACGCAGGACCACCTCGACTGGCACGGCACGATGCCGGCCTATATCTCTGCCAAGGGCCGCATCTACGCCGAGCCGGCGGTGATGGTCGTGAACCGCGATGACGCCCAGGTCGAAGCGCTGGTGGCCCAGCTCACCGCGCCACCGGTGACGGTCAAGGGCAGCAAGGTGCGCGCGCTCAAGCCGGTGGTGCGCAAGCAGGTGCGCTTTGGCCTCGATGCCCCGAAGCGCCCGGGCGATTTCGGGCTGGTGGTCGAAAACGGCATGGCCTGGCTGGTGCGGGCACACGATGCCGACGAGACCATCGTCAGGAAGCGCGGCAAGCCGGAGATCGAACACGAGATCCACCTGCAGCGCCTGATGCCGGCCGATGCGCTGCGCATCCGCGGCCGCCACAACGCCAGCAACGCGCTCGCCGCGCTCGCGCTCGCCACCTCGATCGGCTGCCCGCTGGCACCGATGCTGCATGCGCTGCGCGAGTACCGCGGCGAGCCGCACCGGGTCGAGTTCATCGCGACCATCCATCAGGTCGACGCCTACGACGACAGCAAGGGCACGAACGTCGGCGCGACGGTGGCCGCGATCGACGGCCTCGGCGCCGACCGCGAACCGGCGCGCCTGGTGCTGCTGATGGGCGGTGACGGCAAGGGCCAGGACTTCACGCCGCTGGCCGAGCCGGTGCGCCGCTATGCCCGCGCGGTCGCGACCATCGGCCGCGATGCCGAGCGCCTCGAAGCCGCGCTCGAGCGCTGCGGCGTGCAGCTGCAGCGGCACGAGACGCTGCAGGCCGCGACGCGCTGGGCCTTCAGCCAGGCCGCTCCGGGCGATGCGGTGCTGCTCAGCCCGGCCTGCGCCAGCCTGGACATGTTCCGCAACTACAAACACCGCGCCGAGGTCTTCGTCGACGAAGTCCGTGCCTTGTCGCAGGAAGCAGGAGAAGTCGCATGAGACATTCCATGTCGACTGGGGCCGCCGCGCCGTACTCGGCGAGCGGGGTGTCTCAATGAACGCTGCGGTGATGTCGAATCAGCCCGGCTGGTGGTCGCGTCTCGCTGGCTTCTTCAGGCGAGGCGATGCGTCGACGGCTGGAGCTGGTGCGAAAGAAGCCAGGCCCGGCCGCAAGCGCCGCGGCGATGGCGTGCCGATCCGCGACTGGGTGCACACCGCCCCGGCCAAGCCCACCCAGTCGCTGGGCTTCGACCAGACGCTGGTGTGGACGGTGGTCGCGGTGCTCGCGCTCGGCATCGTGATGGTCTATTCGGCGACGGTCGCGATGACCGACAACCCGCGCTATGAGAACTACGACGCGCTGCACTACATCGTGCGCCACGTGAGCCAGCTCGGCCTCGGCCTGCTGCTGGCGCTGGTGGTGGTGCAGATCCCGATCAGCACCTGGGAGAAGTGGGCGCCATGGATCTTCGTGATCGCGCTCGTGCTGCTGCTGCTGGTGCTGATCCCGCACATCGGCAAGGTGGTCAACAAGTCGCGCCGCTGGATCCCGCTGGGCGTGATGAACTTCCAGCCGAGCGAGCTCGCCAAGCTCGCGATGGCGATGTATGCCGCGAATTACATGACGCGCAAGATGGAGGTCAAGGAAGACTTCGTGCGCGCCGTCTGGCCGATGGCGGTGGCGCTCGGCATCACCGGCTTCCTGCTGCTGCGCGAGCCCGACATGGGCGCCTTCATGGTGGTCGCGCTGATCTCGATGGGCATCCTCTTCCTCGGCGGCGTGAACGGGCGCATGTTCCTCCTGAGCGGCACCGTGCTGGTCGGCACCTTCTGCGCGGTGATCGCGTTCAGCCCCGAAAAACGCGAGCGCATCTTCGCCTACCTGAACCCGTGGGACGAGCGCTATGCGCAAGGCAAGGCTTATCAGCTGACGCATTCGCTGATCGCCTTCGGCCGTGGCGAATTCTCCGGCCAGGGGCTGGGCTCCAGCGTCGAGAAGCTGCACTACCTGCCCGAGGCGCATACCGACTTCCTGCTCGCGGTGATCGGCGAGGAGCTCGGCTTCATCGGCGTCGCCGCGGTGATCCTCGCCTTCTTCTGGATGGCGCGGCGCATCTTCCACATCGGCCGCCAGGCGATCGCGCTCGACCGCGTCTTCGCCGGCCTGTACGCGCAGGGCATCGGCATCTGGATGGCCGGTCAGGCCTTCATCAACATGGGCGTGAACCTCGGCGTGCTGCCGACCAAGGGCCTGACCCTGCCGCTGATGAGCTACGGCGGCTCGGCGATCGTGATGAACCTGATCGCGCTGGCGATCGTCGTGCGGGTCGATGTGGAAAACAGGCAGCTCATGCGTGGAGGCCACGTTTGAGCCACCTCGTGATCATGGCTGCAGGCACCGGAGGCCACGTGATCCCCGGACTCGCTGTCGCGCAGGAGATGCGCACGCGCGGCTGGAGCGTCAGCTGGCTCGGCACGCCGAACGGCATGGAGAACCGGCTCGTGCCGCCGACCGGCATCCCGATCGACACGCTCGCCTTCACCGGCCTGCGCGGCAAGGGCTGGCTGCACAGCCTCGGCGGCGTGTTCCGGCTCTTCGGCGCCTTCGGCCGTTCCTTCGGCATCCTGCGCCGCCGCAGCGCCGACGCGGTGCTGGGCATGGGCGGCTACGTCTGCTTCCCGGGCGGCCTGATGGCGGCGGTGCTCGGCAAGCCGCTGGTGCTGGTCAATGCCGATGCGGCGATGCTGATGAGCAACCGCGCGCTGGCGCCGATGGCCTCGCGTGTCGCCTTCGGCTTCGACGGCGCCGCGGCGACGACGACGAAGAACTCGCTGGTCACCGGCAACCCGGTGCGCGAAGCGATCGAATCCTTGCCCGATCCGGCCGAGCGCTTCGCCGGACGCAGCGGGCCGCTGCGCGTGCTGGTGGTCGGCGGCAGCCTCGGCGCGCGCGTGCTGAACGAGACCTTCCCGAAGGCGATGGCGATGCTGTCGCCGCAAGAGCGCCCGCTGGTGATCCACCAGACCGGCCAGTCGAACCGCGACGCGGTGAAGATGGCCTATTCGATCGCCGGCATCGACGAAGGCACGACCGACGTGCGCGCCTTCATCGACGACATGGCGCAGTGCCTCGCCGACTGCGATGTGATCCTGTGCCGCGCCGGCGCGATCACCGTCAGCGAGCTGTGCGCCGCCGGCGTCGCCAGCGTGCTGGTGCCCTTCGTCGTCAGCACCACGTCGCACCAGCGCGACAACGCGATGTACATGGCGCAGTACGGCGCCGCGATCCACCTGCCGCAGGCCGAGATGACGCCGCAGAAACTGGCCGAGACCTTGCGCGGCCTGACGCGCGAGAACCTGCTCGCGATGGCGGAGAAGGCCCGCACCCTGGCGCGCCCGCGCGCCGCCGCGCGGGTGGCCGACGAGATCGAGCGTCTCGTGAGGGAGAAAGCATGAAGCACGACTTGTCGGGCGCGCGTCCGAGCGCCGGGCCGCCCCTAGCCGGACGCGACTCCCTCGGGGAGTCGATCGCCGTACTCGGCGAGCGGAGGGCTCTATGAAACATGCGGTGAAGCACATCCACTTCGTGGGCGTTGGCGGCGCCGGCATGAGCGGCATCGCCGAGATCCTGCACAACCTCGGCTACACCGTCTCCGGCTCCGACCAGAGCACGAGCGCGACCACGCGCCGCCTCGCGTCGCTCGGCATCCGCGTGTTCCCGGGCCACGACGCCGGCCACATCGCCGGTGCCGAAGCGGTGGTCACGTCGACCGCGGTGAAGGGCGATAACCCCGAGGTGATCGCCGCGCGCGCCAAGCGCGTGCCGGTGGTGCCGCGCGCGGTGATGCTGGCCGAGCTGATGCGGCTGAAGCAGGGCATCGCGATCGCCGGCACGCACGGCAAGACCACGACCACGTCGCTCGTCACCAGCGTGCTCGCCGAGGCCGGCACCGACCCGACCTTCGTGATCGGCGGCCGGCTGAACAGCGCCGGCGCCAATTCGCGGCTCGGCATGGGCGACTACATCGTGGTCGAGGCGGACGAGTCCGATGCCTCGTTCCTGAACCTGAACGCGATCCTTTCGGTCGTCACGAACATCGACGCCGACCACATGGACACCTACGGCCACGACTTCGCGAAGCTGAAGCAGGCCTTCGTCGACTTCCTGCACCGCATGCCGTTCTACGGCGCGGCGGTCCTCTGCGGCGACGATGCCGGCGTGCGCTCGATCGTGCCGATGATCTCGCGGCCGGTGGTGACCTACGGCTTCGGCCCCGACGTGCAGGTGCGCGCGGTCGAGGTCAAGGCCTTGCCCGGCGGCCAGATGCGCTTCACCGCGCAGCGCCGCAACGGCGTCGCGATGCCGGACCTCGAGGTCACGTTGAACCTGCCGGGCGAACACAACGTGCTGAATGCGCTGGCCGCGATCGCGGTCGCGACCGAGCTCGAACTGCCGGATGCGCCGATCGTCAAGGCGCTGGCCGAATTCACCGGCGTCGACCGGCGCTTCCAGCGCTACGGCGAGCAGCGCGCGAGCGACGGCGGCACCTACACCCTGATCGACGACTACGGTCACCACCCGGTGGAGATGGCGGCGGTGATCGCCGCGGCGCGCGGCGCCTTCCCCGGCCGGCGCCTGGTGCTCGCGTTCCAGCCGCATCGCTACACGCGCACGCGCGACTGCTTCGAGGACTTCGTCAAGGTGCTCGGCACCGCCGATGCGGTGCTGCTGGCCGAGGTTTACGCCGCCGGCGAGTCGCCGATCGTCGCGGCCGACGGCCGCTCGCTGGCGCGCGCGCTGCGCGTCGCCGGCAAGGTCGATCCGCTCTTCGTCGACGAGATCGCCGCGATGCCGCAAGCCATCGCCGGCCACGCAAGAGGCGGCGACGTGGTGATCGTGATGGGTGCGGGTTCGATCGGCAACGTGCCGGGACTGATCGTGGAAGGGCAAGGAAAGTGAGACATCTGATGCCAAGCGCGCGGGCCGAGCGCCGGGCCGCTCCCAAGCCGGCTCGCGCCTGCCGCGTCCCGCGGCAGGCCGATCGCCGTACCCGGCGAGCGAGGGGCTGACATGACAGGCATTGACGTGAAGGCGCTGGGCAAGGTGGCCGTGCTGATGGGCGGCACCTCGGCCGAGCGCGACATCTCGCTGATGTCCGGCGGCGGCGTGCTCGCGGCGCTGCAGGCGCAGGGCGTCGACGCGCATGCCTTCGATCCGGCCGATCGCGACCTGGTCGAGCTGAAGCAGGGCCACTACGCGCGCTGCTTCATCGCGCTGCATGGCCGCCATGGCGAGGACGGCACGGTGCAGGGCGCGCTGGAACTGCTGGGCCTTCCCTACACCGGCTCCGGCGTGAAGGCCAGCGCGGTCGCGATGGACAAGATCATGACCAAGCGCCTCTGGCTCGCCGAAGGGCTGCCGACGCCGCGCTGGCTCTCGCTGCGCCACGACGAAGCGCGCGAGCGCGTGATCCGCGTGCCCGATGATCTGGGCCTGCCGCTGATCGTCAAGCCGCCGCACGAAGGCTCGTCGATCGGCGTCAGCAAGGTCAAGGGCTACTCGCAGATGGCCGATGCGGTCGCGATCGCCGGCAAGTACGACGCCGAAGTGCTGTGCGAGGAATTCATCGACGGCGAGGAAGTCACTTGTGCGGTGCTCGGCGCCGGTGCCTCGGCGCATGCCTTGCCGGTGGTGCGCATCGTCGCGCCCGAAGGCGCCTACGACTATCAGAACAAGTACTTCACCGATGAGGTCAAGTACGTCTGCCCGAGCGGCCTGCCGGCCGACGAGGAGGCCGAGATCCAGCGGCTGACCCTGGCCGCCTACCGCTCGCTCGACTGCCGCGGCTGGGGCCGGGCCGACCTGATGATCCGCGCCAGCGACCGCAAGCCCTTCCTGCTCGAGATGAACACCTCGCCTGGCATGACCAGCCATTCGCTGGTGCCGATGGCGGCTAAGGCGGCTGGCCTGAGCTATGAGCGCCTGTGCCTGCACCTGGTCGCCAACGCGTCTTTGGGAGTCTGAAAACTTTGGACACCACCGCCGCGCTCCCTGCTGATATCCGCCTGATGAACACGGTTGCCAACGTGTTGTGGGCGGGGTTCGGCATCGCGCTGGTCGCGGTGGCGATGGCCTGGGTCGCGCGCCTGCCGCTGTTCGCGATCCATGCGGTGATCGTCGACGGCGACGTGACGCGCAACAGCGTCACGACGATCCGCGCCAATGCCGCGCCGCGCCTCGCCGGTACCTTCTTCACGCTCGACCTGGACCGCGCGAAGCAGGCCTTCGAAGCCGTGCCCTGGGTGCGCGAGGCGATCGTGCGCCGCGTCTGGCCGAACCGCATCGCGGTGCACCTGGAAGAACATCACCCGGCCGCGTTCTGGGGCGACGACAAGCTGGTCAACACCGAGGGTGAAGTCTTCGAGGCCAACCTCGGCGATGTCGAGGACGACAACCTGCCCACGCTGAGCGGCCCGGACGGCAGTTCGCAGTCGATGCTTGCGCTCTATCGCCGCGTCGAGCCGGTGCTCGAGAAGCTGGAGACGCGCATCGACACCTTGAACCTCTCCGGCCGCGGCTCGTACCAGGCCGAACTGGACAATGGTGCCACCATCGAGATCGGACGCGGCACCGAGGACGAACTGGTCGCCCGCACCCAGCGCTTCGTGCGCACCCTGGGCGAGGTCACCACGCACTACGGCCGCAGCCTGCAATACGCCGACCTGCGGCATGCCGACGGCTACGCGGTGCGGCTGAAGGGAATCACCACAACGACGGATGCCCAGCCCGCCAAGCCGGCGGTGAAGAGCAAGCCGCGCATCACTACACGCGACGTGCCGGCAAAGCCCGGACGTCACTGAGGGACCTCATGGCCAAAGAGTACAAAGATCTCGTCGTCGGCCTCGACATCGGCACTGCCAAGGTGATGGCCGTGGTGGCCGAAGTGCTGGCAAGCGGCGAGTTGCGAGTCGCGGGCATCGGCGTCGCGCCATCGCACGGGCTGAAGCGCGGCGTGGTCGTCAACATCGAAGCCACCGTGCAGTCGATCCAGCACGCCTTGAAGGAGGCCGAGATGATGGCCGACTGCAAGATCACGCGCGTCTACACCGGCATCACCGGCAGCCACATCCGCGGCCAGAACTCGACCGGCATGGTGATCGTGCGTGACAAGGAAGTGACGCCGGTCGACGTGGCGCGCGTGGTCGAGACGGCGAAGGCGATCAACATCCCGAACGACCAGCGCCTGCTGCTGGTCGAGCCGCAGGAGTTCGTGATCGACGGCCACGAGGTCAAGGAGCCGATCGGCATGAGCGGCGGCCGGCTCGAGGTCAAGGTGCACATCGTCACCGGCGCGCAGAGCGCGGCCGAGAACATCGTCAAGTGCGTGCGCCGCTGCGGGCTCGAGGTGGATCAGCTGGTGCTGAACCCGAGCGCGTCGAGCCACGCGGTGCTGACCGCCGACGAGCGCGACCTCGGTGTCTGCCTGGTCGACATCGGCGCCGGCACGACCGACGTCTCGATCTACACCGACGGCTCGGTGCGCCACACCGCGGTGATCCCGATCGCCGGCGATCTGATCACCAGCGACATCGCGATGGCCTTGCGCACGCCGACCAAGGACGCCGAGGAGATCAAGGTCGAGTACGGCGTGGCGAAGCAACTGCTGGCCGATCCGAACGAGAACCTCGAAGTCCCGGGACTGGGCGACCGAGCGCCGCGCATGCTCAGCCGCCAGGCCTTGGCGGGGGTCATCGAGCCGCGGGTCGAGGAGATCTTCTCGCTCGTGCACCAGGTGATTCGCGAGAGCGGCTACGAAGAGCTGCTCTCCAGCGGGATCGTGCTGACCGGCGGCGCGGCGGTGATGCCGGGCATGGTCGAGCTGGGCGAGGACATCTTCCTGAAGCCGGTGCGCAAGGGCGTGCCGACATACAGCGCAGCGCTCTTCGACATGGTCGCCAACCCCAGGTCGGCGACGGCGATGGGCTTGCTCGAGGAGGCGCGGCTGTCCCGCTTGCGCGGCCACAAGGCGCAGCAGCAGGCGGGATCGGTGAAGACGATGTTCGGCAGGGCGAGGGACTGGTTCCTCGGCAATTTCTAAGTCGTTAGGGCCCGAGCGCCCGGCCGCCCGAAGCCGGGCCGCTCCCCTCGGGGGGCGACGCCGGAGGCGTCTTGGGGTCGTCAGGTTTGATGAAGCGGGTGGTACAGACCGCGGTTTTGATGGGGTAGAGGGTCAGGGGATCGATCGGGTCCCGGGTTTCACACACACGGCAACTGCACGGAAATGAAGGAGTTCAACATGGCAATCGAGATGATCGAAGAGTTCGACCAAGGCACGCAAATCAAGGTGATCGGCGTGGGCGGCGGCGGCGGCAACGCGGTCGACCACATGATCAACCAGGGCGTTTCGGGCGTGGAGTTCATCGTCGCCAACACCGATGCGCAGGCCTTGAACCGGTCCGGCGCCGAGCACCTGATCCAGCTCGGCACGACCGGCCTGGGCGCCGGCGCGAAGCCCGAGGCCGGCAAGGCCGCGGCGCAGGAAGCGGAAGACCGCATCCGCGACTCGATCCAGGGCGCCAACATGCTGTTCATCACCGCCGGCATGGGCGGCGGCACCGGCACCGGCGCGGCGCCGATCATTGCCAAGGTGGCCAAGGAGATGGGCATTCTGACGGTGGGCGTGGTGACCAAGCCGTTCGAGTTCGAAGGCTCGCGCCGCATGAAGGCGGCCGACGCCGGCCTGGCCGAGCTGGAAGCCAACGTCGATTCGCTGATCGTGATCCTGAACGACAAGCTGCTCGACGTGCTGGGCGACGATGTGACGCAGGACCAGGCCTTCGCGCACGCCAACGACGTGCTGAAGAACGCGGTCGGCGGCATCAGCGACATCATCCACGTGCCGGGCCTGGTCAACGTCGACTTCGAGGACGTGAAGACAGTGATGAGCGAGCCGGGCAAGGCGATGATGGGCACGAGCCAGGCCGGCGGCCCGGACCGCGCGATGAAGGCGGCGGAAGCGGCGGTGGCCTGCCCGCTGCTCGAAGGCATCGACCTCAGCGGCGCGCGCGGCGTGCTGGTGCTGATCGCGGCGAGCAAGGGCAACTTCAAGCTGGCCGAGAGCCGCAACGCGATGAACACGATCCGCCGCTACGCCGCGGAGGATGCGCACGTGATCTACGGCACCGCCTACGACGAATCGCTCGGCGACCAGCTGCGCGTGACGGTGATCGCGACCGGCCTGTCGCCGCAGCAGAAGCGCCAGCAGCATCCGATGAGCGTGGTGCACAGCGCGCCGG
>Ga0105237_10003212_pt1 | contig 19577 bp, 16 predicted proteins | sample KBSC24metaG_FD_81520 | JGI IMG/M metagenome (GOLD analysis project Ga0105237, IMG submission 81520) | Corn rhizosphere microbial communities from Kellogg Biological Station, Michigan, USA - KBS C2-4 metaG | ecosystem: Host-associated > Plants > Roots > Rhizosphere > Soil | place: Michigan, USA... | reverse complement strand
GATGTTGCGCACGGAGTTGCACCTCAATCAGGAACAGATGGGCAGGTTGCTCTCCGCTTTCTTCTGGACGTATGCCGTTTGCCAGGTGATTGGCGGCTGGGCGGTAGACAAATTCAACGTGAAGATCGTATTCGGCGTCGGCTTCATGATCTGGTCGCTGGCAACGGCATGTACGGGATTGGTGCACACGTTCGCGACGTTGTTCGCGTTCCGGTTGCTGCTTGGAATCGGCGAATCGGTCTCGTATCCGTCCTACTCGAAAGTGTTGGCCGGCAACTTTACGGAACGGCATCGCGGACTTGCAAACGGAATGATTGATGCCGGTTCGAAATGCGGTCCGGCGCTGGGTACTTTCATCGGCGCCACCATTGTTGGGCACTACGGCTGGCGTGTATTGTTTCTCGGCCTGGGTTTTGGCTGTCTGATCTGGCTGCCGCCCTGGTTTGTCTGGGGTCCGCGCAATGAAAGCGCGGGAGTGCGGGCCGCGCACGACGGCCCCGGTTATGCCGAGATCCTGGGCAAGCGCGACGCATGGGGAACGTTCATCGGTCTGTTTGGCGGCAACTACGTTTGGTATTTTCTGCTTACATGGCTGCCGGGATATCTGGTCGAGGAGCGCGGCTTCACCATGGAGGAAATGGCGGTTCTGGGTGCGCTGCCATTCCTCGGAATTGCGGCGACGGCGATGCTCGGCGGGATTCTTTCGGACCGGTGGATCATGCGCGGCGGCGGGGTAACGACGGTTCGGAAGACATTTGTCGTGGCAGGACTGCTGCTATTCAACCTCATGCTTCCGGTGCCTTTGATCAAAAACCACACGATTGCAATGTCGCTCATGATGGCGGCAAGCCTCTGCTTCGGCTTTTACAGCTCGAATCTGTGGGCGATTACGCAAGCCTTGGCCGGACCTTCTGCCGCAGGCAAATGGACCGGTCTTCAGAATGGCATTGGGAACTTGGCCGGCGTGGTGGCGCCGATGCTTACAGGTATGGCGGTTTATAGAACGGGCTCGTTCTTCCTGGGTTTTCTGGCCGCTTCGGTCATGGCCGTTATGGCGGCGGCCAGCTTCGGGTTTATCGTGCGGGAAGTCAAGCCGGTTACTTGGCGCTCAAAAACTGCTTGATGGATCGCAGCGCCTGGCGAGTGCGGTGATCGTTTTCAATCAACGCAAAGCGCACGAAACCCTCGCCCATGGGCCCGAAACCGATACCGGGCGATACCGCCACCAGCGCTTTTTCCAACAGAAGTTTTGAAAATTCCAATGATCCTGCGGCGCGGTACCGTTCCGGAATCGGCGTCCACACAAACATCGAACCTTTCGGCGATTCCGTCGGCCAGCCCGCCTTGTTCAAACCCGTGACAATCAGATCTCGGCGTTTTTGATACAGCGCGCAGATCTTTTTCGTGTCGTCCTCGCATTCGCGTAGTCCGATAATGGCGGCGATCTGAAGTGGTTGAAAAACACCGTAATCGAGGTAGCTTTTAATGCGTGCCAGCGCCGCAATCATCTTCTTGTTCCCGACACAGAAACCAATGCGCCAGCCAGCCATGTTGTAGCTTTTCGACATGGAGAAAATCTCGACGGCTACGTCCTTTGCGCCCGGAACTTCGAGAATGCTCGGAGCTTTGTAACCGTCGAAGCAAAGATCCGCGTAGGCGAAATCGTGCAGCACCATCGATCCGTGGAACGCCGCCAACCGGACAATCTCCTTCATGAAATCCAGGTCCACGCACTGCGTCGTAGGATTGTGCGGGAACGAGATCAGGATCAGCTTCGGCTTCCGCGTGCTCTTGTTATAGAGGTCTTCCAGACCATTCAGAAACGTGGCCGCATTCGGCATAGGCAGCATGCACGCGTGCCCCTCGGCCATCACCACGCCGTATTGATGAATGGGATAAGCCGGGTTCGGCGAGACCACCGCGTCACCTGGACCGATCACAGCGAACAGGAGATGCGCCAGCGCGTCTTTTGCGCCGATCGTAACAATCGCTTCCGTCCCGGGATCGAGATCCACGTCGTAGTTCTTTTTGTAGCGCTTGACGATCTCATCCCGCAGGTGCGGAATCCCCTTGGACATGGAATAGCGATGGTTGCGCGGATTTCGAAGCGCCTCAATCGCTTTGTTCACGATCGCTTTCGGAGTCGGACCATCGGGATTTCCCATTCCCAGATCCACAACGTCATGCTGATCGGCGCGCAGCCTTGCCTTCATTTCGTTGACAACGGCGAAGACATAAGGCGGCAGTTTGCTAATGCGATAAAACTCGTCGGTCTGCATGGACATAGGGTCATTTTAGCCTGTGGAACAATCCGAACTTGACTTGCGTATACTCAAAGGACTGAGGACCAAATGAGCCTGAAAGACTTCCTGAAGAAGCAGTTTATCGACGTCATTCAATGGACGGAATCGGGGGAGGGAACACTCGCCTACCGTTTTCCCATGCAGGACATGGAGATCCAGAATGGCGGCAAATTGACCGTACGCGAATCCCAAATGGCCGCGTTCGTCAACGAGGGTAAGATGGTCGACGTATTTACGCCGGGCCTGTACACCCTGAATACCAATACCCTTCCGTTGCTGACAAACCTCATGAACTGGGACAAAATGTTCCAGTCGCCGTTCAAGTCGGATGTGTATTTTTTCTCCACCCGGCAACAGGTGAATCAGCGCTGGGGTACTCCGAACGCGATTACCGTTCGCGACAAAGATTTCGGCATGGTGCTCATTCGCGCTTTCGGAATCTATTCGTGGCACATCGTCGAGCCGCGCGCGTTTCATACCAAGATCAGCGGTACGCGCGACATCTATCATGTGGCCGACCTCGAAGGCCAACTTCGCAACACCATTATCGGCCGCATGTCGAACGTGTTCGCCGCAAGTAGTGTTCCGTTCCTCGACATGGCGGCGAATCAAACAGAGTTGGGCGATAAAATTGCCGCTGCGCTCGCGCCCGGATTCGCGGAGATGGGTCTGGCGCTGGACACGTTCGTAGTGGAAAATCTGTCGCTGCCCGAAGAGCTGCAGAAGCGTCTCGACGAGCGGATCGGCATGAACATGATCGGCGACATGAATCGATATACGCAGTATCAAGTGGCACAGTCGATGCCGATCGCCGCTGCTAACGAGGGCGGTGGATTGGCCGGTGCAGGCGTCGGACTCGGCGCCGGATTTACCATGGCCTCGCAGATGGCGAATGCTATGCGCCCCCCCGAACCACAACCGCCCGCGCCTGCCGCGCCTCCACCCGCGCCCGCGCCGGCCGCTCCTGCACCTCCTGTACCGCCGGTAGGAGGCGCTCCGGCGCCGGCGACACCCTCCACCGAGACAAAGTTTTGCGTGGAGTGTGGCAAGCCGATTCCGAAGCGTTCGAAGTTCTGTCCTGAATGCGGCTCGGCACAGCAGTAGAATATGACGGTGGACTTAGCGGGTGGCTGTGAATGGATTGTCGAAGCGCATGGCTGCAATGCTGATGCGCTTCGCGATGTCTCCAGGCTGGAATCGCTTTTTGGGGACCTCGTGCGCGAAATTCATTTGCATCCTCTGAGCAAGTCGGCATGGCACCAGTTTCCCGATCCGGGAGGAGTCACTGGATTCATCATGCTCACCGAATCGCATCTGGCGTGCCACACGTTTCCTGAATTTCAGTCGATTTGCCTGAATCTCTTCTGCTGCCGCCCGCACGCGGAGTGGGATTTCGAGGGTTATTTGAAACGTGAATTCGGTGCGGATTCAGTGAGCGTGCGCAGGATCGACAGGCCCTATCGGCAATGAGCGAGCGAGTCTCCAACTGCCCCGGTTGCGGTGCGCCGATAAAGTTTCTGTGGTCGAGTGCCATCCAGACTACTTGCGAATTCTGCAAATCGATTCTGGTTCGCACCGACGTAGACCTCGAAAAAGTTGGCCAAGTCGCGGATCTGCCGCCCGATGCTTCGCCCATCCAGATCGGCACAGAGGGCGTCCACCGCAACCGGCCGTTTACTGTCATCGGGCGCATCGTCTACGAATATCAGCAAGGCTATTGGAACGAGTGGCATCTGATTTTCAACGACGGCACCAGCGGATGGCTGTCGGATGCTCAGCTCGATTACGCGGTATCGTATCTGTGGCAGCCGCCATCGCCGCTCCCGCCGGCGTCGAATTGCAATCGCCAGGCTAGTTTTCAATGGAACGGAGCCACTTACCAGGTAACTGTGATCACCACCGCGCACTACGTCGGCGTGCAAGGGGAACTGCCGTTCAAATATTGGGACAAGAGCGATTGTCTGTTCGTCGATCTCCGCACCACCGACGCGCGCTTCGCCACTATCGACTACACCGAGACCCCGCCGATCCTTTTTGTTGGTGAAGCAATCGATTTCGCGGATCTGCATCTGAAGAATCTTCGTCAGTTCGACGGGTGGACGCAATGACATCCGGTCCCGCGGGCAAAGTCGCCAAATCGGTTTCACTTTCCTGCCCAAGTTGCGGCGCGCCCATCGATTTGCGCGGCTACTTCCACACCGTCAACGTCGCCTGCGCCCACTGCGGAGCCATTCTCGACGCCCGAACGCCGACACTCACGATTCTGCAGAAGTTCGAAAAACAGACGTCGATCCAGCCTGCCATTCCCCTGGGTTCGCGCGGCAAACTGAACGGAATAGACTTTGAAGTGATCGGCTACCAGTTGCGGCAGATTGTTTCGGACGGCGTCGCGTACCAATGGTCCGAGTATCTGCTGTTCAATCCGTTTCAAGGCTACCGTTACCTCACCGAATACCGTGGCCACTGGAATTTCGGCCGAACCCTGAACGCGCTACCGGCTATGCAGATGGGTCTCCGGCGGACGGCAAGCGTCGGTGCGCAAGTCTATCGCCACTTCCAAACGGCGAATGCACAGACTGTCTACGTGTTAGGTGAATTTCCCTGGCAGGTGCGCGTGGGCGATGAGGTGTCGGCTGCCGATTATGTCGCCGCCCCGTTTCTCCTTTCATCGGAAACCACGGCGGATGAAGTGGTGTGGTCGACAGCCGTTTACACCGACGGTCGAGCACTATGGCAAGCATTTCAGTTGCCGGGCAGTCCGCCACCGGTCTCCGGCGTATACGAGAATCAACCGTCCCCATACAAAGGCAAAGTTGGCAGCGTCTGGAAAACCTATTTCCTGCTGCTGATCGCGCTCATTGTCGCAGCCATCGTATTGCCAACCATGATCAATCGCAATCAGAAGGTGTTCGATCGGGACTACGTGTTTAACGGCCATCCCAACGGCGATTCGTCATTCGTCACTCAACCCTTCGAACTCGACGGACGCACCTCGAGCGTTGAAATTAAGACCATCACGAATCTCGACAACGATTGGGCCTACTTCCATTACGCGCTCATCAACCAGGACACCGGACACGCCTTCGATTTCGGACGCGAAGTGAGCAAGTTCTCCGACGAAGGTTCGAAAGAAGATCGCGTAATCGTTCCGTCCGTCGCCTCAGGTAAGTATTATCTGCGCATAGAACCGGAGATGGACACGAATTCTCCCACGCTCCGCTTCGGCCGCAGCCTGCGTTACGAGGTCATCGTGACGCGCGATCCGCCGGTCTATTGGTTTTTCCTCGTTGCTTTCTTTTTGCTGCTGATTCCGCCGATTTATGTCACCATACAGGCAATGAAATTTGAGGGCGCCCGCTGGGCGGAAAGCGATTATGGCTCTGGAGGTAGTGCATGAGTAGTCATCCTTTGTTCACGCTCTACGGGGTACTGCTGCTTGGCGCCGCGAGCATTGCGGACTATAGCGGCTGGAGTTTATCGCGTATCAATGAAGTGAAAAACGTACCGAAATCAGTGCGGGATAATCCAGGCGTGTACAGATCCGTATACGGCATGTCTCCGCACTACTCAGGAGGCAAATAACGTGGCAGACTTTCACCCGGGCGCTCTATTGAACGCGGTAATCTACGCGGCCCTAGGCATCTTGATCTTCGTATGCTTTTTTGTGCTCGTCGATAAGATGACACCGTATCATCTCTGGAATGAGATAGTAACCAAGCAAAACATGGCGCTGGCCATTATGGTGGGAGCCATGTCGGTCGGCGTCTGCATCATAATAGCTGCAGCCGTTCATTAAAGGCTGCTTTTATCCGCGCTCATTTGCGTTTATCAGCGGCCCAAAACTTTTGTCGATAGTTCTTTTCATCTCGGTTTTCCTGATCGCCGCTTGCGGGCTGATCTACGAACTCATTGCAGGCACCCTCGCCAGCTACCTGCTCGGCGACAGCGTCCTGCAATTTTCCACTGTCATCGGAAGCTATCTTTTCGCCATGGGAATTGGGAGCTTCCTCTCCCGGTTCATCGGCAAAGGCCTGGTCGCCAGGTTCGTCTACATCGAACTCATGGTGGGATTGTTCGGCGGTTTTTCGTCATCGATGCTGTTCCTCGGATTCGCCTACACCCAAAGCTTCCGCTTTCTCCTCTACGCAATCGTAATCATCATTGGAATTTTAGTGGGCCTCGAAATCCCGTTGCTCATGCGAATTCTCGAAGGCCGCTTTCAGTTCCGCGAACTGGTCTCCCATGTACTGACGTTCGATTACTTAGGCGCGCTAGGCGCGTCGCTCATTTTTCCGCTCATTCTCATCCCCAAACTCGGATTGGTGCGATCCGCGATTTTATTCGGCATGATCAACGCCGCAGTCGCTCTCTGGTCCACGTTCCTGTTCGGCGATCAGTTACTCCGCAAGTCAGGGCTGCGCACCATCGGAGTTTTTGTTCTCGTAGCCCTCACAGCCGGCATGGTGGATGCGGATCACATCGCCGCCGCGGCCGACACCCAACTCTACGCCGACCAGGTCATCTTCTCTCGCGACACCCGCTATCAACGCATCGTGCTCACCCGCTGGAAAGACGACATCCGCCTCTTCCTCAGCTCGCATTTGCAATTCAGCTCGCGCGACGAATATCGTTACCATGAGGCGTTGGTGCATCCTGGACTCGCGGCCATTCGCGGAGCCCGCAACATTCTCGTTCTCGGTGGAGGCGACGGGTTAGCCGTCCGCGAAATTCTAAAATATCCAAATGTGGAGCACATCACCCTGGTCGACCTCGACCCGGAGATGACCAAACTGTTCCGCACCAACCCGATGTTGACGGCCCTGAATCTCAACTCATTAAGCTCACCGAAACTCACCGTCATCAACGCGGACGCGTTCCCTTGGCTCGACGAACACAACGATCATTTCGATTTCGCCGTAGTCGATTTTCCCGACCCCACCAACTATTCGCTAGGAAAACTCTATACGACAGTCTTCTATAGACTCCTCGCGCGCCACATTCCCGAGCATGGAGCGTTCGTAGTGCAAAGCACATCGCCGCTGTTCGCGCGCCAGTCGTATTGGTGCATCGCCGCCACGATCCAGCAGGCCGGGCTTCACACGTACCCCTATCACGTCTACGTGCCATCTTTCGGGGAGTGGGGCTTCGTGCTGGCCACCCACAGCAGCTACGAACCGCCCCAGGAACTGCCGTCCGGTCTCAAATTCCTTAGCGCACAAATACTACCGGAAATGTTTCAGTTTCCCATAGACATGAAACCACTCCAAATGGAACCCAACCGGTTGAACGACCAGGTTCTGGTGCGCCTATACGACCGCGAGTGGCGCGATATCGCCCATTGAAATGCCGAGCCGCCGCCAATTCCTAAGCGCCGCGCTCGTCGGACTCACCTGCAAAGCCGAACGCACCATCACCGGAACATTCGTCCATGAGGCCCAACTGGAGGGCCACAAGATCCGTGATAGAGCTGCGTTCCCCCCGCCAAAACGAACCGAGAAGATTCCAATTGTCATCGTAGGCGGAGGAATCGCAGGACTCTCCGCGGCCTGGCGTCTCGATAAACGCGCCTTCCACGATTTCGTCGTGCTCGAAATGGAGCCTGAACCCGGAGGCAATGCCCGCAGCGGTCAAAATGAAATCAGCGCCTATCCATGGGCCGCGCACTACCTGCCCGTACCCAACCAGGAAGCAGTATACGTTCGCGAATTGCTGGAAGAATTCGGAGTGCTCGAAAATGGGAAATTCAACGAACGTTATCTCTGTTTCTCGCCCCAGGAGCGCCTCTTCATTCACGGAAGATGGCAGGAGGGAATCGAGCCGGATCTCGGAAGCACATCCAGCGACCGCGATCAGTTCAAGCGCTTCTACGCGATGATGCAGGAGTTCCGCGCCTCCGGACAATTCACCATTCCAATGGAACTCGGAGCCAAGCCATCCCCGCTCGACACACTCTCGACCGAAGCATGGCTGCAGCAGCACAAATTCGATTCCCCGTATCTGCGCTGGTACGTCGATTACTCCTGCCGCGACGATTACGGCTCCCCCGCGGCCGACACCTCGGCCTGGGCCGGAATTCACTACTTCGCATCCCGGGCGCACGATGAAAAAGGACCGCTCACGTGGCCCGATGGCAACGGCTGGCTCCTGAAAAAGCTACTAGCCAAACTAAGCCGCTACGTGCGCACGAATTCGATGGTTCACAGCGTCCGCCACGATGGCCGCAAACTCCGCGTGCAAGCCGGAGACACAGAATACGTAGCCGAAAAAGTGATTTGGGCCGCCCCAACATTCATCGCACATTATGTTGTAGAAAACACACCGTCTGTCCAGTTCGTATACTCCCCATGGCTCACCGCAAACCTGACGCTCGATCACCTGCCGCGCGAAGATTCGGCCGAACTCGCCTGGGACAACGTGATCTATGAATCGCCTACGCTAGGTTATGTAGACGCGACCCACATGAGTCTCGCCACCTACCAGGAAAAATCCGTGTGGACCTTCTATTGGTCGCTAGCCACCGGGTCGCCCACTGATAACCGCCGTAAATTACTAGATCACGATTGGCAATATTGGAAAGAAGCAATCCTGACCGATCTGGAGCGCGCACATCCGGACATCCGGCAGTGCGTGTCGCACATCGATATCATGCGATTAGGTCACGCTATGGCGCGCCCCACCGTCGGCTCCATCTTTTCAGACGCCCGGCTACACGCTGCAAAACCATCCGGAGATCTGATCTTCGCAAACTCAGACCTGAGCGGATTCTCCATCTTTGAAGAAGCCCAATACCGCGGCGTCAAAGCAGCGGATTACGTACTCGGCCGATGACCAAGCCGCTCGTAGTCTACGATGGCCACTGCGGATTCTGCAAAATTTGGATCGACTACACCAAGCGGCTCATAGGCGATGCGGTTGAATATTCCCCGTACCAGGAACTAGGTCCGGAATTCAAAAAAGCTGTCCATCTGATCTTCCCGAACGGAGAAATGATGCAGGGCGCGGAAGCAGTATTTCGCGCCCTGGCTTTCGCGCCCGGCAAAGAGTTGCCGTTATGGCTCTACAAAAGCATGCCGGGCTTCGCGCCCGTTACCGAGCTCCTTTATCGAATCATCGCCGCCCATCGTGACTTCGGCTACAAGGCAACCACCCTGTTATTCGGTAAGGAAGTGTACCCGCAGGAATTCAACGCCGTTGCCTGGCTATTTGAAAAGTCTTTAGCGCTGGTCTATCTCTCCGCCTTCCTATCATTCGCGGTTCAGGTAACGGCGCTAATCGGTTCCGACGGAGTGTCGCCGATCGGACTCTACCTGGCCCGCGCGTCGCAGGCACTGGGAGCATCCGCGTGGCTGCAAGTTCCCACGCTGCTCTGGATCGCGCACAGTAACACGGCGCTGCACGTCTTATGTTGGACCGGAATCTGCTCTTCGATAGCTCTGCTCTGCGGAGCCGTCCCAAGGCTAATGGCAGTCTTCCTCTACGTCCTTTATCTCTCGATCGTTGCCGCGGGCCAGGAATTCATGTCATTTCAGTGGGACATGCTGCTGCTGGAAGCCGGCTTTCTCGCCATTTTTCTGGGATCGTCAAAAAGAATCGTCTGGTTGTACCGGATGCTTCTCTTCCGCCTCATGCTAATGTCCGGCACAGTCAAGCTCCTCAGTGGCGACCCCACCTGGCACAACCTCACCGCATTGAACTTTCACTACCAAACGCAGCCACTGCCCACACCCGTAGCCTGGTACGCGCAGCACCTTCCCGAGTGGTTCCAAAGATTCTCCGTCGCCAGCGTGTTTACTATCGAAATTCTTATTCCGTTCCTCATCTTCGCGCCCCGCCGCTTGCGCCACTTCGCCGCCTGGTCCTTGATCCTGTTGCAGATCTGCATTCTCATCACCGGGAACTACGCTTTCTTCAATTGGCTCGCGCTAGCCTTCTGTCTTTTCCTCTTCGACGACCGCGCATTAACGAAAATCATTCCAGCGCGCCCGAGGAAAACCGCGGTCCCAGCCGTCATATTCGGTGTCATTCTGCTATTCGGATTCGCGGAGCTATACGGCAACTTCATGCGCCGCCCGCTGCCCCTCGTCAGCACCCTGATGGAGTTCACAGCGCCTTTCGGAATTGTAAACGGCTACGGACTGTTCGCGATCATGACCACCCAGCGCCTCGAAATCATCATCGAAGGATCGAACGATGGCGCCACCTGGCTCGCGTACGAATTTCCCTATAAGCCCGGAGACGTTCGCCGCCGGCCGCCGTGGGTAGCCCCCTACCAACCTCGCCTCGACTGGCAAATGTGGTTCGCGGCCCTCGGCAACTATCGCGAGAATCCCTGGTTCGTCTCCCTCGTCGCCCGCCTGCTCCACGGATCTCCGGACGTGCTGAAACTCTTTGCCTACAATCCATTTCCCGAAAAACCACCCGCCCGCATCCGCGCCGTCGTTTATGAATACAAATTCACAGACTCCGAAACCAAGCGAAAAACGGGTGCCTGGTGGACCCGCGAACCACTCGGCCGATACATCCCGTCCATTACGCTGGACGACCTCCAAAAGTGAGACAAGTGCACACAAGGCCCATTCTCTAGTACCATCTTGGAGTGTCTATGATCGCTATATCGACGATGCCGGATGTCAATCTGCTCGAGGTCCGCATTGACAAAAACAGCCCCATCCCGGTCTACGTCCAGATCAGTGATGCAATTCGTACCCTGATTCGCGGTGGCGCCCTCACGCCCGAAAGCCCCCTGCCGCCGTCGAGCATTCTCTGCCAGCATTTCGGCATCACTAGAATGACGCTGCGCCAGGCCTATAACGTTTTAGAACGCGAAGATCTCATCCAGCCGCAGCGCGGACGCGGTACCTTCGTCTCGCGGCCCAAGATCGAAAAATCGCTGCGTGAAATGTCAGGGTTCACCGAGGAAATGCTCGCCGCCGGTAAAGTCCCATCGTCGCGGCTGATCCGAGTCCGCCAGATCAAACCGGGCCTGGAAGCGCGAGACTTTTTCCGACTGCCGGAAGGTGCCCGCGTGTTCGAAATGGTCCGCCTCCGCCTCAGCAACAACATCCCGATCGCTATTGAGGAAGTGCAGATTCCCGAAAGCATGTGTCCAGGGCTCGACCGGCAAGATTGGACCAATCAGTCCTTGTACAACGAACTCGAAGAGCGATACGGTTTGAAGCTTGCTCGTTGCGTCGAAGTAATTTCCGCCGCGCTACCCACTCGCGAGGAGAAGCAGTTGCTCGAAATTGACCGCAGCGTGGCCTTGCTCAAGATCAAGAGGCAAAGTTACACCAGCACAGACGTGCCAGCCGAACTCTGCTTCACTTCGTATCGTGGTGATCTCTATACCGCGGTGATTCGCGCCGAGCGCGGTCATCAGGGAAACGCCGAACGCTTCCCCATGCGCCGCTTTGTAGGTTAATGCTTTACCGCGGTAAATAACGTCTGTGTTCCCGCCGCGCCGCCCAGAGTAACCGTGAGTGGCACGGTGTCGCCATCGGCCACATTCGGAACCACTACGTTGAACTGATACAGTCCCACAAAGCCCGGAGCTAATCCCGAATACGGAACAGTAGCCAACGTCGAACCGAAAGAGATCTGCAATGGCAACGCGAGAGTATTCGAATCCGCAACGGTTTGGCCCGCTGGAATGTTAGGAGTTACCACGCCGAAACCAACCCCATAAATCGTGATGGTTTCTCCCGGCTTAGCCTGCCGTGATGCCACGCCATCGATTGCGCCCGGTGGAAGAACATAAGTACCGTCGGGGAACTGAGCAACTACGTATTGGCTTCCACCAATCTTGAACGATGCAGGCGCCAGCAACCCCGGCTGCGTCGAGTTCACTGTGATTGTGTAGGGAGAAGTTGGCCCCTGTGCGGTCGTCACGATGACCTGTTGTGACCCCGTTCCGACCCCGGAAGGAACCTGTGCGTCGATTTGACCGGGGCTGATGTATTCGACGAACGCTTGCTGGCCGCCAATCGTTACGCTGTTCCCATCGAGCGATGTAGGCGCGTTTGCGCCGCTGAAATCGCCCGTAGCCCATTGGCGCGTTGTCGTCGCCAGATTCGTGCCATAGATTTCAATCCACGATCCCGGCGCAATCGAGTTGAAACCGCCGAATCCCGACGCACTCACCACGCCGCCCGAGCTGATGGAAGGTGTCTGCGCCGCTGGCGTCAGCAGTCGAACGCGGTAGTTCTGATTATCCGACACATAGATGTGACCCGCCGCGTCCACTGTGACGCCTGAAGGGAAGAAGAACTTCGCGGCATTGGCGGGCCCGCCGTCCCCACTATAGCCAAGGCCTCCGGTGCCGGCAATCGTCGTGATCGTCCCGTCCGCCGTCACTTTGCGAATTCGGCTGTTGCTCGTATCCGCAAGGTACAGGTTGCCTGCCGAATCAACGGCGATGCCTTTCACGTTGCTTAGTCTCGCCTTGGTGGCCAGTCCGCCGTCACCTGCATAGCCGGTGCCGCTTCCCGACCCTGCTACCGTCGTGATAATCCCATTCGTCGTGATCTTGCGTATGCGGAAATTGCCGGCGTCGGCAATGAAAAGATTGCCGGCCGCATCTACTGCCAGTGCGCTGGGATTATTGAGTGCAGCATTGAGCGCCAACCCCCCGTCGCCGAAACCAGCTGCACTGCCAACACCCGCATACCTCGAGATGACGCCTGCCGAAGTCACCTTGCGAATCAGATTATTCGTCGTGTCCGCAATGTACAAGTTTCCCGACGAATCAAGAGCCAGCCCCGAGGGATTATTGAGTAGAGCGCTGGTTGCCGCGCCTCCGTCTCCGCCATATCCGGCCCCCGAGCTGTTGTTGCCGGCGTAGGTCGAAATCTTGCCGCCCGAAACCTTGCGAATCACCTGGTTACTCGTATCCGAAATATAAATGTTCCCCGATCCATCCACAACTGCGTAACTTGGATTGGCGAACTCAGCACTGGTGGCAGTATCTCCATCGCCCTTAAAACCCGCTGTGCCATTTCCAGCCACTGTCGAGATCGTCCCGTCCGTAGTCACTTTGCGCACGCGATGGTTGAACTGGTCTGGTACGTAAATGTTTCCGGCCGAATCCAGGCCGACGCTCAGAACGCCCCCGATTTGTGCGCCAACGGCTGCACCGCCGTCTCCGCTGAAGCCCTGGGTGCCCGTTCCAGCAACGGTAGTCACCGTGTATCCCTGCGCCATGCAGACGACCGGGAGCAGCGACGCCACAGCGATCTGGCAAACAATTCGAGTGAGTATACGATTGGACATTAGTGGTCTATTTGTGGGCAGAAGTAAGAGTTTGAGACGCAGCGATAAGAGGGCCGGTTACAGCGATCACACTAGCAGCTTTTTCACAACGTTTCCTTCGACGTCGGTCAGCCGGAAGTCGCGGCCCATATGCCGGTAGGTCAGCCGCGTGTGATCGAAGCCAAGGCGATCGAGCATCGTCGCCTGCAAATCGTGGACATGAACCTTGTCTTCGAGAATGTTGAATCCGATATCGTCGGTTTTGCCTACCACCTGTCCGCCCTTAATGCCGCCGCCCGCCATCCACATGCTGTAGGCAATCGGATGATGATCGCGGCCCGCATTATCCGGGTCGGAAGTATTGCGGATCTCAACCATCGGCGTGCGTCCGAACTCGCCGCCCCAAACCACGAGCGTCGAATCCAGCAGCCCTCGCTGCTTCAGATCTTTTAACAGCGCCGCCGTCGGCTTGTCGGTCGCATCGCAATTTTTCTTCAGCGCCTTGTTCAAATTGGTGTGTTGATCCCAGCTCGCGTGCATCAGCATAATAAACCGCACACCGCGTTCCACCATGCGCCGCGCCAGTAGACAATTCGTACCGAATTGCTTCGTAGCCTCTTCCTTCATGCCGTAGTCTTCGAGTGTCGCCGGCGATTCTTTCGAGAAATCCACTAGCTCTGGCCCGGCAGTTTGCATGCGAAACGCAAGCTCGTACGATTGGATTCGCGAAGCAATCTCATAGTCTCCGGAGTCGATCAGATGCTCCTGATTCAAGTCGCGCAAGGCGTCCAGCCCAGCCCGCTGCGTTGCCGGAGTCACGCCCGGAGGGTCGTTCAAATAAAGAATGGGCTCACCGCTGCTTCGTAGTGGGACACCCTGGTATGTGGACGGCAGAAAGCCACTCGAAAAATTCGATGCGCCACCGCTCGTTCCAACTCCGGAACTCAACACCGCGAACGCAGGAAGATTTTGCGACTCGCTTCCAAGCCCGTACACCGTCCACGCACCCATCGTCGGACGGCCAAACTGCGTCGACCCGGTGAACAGCAAAAGCTGGCCCGGATGATGGTTAAACGCATCGCTGTACATCGACCGTATCAGCGACATATCATCGGCCCGCTGAGCAGTGTGCGGCAGATAATCGGAAAACTCGATTCCACTTTGGCCATACGGTTTGAACACACGCGGGCTCGCCAGCACAGCCGCTGTCGGCTTGATGAAAGCCAACTTCATATCTTTCGTCATCGAAGCCGGCAGCGGTTTCCCGCTCCATTTCTCGAGTCCTGGCTTCGGATCGAACAGATCCATCTGGCTAGGCCCGCCTTCCATGAACATGAAGATCACGGTCTTCGCTTTACCCGGAAAGTGCGGTTTCCGCGGAGCCAGCGGATTCGCCGGAACGTTCGACACGGTAGCGCCATTCAATAAATCAGCCAACGCGATTGTGCCAAGGCCGCCCGCGCAAGTCTTGAAAAACTTTCTTCGGCTCTGGATCAGTCTGAATTCACGCAATGTCATCGCAAAATTCCTTGAGCACTATTCCCTGTTAATAAATTCATCGAGATTGAGCATCACCCGGCTCACTCCCACCCACGCTGCCGCTTTCACCGGATCCACGCCTTCAAGCGGAGTCGAAAAAAGCTTTGCCGCCGAGTCGCGATCTTTTGCGAAAATACCCGCCTGTTCATCGAAGTATTTCGCGATCCGCTCTTTTTCCCGCTCATTCGGTTTTCGCCCCAGGCAAACGTTGAAAGCGAAATCGATCCTGCTGCCCTCATCGGCCGGAGCCTCTTTCAAAATCCGAAGCGCCAACCCTTGTGCTGCCTCCAGAAACACCGGATCGTTCAGCAGATTCAGCGCCTGTAGAGGTGTATTCGAACGCTCGCGCCGCGTGCACGCCACTACCGATTCCGGCGCGTCGAAATTTGTCAGTTGCGGATACGGCGTCGTCCGCTGGTAGTGGATATAAAGCCCGCGCCGATATCGTTCCTTGCCCGTATCTTCCTTCCACTTCACGCTGTTGGCATACCCAAGCTCTGCAATCCCCGGAGGCAGCGGCGGACGCACGCTCCGGCCCCCGATTTCATCATCCAGCAGCCCGCTCGCCTCAAGCGCCGAGTCGCGAAGCAGTTCCGCCGGAAGCCTCAGACGCACCTGCCGGGCCAGCAGCGAATTATCCGGATCGCGCGTCAACAGTTCCTTCCGCGCATGCGACGATTGCCTGTACGCCGCCGACATCACGATCGTTTTGAGGATATGCTTCCGGCTCCAGCCATGATCGCGAAACTCCGTCGCCAGCCAATCCAGCAATTCTGGATGCGTCGGCTTCTCACCCTGCATGCCGAAATCTTCCGAAGTGCGCACCAGGCCCTTGCCAAACAGCTCCTGCCAATACCGGTTCACCGCCACGCGAGCCGTCAACGGATTCTCCGGCGATACCAGCCAGTGCGCCAGGTCGAGCCGCGTCGGCGTCCCAGAAACCTTCAGTGGAGGCAAAGCCGAAAGCGTGCCGGGCGGCACCTCAATACCAGGCGAACGAAAATCGCCGCGTAGCGCGATATGGGTCGGAACCGGCGTCGCGCTCTCCGCGATAGTCATGGCCTGCGTTAGTGGTGTGAACGAAGCATCGAGCTTTTCCAGCGCCGCGCGTGCTTCCTTCAGCGAAGCCAGCAGGTCCTTATCTTTTGCAAACTCCGGCCCGGGATTCCGAACAAAATAGTTAGTCAGAGTATCCTGTTGACGGATCGTGCGCTTCGCCGGCTCGGTCTGAATCAGCTTCGCCGCGCTGTCCACCATCGCGCGAAACGACGTAACAGAGAAATCCCACTCCAGATTCACGCCAGGATGATCGATCGCCTCCCGCATGTGCGGTTCCCACTGCGCCTGCAACTCCGCAATGTTGTATTTTTTCAGGATCTCCGCACGATCGCGATCGTACTGCGGCCGCGCGCGCAGGTAGCCGCCAATTTCCCCTGGCAGAGGCGCATCGATATCCGCCTCTTCTACATTGTTGAAGAACGCCGTGAGCTGATAATAATCCTTCTGAAGAATAGGATCGAACTTGTGATTGTGGCATTGCGCGCAACCCACCGTGAGACCGAGCCACACCGTTCCAACAGTATTAGCGCGATTCACCGTCTGTTCAAACCGGTCCTCTTTACGATCGACACCGGCCTCGCGATTCACCAATACCGTGCGTTGAAATCCGGTAGCCACACGCTGCTCGGTCGTCGCATTCGGAAGTAGATCGCCGGCCAGTTGTTCAATGGTGAACCGATCGTACCCCATATCGCTGTTGATCGCGGCGATCACCCAGTTCCGGTACCGCCAAGCCCACGGCCGCACTAGATCTTTTTCGTAACCATCACTGTCGGCATAGTGCGCCAGATCGAGCCAAAGCCGTGTCCACTTCTCTCCATAATGAGGCGACGCAAGCAGCCGGTCCACCAAGCGCTCGTAAGCATCCGCGCGATTGTCAGTAACAAAATCTTCTACTTCCCGGGGCGTCGGCGGCAGACCGATCAGATCGAGACTCACCCGGCGAATCAAAGCCGTCCTGTTCGCTTCCGGAGAAGGCTCGACACCCTCAGCCTCAAGCTTGGCCAGCACAAAATTATCGATCGGATTGCGCACCCATGCGCGGTTACGAACATCGGGAGGTGTCACGCGGCGAATCGGTTGAAACGACCACGGCGCACTCTTCGCCGGTGCCGCTTTCGCCGATTGCGCCGGCACCTTCGCGCCCTGATCGATCCATGTTGTTAGCACGCCGATCTCGGCGGCCGAAAGCCGCTCCCCCACCGGAGGCATAAAGAAACCTTTTTTTTCGCTGCTCACTCGGGCAATCAACTTGCTCTCCGCGCTCTTCCCCGGCACCACAATCGGCCCGGAGTAGCCGCCTTTCAGAACAGCCTCAGGGTCGTCGAAGCGCACGCCCGCCATCTGCTGAGCCGGCCCGTGACACCCTTGGCATCGCTTGGCAAAGATCGGTTGGACGTCTTTAGTGAAGTCCTGTGCGGAGAGAACACCAACCGCGAAGACAAAGTATTTCCACATGAACACTTTTATTTTAAGCCTTCTGCATCTCATAGACACTTCTGTTCATCCCGTACGGCGCTTGCGAGCGACTGTTCGCGGCGTTACGCTCATATCAGAGGTCCGGTTGTGAAACTCATCAAAGTGTTCTCATTACTAATCGCTGCTTCCGTGGTCCTCTTCGCCCAGCGTGGCGGCGGTCATGGGGGCGGGGGCGGTCACGCGGGTGGTGGAGGCGGCGGATCACGCGGCGGTTCAATAGGTGGGAGCTCTCATTTCAGCGGTGGGTCGGTCGGAAGGGGCTTCAGTGGTGGGTCGGTCGGCAGAGGCTATAGTGGGTCCATCGGCAGAGGCTACACTGGCGGCGGATCGGTCGGCAGAGGTTATAGCGGCGGGATCAGCTCCGCTTATCGTGGTGGTTCCGGCACCTACCGTGGCTATGGCGGCGGTTACACTTACGGCCGAGGCCACAGCGGCTACGGATACGGACACGGTTATGGCTATGGGCGTGGCTACGGCTATGGATTCCGGGGAGGCTTCTATTTCGGCTGGCCCTATTACGGGTATGGCTTCGGATATTCTGCATGGCCATACTATTACCCCGGTTACTACGATTCCTACTACGACCCCGGCTATTACAGCTCCGGTTATTACGACCCGGCTTACAACCAGGGTTACGACCCTTATGCCTATTCGCAGGCTTATGGGGCTACGCCCCCAGTCGTCATAAACCAGAACGCCCCGCAGGCTGACTATTATTCGAACCAACCGGCCTATAACCCGCAGATGGCACAACGCGAACGACCCGATCATTTCCTGATCGCGTTCCCGAACGGGCAGGTCACGGTTGCCCTGGCCTACTGGGTGGATAACGGGGTACTCCATTACGTGACGAGTGACAAACAGCAGAGAACGGTTCCGCTGTCCCAAATAAACCGCGCCCTAACCGAGCAACTCAATCGGGAACTCGGTTTCGACATGCGTCTGCAGTAGCGAACGCGGGCGTCGTGCAGTTCTCAACACAAGTGAAAGCTTCAAAGGTTTCGGCATAGAAGCCGGAAAAGTCATAACCCGCGCGATCGAATACGCGGCGATGCTCCATCCAGACGACGGCGACGGTAATGCTGAGGAAGGCGCGGTGCGCCCATAGCTTCATCGGCCCTCGACGGAACCGCGACAACGTAAGACCCTGATATCCCAGATGAGCCTCTTCATCGTGTAGAACATGATTGCAAATCGCGCGCAACAGCGGTGATCCTGTAGCATCCCGCAGCGCCCTATAGTAAGGAATCGCAATCGCTTCCGCGGCAACGAGTACAGTGACGCACAACTCAAGCCCCGCCAGCCCGCGCAAACGCCGGAACACCCGATCCACCCAATGTTTCTGCAAACGCGGAATTCCTTCCAAATCGAGAAACCGTCCAAGCCAGCCGCTATGCCGCTGCTCCTCCTGAATGAATAAGTCCAGAGCAGGAACGAAAGCCGCATCTCCCGTCACCCGCGCGTACGCAGCCCCACGCCGAAGAAAACCGGCCCCCGCCGATCCCTCGCCCAGTTGAAACTGCTGAATGGATGCAGCCACACACGCGCGTTCTTGTGAGGTAAGACGGTCTGAAGTCTGCCATGGCAGCAAACCGCCCGCGTTTCGATTGGAACGAAAGTACTCGAGCCAGTCCAAAGAGGTCATGACTCTATAATACAAAGTACTTTACATATTGCAAGAAAAATAAAGAATTGATGACGTTAGAGCTGCCGGTAACTGTCGAACAGCCTGAAGCGCGAACTCACTTCCGGGTTCCCAGATTCCTCTGCGAAACGCGGAATCTTGTACAGAGCGAATTCATCTGGTGTTTCAGCACCCGTCTTCTAAACCACATCTCCACGCAAAAACAATGGCGCAAAACTGCCTTTGCCGTTTCCATAGCCTTCGCCAGACCGCATGACCCACTGAGAAAGATCGGAAAATCGAATTCCCGGCGCAGGCTCGCCCTC
>Ga0105237_10003209_pt1 | contig 19583 bp, 15 predicted proteins | sample KBSC24metaG_FD_81520 | JGI IMG/M metagenome (GOLD analysis project Ga0105237, IMG submission 81520) | Corn rhizosphere microbial communities from Kellogg Biological Station, Michigan, USA - KBS C2-4 metaG | ecosystem: Host-associated > Plants > Roots > Rhizosphere > Soil | place: Michigan, USA... | reverse complement strand
GCAGGGCAACGGGCAGATCCTGCTCGCCGTCGACCATCCGGAAGACTACGACCGCTACAGCCCGATGGTTTCGCGCCTGCTGCACCTGATGGTGATCGACATCCTGACCACCGCGGTCGCGCTGCGCCTCCCGCAGGACCTGCGGCCGATGCTGCAGGAGATCAAGCGCAATCTGCGCGCGAAGCGCTACGCCACAGCGCAGTAGAACCGCCTTGCGACACGGGGGGCGGGCCGGAGCGCCGGGCCGCTCCCAAGCCGGCCCGCCGTCCCCTTGGGGGACCGCCCGGCGTACCCGCCGGGCGAGGGGCATCATTTCGGCAGCAGCAACGCATCGACACCGTAGAGCCGCGCCAGCTCCGACAGCTTGGCCGGCGGCTCGCGCACTTCGAACGCGCGGCCGAACGCCCGCGCCAGCCGCTGGCATTCGAGCAGCACCGCGAGCGCCGCCGAATCGAAGCGTTTCAGCCCCGAGGCGTCGACGCTGACCGGCCCCATCGCGCTGCCGCGCGTGGCTTGCAACGCCTGCGTCAGCATGCGCAAGGTATCGCGTGCCTCGCGCACCGTCAGCGCCTCGGGCAGCAGCAGCATGCTGCTCAACTCTTGCTCGGCGCCGACGCGGCTGCGCCCTTGTTGCGCTCGGCCAGCTTGTTGATCAGGCCGTCCACACCGCCACTGTTGATCTCTTGCGAGAAGCTGCTCTGGTACTGCGCGACCAGCCAGACGCCGAGCACGTTGACGTCGTAGATCTTCCAGCCTTCGGCCAGCTTCTCGAGGCGGTAGTCGAGCTGGATCGGATCGCCGCGGCCGCCGCGCACCTCGGTGCGCACGATCACCTCGGTATCGCTCGGCGAATAACGCGCCGGCCTCAGCTGCACCGACTGGTCCCTGATCTGCGTCAGCGCGCCGGCGTAGGTGCGCACCAGCAAGGTCTTGAACTCGTCCTGCAGGCGCTTTTGCTGATCCGGCGTGGCCTGGCGCCAGAAGCGGCCGACCGCGGCCGAGGTCATGCGCTGGAAGTCGACATACGGCATCACCTTGCTGTCGACCAGCGCGTTGATCTTCGAGGTGTCACCGCCCTGGATGCCCTTGTCGGCCTTGACCGACTCGATCACGTCGGTCGAGACCTTCTGGATCAGCGCGTCGGGAGCCTCCTGCGCCCGCGCGGCACCGGCCATCAACAGGCCGGCCACGGACAGCAGCACCAACAATCTCTTGATCATCTTTCATCCTCTTTCTGAAGCGGGCGACCCGTCGCCCATCGCTTGGAGCCGGCGCGCGCGGGAACGTTCGCGACGCCGGCGTGCCCTCCGGACTTTACGGCTTCGGCGCGGAAGCCGGCGTCGAGGCGGCATCCGGGGCAGGCAACGGCGTCGCGGCGGCCGCCGGGTTGACGCCAGGATCGGCGTTGTCCTGGAAGGCGGGATCGGGCGGGTCGCCGTCATACACCAGGCTGCGGCGCCGCGCCAGATAGGCATCGCGCACGAACGTGTACTTGTCGAGCGCGATCTCGTCGAGCAGCTTGCTGGCGTTCAGCAGGTTCGCCCGGGTGTTGACGATCTGCAAGGTCGTGATGCCGAGGTAGGTGCCGTAGTCGTTGAAGACGACGGCCGGCGTGGCCATGCGGTCCAGCGGCAACGCCACCGAGTCACGCACCGACGACGGGCCGAGAAGCGGCCAGACGATGTAGGCTCCGGCGCCGAAGCCCCAGACGCCGAGCGTCTGCCCGAAATCCTCGCCCTGGTGCTCGATGCCGAGATCGGAGGCGATGTCGACGATGCCGGCCAGACCGAAGAAGGTGTTCACGTTGAAGCGCACCAGGTCGCGCAGCCCCGGCTCGAACTTGCCCTGCAGGACGTTGTTGACGAAGGACCAGCCATCCGACACGTTGCTGAACACGTTGGTCACGCCGTTGCGCACGACTTCCGGCACGACCTTCTTGTAGCCCGTGGCCACCGGCTTCAGCACGTTCACGTCCAGCGACTCGTTGAAGTTGAAGACCTTGCGGTTCCACTTCTCCCACGGGTCGAGCTTGCCGCCCGGAGACTTCGAGGTCGTGGCGCAGGCCGACAGCAGCAAGACGCTGCAGGCCAGCACCGCGGTCCGCCATCTCGACGAGGCGCGTCGTGTCATTTTTTCCCTCCGTCCGCGCCGGTGTTGCCGGCGTCGGCCGCCTTGTTGAAGAGGAACTGGCCAATCAGGTTTTCCAGCACCAGCGCCGATTGAGTCGACGCGATGCTGTCGCCGGCGGCCAGGTTCTTGTCGGAACCTCCGGCTTCGAGGCCGATGTACTGCTCGCCAAGCAGACCCGAGGTCAGGATCTTGGCCGACGTGTCTTTCGGGAAAGCATACTTCTTCTGCAGCTCCAGCGTGACCCTGGCCTGGAAGCTCTTGTCATCGAAATTGATGGCCTCGACGCGGCCGACGACGACGCCGGCGCTGCGCACCGCGGCACGCGGCTTCAGGCCGCCGATGTTGTCGAACTTCGCGCTCACCGCGTAGGTCGCATCAAAGTTCAGGCTCAGCAGGTTGCCGGCCTTCAACGCCAGGAAAAGCAGCGCCGCGCCGCCGATCAGCACGAACAGGCCGACCCAGACGTCATGACGGGATTGTTGCATCGTCGTCCCCAGATCAAATCGAAAACATCATCGCGGTGAGCATGAAGTCGAGCCCCAGCACGGCCAGCGACGCCATCACCACGGTGCGCGTGGTCGCGCGCGAAACGCCCTCGGGCGTCGGCTTGCAGGAGTAGCCCTGCAGCAAGGCGATGAAGGTGACCGCCACGCCGAACACGAGGCTCTTCACGACGCCGTTGCCGACGTCCTTCAGCCAGTCGGTACCGCCCTGCATCTGCGACCAGAACGAGCCGGCATCGATGCCGATCATCACGACGCCGACGAGCCAGCCGCCGATGATGCCCACGGCCGAGAACACCGCGGCGAGCAGCGGCATCGCGATGATGCCGGCCCAGAAGCGCGGGCCGAGCACGCGGCGCACCGGGTCGACTGCCATCATCTCCATCGCGGCCAGCTGCTCGCCGGCCTTCATCAGGCCGATCTCGGCCGTCAGCGAGGTGCCGGCGCGGCCGGCGAAGAGCAGCGCGGTCACGACCGGCCCCAGTTCGCGCACCAGCGACAGCGCGACGAGCAGGCCGAGCGCTTCGGCCGAGCCGTAGCGCTGCAAGGTGTAGTAGCCCTGCAGGCTGAGCACGAAGCCGACGAAGAGGCCGGAGACCGCAATGATCGACAGCGACAGGTTGCCGAGCAGGTGCACCTGCTCCGAGACCAGCCGCGGTCGTGCGAAGACCTTGCCGCCCAGCCCGAGCAGGCGCACGAAGAGGCGCGCACCGGCGCCGATGTCCGCGAGCTTCAGGCGCACGGCAAAGCCGAGCGCGGCCGGACTCAGCCAATTCATCAACGAGCCCGCCTCATGCAGCCTTCCCCAGACCGAAGTCATCGGCCACCGGCACCGCGGGGTAATGGAAGCGCACCGGCCCATCCGGCTGCGCATCGACGAACTGCCGCACCAGCGGGTCCTTGGTCGCGCGCATTTCATCGGGCGTGCCACGCGCTGCGATATGGCCGTTGGCGATGAAGACGATCTGGTCGGCGATGCGGAAGGTCTCGTCGACATCGTGCGACACCACGATGCTGGTGATGCCGAGGGTGTCGTTCAGCTCGCGGATCAGGCGCGCGGCCACGCCCATCGAGATCGGATCGAGGCCGGCGAAGGGCTCGTCATACATCACCAGATCGGGATCGAGCGCGATCGCGCGCGCCAGCGCCACGCGACGCGCCATGCCGCCCGAGACCTGGCTCGGCATCAGCTCGCGTGCGCCGCGCAGGCCGACCGCATTCAGCTTCATCAGCACGAGGTCGCGGATCATCGATTCCGACAGGTCGCTGTGCTCGCGCAATGGGAAAGCGACGTTCTCGAACACCGTGGAATCAGTGAACAGCGCACCAAACTGGAACAGCATGCCCATGCGGCGGCGCACGGCGTAAAGACCGGCCTCGTCGAGCGTCGCGATGTCGACGCCGTCGAACATCACCTGCCCGGACATCGGCTTCAACTGGCCGCCGATCAGGCGCAGGATCGTCGTCTTGCCGCCACCCGAAGTCCCCATGAATGCGACCACCTGGCCCCGCGGCACCACCAGGCTGATGCCTTCGAGGATCACCCGATCGCCGTAACCGCAGGTGACGTTGCGGAGTTCAACGAGAGGTCGGGGAGCATCGGGTGCAGCGGAAGGAATGAGGCTCGTATCGGTCATGAACCAGGGAGGGCCAGGCAGGGGCAATGCCGGCCGATGATAGGGGATAACGCGCAACCGCCTCCGGCGTGCGCCTTACGCCCCCTCCGCGCCGCGTGCTCAGCCGCCTGGCGCGACCGAATCGCCGCTGTCGAATCCGACCTCGACCCGAAGGTGCACGCGCACGGCGTGATCGCGGATCTGCCCCGGGCTGAAGCGGGCGTTCAGGAAAGCGGCCCGCGCCGAAGCTTCGAACGCAGGCGGCAGCGGGGGACCGTCGACGCGCACGCGCACGACGCGCCCGGTCTCGTCGATGAAGAGCGACAGTTCGGTCACACGGCGCAAGCCATCGGCGGGGGCGTCGGCGGGATAGTCGATCACCACCGGCTGCTCGGGGATCGGGCCGATCGACAGCGCGGAGCGCGGGAAGTAGTCGTCGTCGCTGTCGCCGCCGACGGGCAATGCAAGGACGGGCAGCGGACCCGCGTCGACAAGGGGAAAGTGCGACGCGGTGAAAGGCAGGGGCGCCGGCTTTTGCGCAGCGTCTTTCGACGTCGCCGGCGCTTCGGATTCGGCGAGCCCGAACGATGCACTGGCCGTTCGTTCGGCCGGCAGCAGGCGCATCCGCATGGCCTGAGCCCCCTCGCCCGGCAGCAAGCGCGTGCGCTGGATGGAGCGCGCCGGCAGCACGAAGAGCACGGCATGCAGTTCGAGCGCCAGCGCGAGCGCCAGGCCAAGCACCATCCGCCTGCGCCGCTTGGCAGGGGCACACGGCACCGGTTCCGGCCCTGCACCAGGCAGCAGCCCCACTGCATGGCCCACGGAGTGCGCCGCCTTCAGTTCACCAGTTCGCGCCAGGAAGTACGGCGCAAGGTCGGGCTGGCGGCCGGACCGGCAGGGCCCTGCTGCTGGTCGAGCTGGTTCAGATGGTCATGCGTGTCGTACACCGTCTTCTCGGAATCGGTCCCGGCCGCGCCGGAACCATTGCCAGTCCCGGTCGTGCCTGGGCCGGAGCCAGTCCCGCCCGTGCCGGAACCAGTGCCAGTCCCGCCCGTGCCTGAACCCCGCACCGTCACCGCCACGACGCCCATCACCAGGGTATCGCCCAGCTTCACGGAGCTGCCGCTGCCGTTGGACAGGTCGAGCTGGTACATCCACGACGACCCGCCGAACTTGCAGGCGTCGGCGCTCGGCAGCGCCGAGAACGCCACGATGGCGTTGCCTTGCACCATCGGGTCGATGGCGACGCGTTCGCCCTGGGTCGGCAGGTCGATCTTCCAGCCGGCGTCCTTCGACCAATCCACCGAGCTCGCCGCGAGCTTTGTCGGGTCGGTGGTGCTGGAGCTTGCCGTGACGGGCCGATCCACCAGATGTCCGCCGGCACGCACGTCGCCGAGGCCGGTGCTGGTCAGGGTGTCCTTCACGACGTAGAGGGATTGCTGCGTGGAGTCGTTGACGTCGCTCGCTGCGAGATACCGCCCGGTCCCGACGGCGACCGCCGGCAGCTTGGTCGAGATCGACACTGGCTGCGGTGCGGTGGTGATCGGCTGCGGCGTGCCGTTGATCTGGAGCATCGCCAGCAGCGTGACGCTGCCCTTCGGCGGATCGCTGCCATCGACGTCGAAACGCCACAGGTTGCCGAGCAGGTCGCCGCCGTAGAAGCGCAGCGCGGTGTTGTTCGCCGGGTTGTCGACCCAGGCGCTGATCTTGGCCAGGCCGCTCGGGTTCGCCGGCGAGCCGGCGCTGGTCTTCAGATCGAGCAGCTTGGCGCCACTGTTGGCGTCGAGCACGAACAGATGGCCCAGGCCGTCGTTGTTGTTGTAACCCGAGCTCAAGGCGACGGCCCACTTGCCGTTCTGCAGCTTCGTGATCACCGGGTTGCCGAAGCTTAGGCCGAGGTTGGCGTCGCTGAACTCCCACAGCCGCTTCGGGTTCGCCGGGTCGGTGACGTCGAGCGCGTAGTAGCCCGTCCCGCCCGCGCCGAGGCCGCCGACCAGGATGGTCTTCCAGTTGCCGTTGCCGTCGACCACGTCGCCGGCGACCGGGGTACCGTCGACGTAGTACTGATGATGCGTGGGGTAGGCGCTGTCGGCCAGGCGGTAGAGCTTGCTCATCAGCGGGCCGGGCACGTAGGCCCACAGCTCGTCGCCCGGCGCGACGCCGTTCACCGTGGTGCTCGCGGCGGAGAAGGCGTGCAGCATGCCGTCGTTGGCCGCGGCATAGACCACAGGCAGGCGCGTGGCGGTCTTCGCGGCGAAGTCCGCATAGCCCGTGTCGACATAGCTGAACGCCGACTTGCCGACATAGGCGGGCGCGGCGTCGATGATGTCGCCGAGCTTGTTTCCGCCGCGCGAACGATAGAGCGGGTTGCTGCTGTTCGTGGCGATTTCATTGCTGGGATCGCCGCGCAGGTAGGCAACGAGGTTGGCACCGCTGGCGAGCGTCTTCTGGGCAGCGCTGAGCGACGCGCATTGCGCCGGCACGTTCGCCTTGCCGCAGAAATTATCGAAGACGCCGGGATAGTCGGTGCCGAGGCTGGTGTAGGTGAAGGGCACCAGGCCGGAAGAAGACCGGGCGTAGTAGATCGTGCGCGTGCTGGCCGTCTTCGCGTTGAGCCGGGCCTGTGCCGACCAGTTCGGCTTGCTCGTGTCGATGGCGCCGGTGGTGGCGCTGAGGGGGTAGGCGATGACGTCGCCCTTCCAGGCGTTCGTCGTGTAGCTGGCGACGAAGCCCTGGTCGTTGCCGCCCGCCACAGGCTTCTGCGAACTCACGGCCACGGCCGTGCCGGCGCCATCGACGTTCTTCGTGTCGGACAGCGCGGTAGCGAGCGCATCCGACAACAGCTTCGCACTGCCTGCCGAGAAGTAACGCCCGCGGCCGTTCACCGCGGCATGCCAGAGATCGTCGATCTTCGCGACCTCCACGTTGGGTGCGGGCCAGTCCAGCGTGCCGGCGGTGATCTGCGCGTAGCTGCCCGTCGTCTGGGTCAGGTAGTTCGGGTCGTAGGGCAAGGTGCCGCGCAGGCCGAAGCCGATGGTGTAGGTCGTCATGTGCTGCCAGGCAGCGCTATCGCGACCGTTCGGCGGGACGCCATCCTTGCACACCTGGCCGCCGAGGGTGCCGGCCGCCAGGTCCGGGGCGCCGGTGCAGTTGCCGAGCGCCGGCGAACGCAGATCGGTCTTGTAGTAGTACTCGGTGACGTCGGAGAGCGTGTCGCCGGGGCCGCCGCTGGTGATCGTCGGGCCCACGATGGTCACGATCGAGTTCGGACTGGACACGTAGGAGGTCGGGCTGCTCGAATACATCGTCAGACTGCCGTCCAGGCCGGCCGCGCTGAGGTCCGTGGACGAGTAGCACTGCGTCGAACTGCTGCCCATGACCATGGGGCTGAATTCGCCAAACGCGGGGGCGGCGATGCCATCCATGGTCCGCGTGGTGGTCGACCAGTCGACCTGCTGGACCGTGACCGGATAGCTCGACGGGTCGCACCCCCCGCTGCCCTGAGCCCCTTTGGACCATTTCCAGGCGCGGTAGTTCTTGATCGTCGTCGAGATGGAGTGATTGCCGTCGAACATCGGCCGCACCTCGCCGCCGTCCTGCTGTCCGACAGGCGTGCTGCCGTCGAGCTGGGTGCCGGGGCCTGCGTTCCACGCACCGTCCGTCGCGACGATCGCGTAGTTGCGCTGGCAAGCATATTGCACCGGGTCCGACTTCTGGCCGCTCATCTTGTTGGCGAAGTACTGGCCGATCCTCGACACCGCCGGGCGCAGGGGCGTGCCGCCGAGCGTGGGTATGCCATAGAGGCTGCCGAAGAAGTCGCTCTTCTGATTGGTGCCGGTCGCGCTGTAGGTGAAGTCCGCGATATCGAGGAAGCTCTTGTACGAGGCGGTGCCGGCAGGCTCGTTGATCACCGAGAAGCCGACGCGATAGCTCGCATCCAGGCCCTGGAAGACGCGGCCGGCGGCGCTGCGCATCGCCAGGATGCGGGTGCGATAGTAGGAATACCAGTTGGCGTACTTCTGCGCGTCGCTGGACGTGCTGGTGACCACGACCTTCGTGAACACGCCGCTGCCGGGTGCGTTGCCGGCGATGCTCAGGCACTCCTTGTAGAACGTGGTCGACTTGTCCACGCCGCTCAGGGTGTAGGTCCAGCCGAGCTTCGGCTGCGAACCGGTGTAGCGGTAGTAATAGCTGTTGTTGAGACTGGCTGTGGCCGACGCGCTGTCGTAGCCGTCGCTCAGCGCGGCGCCGAAGTTCGCATTCGGGTAGGCGCTGCCGTCGGGCTTGAGGGGCGGCGGGTACGCGTTGGCCGGGTCGTAGACCACGCCATTGCATTGCGGCGAGCGATAGCCGTAGGAGGACAGAATGTTGGTGATGGACATGTCGCCCATCTCCTCCGGCAGGAAGTCGGACTGCATCGATTCCGAGTTGTCGAGCACCAGCATGATGTTGGGCTTGGCCGAGAACTCCGTCGTCGGGATCGGCGCATTGGCGATGTCGGTGGCGCCAAGCGCCGGCAGCGCGGCGGCCAGACCGCACAGCCATACCGCCGCGCGCTCGCGAAGCCGAGGTGGCCGCCGTTCGGACATCGGCGCGATGGCTCGTGGATACATGATGTTGCTCCCTGGGTCGCTCAGAAACGCACGATCGTCTCGGTGATGCTGGTCGTGCCGCGCGCCCCGGTGACACGCACGATCACGCGGTAGTACGGGCTCAGCGCGGTGCTCGGATTCATCGGGTTCGCGTAGGTCGGCGCGCCTTTGTCGTTCGGCGGCACGTTGAGCGCCTGTGCGGCGCAGTTGTTGCCGCTCCCGAGCGGGGCCGCCAGCTTGCACAGGCGCGTGACGACGTAGCGCGCCGTGGTCTGGCTGCCGGCGGGCTGCTGGGCCAGGACGGTCGAAAGGCAACCAGTGTTGCCACTGGGGCACTTCCCGTCGCCGTCCCAGTCGATCTGCGCGTGCGGCGAGTCGACGTGCTGCCCGGCCACGTCCAAGTCGGGAATGCTGCTCGCGTAATAGCCGCTGCCCGGCACGTCCGCGTCCAGGCCTGTCGTCGTCGCGAGCGTCGTGATGGCGGCGATCGCCTGGCTCGCGGCATGGTCGGCGCTCGCGGTGGCATCCTGCTTGAAGCCGATGTTGCCGATGACGAGCGTGCCCGTGTCCACCGAGCTCACCAGCGCCAGCGCGGCAAGCGTCATGGCGCCGAGCGCGAGCAGCGCGAACAGCAGCGATGCACCGCGCTGGCGCGGAAAGGGCTGGCGAGGATGCCGCACGGCGCGCATGATCACGAGTTCCACAACACGTTGCGCAGCGGCACGACGGTGTCGTAGATCTTGTAGCGGTAGTGCTGCCATTCGCCGGCAGCGGCGCCGGTCGGGTTCGGGGGCGTGATCGACAGGCAATGGTTCTTGCCGTCGGCGCACGCGACCGCGATCGTGGATGCGAGCGTCGCGACGCCGCTGCCACCAGCGGTCGCGCTGGCACCCAGGTCCCACAGGATCGAGGAGCCGGGCGTGACAACCTCCTTCTCGCGTTGCGCGCTGCGCGCCACCACCACGTAGCGGACGGTCAGCACCTGCTGCCAGTTGCCGGGAGTGGCATTGGTATAGCTGTTGACTTTGCTGGGCGGACTGTTGGCCGTATCCAGGCCATAGACGGCACGCAGCATCACGATCTGCGGCGCCACGTCGGTCGCGGTCCCGCTGAGCTTGTCCAAGACCTGCAAGCTCGGGTTGCCGGCATTGCTCGCGTTCGCGATCTGATAGCTGCGATAGCCGAGCGTGCCGAGATCGATCAGCGTACTGTTCGCCGGGTAGCCGCTTGCCGGGAAGTTCGTCGTGACGCTGGTGTCCAGCGGGATGCTGGTCGATGTGATCGCGGCAGCGTCGCTGGTGACCGTGAACAGGCTGCAGACGCCGCCCCCAGTCGAGGCCAGGGGCGGCGCCGCGAGCATCAGGTCGCCGGCCGATACGCCGATCGAGGAGTAGACGTCGAACGCGGTCCTCGCCGGCAATTCGTTCTGCGACACGATGATCGGCACCGAAAAGCCGCTGGACGGAACCGCGCTCGTCAGCACGGTCAGCGAGTCGGGCGCACCGTCGACGCCCGGCGTGATGACCACCGGCGCCAGCGTCACGGCACTCAAGGTCGCGCTGCCGGCCTTGCCGCTGATCGGGCAGCCGAGCGAGGCCGGTATCGCGGCCACGCCGTAGCCGGCCATCTGCATGTCCCGCTGCAGCATGTAGAGCGCGAGCATGCCGTTGACCTGCGCGTCGCTGCCGTTGGTCGTGCTGCGCTTGTAGCCTTCGGCGGAGAACAGCACGTTCGCGATCATCAGCGTCGCGAACATGCCGATCAGCAGGCCGACCATCAGCTCGACCAAGGTCAGGCCGTGCTGGCCTGACCGGCCTGCGGCGGGGCGCTGTCGTGTCATGGAGAACATCATGGTCATGGCCCGCTCAAGGTGGCCTGCGTTGTATAGACATGCTGGCCGCCCCCGCCCGGCGGCGTCCACTTCAGCGTGACCGTGACGGTGCTGACCACCGGCGTGATGCCCGGGGCTGACACCGTCGTCACCGTCACGACCGGCGTCGCGGCGCCGGGCAGCTCGGCCTTGGCCTTGCTCGTCCAGTCGGCGCAGTCCGTGTTCTCCACGCACTGGGCGGTGTCATAGCTTGCGATGTTCGGCAGGTTCGCCCACATCAGGCCGATCAATTCGCCGGCCAGCGAAGCAGCGTCGCTGCGTGCCCGCGAAGCGGTCTGCGCCTGGGCCATCGAAGCTTGCAGGCCGACGAGGCCAAGCACGCCGAACGCGAAGATCAGCAGGCTGACGAGCACTTCGATCAGCATCACGCCGCGCTCGCGGCGCCGCGTGAGGGTGGGACGGCAGAGCATCGCGGGAACCGGCGGATTCATAGGCAGGAGCGCGGATCGCTGCTCGCGGTCAGCGGATCGCAGGTGCGCACGCGCCCGCTGGCACTGACCTGCACCGTCAGCGCCCGCGAGCCGGCAACGGCGCTGGTGACGGAGACGCTGGCAATCGCGGTGCTGGCATTCGCCACCTGGCCGAAGCCGTTGAAGGTGACGCTCGTCGCTGACTTTGCAGTCGGCTTGGTGGCGTCGACCGCGCTGACGGTCAGGCCGGTACCGCTGTCGCCGACCGGGTGCGCTGCAACGAAGCTGGACCGGTTCGTCGCGCACACGCCCACCGGCGACGCGACGCTGATCACCCAGGCGCCGCTCGAGGACGACAGCCGGCAGGTGTCGCTCATCACCTTCGGGTCACCGGTGCTCGGCGAAACGAGCCAGAAGCTGACGCTGGCATTGGTGCGCACCGCCTCGTTGCGCGCCTGGTCCAGACCGTGCTGGATCGATTCGGCGATATTGCGGATGCGGGTGTTGCGCATCCACGCCCCGACGCTCGGCAGCAGCGAGACGAGCAGCAGGCCGATGACCGTGATCACGACGATCAGCTCGATCAGCGAGAAACCGCGTTGACGCATGGCGGCCTCGTCAGTTGTCGCAGGTGGACGCGCTGCGCGTCGCCCAGCAGCTGCCGATCGCGGCTGTTCCGTCCACATCGGCGAACTTGGTTGTGGCCCGGTTTCCGGCGTTGTCGATCGTGTAGTCGTAGCCTGTGGTCAGGCTGCCGCTGCCAGTCGCCTTGAGCGTGTAGCCCTGGGTGCTCTTGGTGGCCAACGTGCAGCCGATGGAGAAGTACTTGCCGCCCGAGAAAGGCAATGCGGCCGTCGACCAGGCCGGCCGGTTGGTGTCGACGCATGCGGTCTCGCCATAGGCCTTCTGGTCCTGGTAGTACTGCTCCATCTTGACCCGGTAGTCCGAGAGCAGCGTGAACGCTTCGGACAACTGGCCACGCCGCACGTAGTTCGTATACGCCGGCAACGCGATGGCGGCGAGGATGGCAATGATTGCCACCGTCACCATCAATTCGATCAAGGTAAAGCCGCGCTTGCGCTCCGGCACGCGGCAACTGAGACCGTCCATCTTCGCTCCCTGTCACGCGCGACGCAGCAACATGCCGGGACCGGCAGCTGCGCCCACGTTCACCCGGTCATCGGCCGGGCGCGAGGAGAGCTTGAGGTTCTCGACCGCTCAGGGCCGACGAACGGTCAAAATGATACGTCTAACGGTCAAAGATGATAAAAATGATAAGAACGAGCCGTCCTGGCCGAACCGCGCTCAGCGCGGCAGGTCGCTCGCCCCCATCAGGAATTCATCCACCGCCCGCGCCGCCTGGCGTCCTTCGCGAATCGCCCACACCACCAGCGACTGGCCGCGGCGGGTATCGCCGGCCGCGAACACCTTGTCGACATTCGTCTTGTAGCCGCCGGCCGCCTCGATCGTCGCCTTGGCATTGCCGCGCGGATCCTTCTCGATGCCGAAGGCCTCGAGCACGCTGGCCACCGGCGCGGTGAAGCCCATCGCGAGCAGCACCAGATCGGCCTTCAAGTCCTTCTCGGAGCCGGGCACCTCGATGATCTTGCCGTCCTTCATCTCGATGCGCACGGTCTTGATCGAGGTGAGCTTGCCCTTCTCGCCGATGAATTCCTTGGTCGAGATCGCGAACTCGCGCTCGCAGCCCTCTTCATGGCTGGACGAGGTGCGCAGCTTGTACGGCCAGTACGGCCAGGTCAGCGCGCGGTTCTCCTCCTCGGGCGGCATCGGCAGCAGCTCGAACTGCGTGACGCTGGCCGCGCCGTGGCGATTGCTGGTGCCGACGCAGTCGCTGCCGGTGTCGCCGCCGCCGATCACGATGACGTGCTTGCCGGTCGCCATGATCTGGCTCTTCAGCTTGTCGCCGGCGTTCACCTTGTTCTGCAGCGGCAGGAACTCCATCGCGAAGTGGATGCCGTCGAGATCGCGCCCTGGGGCCGGCAGGTCGCGCGGCTGCTCGGCGCCGCCGCACAGCACGATCGCGTCGAACTCGCCCTTCAGCTGATCCGGCGTGATCGTGGTCTTGGCCCAGTTGGTGACCTTGCTGCCCTTGCCCAGCGGATCCTGCTCGGCGCCGACCATCACGCCAGCCTTGAACACCACGCCCTCGGCTTCCATCTGCTTGACGCGCCGGTCGATGTGCGACTTCTCCATCTTGAAGTCGGGGATGCCGTAGCGCAGCAGGCCGCCGATGCGGTCGTTCTTTTCGTAGACCGTCACGGCGTGGCCGGCGCGCGCGAGCTGCTGCGCCGCCGCCAGACCGGCCGGGCCGGAGCCGACCACCGCGACCTTCTTGCCGGTCTTGATCTTCGGCGGCACCGGCACCACCCAGCCTTCCTGCCAGGCGCGGTCGATGATCGCGTGCTCGATCGACTTGATGCCGACCGGCAGGTCGTTCACGTTCAGGGTGCAGGCCGCCTCGCAAGGGGCGGGGCAGATGCGGCCGGTGAACTCGGGAAAGTTGTTGGTGCTGTGCAGCACCGTGATCGCGTTCTTCCAGTCGCCGCGGTAGACCAGGTCGTTGAAGTCCGGAATGATGTTGTTCACCGGGCAGCCGTTGTTGCAGAACGGCGTGCCGCAATCCATGCAGCGCGCGCTCTGGATCTTGGCCTCCGGCTCGGCCAGGCCGATGACGAATTCCTTGTAGGTCTTGATCCGCTTCTCGACGGGCTCGTAGCCCTCTTCGAGCCGCTCGTATTCGAGGAAGCCGGTGACTTTTCCCATGGGTATCTCGCTGTCTCGGTTGGCTGTTGGCGACTGATTACTTGGCCGGAATGACCTTGCCCTTCTTGTCGGACTTGGCCTTCGCGATCGTCGCGTCGGCCGCCTGGACCGCGCTGGTCTCGCTGCTCAGCATGGCCTTGCGTTCCGCCATCTCGGTCAGCGCGCGCTTGTATTCGCTCGGGAAGACCTTGACGAAGCGGCCGCGCGCTTCCGCCCAGCTGTCGAGGATCTCGCGTGCGCGCAGGCTGCCGGTCCAGCGGTGATGGTCTTCGACCAGCTTCTTCAGCAAGGCTTCGTCGCTGACGTACTTGTCGTCGCTGCCCTTGTGGAACGAGGTCGGCGCCTGCTCCGCCCCCGGCAACACCTTCTCCAGCGAGACCATCGAGGTATTGCAGCGCTTGGCGAAGCCGCCGTCCTCGTCGTAGACGTAGGCGATACCGCCGCTCATGCCGGCGGCGAAGTTGCGCCCGGTCTTGCCGAGCACGACAACGGTGCCCCCGGTCATGTATTCGCAGCCGTGGTCGCCGGTGCCTTCAACGACCGCGGTCGCGCCGGACAGACGCACCGCGAAGCGCTCGCCGCCCACGCCGCGGAAGAAGGCCTCGCCGCGCGTCGCGCCGTACAGCACGGTGTTGCCGACGATGATGTTCTTCGTCGCGTCGCCGCGGAACTCGATCGACGGCCGCACCACGACGCGGCCGCCGCTCAGACCCTTGCCGGTGTAGTCGTTCGCGTCGCCGATCAGGTACAGCGTGATGCCTTGCGCCAGGAAGGCGCCAAAGCTCTGTCCGCCGGTGCCTTCCATCTGGATGAAGATGGTGTGGTCGGGCAGGCCTTCGGGCCGCGCGCGGATCAGCTCGCCCGACAGCATCGCGCCGACGGTGCGGTTGACGTTGCGCGTCTCCTCCATGAACTGGACCTTCTCGCCGCGCTCGATCGCCGGGCGGCACTTCTCGATCAGTCGCATGTCGAGCGCCTTGTCGAGGCCGTGATCCTGGTCCTCGACATGGCGGCGCGGCACGTCGGCCGGCACGTCGACCTGGTGGAACACACGGCTGAAGTCCAGCCCCTGCGCCTTCCAGTGCGCGATGCCTTTCTTCATGTCGAGCAGGTCGCTGCGGCCGATCAGGTCGTCGAACTTGCGGATGCCCATCTGCGCCATGATCTGGCGCGCTTCCTCGGCGACGAAGAAGAAGAAGTTGACGACGTGCTCGGGCTTGCCCTGGAACTTGGCGCGCAGCACCGGGTCCTGCGTCGCGACGCCGACCGGGCAGGTGTTCAAGTGGCACTTGCGCATCATGATGCAGCCCTCGACCACCAGCGGCGCGGTCGCGAAGCCGAACTCGTCGGCGCCGAGCAGCGCGCCGATGACGACGTCGCGGCCGGTCTTCATCTGGCCGTCGGCCTGCACGCGGATGCGCCCGCGCAAGCGGTTCAGCACCAGGGTCTGCTGCGTCTCGGCCAGGCCCAGCTCCCACGGCGTGCCGGCATGCTTGATCGAGGTCCACGGCGAGGCGCCGCTGCCGCCGTCGTGGCCGGCGATCACGACGTGATCCGACTTGGCCTTCGCGACGCCGGTGGCGATCGTGCCGACGCCGACTTCGCTGACCAGCTTGACGCTGACGCTCGCCTGGCGGTTCGCGTTCTTCAGGTCGTGGATCAGCTGCGCCAGGTCCTCGATCGAATAGATGTCGTGGTGCGGCGGCGGCGAGATCAGGCCGACGCCCGGCACCGAGTAGCGCAGGAAGCCGATGTAGTCGCTGACCTTGCCGCCCGGCAGCTGGCCGCCCTCGCCCGGCTTCGCGCCCTGCGCCATCTTGATCTGCAGTTGGTCGGCGCTGACAAGGTACTCGGTCGTGACGCCGAAGCGGCCCGACGCGACCTGCTTGATCTTCGAGCGCAGCGAGTCGCCTTCCTTCATCTCGTAGTCGGCCGCGATCACCTGGGTGCCGACGACCTCCGAGACCATCGTCCCGCCCTTGATCGTGACGCCCTTCATCTCGCCGCGATAGCGCGCCGGGTCCTCGCCGCCCTCGCCGGTGTTGGACTTGCCGCCGATGCGGTTCATCGCGATCGCCAAGGTCGAATGCGCCTCGGTGCTGATCGAGCCGAGCGACATCGCGCCGGTGGCGAAGCGCTTGACGATCTCGCTCGCCGGCTCGACCTCGTCCAGCGGGATCGCCTTCGACGGATCGAGCCTGAACTCGAACAGCCCGCGCAGGGTCATGTGGCGGCGCGACTGGTCGTTGATGATCTGCGCGTATTCCTTGTAGGTCTCGAACTTGTTGGCGCGCGAGCTGTGCTGCAGCTTCGCGATCGCGTCGGGCGTCCACATGTGCTCTTCGCCGCGCACGCGCCAGGCATATTCGCCGCCGGTCTCGAGCAGGGATTCGAGCACCGGATCGTCGCCGAAGGCTGCGCGGTGCATGCGGATGCCCTCTTCCGCGACCGCGAACACGCCGATGCCGCCGACCTGGGACGCGGTGCCGCGGAAGTACTTGTCGACCATCTCCTTCTGCAGGCCGATCGCCTCGAAGAGCTGCGCGCCGCAGTAGCTCATGTAGGTCGAGACGCCCATCTTCGACATGATCTTCGACAGACCCTTGCCGATCGCCTTGACGTAGTGATAGATCGCCTTCTCGGCGCTCAGGTCGCCCGGCAGCTCCTTGTGCATCGAAGCCAGGGTTTCCATCGCGAGGTACGGATGGATCGCCTCGGCGCCGTAGCCGGCGAGCACCGCGAAGTGATGCACCTCGCGCGCCGAGCCGGTCTCGACGACCAGGCCGGCGGTGGTGCGCAGGCCCTCGCGCACCAGGTGGTGGTGGATCGCCGACAAGGCCAGCACCGCGGGGATCGCGACCCGGTCGCGGTTCATCTTGCGGTCGGTGATGATCAGGATGTTGTTGCCGCCCTTGATCGCATCCACCGCTTCGGCGCACAAGGAAGCCAGCTTGGCCTCGACGCCTTCGCGGCCCCAGGCGAGCGGATAGACGATGTCGAGCTCGTAGCTCTCGAACTTGTCGGCCGTCGGCTTGTTGATGCCGCGCAGGCGCGCCATGTCGTCGAAGTCGAGGATCGGCTGCACCACCTCCAGGCGCATCGGCGGGTTGACCGCGTTGATGTCGAGCAGGTTCGGCTTCGGGCCGATGAAGCTGTTCAGGGACATCACGATCGCTTCGCGGATCGGGTCGATCGGCGGATTCGTGACCTGCGCGAAGAGCTGCTTGAAGTAGTTGTAGAGCGACTTGTTCTTGTCCGACAGCACCGCCAGCGGCGAGTCGTTGCCCATCGAGCCGATGCCTTCTTCACCGCTCTGCGCCATCGGGCTCATCAGGAACTTCAGGTCTTCCTGCGTGTAGCCGAAGGCCTGCTGGCGGTCGAGCAGGGTCTCGGTGAAGGCCGGGCGCTCGCCCTTGGCCGGCACCGAGTCGAGCTTGACGCGCACCGTCTCGATCCACTGGCGATAGGGCTTGGCGGACGCGAACTGGTTCTTCAGCTCCTCGTCGTCGATGATGCGGCCCTGGTCGAAATCGATCAGGAACATCTTGCCCGGCTGCAGGCGCCACTTCTTGACGATGCGGTTCTGTTCGATCGGCAGCACGCCGGATTCGGAGGCCATCACCACCAGGTCGTCGTCGGTGACGATGTAGCGCGCCGGGCGCAGGCCGTTTCGGTCGAGCGTGGCGCCGATCTGCTTGCCGTCGGTGAAGGCCATCGCCGCAGGGCCGTCCCAGGGCTCCATCATCGCCGCGTGGTACTCGTAGAACGCGCGGCGGCGCTCGTCCATCGCGGTGTGCTGCTCCCAGGCCTCGGGGATCATCATCATCGCGGCATGGGCCAGCGAATAGCCGCTCATCACCAGCAGCTCGAGCGCGTTGTCGAACGTCGCGGTGTCGGACTGGTGCTCGAAGCTGATCGGATACAGCTTCTTCAGGTCATCGCCGAGCACCGGCGACTTCATCACGCCCTCGCGGGCGCGCATCCAGTTGAAGTTGCCCTTGACGGTGTTGATCTCGCCGTTGTGCGCGACCAGGCGATACGGGTGTGCGAGCGGCCACTCCGGGAAGGTGTTGGTCGAGAAGCGCTGGTGCACCAGCGCCAGCGCCGAGGTGACGCGCGGATCCTGCAGGTCGAGGTAATACGCGCCGACCTGGTTGGCCAGCAGCAGGCCCTTGTAGATGATCGTGCGGCAGCTCATGCTGGGCACGTAGTACTCACGGCTGTGCGTCAGCTTCAGCGCCTGGATCGCGCTCGATGCGGTCTTGCGGATCACGTAGAGCTTGCGCTCCAGCGCATCCGGCACGATCACGTCCGGGCCGCTGGCGATGAAGACCTGGCGGATCACCGGCTCCTTCTTGCGCACCGTCGGCGACATCGGCATGTCGCGATCGACCGGCACGTCGCGCCAGCCGAGCAGCACCTGGCCCTCAGCCTTGATCGCGCGCTCCACTTCCTGCTCGCAGGCGAGCCGCGAGGCATGTTCCTTCGGCAGGAAGATCATGCCGACGCCATACTCGCCCGGCGCGGGCAGTTCGACGCCCTGCTCCGCCATCACCTCGCGGTAGTAGTCGTCCGGGATCTGGATCAGGATGCCGGCACCGTCGCCCATCAGCGGATCGGCCCCGACCGCGCCGCGGTGGTCCAGGTTCTCGAGGATCTTCAGGCCTTGCAGCACGATGTCGTGCCGGCGGTTGCCCTTGATGTGGGCGACGAAGCCGAAGCCGCAGGCGTCGTGCTCGTTGGCCGGGTCATACAAGCCTTGCGGGCCGAGGGGCGATTGTTCTGCGGGGACAACAGATCCCGTGTCAGCTTGGCTCATGGCTGGCTCCGATCCAAAAATACAAAACGGCCGCAAGAATACTGCAGTGCAGCAGGAGGCTCAAGCGGAATAAATCGAGTCTGACCCCATTTTGGAAGACTCACTCAGACGGTGCATTTTTAATGGGGACGGAGTAAAACGTCACGTTTTGGTGCGCGGTCGACCTTTGGGCATCGGGCTCAGGCGCCGCTCGGTGGACTTGCCGGCAGCTCGCAGGAATGCCTCGCCGCCGAGCGCCCAGCCCTTTTCGGAGGCATTGCGGATCTCTTGGGCGCGCGCATCGTCGAGCGGGCGCTCATGCGTCGCGCGGTAGGCGGCTTCGCGCTCGAACGGCGTATTGCCGAGCTGCCAGTACAACGGGTGTTCGGTGATCAAAGGGTCCCGCCGCAGGCCGATGTGGTGCGCCGCGCTGGACCAGGGCCAGTCTTGCGGCCGAGACACCAGCTTGTGACGCACCGGGTTGAGTTCCAGATGCCGCTGCGCATCCAGCAAAAACCGTTCCGGCTCGAGCACCGCGGCGCGAAAACGACCGTCCCACAGCGTGCCGGAGCGCTGGTGGCGCTCGTTGAAAGCGGGCACGTACTGCCGGCCGAGGCGCTGCATCATGCGGCCGAGGGCGTCGGCGGTTGGCGGGGTGAGCAGCAGGTGGATGTGGTCGGCCATCAGCACGTAGGCGTGGATGGCGACGCGGGTGTCGCGGCTTGCGGCGGCAAGGGCTTCGAGGAAGCGGCGGTGGTCTTCGTCGTCGAGAAAGACGGGCTGGCGGTTGTGGCCGCGCTGGATCAGCAGGTGGGGCTGGTGGGGGATGACGAGGCGGGGGAGGCGGGCCATGGGCTGG
>Ga0105237_10003205_pt1 | contig 19608 bp, 16 predicted proteins | sample KBSC24metaG_FD_81520 | JGI IMG/M metagenome (GOLD analysis project Ga0105237, IMG submission 81520) | Corn rhizosphere microbial communities from Kellogg Biological Station, Michigan, USA - KBS C2-4 metaG | ecosystem: Host-associated > Plants > Roots > Rhizosphere > Soil | place: Michigan, USA... | reverse complement strand
GGGGAGAACCTGGAAAATAGCCGCACGGCCCGAAGTGGGTGCCGGCTCCCCTACCCGATCCGGGGTCTCGTCGTGCTTCGGTGGCGCCGCCACTTCCGTGGCCGGGTCCGCGACACGTTCCGCCACCTCGGGCGCCGGGCTGGTAGCGCCCTGGCCAACGAGGCCCGGTGGGGCGAGAATGACGGGCGGCTCTGCCATGACCGGGAACTGCACGATAATCGGCTCAAAACCGGGCTTGAGGTCGATGAAGGGCTCCGGAGTGACCGGACGGTTCAGCGCGGAATTTTCCACCGGCTTCAGTTCGAATACGGGTTCCACGACCGACGTGAGATCGTGCAGCGTTTCCCGGCCCGGCTCCGCGGCATCCTTCACGAGCATGGGATACTGGACCTTTGGCTCTTGGGCAGGGGAAGCCAGCGTCACCGAGCGCCCGCCTTTATCGGCATTGGGCCGGGAGCGAAGGAGGCCAATCTGCTCGACCAGCTTCTGCAACGGCAGACGTATCTCAGTATCCTCGTCGCGGGAAATCTGCTTCACGAAGATATCGGGAACCAATTGCGCGATGCGCGAGAGCGGCACGGACGCGCGGCCGCGCGCGATATCGGAGGACAGATCGTTGATGCTGAAGCGCAGTTCCCGCTTTGGGTCATGCTGCCCCAGCTTCAAATAGGGCGTGGGGATGCGCGAAAGGACATCCCCCAGCGCCAGGACGATCTCCTCCGCTGCCGGCGGAGGCGCGGGCGGGGCTGCCGGTTTGCGGACGCCCGAAATGGCGCCGGATTTGACGGGCGCCGGCAAAGGAGTCACGCCGCGTGGAACAAAGCTTTTGGGATGAAGGAACGCCGAGGGGTCCGCCTTGGAAGGCGCGGCGGCACCCCGTGCAGCGGCGTCGGAGTGCTTCGCCGGTTCCGCAGGCTTCGTTCCGGGCTCGACACTGGTCTCTTCGCTGGGCGGGGACTTCGATTTATTGAAGAGGTGGTCGAAAAGTCCCATGAGGGCGTTAGTGATCCTCCGCGGTCACCCGCAGAATCTCCTCCAACGTCGTAATCCCCTCTCTGGCTTTGTCAATCCCGACCATACGTAGGGTCTTCATTCCTTCACTCACCGCCTGGTTCTTGATGACCGCCGCGGACGCCCGTTTGATGATCAGCCGGCGGATGGTTTCGGAAACGGGCAGGACTTCGATGATCGCCGCCCGGCCCGAATAGCCGCGCCGCTTGCAGCGGTCGCATCCCGCGCCATGATAAAATGTCGTGCCGTCATCCTGGATGTCGAGCTTGGCCAGCAATTCGGGCTCAGGCTGGAATTCTTCCCGGCAATTCGGGCACACCCGGCGGACCAGACGTTGGGCACACGTGAGCAGGATGGACGACGAGATCAGGAACGGCTCGATGCCCATGTCGTCCAGACGGGTGATGGCGCCCGCGGCGTCATTCGTGTGGAGCGTGGACAACACCTGGTGACCGGTGAGCGCGGCCTTGACCGCGATGTCGGCCGTTTCGTTGTCACGAATCTCACCGATCATGACGATGTCCGGATCCTGGCGGAGAATGGAGCGGAGCGCGTCGGCGAAGCTCAGGCCGATGTCGGCTTTCACCGCCACCTGGTTGATGCCGGAGAGCTGGTACTCGATCGGGTCTTCGACCGTCACGATGTTGTACTCGGGGCTGTTGAGCTCGCTGAGCACCGAATAAAGCGTGGTTGTCTTGCCGGAGCCGGTGGGTCCCGTCACCAGGATCATCCCGTGCGGCGCGTCCACCGCCTTTTTGAAGGTCCCCAGCGTGTACTCGTCCATGCCGAGCTGGTCGATGGACCCGGAGAGCGCCCCCTTGTCGAGCAAACGGATAACGATCTTCTCCCCGTAAACCGTGGGTAGAATGGAGATACGCAAGTCGACCTCCTTGCCCGAGACGCGAATGCGGAAGCGGCCGTCCTGCGGCAACCGGCGTTCGGCGATGTCGAGGCCGGCCAGAATCTTGATCCGGGAAGCGATCGGCAACTGCAGCGCCTTGGGCGGCGAACTGGCCTCAATCAACGAACCGTCCACGCGGTAGCGGAGCTTGAACTGCTTCTCAAACGGCTCCAGGTGAATATCCGACGCCTTTTCCTTGAGCGCCTGAACCAGGATCAGGTTCACGATCTTGACGACCGGCGCGTCCTCGCTCTCCACCGCCAACCGGTCGAGATCGATCTCCTCGCGGTTCGCCTTGACCTCCTCCACGTTGGCCGCGTCGTTGGCCGCGTCCTTCAGCACCTGGTCCATCTGCGAGCTGGCGTTTCCCACGCCGCTCAGCGCCTCGACCACGCTCCGCTCCGTGGTGATCATCGGCACGATTTCGAGCTTGGTGCGCTGGCGCAGATCGTCCAGCGCCAGCACGTTCAGCGGATCGGCCATCGCCACGAAGAGCTTGTTTCCAAGCCTGCAGACCGGGGCGAGCTTGTACTGCCGCGCCATGTCCTTCGGCACGAGGTCCGCCACATCCTCGGGCACGCGAACCTTGGAAAGATTGATCGGCGGCACGTCGAGACACCGGCCCATGGAGATGACCATGTCCTGCTCGGTGACGTACTGCTTGTCGGTCAGGAGCTTGAGCAGGCGTCCCCCCTGCTTTTTCTGCAAGTCCATCGCCTCCGCGAGCTGGCTCGGAAGGAGAAGGCCGTCCTCGATGAGGACGTCCGCGATGCGTTCGCCGAAGGATTTAATACTCATTTTTGCCGGTAGACCTCACCGAGGGCTTTGAAGATGGCTTGAGGCGAGGCCAGGTGCCAGTGCACGTTGTAGTCGAGAAGCTGCTGCGCGGCTTCCTTGCCCAGGGCGTCAAAGGGATTGACCGTCGCAATCATCATGGTGCGGCTCAGGATGTCGAAGGGCACCATCAACCGCCCCATGGTCAGGCTCTCGGGCAGCATCTTCACGATCGAGCGATCCACATCGTAATACTCCAGAGGAATGTAGGCGAACTTCGAACGTTCCAGGATTCCGGCGAGCAACGTGTCCAGTTCCACGGCGCCGCGGCGGCAGATTTCGTCGATCAACGACGTGGCCAGGGCGTTGGCCGCCAGGTCCTTGTTCTTCTTCGTCACCCGTTCCAGGGCGGAACTGACCACTTCCTCGGTCACCAGCCGGTGCTGGATCAGGAATTTGGCGAGCGGCGCATTCCCGTCGTCCGAAAGGGTGATGTTCAGCGCCTCGGAGGAAGCCAGCCGCATCCCGCTCCCATTGTCCGGCCGCAATGTGGCCGCCGTGGTCATGAGCGTACCACCCTCGGAAATCACGGAACGAAAATCGAGATTGATCCCTCCGCCGAGGGAACCGCCCGGTGGCGGGCTCGCCGAGGCCGCCGAGGTTTCCGAAGCGGCGGCTGGGGGCTTCAATTGCCCGCTCTTCTGAAGCTTTTCCTCCACTTCTCCCAGTGCGGCGATCACTTCCGGATTGTCGGAGTCCTTTTGCAGAATGCCCTCGTATTCCAGCATCGCCGCCGAATATTGGCCCAATTCCACATAGGTATCCGCCAGCTTGCGCGCCGTGGTCAGCGCTTCCGCCTGCTTGCCCACCCGCTGATAGGCATCCTTGAGAATATCGAGCGACTGGCAATCCTGGGGATTGGCCTGCGTAATGACCTCGAACATCTCGATGGTCTGGATAATTTGCTCGTGCTCTTCGGCGGAAAGAGTGGGCGGGCTGGCGGCAGTGCTCAACATAAGCTAATTCCCACTAAGCTAAATGCGTGCCGATATACGCGGCAGTCTGAGATTTGAGAGATCCCGGACCGAAAAAGTCGTTGCGTCGGCGAATTCACACGACTATACGACCCTCGTGAATTTTTTCCAGCATTGGTGGCAACTCTAGACGGGCCCACGGCCTGCGCTCTCTGCGCAGCCGGGTCGTCGCCACCTGCGCGCCGAACTTTCGCCCGATGATTCCAGTCCGGATCGTCGGGCTTTTTCTTTTCACCTCTCACCATTATGACTCTTCCACCTCTCAAATTTACCGCCGACGGTCTCATCCCCGCCATCGTCCAGGACGCCCAGTCCCGCCGGGTCCTGATGATGGCCTGGATGAATGCCGCCTCCCTCGAGGCCACCCTCCAGACCGGGTTCATGAACTACTGGAGCCGCTCCCGCCAGAAATTCTGGCTGAAGGGCGAAACCAGCGGACACACCCAAAAAGTGGTCCGCTGGGCCGCCGATTGCGATGCCGACACCCTGCTCTTCGAAGTCGAACAGACCGGTGGCGCCTGCCACACGGGCTACGAGAGCTGCTTTTTCCAGACGTTTTCCCCGGACGGAACGGAGCTGGCCATCACGGAGCACAAACTGTTCGACCCGGAGAAAACGTACCAAAAGTAGGAAGTAAGATTCAGGATTTAGGAAGTGCTCCCATTTCCAGCGTCCAACTCGCCCCTCCACCATCCGCCGCAGGCGCACTTCTTGAATTCAAAATTCAAAATTCAAAATTCAAAATTTTCCATCCCTCCATGCATCCACCCTTCAAGCCTTCGCTCGCGGAATTTCGCGAGCTGGCCCGTTCCGGGAACCTGATTCCCATCCATACCGAGCTGATCGCCGACGCCGAGTCGCCAGTCTCGGCTTTTCAAAAGATCGACGACGGCGGCTACTCGTTCCTTTTCGAGTCCGTCGAAAAGAGGGACCAGGGCGGACGCTATTCCTTCGTCGGCTCGCAGCCCCGCATCATCTTTGAGAGCCGCGGGCGCACGATTCGTATCTCCGAAGACGGGAAGGTGCGCGAATTCGAGACCACCCGCGACCCGCTGCACGAACTTGAGGACCTCATGAGCCGTTTCCGGTTCGTGCCCTCCCCCGCCCTGGCGGAGGCCCAGTTTGCCGGCGGGGCTGTCGGCTATCTCGGCTACGACATCGTCCGGTTCTTCGAGCCGACCATCGGCGCCCCGCCGAAGGACGAACTGGGTCTTCCCGAGAGCTTGTTCTTCCTCGCGGAGACCCTCGTCATCTTCGATCACCGGACACGCCGGCTGCGCCTCGTCGCCAACGCTTTCGTGGATGGCGATCCCGACGCCGCGTATGCCTTGGCCACCGCGAAAATCGAAGCCCTCGCCACGCGCCTGGCCAAACCCACGCAACTTCCGTCCATCTATGTCGATCGCGAGCCCGAGCCGCTGACCCCGCGCGCCAATACCACGCGCGACGAATACATGCAGATCGTCCGAGATGGTCAGGAATACATCCGTGCGGGAGACGTCTTCCAATTCGTCCCCTCGCAGCGCTTCGAGACGGATTACACCGGAGATCCCCTCACGCTCTATCGCGCACTGCGCTTCGTGAATCCATCGCCCTACATGTTCTGCCTGAAATTCGCGGGAGCATTTTCTCTCGTCGGCAGTTCACCCGAGGTGCACGTCCGCGCCATCGATGGCCGCATCGACATCCGCCCTATCGCCGGCACGCGCCGTCGGGGCAAGGATGAGGCCGAGGACGAGACCAACGCCGCGGACTTGCTGGCCGACCCGAAAGAGCGCGCCGAGCATCTCATGCTCGTCGACCTCGCCCGCAACGACGTGGGCCGCGCCGCCGAGTTCGGCACGGTCAAGGTGAGCGACTTCATGACGATCGAAAAGTACAGCCACGTCATGCACATCGTTTCCAACGTCCACGGCACCCTGCGCCAGGACCGCACCGCCTACGATGTCATGCGGGCCACCTTCCCCGCCGGCACCGTGAGCGGCTCGCCCAAGGTCCGGGCCATGCAGATCATCAACCAGTTCGAGAAGAGCAAGCGCGGCGTCTACGCCGGGGCCGTGGGGTACTTCGGCTTCGACGGCAACAGCGACTCGTGCATCGCACTGCGGACGGTCGTCTTGAAGGATGGGAAAGCCTATGTCCAGGCCGGTGCTGGAATCGTCGCCGACTCCACGCCGGAGTCGGAGCACCAAGAGTGCGTGAACAAGGCGATGGGAATGATGGCCGCGATCGCCAGGGCAAAGGGAATCACGCAGGAATGAAAATCGTTGCCCCCAGATCGCGCTCCGCCAGTAGCGCCAGCGCCGTTCCCAACTCGTCTGTCATCCTGAGCGGAGCGGGGAAGCATGGGCGGAGTCGAAGGACCTCACGCATCCTGCGGGTCCCCAAGCGGAGCCGCCCGCGCCCGGAAGCAAATTGCGCGACCGGCACTCAGGGCGGATGGAGAATTGAGAGTCGTCGATGCGGCAGGCAAAGTAGGCGGCTCTTCCTAGAGCCGCTGGTGAGCGCGCGGCCACGTCTCCAGAGCGGCTCTAGGAAGAGTCCGCCTACTTTGCGGGCACTTGTTCGCCACCTTGCGACGAGGCATCGGCTCCGCACGGGAACCCGCAGGATGCGAGAGGTCCTTCGACTCCGCCCATGCTTCCCCGCTCCGCTCAGGATGACAGGTTTTTTGACGGCGCTCGTGCTCATAGCGGAACCGCAACAGCAAAATAGCGATCCATTGCATTTCGCCTACACCACTTCCTAACTCCTCACCCGCCTTCCAAAATGTTGCTAGTCATCGATAACTACGACTCCTTCACCTACAACCTCGTCCAGTACTTCGGCGAACTGGGCGCGGACCTGCTCGTGAAACGCAACGACGAGATCACCCTCGACGAGATCGCCCAGCTCAAACCCGAGCGCATCTGCATCTCCCCCGGTCCATGCACGCCAAACGAAGCTGGCATTTCTTGTGACGTCATCCGCACCTTCGCACCCACCACTCCTATTCTCGGCGTCTGTCTCGGCCACCAGTGCATGGGCCAGGTCTGGGGTGGTGATGTCGTCCGTGCCGGCCGCCTCATGCACGGCAAAACCTCGCCCATTCTGCACAACGGCCAGGGCGTCTTCACCGGGATCCCCAGCCCGTTCGAAGCCACCCGCTACCACTCGCTCCTCGTGAAGCGCGAAACCTTCCCGGACGTCCTCGAAATCACCGCGGAAACCGCCGAAAAGGAAATCATGGGCCTGCGCCATCGCGAATACCCGAGCCACGGCGTACAGTTTCACCCGGAGAGCATCCTCACCCTCGAAGGCAAGCGGTTGCTGAAAAACTTCCTGGAACTTTAGACACATGCATTAGCGATGCGCCACCCGCGGAGCGCTTATGCTATCTGGCGCGTTTCCCCTCCGCGTCATTCTGAGGAACGACGGGTTGGAGAGCGCAACGATCATCGTAAATCCGTTCCAAAAGCGAGCCTGCAACGATTTGAGCGATGCCTTCGCCCGCATTCTCCACGTCAGTGATCTGCACCCATCTGCGGGTTCACCTTCCATCGATCGGTGTTCACGCATGGCACGTATCGACGCCGCCATGACAACCGTGTATTCTCCCGTCCCTTCGCCTTTCCATGACCGTCGAGCCCCCTTCACCCCTCAAATCCAGGAAGCGCCGCCGCCGCAGACTCCGGTCTGTCATCGTGCTGGTCGTCATCGCCGCCATCAGCGCCGGCTTGTGGTTTAAATACTTTCGCAAGACGGACGAACTCATCACGGTGGAGACCGCCAAAGTCACGCGACGTGATCTCACCGAGACCGTCCTCGCCAACGGCCGCCTCCAGCCCGTGACCCAGGTCACGATCAACCCGGAAGTCGCAGGCGAGATCGTGAGCCTGCCCGTCAAGGAAGGCCAGTTCGTGAAGAAGGGCGACCTGCTCCTGGAGATCAAGCCCGACAACTATCTCGCGAGCAAAAACTCCGCCGAAGCAAGCTACCTCTCCGCGCAGGCCAGCCGCGAACAAGCCGAGGCGGAACTCGAAAAGGCCGAACACGACTTCAAGCGCAACGAGGAACTATTCAAGAACAAGCTGATCGCCGAAAATGTATTTGCCGATTTCAAGACGCTGCTCTCCGTGGCCCGGCTCCGGTTGCAGAACGCCACGCACCAGGCGAACCAAGCCAAGTTTTCCCTCGACAAAGCGGCCGATGACCTGACCAAAACGACCATCGTATCCCCCATCGACGGGACGGTGACCAGGCTCAAATCGCAGCTCGGCGAGCGCGTGCTCGGCACGTCATTCAACATGGGGACCGAGATCATGACGATCGCCAAGCTGGACGAGATGGAGGCCCGCGTGGATATCGGCGAAATCGACATCGTGCTCATCCAGGAAGACCAGGTGGTGCGCATCGAGGTCGATTCTTTCAAGGATCAAAAGTTCAAGGGCACGGTGAGCGCCATCGCCAATGCCTCGAAGAGCAGTTCCTCGCAAACGCAGGGCACTTCGAGTTCGCAGCCGCAGGAAGCGCCGAAGTTCGAGGTCAAGATCCGGCTGCTCGACAAGGCGGGATTTCGGCCGGGCATGTCCGTGACGGCGGAAATCGAAACGCGCTCGCGCCAGGGGGTGCTTGCGGTGCCCATCCAGAGCGTGACCACGCGCCTGCCAAAAGCAGGCGCGCCTCCGCCGGTTGCCAATCCAGCCGATCCAGCGAAGCCAGCCGATCCAGCGAAGCCCCGCGCCAAGGCTGGCGGTCCCATCAAGCCGATCGAAGTCGTCTTTGCCCGCGACGGCGAGCAGGTCAAGATGGTGCCCGTCAAGACCGGGATTAGCGACAGCGAGTACTTCGAGATCGTCGAGGGCTTGAGCGAAGGACAGGAGATCGTGACCGGCAACAACAAGGCGATCAACAAGGACCTCGAAGACGGCCGGAAGGTGAAATTCGGCGCCGCCGCGAGCGCCGGGAAACCCACGCCGTGAGCCTCATTCGGCTCGACACGATTTGCCGCTCGTACGACATGGGCGCGGAGACGGTGCACGCCCTGCGCGGAGTCTCGATGTCCATCGAACGCGGTGAATACGTCGCCATCATGGGCCCTTCGGGCTCCGGAAAATCGACGCTCATGAATGTGCTCGGCTGCCTCGACACGCCCACGACGGGCAGCTACGAGCTCAATGGCCACAGCGTCGGCGAAATGGATGACGACGAACTGGCCGACATCCGCAACCGTGAAATCGGTTTCGTATTCCAGACCTTCAATCTCCTGGCGCGCTCCACGGCGTTGCGCAACGTCGAGCTTCCCCTCATCTACGCCGGGAAGGATCTCGACGAGCGGCGCGAAGTGGCGCTGGCCGCGCTCGAATCCGTCGGCCTCGGCGACCGCGTGCTCCACCGGCCCAATGAAATGTCCGGCGGCCAGCGGCAGCGCGTGGCCATCGCCCGCGCCCTCGTCAACCAACCGTCGCTCCTCCTGGCCGACGAGCCCACCGGCAACCTTGACACCAGGACCGGCAACGAGATCCTCGAACTTTTCGACCACCTCCACGCGAGCGGCCACACACTGCTCGTCGTTACCCACGAAGAAGCGGTCGCCCGCCGCTCGCGGCGCGTCATCCGCATCCGCGACGGTCTCATCGCCAGCGACGAGCGACTCTAATGAATGTCGTCGACGAAACGGTGGAAGGCGGGCGCATCGCGTGGGACGCCATTCGCGCCAACAAGCTGCGCTCGATCCTCACCACCGTCGGCGTCGTCATCGGGATCGTCACCGTTTCGCTCATGGCCACCGCGCTCGAGCAGCTCGACCGCTCCTTCCGCGAAGCCATCTCCTTCCTCGGCACCGACGTGCTCTACGTCGACCAGCGGGAATGGTTCATCGACTCCGACCGCCGCTGGGAACAGGCGGGCAAGCGCTCCAAGATCACGCTTCGTCAGGCGCGTGCGCTCGAACGCGACCTCGGAATGGTCCGCGGCGTTGCGCCGACGGTGACGGCGAATATCGACTCGGCCCGCCACGCCGGCCGCAGTTCCGGCTCCGTGATGCTCATCGGCACGACCGAACAATTTCTCATCACGGGCGGGAATACCCTCTCGACGGGCCGGTTCATGACCAAGGCCGAATCCGATGGCAGCCGGGACGTCTGCGTCATCGGCTTCGAAATCGCCGACAAGCTCTTTCCGGGCGAATCGCCCATCGGGCAGATGCTGCATCTCGGCGAACGGACCGCCACGGTCATCGGCGTCTTCACCAAGCGAGGCACGGTCTTCGGACAGATGAGCCTGGACAGCCAGGTCATCATTCCCATCGGCAAAATGATCCGCGAATTCCGCTGGGAGCCCAGTTGCACCATCCAGGTGAAAGTGGGCGACATGGCGCGCATCGAGACCACGCGCGAGGAAGTCCGCGGGCTCATGCGCAAGATTCGCCGCATCACCCCCGGGCGCCCCGACGATTTCGCGATCAATCAGCAGGAGCAACTCGTCGGACAGTTCGGCAAAGTCTCCGCGGTCATCGCCACCTGCGGCTTCTTCATCACCGGACTGTCCCTCTTCGTCGGCGGCATCGGCATCATGAACATCATGTTTGTCTCCGTCGCTGAACGCACGCGCGAGATCGGCATCCGCAAAGCCATCGGCGCCCGGCGGCGAACCATCCTCTTCCAATTCCTGCTCGAAGCGGCCGGCATCTGCCTCCTCGGAGGCCTGCTCGCCCTTGGCTTCGTTACGGCCGCCATCGCCATCGCCCGGCACTACATCCCAGGCGTCACGCTCTCGATTTCTGTGATCGTCCTGGCGCTGAGTGTCGCCCTGGTCACCGGCATCGTCTCCGGCTTCCTGCCCGCCTGGCGCGCCTCGCGCCTCAGTCCCGTGGAGGCGCTGAGGCAGGAATGAAGTGCTTAGTGCCAAGTGCTCAGTGCTTAGTTTCAGTCTCCGAGGCGCGACCCCATACGTCCCATTGGTCCCATACGTCGCATACGTCCCAAGGGACTGATCGGACAAATGCGCCCATGGGACATGTGCGACTGAGCACTGAGCACTAAGCTAAGCACTCCCCTCCCCTATCGCACCACCAACTCAGTCACCCCCGTCACAACTCCATGTTTCTCGATCATCTTCTTCCGGAACGCCAGCCACCGCGGGTCTTGCGGCCCGGCGAAGTGGACCCGCCTCCACGCGTCGAAGTTGGACGCGCGCTCATTCCAAACCTCCGCCTGAAAAAAATCCTGGATCGCCTCCGGAGCGCCAAGCAGTTTCACATAGAGCTCCTCTCCTTCGCGGTTCGCCGAAAGATGCGAAGTCTCGCAAGAAGAACAAAATGCGGCCACACAGACCGTGAGGATCGTCAGGATTGTCTTGCGGCGTTCCATCGCGGAGGAATGCAGGAGACCCTCACCCCTGTCAAGATTGGCCGGCCATCGGCTCGGAGTGTTTTGATTGCTTACCACCGATTCGAGTTCACGGTGCCGCCACGATGAGACGCCAACTGTTGGAACTCCGCGAAAGCGCCGGCCTTGCGCTCTCCTCCATCGCGGCGCACAAGCTGCGATCCGGCCTGACCCTCCTCGGCGTGCTCGTGGGCGTTTTCTCGATCATCCTCGTCATGACCGCCATGCGTTCGATGCAGCGCAATATCGAGAGCAAGCTGGGAGAACTCGGCAGCCAGACCTTTGCCCTCCAGAAGATGCCCGGCGCCTTCTTCGGCGGCGAGGAGGGATTCATGAAATTCTTACGCCGGCGCGACATTGACTATCCACAGGCCCGCCGTTTCCGGCGCGAAGCGACCTTCGCCCCGTTCGTCGGCCTGCACTCCAGTTTTCTGAATTCGGAAGTTTCTTCCGCCTATGGCAAGACCCCACCGAATGTCGACATCACCGGAGCGACTTCGGACCTGTTCCAGACAAACAACTGGACGATCACCGACGGGCGTGCCCTGCTCGATTCCGAAGTGGAAGGCGCCCGGGATGTCTGCGTGTTGAGCAGCAGCGTCGCGGAAGCGCTCTTTTCCAAGGGCTCCCCCATTGGCCAGCGGATCAAGGTCCGTTCGATTCCCTACACGGTCGTGGGCGTTTTCGAGCATGCCAACACCGGCCAGGCGGCGGACGCCACGGTGATCCTCCCCATCACCACGGGACTCAATCGCTACGGGCGGTGGGCGGAGATTTCGATCCTGGTCCGGGTCGAGGATCCCAAGCTCTTCGATGACACCATCGACCAGGCCCGCGGACTCCTCCGCGTCATCCGCAAGGTTCCGCCGGGCGAGGAGGACGATTTCGAGGTCACGACGAGTGACGCGCTCATCCAGCAATTCGAGAAAGTCACGAGCAGCGTCCGGTTCGGCCTCACCCTGGTCAGTTCCATCGCCCTGCTCGCCGCCGGCGTGGGAATCATGAATATCATGCTCGTCTCCGTGACCGAGCGCACCCGCGAGATCGGGATCCGCCGGGCGGTCGGCGCGCGGCGCAGCTCGATCATGACCCAATTTCTGATGGAAGCCGTCGTGCTTTGCGAACTGGGGGGCATCCTCGGCATCGCTCTTGGCCTGGGAGGCGCGCACGTCCTCGCCGTCTACTTCCTGCACCTTCCGCCCGCCTATCCGCTGGATTGGGCGGTCATCGCCCTGCTCATCTGTTCCTTCGTCGGCCTGGTCTTCGGCAGCTACCCGGCGTGGAAGGCGGCTCACCTCGACCCGATCGAAGCGTTGCGTTACGAGTAACTAGTGGATGCGGGCGTAGGAATCGTTCACCGCCGTTTTCAAATCCAGGGTGCGTTTGTTCCACCGGTTCACCGTCATCGCGGTCATGGCGTTATTATTGGCGGCATTGCGCGCCGCCGCCTTGGCCTCCTCGTCGCGTTCACGGTCCCGCTCCACCACGGTTCCCACCGCCTTGGAAAGCCCGCCCCCCTTGAGCCCTTCCTGAAGGTTGTCCTTGCGTCCGCCCTCTTCCATCTTGCCGCTGCTCTGCACCGCTTTCGACGAAGCGATATCGCCGATCACCGCCTGCCGTTCATTGAGTGCGCGGGCCAGCAAATCGCAGGTCGCCATGGCCGCGTCGAATTTCTTCTGGCCAGCCGCGTCCGCCTTTTCCCGTTCCGCCGCAAACCCGGCCCGCAACGTGACCATGCGTTGCGCAGCTTGATCGTAGAGCGCCTCCTCATTCTTTGCCACCTTCCGCTGCAGTGCCAGGAGTTGGTCGAGATTATTGATGTTTAGGGTTGGTTCAAGCCGCGCTCAACTCCTGCACGACGCGGATCAGATCGCGGATCTGGTACGGCTTGGGCAGGACGGCATTGAAGCCGTAGGCCCCGCATTGCGCCATCACCGGGTCGGTCGAGTAGCCGCTCGAGACAATCGCGTGGATGTTCCGGTCCCGTTCGCGCAGGTTGCGGATCGCATCCTTGCCGCCCATTCCACCGGGAATGGTAAGATCGAGGACCGCCAGGTCAAAAGGCCGCCCTTCCGCGCTGGCCGCGGCGTGCGCGGCCAGGAACGCTTCGCCATCCGGCGTGCAGACCACGTCGTGGCCAAACATCGTCAGTGCCGTCGTGATCAAGTTCCGGATCGGCTCCTCGTCATCCATGACGAGCACGCGAATCTTTCTCTCCCGGCGTTCCTCCGGCAGCGCTTTCGGCGTCACAGGTGCGCTGGCGTGCTCCGCGGGAGCCGCCGCACCGGAAGCCGGCAGGGTGATCGTGACTGTCGTCCCGCGGCCGGGAACGGACTGGACACCGATATGCCCGCCGTGCCGCTGCACGATGGAATACGCTGCGGCCAGACCCAGGCCGCGCGACTGTTTCTTCGTCGTGAAGAACGGATCGAAAATCCGGCTCAGGCAATCCGGCGCGATGCCCACGCCGAAATCCTGCACGCGGATTTCCACATAGATGCCATCCGGAAGATGCGGTGACTTCGTGATGTTGTCCGCACTCACGCGAATGCCACCGCTGCCCGGCGTGGCCTCGATCGCGTTTAAGACGACATTGCTGATGACCTGCGCGAGCTGATTGGGATCGGCATTCAAGTCCCACAAGGCCGGCGCGAGTCGCACGTCGCATTGCACATTCGAACCGCGCAGCACGAAGCCGGTCGCGTCGCGGAGCAGCGGTGCCAGCGGGACGCATTCCTTGATCGGGGCTCCGCCCTCGGCAAATGTCAGCAGGCAGCGCGTCAATTCCTGTGCCCGGGTCGCGCCGCGCTCAGCCTCGACGAGATTGACCATGGCATCCGCGGGCAGGCCGCCCCGGTAGCGCACCAGGGAAAGATTGCCGAGCACGGCGGTGAGCATGTTGTTGAAATCGTGCGCCAAACCGCCGGCGAGGGCCCCGATCGATTGCAGTTTGCTCGCCCGCAGGAGTTCCTCGGCCTGCGCCTGCTCGCGATCGCGCAGGCGCTTCTTCTCGAGGCACGCTCCGAGGCGCGCGCGCAGCAGCACGGCATTGATCGGTTTCGGCAGGTAATCCTCCGCGCCCAGTTCGATGCACCGCGCGACGCGATCGACATCGGTCAGTGCCGAGAGCATGATCACCGGCAGGTGGCGCAGTTCCGGATCTTCCTTCAAGGCCTGGAGCATCTCGATGCCGTTCATCACGGGCATCTGGATATCAAGCAGGATCACGTCAAACTTCTCCCGCCGCAACAGTTCGAGCGCTTCCGCCCCCGAACGCGCGCCGACTGGGTGGCACTCCTCGCGCTGCAATCTCCGCATCAGAACTTCCCGGTTCAGAGCTTCGTCATCCACGATCAGCATCCTCCCACCGGTCAAGGAAGGCCCCGCGGCGGACCGCCCCACCGGCACCGTGTGATCCCAGTGCCTGGCCGTTTGCAACCGGATAAAAATCCCGCTCGTGCGCGCCGCATCGATGAAGTGCCGGGCCGCCTTGCAGATGAGTTCGAGATCATTCCGATACTCGTCGAGACGCTCACTGGGCGGCTCCGCCAGGACGAGTTGCGCGAAGCCCAGCACGCGGCTAATCGCGGCCCGAGAGGCATCCGGCAGCGGCCAGTAATCGCCTTCCGGGTGGGAGGAGGTGGCAATGATCGACCGATCCTGAAGCAGCGTGGCCAGGTCGAGGCCGCCCTCCCGAACCGCGCCCAGGCCCACCGTGAGATCCGAGTGACACTTCTCCTCCGCGATCTCGATGAGCATTTCGCTCAAGCCGATGATCTGGTTCAGAGGCGTGCGCAAATCGTGGAGCAGATCGGAGAGCTGCCGCTCCGAATCGCGGGGATGGACGTGGGCAGTCACACTCACGCGGGGAGAAGACTTTCGATCTTGCCGAGCAAGCGGGCAAAATCGACGGGCTTGGTATCGTAATCGTTGCATCCGGCGGCCAGCGCCTTGTCGCGCTCCCCGGCCATCGCGTGGGCGGTCAGCGCCAGCACTGGAATGCCTTGCGTCTCAGGCTGCAGTTTCAGCCGGCGGGTGGATTCCCAGCCATCCAGCACGGGCAGGCTCATGTCCATGAGAATCAAGTCGGGCAGGTGCTCCGTCGCCGAGGCAATGCCTTCCGCACCATCGACGGCAATCAGCACCTCATAGCCCCGCCGTACCAACCTCCGCGAAAGCATGTCGCGGTTCATTTCGTTGTCTTCGACGAGAAGCAGTTTTTTCATGGGCGATGTCTTCAGGCAGCGGCGGATTCGAGAGGGGCTGGGGCTTCGGCAGGGCGGGTGGTGCGGGCGATTCTCTGGCTGATCTCCGCGAGCAATTCCTCGCGGCCGCTGGCGCCTTTCTGGAGGATGCGGCTCACATGCCCGTCGAGCCGGGCACGGTCCTCTTTGTCGATGTCCTTTGCCGTCATCACCAGGATGGGGATGTCGCGCCATTCGGCATGCGCCCGGACTTCTTTGGTGAATTGGAACCCATCCATTTCCGGCATCATCAGATCAAGCAGGATGAGCGCCGGGCGGACCGCGGCCAGTTGCGCGAGGGCCTCGTGCCCATTGCCCGCCTCCACCACGGTGAAACTTTCCCGCTCGAGGGAGGCGCGCAGCATCTCCCGCGTCGCAAGGTCGTCTTCCACCACGAGCACCGTGGGGCTGTCCTGCCGTGTGCAATACTTCCGCAAAGTCGCCACGAAATCGCTCCGGTCGATCGGCTTGAGCATGTAGTCGTCGACGCCGAGCGAAAAGCCCATCTCCCGGTTGTTTACCATCGTGAGCATGACCACCGGGATGTCCGACAGTTCCGGGTCTCCCTTGAGCCGGGTCAGCACCGACCACCCATCCATCGTGGGCATCATGACATCGAGCACGATGATCGAGGGACGCAGCTTGCGAGCCAGCTCGAGCCCTTCCGCGCCGCTGTGCGCGCCGGCGACCTGGAAGCCTTCCTTCTGGAGGAAGCGCCGGACGAGATCGTGCACCGTGGCGTCGTCGTCGATGAGGAGGACCTGCGGCTGGCCCTCGATGGGCTCCGAGAGGTCCGATTCGGCGATGGAGGATTCGACCACGTGTTCCGTGGAATCCGTCTTGTTGGCTGGCAGTTTCGCCGGCACGCGCAGGGTGAAAACGGATCCGCGCCCAAGGTCGCTTTCCACGGTCGCATCGCCGCCGATCATCCGGCTGAACTCCCGGGTAATGGCCAGGCCCAAACCCGTTCCGCCAAATTTCCGCGTTGTGGAAGCATCGGCCTGGGTGAAGGCCTCGAACACTTTCGCCGCCTGGGCTGGAGTCATTCCCACGCCCGTATCGCGCACGTGGAAGACCATCCATTCGACGCCCGCGGCGTCCGTCTCGCGCCCCGCCTCGAGCTGCACGGAGCCGTTCCTGGTAAATTTGCCGGCATTCCCGAGGAGATTGAAAAGGCTTTGCCGCACCTTGGTCACATCGGTGTGCATGGAGCCGAGGCCGGCTCCCTTCACGATCTCGAACCGGTTGCCATTCTTTTCCACCACCGGCGCCACCGTGGCCGCCACCTCGTCGAGCATGTGCGCGACATCGAAGGTTTCCGCGTGCAGGTCCATCTTGCCCGCCTCGATCTTGGCGATATCGAGCACCCCGTTGATCAAGGCCAGCAAGTGCTTTCCCGCCGATTCAATTTTCGTCAGGTCCCGAATGAAGCTCGGCAATGCGAGGTCCTCCGCCTCCTCGCGCATCAGCTCGCTGTAGCCGATGATGGCATTGAGCGGCGTGCGCAGTTCGTGGCTCATGTTGGCGAGGAACTGGCTTTTCGACCGGCTCGCCTCCTCGGCAGCTTCCTTGGCCCGGCGCAATTCCTCCTCGGCACGCTTGCGGGAAGTAATGTCTTCGACCGTGCCCTCGTAGTAACTCACCTCGCCATCCGCACCCCGGATCACCCGCACATTTTCCGAAATCCAGATCACCGTTCCATCCTTGCGATAGATCGGCGATTCGAACCCCCACACGGAGTCATTCTCATCCATCAACCGGACGAAATCCGTGCGCCGGTTCGGATCGACATAAAGCTGCCGGGCAATCTCCTGCACGCCGCCCTTGAGTTCCGCCACCGAGTTGTAGCCGTAGATTTCCGCCAGCGCCGGGTTGGCGAGCAGGTACTTCCCGTCGGGTGTCGTCTGGAAAATGCCTTCGATGGCGTGCTCCACGATGCTCCGGTAGGTGGCCTCGGTGGCTCCCTCGGACTGGGACGGCGATTCGGTATTCACGGGTATAAACAGATGCTTGCCCCAATGGAGGCATATCAAACGTGCGATAGCAGGAGAGGTGCCACGGGGCGGAAGTAATCAGTGTTCAGTTTTCAGTATTCAGTGCTCCGCTTCCCAGCGATCGCCTTAACTGATTACTGAACACTGGCTACTGAATACTGAACACTTCCCCCCGCTCCCTACTTTCCATTTGCCAGAAGGGCAGTTTACCATTCTCGTAACCGCCCCTTATGAGTCATCCGCGCAGAGTCGTCGTCACAGGAATGGGAATTGTCACCCCGGTCGGGAACGACCTGCCCACGTTTTGGAGCAATTTGACCTCGGGCGTGAGCGGGATCGGACCGATCACCCACTTCGACGTCAAGGACTACAAGTGCCGCATCGCCGGCGAGGTGAAGGGCTTTGAAGCCGGGAAGCACTTCAAGACGCCGAAGGATGTCAATCGCACCGATCGCTTCACCCATTTGGCCGTCGCCGCCGCGAAAAGTGCCATGGCCGACGCCGGCCTCGCCGGGCCGATCGACGATCCCGAACGCTTCGGCTGCATCATCGGCAGCGGCATTGGCGGCCTCCAGACAACGGAGGATCAGCACACCGTTTTGATGGAGCGCGGGCCCAGCCGGCTCTCGCCGTTCATGATTCCGAGCCTCATCGGGAACATGGCCAGCGGCATCGTCTCCATGGAATACGGCGTGCAGGGACCGAATTACGCCCCCGTTTCCGCCTGCGCCACCAGCGCCCACGCCATCGGGGAGGCCTGGCGCATGATCCGCGATGGCGATGCCGACGCCTTCATCGCCGGCGGCAGCGAAGCCGCGATCGTCCCGCTCGGGATCGGCGGATTTGCCGCCATGCGGGCCATGTCCACCCGCAACGACGACCCCGCCGCCGCATCGCGTCCGTGGGACAAGGATCGCGATGGATTCGTGATGGGGGAAGGCGCGGGCATCCTCATCCTCGAGTTGCTCGAACACGCCCTGGCCCGCAACGCCCGCATCTACGGCGAAATTGCCGGCTACGGCCTCACCTCCGACGCCTACCACATGAGCGCGCCGCTCCCGAATCACGAACAGGCGCAGCGGAGCATGAAAATCGCTCTCACCAAGGCCGGCTTGAACATTCACGAAGTCGATTACATCAATGCGCACGGCACCAGCACCCCGGTGGGCGACGTGGCCGAAGTGCGCGCGGTCAAAGCCGTCTTCGGCGGCTGCACCAAACACGGCCTGGTCGTCTCCTCGACCAAATCGATGACCGGCCACCTTCTCGGGGCCGCGGGTGCGGTCGAGACGGTCGTCTGCCTTCAGGCCATCCAGACCGGCGTTGTCCCCCCCACGATCAACCTCGATAACCCGGGCGAGGAATGCGACCTGGACTTCGTTCCGAAAGTCGCGCGCCAGCACAAAGTGAAAGTCGCGCTCAACAACAGCTTCGGCTTCGGTGGGCACAATGCCACCCTCGTCGTCCGCTCCTTCGAGGGCTAACCCATCTTGGAAACTTCCTCCGACTTTACACTCACTCTCCCCCCCGGCGACTTCGCCGCCTACATCTTCGATTGCGACGGCACCCTGGCCGACACCATGCCCACGCATTACAAGGCGTGGACCACCGCCCTGGGCGAGCACGCCCGCGATTTTCCCGAGGCGCTCTTCTACGAATTGGGCGGCGTCCCCACGAGCCGCATCGTGGAGATCCTCAACGAACGCCACGGCCACACCCTGCCGGTCGAGGCCACCGTCGAGATCAAGGAAGCGATCTTCCTCAAGATGAGCCATGAAATCGCGGCCATCGAACCGGTTGTCGCGCTGGCGAGAAAGTACCACGGCATCAAGCCGCTCGCCGTCGCCTCAGGCGGTCATCGCCGGATTGTGCTCAATACGCTGCGCGCCCTCGGCATTGCCGACCTCTTCCAGGCCATCGTCTGCGCCGAGGATTACCAGCGCGGCAAGCCCTCGCCCGACCCATTCCTTGAAGCCGCCCTGCGTCTCGATGTGGCCCCCGAGCGCTGCCTTGTCTTCGAAGACACGGCCACCGGCATCGCCGCCGCGACCGCCGCCGGCATGCAATCGGTCCTGGTGCCCCCGCCGAAGCGCTAGGGTTCCAGCGCCAATTCGTAACACACCGCCTCCCGGTCGTTGCGCAGCAGCAGATACTTCCCTGCCAGCGTCGGCTGGTTCCACGTCTTGCTGCTGAGCGCCTGAACCTAAAAACGGGAATGGACTCACCGCCGCAGGCGGAAGCAGCTGACGTGCAGCGAATTCCCATTGCTCCGCAATGAATCTT
>Ga0105237_10003197_pt1 | contig 19653 bp, 20 predicted proteins | sample KBSC24metaG_FD_81520 | JGI IMG/M metagenome (GOLD analysis project Ga0105237, IMG submission 81520) | Corn rhizosphere microbial communities from Kellogg Biological Station, Michigan, USA - KBS C2-4 metaG | ecosystem: Host-associated > Plants > Roots > Rhizosphere > Soil | place: Michigan, USA... | reverse complement strand
GCAGCGAAGCGCCCCGCCAGCATCCCGATCGCGGCGCTCTCGACATAGCCTTCGCAGCCGGTGATCTGCCCGGCGAAGCGGATGTTGGGTGCGCTCTTCAGCCGCAGTGTGCCGTCGAGCAGTTCCGGCGAGCGCAGGAAGGTGTTGCGGTGCAGGCCGCCGAGGCGCGCGAACTCGGCGTTCTCCAGCCCCGGGATGGTGCGAAACAGCCGCACCTGCTCGGCATATTTGAGCTTGGTCTGGAAGCCGACCATGTTCCACAGCGTGCCGCTTGCATTGTCCTGGCGCAGCTGCACCACCGCATAGGGCCAGCGCCCGGTGCGCGGATCGTCGAGCCCGACGCCTTTCATCGGGCCGTAGCGCAGCGTATCGACTCCCCGCTCCGCCATCACCTCGATCGGCATGCAGCCTTCGAAATAGGGGACGTTTTCCCACTCGCGGAACTCGGTCTTCTCGCCGGCCATCAGGCCCGCGTGGAATTCGAGATACTGCTCTTTCGACATCGGGCAGTTGATGTAGTCCTTGCCCGATCCCTTGTTCCACCGGCTCTGGAACCAGGCGGTCTCCATGTCGATCGACTCGCGGTGGACGATGGGGGCGATCGCGTCGAAGAAGGCGAGGCTGTCCTTGCCCGTGGCGCGGCCGATGCTCTCCGCCAGCATCGGCGCGGTCAGCGGACCCGTCGCGATGATGGTGCGTCCCTCCGCCGGCAGGGTGTCGACCCGCTCGCGGACGATGGTGATGTTGGGGTGCGCCTCCAGCGTTGCGGTCACGCCGTCGGCAAAGCCGTCGCGGTCCACCGCCAGTGCGGAGCCAGCGGGCACCTTGTGGATGTCGCCCTGGGTGAGAATCAGCGAGCCGAGCGCGCGCATTTCCTGATGGAGCAGCCCGACCGCGTTGCTGTCCGCATCGTCCGAGCGGAAGCTGTTGGAGCAGACGAGTTCCGCCAGTCGGGCGCTCTGATGCGCCGGGGTCATTTCCCCGGAGCCACGCATCTCCGACAGGCGGACCTTGTACCCGGCCTGGGCCAGCTGCCACGCGGCTTCCGATCCGGCGAGGCCGCCGCCGATGATATGGATGTCGTGGCCGGGCATGGGCGTACTCTAGCTGTTGGAACGGGGAAGCAGGCGGACATAGTCCCCCCGGCTCATCGCGCAACCCCTCCGGCTTCCGCCCGCCGCGCTATCACTGCAAGGACGTTGTTCGAGACGTCGCCGAGGAACAGCTCGCCCCACAGCCGGGCATACCAGTTGACCGGCGTACGGACCCGGTAGCGCGTGGTGAGCGTCAGCCGCGTGCGGCCGTCGCCCAGCGGCTCCAGCGTATAGCCGCCATCGGTGATCCGGTAATAGGCGCTGTCTGGCATCAGGTGGCGGTCCTGCAGCTTCCAGCCGTCCATCTCGTCCTTGTCGAAGCGGAACCGCCACCACAGGCGCCTGGCCGGCTGCCAATCCGTGATCACTTCCTTGAACGACAGGCCCTGCTGCCAGCGGACATGGCGGATCGCGCCGGGTCCGGTGCCGACCAGCGTGGCGCTGACCGGGCGGGGCAGGCGGATCACGTCCTGTGAGAGGTTCCACGTTCCTTCGCTTGGCGCGATCGTCCCCACGCCCTGGGCGAGCGGCCAGATCGTTGTGGGATCCGCGGCGACCACGATCGATCGGCTGACGACGACGTTCGCGACGGGCAGCGGGACATAGGGCTCGGCCTGCATCGCCAGCACCGGAACGAGCAGCAGTGCGCTGGATCGCAGCATCGTTTCTGCCGCATCCTCGCGCGGCCCGAACAAGCGCCAGGCGAGAATGCCGCCAAGCGTACTGAGCCCGTACCAGATCGGCGCGAGCATCACGATGCAGAGGATGCCCTCATAGAGGAACACCACCGACGTCGACACTACCGCCACCAGCAGCGCCACGGGGATCTTGCGCGTATAGAAGGCGCGTGAGCGCTCGCGAAAAGGGTCGGCGATCCCCAGTATGAACGCGGTCACGGCGGCCGGCAGGATCACGAGGAAGGAAAAGCTGATCAGCCCGCTGGGGTTGGCGGCGGTGAGCAGCAGATAGACGGCGAGGCAGAAGGCGAGGCCGGCAGCCAGTGCGCACGCCACTCGGATCGCCGCCTTGCGGCGACGGGGAGACAGTTCGGTCATGGGAACTCCTTTCGCCGCGACGGCGTGCTATCCGTCGCGCTTGCCCGGCAGGAACGTCGCAATTCGGCGGCCCAGCTTCATCAGCGTGACCAGGGTAGGCTTGGGTAGCTGGCGCATCTGGTCGTACCAGTCGCCCAGCGTGGTGATGAACTGGTGCATCCGCGTGATCCGCTCGCGGAGCTGCTCGGGCGCGTCCTTGTCCGTTGCGAGCCGCTCGGAGAGTTCGGCCAGCAGCGCCAGCGTTGGGTCGATCTCGCGGCGCTTGCGCTCGGCGGAAATGCGAAGCAGCAGCTCCCACAGATCGGTCTCAGCGACGAAATGGTCGCGGCGGTCGCCGTCGATATGGACGCGCCGGACGATGGCATAGGCCATCAGTTCCTTGAGCGCGGTCGAGATGTTCGAGCGCGCCAGACCGAGCGCCTCGGCGATGTCCTCGGCGGGCAGCGGCGCGTCGGAGAGGTAGAGCAGCGCGTGGATCTGCGCGACCGAGCGGTTGACCCCCCAATGCGTCCCCATTTCCCCCCAGTGGAGGATGAAGGCCTTGGCATCGGGATGGTCGCTGATCACATTGCTTCCTCAATTTCTGTAATTTCAGAAATAACGGGATTTGCGATCGCGGTCAACGGCCGGATAGCGATTGCGGCGAAGTCCGGCCGCCGTGCATTCTGCTCCGCGAAGGAGCCCCGATGAAGATCTTCACCATTGGCTATGAAGCCACCACCATGGCCGAGTTCCTCGCCGCGCTGACCAGCGCGGGCGTGCAGCGGGTGATCGACGTGCGCGCGCTGCCGCTGTCGCGCCGGCCGGGCTTCTCCAAGTCGAGCCTTGCCGCGAGCCTGCGTGAGGTGGGCATCGACTATGTCCATCTCAAGCAGCTCGGCACCCCCAAGCGCGGGCGCGACGCAGCGAAGAAGGGCGACGTGGCGACCTTGCGCGAGGTTTATGACGTGCAGCTCGGCCTGCCCGAAGCGCAGGCGCAGGTCGCGCAGATGCATGCGCTGGCGGCGGAGAAGCCGAGCGCCTTGCTCTGTTACGAGCGCGATCCGTGCCATTGCCACCGGACGCTGCTGCTGGAAGCGGAGGGCGAAGGGGCGGAGGTAGTCGACCTCTACGCTTGATCCCAAAAAAGGCCGGGGCAGTCCCGTGGGACTGCCCCGTTTAGTTCGGGGAGAGTCGACGCGAGGGGGAACGAAACGCGTCGACAAGGGAGCATGTGCCCGGTCCGTGTTGCAGCCGCGTGTCGCTTCGTTGCGGTGCAACCGGAAAATTGTCGCGGGCGCGGACAAAGCCTTCGTTAACCATGAAATCTTAAGATAATTTCCGCGGCGTTTACCGCCTCGCAACGCCTGCGCATGCAAAGCGGAGCCCAACGCACGCCAGTGGAGCGCTTATGGGTATCGCGGCACGACTGTATCAGGACGGACGCTGGGCCGAGCGGCACAGCGTCGAGCTCGAAGCGACGCTGCGAGATTCGGATTGGGCGCCGGTCGATGTGACGATCGAGGACTTGTCGAACGGCGGCTTCCGCGTCGTCGCGGGCGCCGAACTCAAGGTTGGCGATGCGATCGCGCTCGGCATTGCCGGGATCGGAACGCACGAGGCGTCGGTCGTGTGGGGCACCGCGGGCATCTATGGCTGCGAGTTCGTCACCCCGCTGAGCGACGCGGACCTGCGCGCCGCCGTCTCGGGCCCCGCCGCGACCCCGATCGCCTTCCCCAAGACCCCGCTGCCGACGCCCCAGCCCACCGCGCCGGTGGTCGAGGGATGGAGCGCGTCCGTGACGGAAGAGAAGTTTTCGGTTCGCACGCGGCTGGCGATCATCGTCGGCAGCGCGGTGCTCGCCTGGATGCTGGTGTTCGCGCTCGGCTATGGCCTGTGGGCACTGGCGGGCGCGCTGCTCCGCTGAGCAACGCGCCGCCGGGCGTCAGGCCGCGGCCTTGCGGCGCTCGGCCATTTCGTCGTTGAGCATTTCGGCGAGCAGGAACGCCAGTTCCAGGCTCTGACCCGCGTTGAGCCGCGGGTCGCAATGCGTGTGGTAGCGATCGGCCAGCCCCTGCTCGGTGATCGCGATCGCGCCGCCGGTGCACTCGGTCACATTCTGCCCGGTCATCTCGGCATGGATGCCGCCGGCGAAGGTGCCCTCGGCGCGGTGGACGGCGAAGAAGCCGCGCACCTCTGCGAGGATCCGGTCGAACGGCCGCGTCTTGTAGCCGTTCGCCGCCTTGACGACGTTGCCGTGCATCGGGTCGCAGCTCCACACCACCGGATGGCCCTCGCGCTTCACCGCGCGAACCAGCTTGGGCAGGCCCGCCTCGATCTTGTCATGGCCATAGCGGGTGATCAGCGTCATCCGCCCCGGCACCCGGCCCGGATTGAGCGTATCGAGCAGCCGCAGCAGCGCGTCGGGCTCGAGGCTCGGCCCGCACTTCATCCCGATCGGGTTGCCGATGCCGCGTAGGAACTCGACATGCGCCGAGCCTTCGAAGCGGGTGCGGTCGCCGATCCACAGGAAATGCGCCGAGGTATCGTACCAGTCGCCGGTCAGGCTGTCCTGCCGGGTCAGCGCCTGCTCATAGGGGAGCAGCAGCGCCTCGTGGCTGGTGTAGAAGTCGGTGCCCTTGAGCTGTGGCACGGTATCGGGGTTGATCCCGCACGCCTCCATGAAGTCGAGCGCCTCGCCGATCCGGTCGGCCACATCGGCGAACTTGGCCGACCACGGGCTCTTGCCCATGAAGTCGAGCGTCCACTTATGGACCTGATGCAAATTGGCATAGCCGCCATTTGCAAAGGCGCGCAGCAGATTCAGCGTCGCCGCCGACTGGCTGTAGCCCTGCACCATCCGCTGCGGATCGGGAATCCGCGCTTCCGGCGTGAAGGCAATGTCGTTGACATTGTCGCCGCGGTAGCTGGGCAATTCCACACCGTCGATCACCTCCGTATCGGCCGAGCGCGGCTTGGCGAACTGGCCCGCCATGCGGCCAAGCTTCACCGTCGGCAGCTTCGACGCGAAGGTGAGGACGACCGCCATTTGCAGGATCACGCGGAAGGTATCGCGGATATTGTTGGGGTGGAACTCGGCGAAGCTCTCGGCGCAGTCGCCGCCTTGGAGCAGGAACGCCTCGCCGCGCGCGACCTTGCCCAGCTCGGCGGTGAGCCCGCGCGCCTCGCCTGCGAACACCAGCGGGGGATAGCTGCTCAGCTGCCGGGTGGCCGCGTCGAGCGCGCCCTTGTCCGGATATTGCGGCATCTGGCGCGCTTCGGCGCGCGTCCAGCTATCGGGGGTCCAGCTTGCCATTGCACTCTCCACGTCGCGGACGGCGACGTGCCAGTCCGCATGCTCGGCGATTCCCATCGCCGCTATCTGGTTCATCACCTTGGTGTTGGCGCGCTTGCCGTCCGTCTCCCAGCCCTGCACGGTGGAGCCCGGCGTATCGAACCAGGCACCAAAGGCGGCGCGGGTGAGGGTGCGTTCCTCGCGAAACTGGCGGATCTTGGAACCGGCTAACGTCGTCATCCGATCGCCTTACCCGGCTGGGGTAAATGCATGCAAGTGTTTTCTTACCCCGGCGGGGTAAAGGTGGGCAGGTCGATTGCACCCGGGCCCGGCCGGGTGTAGCCGCGCCGCAATGCACGCATTCGAAGTACAGGCGCGCGACCTTGCCGATCTTGCCGCCCGAGCACGCGGGCGCAGGTTGATCGCCCGTGAGGGCGCGGACTTCGCGTCCAACGATTATCTCGGCCTTTCCGACTCGCCGGCGCTGCGGGACGCGGTGGCGGCGGCGCTGGCGCGCGGCGTGCCCATCGGCTCGGGCGGATCGCGGCTGCTGCGCGGCAATCATCCAGAGCACGAAGCTCTGGAGGCCGAGGCCGCGGCGTTCTTCGGGCGCGAGTCGGCACTGTATTTCTCCAGCGGCTATGCGGCCAACGCGGCGCTGCTCGCGACGCTGCCCCAGCGCGGCGATCTCGTGCTATTCGACGAACTCGTCCATGCGAGCGCGCATGAAGGGATGCGTCTCGGGCGCGCAGAACCCCGACAGGCCCGGCATAACGACGTGGCAGCCTTCGCCGAGGCAATCGCCGGCTGGCGTCGCGAGGGCGGGGCGGGGCGCGTGTGGATCGCGGTCGAGAGCCTTTACAGCATGGACGGCGATCTCGCCCCACTCGCCGCGCTGTCCGCGCTCGCGGAGGCCGAGGGCGCGATCCTGCTCGTCGACGAGGCGCATGCGACTGGCGTCTACGGCCCGGAGGGGCAGGGGTTTGCCCACGGCCTGCCGGCCGCCAACCTCATCACGCTACACACCTGCGGCAAGGCGCTGGGCTGCGAGGGCGCGCTGGTCACCGGACCGGCGATCGTCCGCGACTTCCTCGTGAACCGAGGCCGCGCCTTCATCTTCTCCACCGCGCCGTCGCCGCTGATGGCCGCCGCCGTGCGTGCGGCGCTGCGCATCGTCGCGGAGGGCGGCGGTCTCCGGTCCGCGTTGGCAGAGCGGGTCGCCGCCGCCCGCACTGCGCTCGCGCCGCTCGGCGTACCGGCGGGCGACACCCAGGTCCTCCCGCTGATCCTCGGCGACGACGTGCGGACCATGGCGGTGGCCGGTGCGCTGCAGGAAAGCGGCTTCGACGTGCGCGGCATTCGCCCGCCGACCGTCCCCGCGGGCACCTCGCGCCTGCGCATCTCGATCACCAACAACGTGTCGCTCGGCCAGATCGCCGCGCTCGTGGAGCGGCTGGCGACGCTTCTTCCTGCATCCGAGCCCATCGCAGCATGACCCAGACCTTCATCGTCACCGGTACAGATACCGGCATCGGCAAGACCGTGTTCGCCGCCGCACTCGCCGGCGCACTTGGCGCCTGCTACTGGAAGCCCGTCCAGGCGGGACTCGACGACGGCAGCGACAGCGAGCGTACCGCGGCGCTTTCGGGACTGCCGATCGGGCACATCCTCCCCGAGGCCTATCGTCTGGTCACGCCCTGCTCGCCGCATCTGGCCGCCGAGATCGACGGCGTGACCATCGACCTCGACCGGCTCGCGCTGCCCGCGGTCGACGGGCCGCTGGTGGTGGAAGGCGCAGGCGGTGCACTGGTGCCGGTGACGCGCGAGATCCTTTACGCCGATGTCTTCGCCCGCTGGGGCAAGCCGGTGGTGCTGGTCGCGCGCACCGCGCTCGGCACGATCAACCACAGCCTGCTCTCGATCGAGGCGCTGCGCGCGCGCGGCGTGCCGATCCACGGCATCGCGTTCGTCGGCGATCCGGTCGAGGACAGCGAGGCGACCATCGCGCAGATCGGCAAGGTCAAGCGCCTCGGCCGCCTGCCGATGCTGCCCGAACTCAACCCCGCGGCGCTCGCAGCGGCCTTCGCCGACGCGTTCGACCTGGCGGACTTCGCCTGATGTCATCGGTCTGGCATCCCTTCACCCAGCATGGCCTGGGCGAGCCGATCCCGATGGTCAGCCATGCCAGGGACGCGGTGATCCATACCGCCGACGGCCGCAGCTTCATCGACGCGATATCGTCCTGGTGGGTGACGACGCACGGCCATTGCAACCCGCGCATCATGGCGGCGATCGCCGAGCAGGCAGGCAAGCTCGACCAGATCATCTTCGCCGGCTGGACCCACGAACCCGCGGAGACGCTCGCCGCCGGGCTGCGCGACATCCTGCCCGACGCGCTCGAACATGTCTTCTTCAGCGACAGCGGCTCCACCGCGGTGGAAGTCGCGCTCAAGATGGCGCTCGGCTTTTGGCACAATCGCGGCGAGGACCGCAGCCGCATCCTGGTGCTCGAGCACAGCTATCATGGCGACACGATCGGCGGCATGTCGGTCGGTGCACGCGGGGTCTTCAACCAGCCCTATCAGCCGCTGCTGTTCGACGTCGGCACCATTCCCTTCCCCGGCGCGGGTGTCGAGCAGGCAACGCTCGACGCGCTGGAAGCGGAATGCCGCGCCGGTGCCGCCGCCTTCATCGTCGAGCCACTGGTGCTGGGGGCGGGGGGGATGCTCTTCTACACCGCTGCGCTGCTCGCCGAGATGCGCGCCATCTGCACGCGCCACGACGTCCTCTTCATCGCCGACGAAGTGATGACCGGCTGGGGCCGCACCGGCACGCTCACCGCGTGCGAACAGGCGGGCGTGGTGCCCGACATCCTGTGCCTCTCGAAGGGTATCACCGGCGGCGCGATCCCGCTGGCGGTGACGCTGGCGACCGCCCCGATCTTCGAGGCGCACTGGTCCGAGGATCGGGCGCGGATGTTCTTCCACTCCTCAAGCTACACCGCCAACCCGATCGCCTGCGCCGCCGCCGTGGCGAACCTCGCGATCTGGCGTGACGAGCCGGTGCTGGATCGGATCGACCGGCTGGGCGAATGGCAGCAGGCGGCGCTCGACCGGCTTGCCGGCATGCCCGGCCTGGTCGGTCACCGCCGCATGGGCACGATCGCGGCGCTGGAGATCGAGCAGCCGGAAAATGGCTATCTCTCCCCGATCGCGCCGCGCCTCATGGCCTTTGCGCGCGACCGCGGCGTGCTGCTGCGGCCGCTGGGCAACACGGTGTACGTGATGCCGCCCTACAGCATCACGCGCGAGCAACTCGACCAGGTCTGGGGACTGGTGCCCGAATTCCTCGCCGCCTGATCAGCGGCGGGGATAGCGCTGCGCGAACTCTGTATCGCTCATCAGCAGATAGCGGATCGCATCGACGAACGCCCAGACGCCGGTGACCAGCGCCCCGACGATGGTGCAGGTGAGCAGCAGCATCACCACGCCCGATCCGGTGCGGCCGAGATAGAAGCGGTGGATGCCGAGCGTGCCGAGGAACAGCGCGAGTACCGCCGCGAGAATCTTGCTGCGCGGCTCGCCCGCGGGGGCCGGCAGGTCGCCGCCTTCCAGCAGGCGGAAGATGCGGCGGGCGCGCTTGCCGTCGACATCGAAATCGACCTTGGCGCCGACGGCGGGGTGGCGACTGTCGCTCCAGTCGTCCTGGGTGAAGACATAGCGGCTGCCGTCTTCCCCCGAAATCTGGCCTTCGCCGCTCGACTTGTCCACGCCCAACACTTGCCCGCGCATTGCTTCCCCCGAAAAATCGTCGCGTTTTGTGGGGGAGGTACCGGCGGGAAGGCAAGCAAATTCCTCCCCGGCACGGGGAGGGGAACCGCGCGGCGAAGCCGCGTGGTGGAGGGGCCGCGCCGACAGGCGCGGTGCTTGCCGATAGCTTCGGATACCGCCGCGTGCCGCGGCGGCCCCTCCACGATGTGCTGCGCACATGGTCCCCCTCCCCGTGCCGGGGAGGAATTTTCAGTTACAGCGCCGGCTTCCAGTCCCAGCCGAGCGGATCGCCGTCCATCACCTCGACCCCTGCCGCGACGAGATCGTCGCGGATCCGGTCGGAGCACTGGAAGTCCTTCACCACCCGGGCTTCCTTGCGCTCGACCAGCAGGTCGGCGATCGCCTCGGGGGTGATCGTCGCGCCCTTGGGCTGCACGCGCAGTTCCTCGCGGGTGAGCTCGGCGAGCCGCAGCCCCAGCACCTTGTCGAACTCGGCGAGCGCGGCCAGGCGGTCCGCCGGCGACGTGCGCTTGTCGGCTAGCATCTCGTCGAGCACCGGCAGCGCCTTGGGCGTGTTGAGATCGTCCGACACCGCCGCATCGAGCTTTTCCAACCACGCCGGCGACGCGGTACCTTCGCCCTCGGTGCGGGTGCGGAGCGCGGTCACCGTCATCACCAGCCGCTTGAGCCGGGTGAGCGCCGCCGCCAGGTTCTCGGCCGAGAATTCCAGCTCGCTGCGATACTGCGCCTGCAGGCACAGCAGGCGATAGGCCAGGGGGTGGACGCCCGCGTCGATCAGCGACTGGAGCGTGGTGAAGCCGCCCTTGGACTTGGACATCTTTCCCTGGCGGTCGACCAGGAAATTGTTGTGCATCCAGAAATGCGCCCCGGTGTCGCCGCAGCCGCAATAGGCCTGGTTCTGCGCGATCTCGTTGGGGTGGTGGATCTCGCGATGGTCGATGCCGCCGGTGTGGATGTCGAACGGCGCGCCGAGATACTGGATGCTCATCACCGAGCATTCGAGGTGCCAGCCGGGCGCACCTTTCCCCCAGGGCGAATCCCATTCCATTTGGCGCTGCTCGCCCGGCGGCGACTTGCGCCAGATCGCGAAGTCCTGCGGGTGGCGCTTGCCGTCGACGGGATCGATCCGGCTCTCGGCGGCATCGTCGGCTGCGCCGGCGAGGCGACCATAGTCGGGCACCGTTGTAACGTCGAAATAGAGGCCCGAGTCGAGTTCGTAGCAATGCTCGGGCGCGATCTTCTCCGCGAAGGCGATCATCTGCTGGATGTGATCGGTCGCCACCGACCATTTGCTCGGCGCGGTGATGTTGAGGTCGGCGATGTTCTGCTTGAACGCAGCGGTATAGTGCGCGGCGATGTCCCAGATGCTCATCGCCTGGGCGCGCGCGGCCGCTTCCATCTTGTCGTCGCCGGCATCGGCGTCCGAGGTCAGGTGGCCGACGTCGGTGATGTTGATGATGTGGGTGAGCGAGTAGCCCTTCCAGCGCAGCACCCGGCTCAGCGTGTCGGTGAACACATAGGCGCGCAAATTGCCGAGATGGGCGTAATTGTAGACCGTCGGCCCGCACGAATAGACGCGCACGCCCTTGGCGGGGTCGAGCGGCTGGAACGGCTCGAGCGAACGGGAAAGCGAATTGTAAAGCGTAAGCGGAGCGTCATGCATGGCGTGCGCATAGCGAACAAAATGCCCGCGACAAACCCGACATCATTGGCCCGGCTTCAGTCCGCCAGCGCGGAAGCCTCGGCGATCGCGGCGTTGACCATCGCGCTCCAGATGCGGGCGGGATCGTCGCCGGCGGCGCGGCCGGCCTCGATCATCGTCGCCGTCGGCTCGCGCAGGGTGCGCAGCACCGCCATTGCGCGGTCGGTCTCGCGGGGCCAGATTGTGTCGACGATTTCGCTCACCGGCCGGCCGAGCTCGCCGGCACCCTCGGCATTGGGGCTCAGCATCTCGGCAGCGATGACGCGGGCGATTCGCTCGATCGGCGAGGTGTTGGCGATGCTCGTCATGGTTCAGGCCGCCAGCGGCGGATGGGCAGGGCGGGCGTGGAGCGCGCTGCTGCCGGCCGCGCCGTGATGGAGCGGCAGCGCGGTGCCGCAGAACGCACACTCGGCCGTCATCCGCCCGACCATCCAGTGCGACTGGCCGCAGCCGGGGCAGGGATTCGTCTCGTGCGGGCGGTAGGCCATGCGGTAGCCGGTCAGCGCGCGGCGGATGCCGAAATCGTACATGCGGAAGGTTCCCTCCAATAGGCCGAAAGAACGTTTCCCAGGTGTCATGGTTCCGAGCGCATGTGGCGCGCGGGCCGTCCCGATCCGGGCCAATAGATTAGCTGAACATTAGCTAACGAGCGCATTCAGGATGCGAACAGCGTGTTTGTGCGAATCAGGCTTCAGACGGCGGCACAGGCTGCCGCCGCGAGGAGATACGAGATGAAGAAGTTTCTGGTCGGCGCCACCATGGCTGCCACGCTGATGACCGGTTCGATCGCCGCGACCCCGGCGGCCGCTCAGGACTGGGGCTATCGCGACGGCTACAACCATTATGACCGCGACTATCGCGACGGCTACCGGGACGCCCGGGACTATCGTGACTACCGCGACTACCGCGATGATCGTCCCCGCTACGCTTATCGCGGCCGCAACTATCGCCGCTGCAGCGACGGCACCGCGGGCACCATCCTCGGCGCGATCGCCGGTGGCCTGCTGGGCGGCGAGATCGGCCGCGGCAGCTCCTATCGCCGCAGCGGCACCGGCATGATCATCGGTGCGGGCGCCGGCGCTCTGGCCGGCCGTGCGGTCGACGGTGGCGACTGCCGCAACGGCCGCTGATCCCGGCCCATACAACCGCAAGGGCGTCCGCTGCACGGGGCAGCGGGCGCCCTTTTAGTATCTGCGAAGTGGAGAAGGGCGCGCCTGGCGCCGGTGGAGGCCCGAGCCGGAATCGAACCGGCATATACGGATTTGCAGTCCGCTGCGTCACCATTCCGCCATCGGGCCATCCGGAGGTGAGGCGCGGCAAATGCCCTCGGGGTGGGGGTCATGTCAACAGAGTTTCAAAATAACGTCGCACTCGCTTGGCGAGCCCCGCACTCCGCGATAGAAGCCTCGGGACAGCAACAAGTGTATTGCACAACTAATACGGTTGTGCGACAAGCGGAGTGATGATGGCCCTTATGGTCGACCCTGCGCCCCTCGAAGCGCCCCGTTTCGAAGCGATGCGCCACGCCATGGTGGCGAGCCAGCTGCGTACCAACGCAGTGAACGATCCTCGCGTGGTGACGGCGATGTCGCAAGTCCCGCGCGAAGTGTTCCTGCCGCCGGAGCAGCGCGCGCTTGCCTATCGCGACACGCTGCTGCCGCTCGGCAATGGCCGCCGCCACGATTCGCCGCTGGCGACGGGCCGGCTGCTTACCGAGGCGGAACTGCAGTCGAGCGACCATGTCCTGCTGGTGGGTGCTGCCGGCGGCTATGCCGCTGCGCTGCTTTCGCCGCTGGTGGCGTCGGTCGTCGCGCTCGAGGAAGAGCCGGCGCTGGTCGCGATTGCACGCGGCGGCCTCGCCGGTGCGGCCAATGTCGAGCTGGTCCAGGGCCCACTCAACGCCGGCTGGGCCGCGCGTGGGCCGTACGACCTGATCGTGATCGACGGCGCCGTCGAGGAACTGCCGCAGGCGATCGTCGACCAGGTCAAGGTCGGCGGCCGCATCGTGACCGGCGTGATCGATCGCGGCGTGACGCGGCTGGCGCTCGGCCGCCGTACCGAGGGGGGCTTCGGTCTGGCGGATTTCCTGGACATCGAAGTGGCGACGCTTCCGGGCTTTGAGAAACCGAGAAAATTTACCTTTTAACCTTAAAAGCGGGGCTCATGCGACTGAACATTTTGCTCATTGGTGTGAGCCTCGTTTCCCTCGGGGCGCCGGCGTACGCCCAGACCGCGCCCAGCGGCCGTCAGGACGTGCCTGCGCCCGGCGCCAAGACCGCCGCGCCGACGACGACGCTGCAGGACGCGCTGGCCCAGGCCTATGCGACCAATCCGGACATCCAGACCCAGCGCGCCAACCAGCGCGCCAATGACGAGAATGTTCCGATCGCGCGCTCGCAGGGGCTGCCCGGCCTCAACGCCACGGGCAGCGCTAATGACAGCCTGTACAACACCAACGCGACGGCGCTGACGCCCTCGCGCCAGGCGCAGCTGGGCATCAACCTGTCGCAGCCCATCTACAGCGGCGGCAGCATCCGCAATTCGGTGCGCGCCGCCGAGGTGCGCGTGAATGCCGGTCGCGCCAATCTGCGCGGGGCCGAGGCGGACATCTTCACCCAGACGGTAACCGCCTATCTCAACGTTATCCGCGACGAATCGATCGTCCGCCTCAACCAGGAAAACGTCCACGTTCTCGAGGTGAACCTGCAGGCGACCCGCGACCGCTTCCAGGTGGGCGACCTCACCCGCACCGACGTCGCCCAGTCCGAGGCGCGCCTCGCGCTTGCCCAGTCGCAGCTGCGCAGCGCCGAAGCACAGCTGATCGGCAGCCGCGAAACCTATATCCAGGTCGTCGGCACCCCGCCGGGCGTGCTCGCACCGCCCCCGGCGCTGCCCAATCTGCCGCAGGACGTGCAGACCGCCGAGCAGGTGGCGCTCGCCAACAACCCGTTCCTCGAAGCCGCGCAACTCGCCCGCGATGCCTCCCGCTACGATACCCGCGTCGCGAAGGCGGGGCGCCTGCCGCAGGTTAGCCTCGGCGCCGGCGGCACCTATCTTAATTATCTCGGCTCGGTCGGCGATATCGGCCGGCGCGCCGGGCTTACCCCCACGGCGACCACTGCCACTGTCGGCGTGCAGGTTTCCCTCCCGCTGTTCCAGGGCGGCCGCCCGGCGGCGCAGGTCCGCCAGGCACAGGCGCGCGAAGGCGCCGCGATCGAAACCGTGACGCTCACCGAGCGTGGCGTGATCGCCCAGGCACGCTCGGCCTATGCCAGCTACCAGGCGGCGCTGCGCGTCATCGAATCGTCGCGCACCGCGGTGCAGGCCAACCAGCTCAGCCTTGAAGGCGTGCGCGCGGAAAACAGCGTCGGCACCCGCACCATCCTCGACATCCTCAACGCCGAGCAGGAACTGCTCAACTCGCAGGTCCAGTACGTCACCGCCGAGCGCGACGCCTATGTCGCCGGGTTCAGCCTGCTTGCCGCCATGGGCCGTGCCCAGGCCAAGGACCTCAGTTTCGACAGCCGCCTGCTCTACGATCCGGCGGTCAACTACACCCGCGTCCGCAACCGCATCAACGACTGGCGCGACGACAAGGCGCCCCAGCCGGTGGCGACCAGCACCCGGTCGACGCCCGCGCAGAGCGCCGAGGTGATCGGCGCGCCGCTCGACCCGACGCTGCAGCGTTCGGTTGACAGCGACCGCCCCAATCCCTGATTGAGGGGGTTCGCACTCGAAGGCCAGGATGGACGCGATGGGGACTGCCAGCAGCGAGCCGTCGATGGAGGAGATCCTCGCATCGATCAAACGGATCATCGCCGATGACGAACCCGGCGCGTTCGCCCGCGGCCGCCCGCTACGCGCGGTGCACGAGCCCGAGCTAGATCCGGCGCAGGAGGAAGCGCTGGTCGAGCCTCCGCATGAGGATGTGCTCGAGCTGCACGAGCCGATCGCCGAAGCGCCCGCGCCAGTCGCGGCACCGGTGGACCCGATCCTCTCCGATCGCGTCGCCGAGGCAAGCCGCGAGAAGCTCGAGGCACTGTCGCGGCTGATCGTCAGGCCGCAGGTGCCGGGATCGGACACGCTGGAGGGGCTGGTCCGCGAAATGCTAAAGCCGATGCTGCGCGACTGGCTCGACGAGAACCTGCCGCAGCTGGTCGAGCAGATCGTCGCGCGCGAGATCGCCCGGATCACCGGCACCCGCTGAGCCGCAAATCCGGCGATTGTATCGGGCGTTACCTTCCGGCTATCGTCGGTGGCATGAAGCAGTTCCTCGTCGCGAGCGTCGCGCTCGCCGCCATCGCCGCGCCCGCCTCGGCGCGAGACCTCACCATCCAGGACGTTGTCGGCCTCTCCCGCGTGGGGGCGCCCGCCGTGTCGCCCGACGGCCACTGGCTCGTCTGGCAGCAGCGCGAGACCGATCTCGCCGCGAACAAGGGCCGCTACGACCTGTGGCGGCTCGACCTGACCGCCAGGGGCGCCAAGCCCGAGAAGCTGGTCGCCGAGCCGCTGGTCAACGAAACCGCGCCGCAGATTTCCGCCGATGGCAAGACCGTGTGGTTCCAGTCCGACAAGGGCGGCGAGGATGCGGTGTGGTCGGTTTCGATCACCGGCGGCACGGCCACCCAGATGACTCATATCCAGGGCGGTTTCAGCGGCTTCAAGGTCTCGCCGGACGGCTCCAAGCTGCTCATCTGGGCGGATCGCAAGCCGGGCGCGCCGACGGTCACGCCAGCGATGGAGAAGAAGGACGCGAACGCCGGCTCCGGCCGCGTCTACCAGCAGCTGTTCGTACGCCACTGGGATACTTGGGCGGACGGCACCCGCTCGCAGCTGTTCGTGCTGCCCTTCGGGTCGCAGGGGGCGACCGGTGACGGCGTCGCGATCGAGGGCGGGCTGGTCGGCGATACCCCCTCCAAGCCCTCGGGCGGCGGCGAGGAAGTCGCCTGGAGCGCCGATGGCAAGACCATCTATTTCGCGCTGCGCGAGGCGGGGCGGATCGAGTCGCTCTCGACCAATCTCGACATCTTCGCCGCACCCGCGGATGGGTCGACTGCCCCGGTGAACCTCACCAAGGGCAATGGCGGCATGGACAATCTGCCGACGCCCTCGCCCGACGGGAAGTGGCTTGCCTGGTTCGCGATGGCGCGGCCGGGCTATGAGGCGGATCGCCAGGTGCTGATGCTCCGCAACCTCGCCACCGGCGACGTGCGCGCGCTGACCGCCGGCTGGGATCGCTCGGTCGCCTCGATCGCGTGGGGCGCGGATTCGAAGACGATCTACGTCACCGCGCAGGACGTGCAGGAGGAACCCGTCTTCGCCGTGTCGCTGGCAGGCAAGGTCGAGCGGCTGACGGAGAAAGGCAGCGTCTCGGCGGTGGTGCCCACCAGGGGCGGCCTCGTCTATGCGATGAACAGCCTCACCGCGCCCGACGACTTCTACTGGCTCAAGGGCAAGAAGAGCACGCGGCTCACCGCGGTGAACGCCGAGAAGCTGGCCGGCATCTCCATGCCCGAAGTGACGCGCTACAGCTTCAACGGCGCCAATGGCGACACCGTCTGGGGCTATGTCGCCAAGCCGGCCGGGCTGGCGGCGGGTGCGAAGGCACCGATCGCGTTCATCGTCCATGGCGGGCCGCAGGGCAGCATGGGCAATAGCTGGTCGTACCGCTGGAACCCGGCGGTATTCGCGGGTGCCGGCTACGCAGTGGTCGCGGTCGATTTCCACGGCTCGACCGGCTATGGTCAGGCCTTCGCCGATGCGATCCGCAACAATTGGGGCGGTGGCCCGCTCGAGGACCTCAAGAAGGGCCTGCGCGCCGCGACCGATCGCTTCGCCTTCCTCGACGGCGACAAGGCCTGCGCGCTCGGCGCCTCCTATGGCGGCTATATGATGAACTGGATCGAGGGCCAGTGGCCCGATCGCTTCAAGTGCATCGTCCAGCATGACGGCGTGTTCGACGCGCGCGCCATGGCGTACGAGACCGAGGAGCTGTGGTTCGACGAGTGGGAACATGGCGGCAAGGCCTATTTCGAGGACCCCGCCGCGTTCGAGCGCTGGAACCCGGTCAACTATGTCAGCGCGTGGAAGACCCCGCAGTTGGTGATCACCAGCGAGAAGGATTTCCGCATCCCCTATACCCAGGGGCTGGCCGCTTTCACCGCGCTCCAGCGGCGCGAGATCCCGTCCAAGCTTCTGGTGTTCCCGGACGAGAACCACTGGGTGCTCAAGCCGAAGAACTCGCTGCAATGGTATGGCGAGGTGCTCGGCTGGATGGACCAGTGGACGGGCAAGGCGGGGAAGTAAGGAAAGGGGAGGGGCTCCGGCCCCTCCACCTCAGGCGAAGAGGCGCACCGGATCGCCGACGCGGATCAGCCCGGGTCGCGCCGGCGCCGAGTAGAGCCCGTAGCAAGCCGAAAAGCGCTGGGCGACGGTGCGCAGGATCGTCGGGTCCTTGGCGCCGGTGTCCGGATCGATCGTGATCAGCACGCAGCGCTGGATCGGATCGGCGCATTGCACAATCGCCCCGTCCTCGCTCGGGTCGCCGAACGCCAGGCGCAGGCCCTGCCACTGCTCGGGCAGCAATTCGCTCTCGATCGTCACGTTGATGCGAAAGCGGCGCGGATCGATCCGGCCGCCATGCGCGGTTTCCAGCGCGCGGTGCCCGGCGCTGGTCTGGAGCGAGATCGGCATGGAGTCGTACACGCCGCGCGCCACCTGGATCAGCGACACCGGCTCGCGCGCGGCCTCTGCCAGGTGGGCGTGCAGCCCGGGGTCATGCAGCGCGCGGCTGCCGCCATCGGGTGCCTCCACCGCGATCGCGCTCGTCTTGGGCGAAGCCGGATCGGCGAAGCGGGCGCGGTGGAGCACCATGCCCGGCACCTCGCGTGCGGTAAGCCACGGAAAGCGCGTGCCGTTTGCTGCACGAACAAAGGCGTATTGGCGATCGCCCTCGATGCCCTGCCAGTCGACCTCCGCGATCGACAGGGCCTCGCCGGCCATGGACTTCACCGGAAAGCGGGCTAGGGTGGAAACGTGGCCGACGATCATGGTCATCGCGCACCGCTAGCCAGCCCCGCGCGTCGCCGCAAATGTTCCTGTGCGTTCCGCTCTTGTTCCAAGAGAACAAATGCGATACATGGATGCCAACAGTGTTGAACGCGGCGTGCAAACCCTCTAGCGACGGGGCTTCCCAATGGCAGCATCTCTCAAGGTGATCGACGGCAATATGGCCAATCCCACGGACAAGCAGAAGGCGCTCGACGCCGCCCTCGCGCAGATCGACCGCGCCTTCGGCAAGGGCTCGGCCATGCGGCTGGGCTCGAAGGAGACGATGCAGGTCGAGGCGATCTCCACCGGCTCGCTGGGGCTCGACATCGCGCTCGGCGTCGGCGGCCTGCCGCGCGGCCGCGTGATCGAAGTCTATGGTCCGGAAAGCTCGGGCAAGACGACGCTGGCGCTGCACGTGATTGCCGAGGCGCAGAAGAATGGCGGCGTTGCCGCATTCGTCGACGCGGAGCACGCGCTCGATCCGGTCTATGCCAAGAAGCTGGGCGTCAACATCGACGAGCTGATCGTCTCGCAGCCCGATACCGGCGAGCAGGCGCTGGAGATCGTCGACACGCTGGTCCGCTCGAACGCGATCGACGTGCTGGTGGTCGATTCGGTCGCAGCCCTGGTGCCGCGCGCCGAAATCGAAGGCGAGATGGGCGACAGCCATGTCGGCCTTCAGGCGCGCCTGATGTCGCAGAGCCTGCGCAAGCTCACCGGCTCGATCAGCCGCTCGCGCTGCATGGTGATTTTCATCAACCAGCTGCGCATGAAGATCGGCGTGATGTACGGCAACCCGGAGACGACGACGGGCGGCAACGCACTGAAGTTCTATGCCTCGGTCCGCCTCGACATCCGCCGCACCGGCCAGATCAAGGATCGCGACGAGATCATCGGCAACGCCACCCGCGTCAAGGTGGTGAAGAACAAGGTCGCGCCGCCGTTCAAGCAAGTCGAATTCGACATCATGTACGGCGAGGGCATCTCCAAGATCGGCGAGATCCTCGATCTCGGCGTGAAGGCGGGTCTGGTCGAGAAGTCGGGGGCCTGGTTCAGCTATGACAGCATCCGCATCGGCCAGGGGCGCGAGAATTCGAAGAATTTCCTGCGCGAGAACCCGGAGGTCTGCAATCGGCTGGAAGCCGCGATCCGCGGCCGCACCGAGCAGGTCGCCGAAGGCCTGATGGCCGGCCCGGAGCCCGACGACGATATCTGATCGGGAACCCTCGGACGCGGTGGCGGAACCTGCCGGGACGTGCGATGCCGCGTCCTCGGCGGACCTCGCGACCCGCGTCGCTGCTGCCCGGGCCATGCTGCGATCGGCATGGCCCGAGGCAGTGGAGGGGGAGGATCCACGCGGGACGGGGCGCACGCGCCTCTACGCAGCCTCCGGTGGCGGCGCGGCGGTGCTGCGGCTGGTCGTCGATCCGCCCAACCTGCTGCTGCACTTCGCGGAAGGCGCCGCACTTCACGATCCGGCTGGCCTGCTTCGGGGCGAGGGCCGACGCGGCCGCTATATATGCCTGGGCGCGGTCTCTCCCGATGACCAACCCGCGCTGGATGCGCTGATCGCTGCCGCGATGGCCAGCGCCCCCGCTGCGACTAAATCGTTATAGATCACAAAGCTGGCGCAACTGCCTGATCCACGGCTCGTTGGAGCTTCGCACGCTTGCGAGGATTTCCCATG
>Ga0105237_10003196_pt1 | contig 19660 bp, 17 predicted proteins | sample KBSC24metaG_FD_81520 | JGI IMG/M metagenome (GOLD analysis project Ga0105237, IMG submission 81520) | Corn rhizosphere microbial communities from Kellogg Biological Station, Michigan, USA - KBS C2-4 metaG | ecosystem: Host-associated > Plants > Roots > Rhizosphere > Soil | place: Michigan, USA... | reverse complement strand
GTCCGGTCAGACGATGGATCGAAGGTCGCGGCAGGCCCCTCAACATGCGGCGACTGAATAGCACCTACGCATCACAGAACGACTGGCGAGCCGGGTCAAGGGGTTGACGGGACTCTTCTGTGTTCTGTTATTAACGTTGGTGGCCTTCCGGCCGACCCGACCGCGCGATCGACGCCCGGCGGAAACGCTTTTTTGAAAGCAGACGCATGGATTCCTCGCACCCCGCACAGCAGCACGCTGACACCCGCCTGGTCACCTCCGGCCGCGACACCAAGGCGCAGAAGGGGTTCGTGAATCCGCCGGTGTTCCACGGCTCGACCGTGCTCTATCCGACTGCCGAGGACCTGCATGCCCATCGCGGCGAATTCACCTATGGCCGCCACGGCACCCCGACTACGCGAGCGTTCCAGGACACGCTGATGACGCTGGAGGGGCCGCAATGCGCCGGCGTCGGCATCGTGCCGTCGGGCCTGTCGGCGATCTCGACCACCCTGCTCTCGGTTCTGAAAGCTGGCGACCACCTGTTGGTTGCCGACAACATCTACCGACCGTCGCGCAATTTCTGCAACGGCATGCTCACCCGCTTTGGCATCGAGACCACCTATTTCGATCCCCTGATCGGCGCCGGCATCGAGAAGCTGTTCAAGCCCAACACCCGCGCGGTGCTGGTCGAGGCGCCGGGCTCGCAATCCTTCGAGATGCCTGACATCCGCGCCATCGCCGATGTCGCGCACGCGCGCGATACGCTCGTCATCGACGACAACACCTGGGCGACGCCGCTCTATCACCGCTCGCTCGATCAGGGCGTCGACATCAGCATGCAGGCCGCCACCAAATATATCGGCGGCCACTCCGACATCATGTTCGGCACCATCTCGGCCAACGCCAAGACCTGGCCGCAGATCGCAGAGGGCATCCGCCTGCTCGGCGTCTGCGCCGGTCCTGACGACGTCTTCCTCGCATTGCGCGGCCTGCGCACGCTCTCGGTGCGGCTCGCGCAGCACCATCGTTCTGGCCTCGACATGGCGCATTGGCTTGCGGCAAGACCCGAGGTCGCGCGCGTCCTGCATCCGGGGCTCGAGACCGATCCGGGCCATGCGCTCTGGAAGCGCGACTTCACGGGCGCGTCGGGCCTGTTCAGCATCGTGCTGAAGCCTGCGCCGCAATCGGCTGTCGACACCATGCTCAACACGCTCAAGCTGTTCGGCATGGGCTTTTCCTGGGGTGGCTTCGAGAGCCTTGCGATTCCCTTCGATTGCGACGCCTATCGGACCGCAACGAAGTGGGCGCCGGGCGGCCCGACGCTGCGACTCCATATCGGGCTCGAGAGCGTCGACGACCTCAAGGCCGATCTCGATCGCGGTTTTGCGGCGCTCAAAGCAGCAATGTGAGCCTGCCCGTAAGGCAATGCGCCCGCGGACGCGACAGTTCGCGCCGCGGCGGACGCGACGGTGCGCGCCGCGGCACCCGCGCGGTCATTAACGCCGACGCGCCAACAAATGGTTTGAACCCTAGGCATTTGGCGCTAGCCTTACCAATCGACTCTCAATCCGGATACGGAGAATGGGCACGTTGGTTCTGCTCGATCTGATGGGTGGCGTGGCGCTGTTGCTTTGGGGCCTGCATATGGTCCACAGCGGCATTCTTCGCGCGTTCGGTCCTGACCTCAGGCATCTCCTCGGCAAGGCCCTCGGCAACCGCTTCAGCGCCTTTGCGGCCGGCCTCGGACTCACCGCGATTCTCCAGAGCAGCACGGCAACGGCCCTGCTCACCAGTTCTTTCGCCGCCGAGGGCCTGCTCAGCCTCGTCGCTGCGCTCGCCATCATGCTCGGGGCCAATGTCGGCACGACGCTGATCGTACAGGTGCTGTCGTTCAACATCGCCGCCGTTGCGCCCGTGCTGTTCGTGCTCGGTCTCGTCGCGTTCCGCACGGGCCCGCGCTCGCGGATCAAGGACGTCGGTCGCGTCTTCATCGGCCTCGGCTTGATGCTGTTGTCGCTGCACATCCTGCTCGACACGCTGGCGCCGGCGGAGAACGCACCCGGCATGCGGGTCGTAATGGCGGCGATCACGGGTGATCCCATCCTGTGCATCGTCATTGCCGCCCTCCTCACCTGGGTGGTGCATTCGAGCGTGGCCAGCGTGCTGCTGATCATGTCGCTGGCCTATTCGCAGTTCATCACGCCCTACGCGGCACTCGCCCTGGTGCTCGGGGCCAATCTCGGCAGCGCCATCAACCCGGTGTTCGAAGGTGCAAGGCGCGACGATCCCGCGAGCTATCGCCTGCCGGTCGGCAATCTCGTCAACCGCGTGGTCGGCATCGCACTGGTCCTGCCGTTCCTGGGCACGATCGCGCAGCACCTGCATGCCTGGCAGCCGGATCTGGCCCGGATGACGGCTGCCTTCCACATCGCCTTCAACGTCGGCACGGCCGTTCTTTTTGTCGGCTTGCTCGACACCATGTCGCGGCTGTTGACCAGGATCTTGCCGGATCGTGTGCAGGAAACCGATCCGGCCCGGCCGCGCTATCTCGATGAGACCGCGCTGGACACCCCTTCGCTCGCGCTCGCCGATGCCGCACGCGAGACGCTGCGGATGGGCGATCTCGTCGAAACCATGCTGCGCAAGGTGATGGCCGCGATGATGACCGGCGACCGCTCGCTGGTCGACCAGGTCTCGAAGACGGACAACCTCGTCGACAGTCTCGACGAGGCCATCAAGCTCTACGTCACCAAGCTGACCCGCGGCAGCCTCGACGAGAACGAGGGCCGGCGTGCGATGGAAATCATCTCCTTCGCCATCAACCTCGAGCATATCGGCGACATCATCGACAAGAATCTGAGTGAGCTCGCCACCAAGAAGATCAAGCGCCGCTTCCAGTTCTCGGCCGAAGGCGCGGACGAACTCGCCGCCTTCCACAAGCGCACGATGGAGTCGCTGCGGATTGCCTTCGGCGTGTTCATGTCGGGCGACGCCAACGAGGCCCGCAAGCTGCTGGTGGAAAAGACGGCGCTGAAGAACACCGAGCTTGCCGCCGTCGAACGCCATCTCGATCGTCTGCGCGAGGGTCGCCCGGAGACAATCGAAACCACGTCATTGCATCTGGACGTCTTGCGGGACCTCCGTCGCATCCACTCGCATATCTGCTCGGTCGCCTATCCTGTGCTGGATGCAGCCGGCGAGCCCTATCGCAGGACCGAGCCGGAGACATCAGCCCTGCCCGCTTCAGGCGCCACAGTGCTGCCGCGCTAAGACTGGTCAGCGGTCCAGCGTCTTCGACGCCGTGCCGTGGTTCTTCCAGATCAGCATGATGTTGCGGATGTAGATGATCGTCGCAAACAGCTGCCCGATGATGATCACGGGCTCGCGCTTGACGACGCCGTAGATCAAGGTCATCAGACCACCGCCCATCGAGCAGAACCAGAACGCTATCGGCACTACGCTGTTGCCGGCCCGCTCGCTCGCGATCCATTGCACCAGGAAGCGTGCAGTGAAGAATAACTGTGCGACCAGGCCGAAGGCGAGCCAGAAATCGAACTTGGCGACGAACACGTCGTAGAAATAATCGCTCAAAGCCTGGCCGTATTGGATGATCATGCCTTCACCTCGGTCACGTCCGGCGTCGGCCTCTTGCGACGGATCAACCACCACACGCCGGCCAGATCCATGATCCCGATCCACAGCCGGTCGAAAAAGCCGTAATTGGAGACGCCGGAATGGCGCGGCCGGTCGATCACATCGACATAGGCGATGTCGAAACCTTCGCGGCGCATGAGTGCCGGCAGGAAACGATGCAGCCCGTCGAAATAGGGCATCATCAGGAAGACCTCGCGCCGGAACGCCTTCAGCCCGCAGCCGGTATCGCGCGTGCCGTCCTGCAGGATGGCGTTGCGAACCTTGTTGGCGACCCGCGACTGGAATTTCTTGAAGCCGGTGTCCTTGCGGCCGACACGTAGTCCGGCGGCAAGCCCGACATTGGCGCCCTTCTCGACGGCCGCGATCAGGTCGGGAAGAAAAGCTGGATTGTTCTGGCCGTCGCCATCGAGCGTCGCCACGATCGCACCGCGGGCTGCGCGCACGCCGCTGCGCACAGCCGCGGACTGGCCGCCCGATTTGGCATGACGCAACTGCCGCAGATTGTCTCGCTGCTTCATGATGGCCGCAAGCCGCTCGCCGGTCGCGTCGGTCGAGCCGTCGTTGACATAGATGATCTCATAGACCCAGCGACCATCGAGCGCGGCCGTGATCTCGTCGATCAGGGGCGCAACGTTGTCGGCTTCGTTGCGCACGGGGACGACGATGGAAACCGAAGGCTGGGACGACGACAAATCGAAGCTCGTGGTTGGAATTGGCCTGCCTCCGGGGAACCGGCAGCCCCGGGAGGCAGCCGCTTTTATGGGGCAGATGCCCCGCGGGCAACCCTTTTGAGGTGTCCGCCCAGGGGTCCTGGAAGCGGCACAATGGTGCCGTCAGCCCGGATGGCAAAGCCGAGACGGCGCGCCGCAAACCAGTAGCGGACCGCCATGGCGCCGACCATGCCGACCAGCGCACCAGCCGTGACGTCACTCGGGTGGTGCGCCAGCAGCACCAGGCGTGTCAGCACGATCACGATTGCGTAGGTGAAGATGAACACGCGCAGGCGTGGCCAAAGCGCCGACACGGCAAATGCCAACGCGAATGCCGTCACCGCGTGCCCCGACGGCAGGCTGGCATAGGCCCCAGAGCCCTCGAACGGCATGAAGTTGAACGGATCGGCCTTGCCGCCGACGAACGGACGCCCGCGGCCGATGAGATATTTCAGGATCTCGGTGACGAACACCGACAGCGCAACGGACAGAAACAGATATTGGAGCCGCGTGCCAAAGCCGAGCAACAATGCGCGGCGGGCGCCGTGCATTCCGCTAGCGACGAGCGCCACGATCAGAAGTGCTGCGCCCAGCACCGAGAGCACGTTCACGTCCTTGCCGAAATCGGTGAGGATGCGGATCGGCCAGAGAGCCGGCGTGCCGCGGGCCGGCATCAGCTGGATCTCGGTCCGATCGAGCGCGACCATCAGGACGATGACGAGAGCTGCGCCCACTGTGCTGAGCCACAGCGAATGCCGCGCCAATTTTCGCGCGGCTGCGGCGCGGCGCGAATGCGAGGGTGCGCGAACGAGTTGCGCCAGGGCGCGCCCCGCGACACCAAGCAGCTGCATGGGGTAGCTGGCACGCGGAGCGATGGCGGGCGCAACTGACATCCTATTCGGTACCTTCCGAACGGAAGATAGAGATCGAGATCGCGCGTCCCTGCGAGAAATTATAGCCGTCGATGCGCGCGCCCACCTTGTAGCGCAGCCCGATCGCCTCGGCACGCTGCACGAAACTGCGCTCTGAGCGCTGCTCGATCAGCGCAAAGCGGCAGCTTCCCTGCCTGAGGAAATCGGCAGCTCCGGATCCATCGGTCAACAGCGTCTGGGTGCCGGTCAGGAAAACCAGGCTCGGCTCGGCATAGCCGGCCGAGGCCGCCCGCGGCCCGACGCAGGTCACATTGCGCAGCGCGCGCGCGATCTCGATGCTCGGAAACAGCGGCGTCAACGACGGCAGCACGATGCCATAGACCACCACCGCCAGCATTAGCGCCGCGACCAGCGCGTTGAGCACCGAGCGCTCGGCGCGGTTGGTGTCGAACAGCCACCAGGCGAACAGACCGAAAATCAGAGAGGCCGCGATGAAGGGCCAGGCGACGAAGGCCGGCTGCCGCGTCAGCATGACGGCGCCGACAACAGCGATGATCGAGGTGGCAGCAGGAATCGCGAACCACCAGGCCGAGCCGCGCGCCAGCCAGGAGCGCGACAGCACGCGCCGTTCCAGCGCGCCGACAGTGAGGATCGCAATCGCAGGATAGAGCGGCAGCACGTAGTGCGGCAGCTTGGTCAGCACCGCCTCGAACACGATCCAGGACGGGATCAGCCAGGCCAGCAGGAATTGCGCGCCGGGCTCGCGGCGGGCGCGCCACACGGCCGGCGCGGCCATCGCAGCGAGCGGCGCACCGGGCCAGAAGGTCACCCAGAACAGCGCCAGGTAAACTCCGGGCGGCGCACCATGGGATTCCTGCGCGCTGAGCTTGCTCAGCATGTCGCCGCCAACGGAGTCGGCAAAAAAGGCATCGCCCGCGCGCCAGAAGATCGCGATGAACCAGGGCAGCACCAGCACCAGCACCCACATCAGGCCCCAGACGGGCCGCAGCTTCCACAGCCAGGAGGCATCTCGGTCCTGGATCGCCAGCGCGATGATGGTCAAGCCCGCGAACATCAGGATCAGCGGGCCCTTGATCAGGATGCCGACAGCGAGCGCGGTCCAGAAGATCGCGGGCCAACTCCAGGGCGGATGGGTCTCGTCCTCGGCGCGCTGCCAGGACAGATAGGCTCGTCCCATCGCGCCCATCGCGGCGACCACTGAGAACAGCAGCATCGCGTCGGTTTTGGCGAGCCGCGCCTCGACGCCGAGCAGCACGGATGCGCACATCAGCAGCGCAGCGAGCACCGCGGCGCGCCGCGTCACGAAGCCGAGCGCCGTCCAGTAGGTCATGAGCACCGCGCCGATCGCACCGATCAGCGAGGGCAGCCGATAGACCCAGATGCGCAGTTCGGCCTTCGGCAGCTTCAGCGCCGTGGCGACTTCGACGGCCGCGGATTGCAACCAGTAGATGCCCACCGGCTTCTTGTAGCGCACGTCCTCCTGGAAGCGGATGTCGACATAGTCGCCGCTCTCGACCATCTGCTTGGTGGCTTGCGCAAAGCGTGCCTCGTCGCGATCGACCGGCGGGATGGTGAAGAAGCCGGGCAGGAACAGCAGGAGCGCGCACAGCACCAGGAAGCTCACGGCACGGGCGTGGCTGGCAGTGACAAAATCGAGCACCAGCACGAACCGGCTGCCCGGATTCACGGGCGTTTTCGGCTCTCGGGGCGCTCCAAAACGGGGTGTCGGATAGGTCTCGGCCATTGGTTCCGCTTACGCTGAAACCGCCATCGCCACAACCGCTTGAGCCGCTCTCATTGAATTCGAATGACAACTGTGTCCGCGGCGCCAGTGGCGTCGATCACCGTCAGCCGGGCAAAGCCCGGACCGGGTGGATCAATCAGCCGCTGGCGCCGTCCGTCGATCTCGCCGGACGCCGTACCGTTGACCATGACAGTCATCGGCAGCACGCCGCCGGCGACCTTGACCGGCATGGCGGCGGCCTCGGTCCCGCCCGAGCGGTCCACGTCGATCCGGGAGCCGTTGAGCGGGAATTGAATGTGGAGCGCCTGCTCCCCGCTGGTCCGGACCAGTTCCCCCATGGGGCGGAACCGCTTGAGCGGCAATGGCAACTTCGCGTTGCTGGCCACCAGGGTTCCCTTCGGCGGCTTCGGCAGCGGCGTCATTGTCTTGCCGGTCCGCGCGAAGGCGTCGAACAGGATTGGCGCGGCGGCGACACGGCCGATCAGGCCGGGAACCGGCGCGCCATCGGGCCGGCCGACCCAGACGCCGATGGTCATGCGGCCGTCGAACCCGACCGACCAGGCATCGCGATAGCCGTAAGACGTGCCGGTTTTGAAGGCGATGCGGTTGTGGGCTGCGTTCTCCGGCGGCGGGGTCCCCAGAAGGACATTGCCGACCTGCCAGGCCGCGACCGGATCCAGCAGCCGGAGCGGCTCTCGATCGTCCTTGGCAGTCATGAGCTCGCGCAGCGGCTTCGTGGTTCCAAGCCGGGCAAAACCTGCATAAAGCTGCACGAGGTCCTGAAGCGTGACGCCGACGCCGCCGAGGCCCATCGCGAGCCCGGGTGCTTCGTCCTTGGGCAGAACCAGATTACCGCCGGCCTGCCGCAGCCGCGACGCCAGCCGGCTCGAACCAACGCGGTCGAGCAGTACGATCGCCGGCACATTCAGCGAAAGCTGCAGCGCCTTTTTTACAGGCACCGTCCCCTGGAACGTCATGTCGAAATTCTCAGGCGCGTAGGAGCCGAACCGCACCGGGCGGTCGTCGATCAGGCTGTCGGGGTGAACAAAGCCGTCCTCGAAGGCGAGGCCGTAGATGAACGGCTTGAGGGTCGAGCCGGGCGAGCGGATGGCGCGGGTCATATCGACCTGCCCGGCCCGGCTGTCGTCGAAATAATCGGCCGAGCCGACGCGCGCGAGCACATCGCCGCTCTCGTTATCCACGACGATGATGCCGACCGAAATGTTCGGCCCGAGCGCAATGGCGCGATCGCGCGCCAACGGCTCCAGCACTTTCTGCAGACTGGAATCCAGCGTCAGCTTGATGACAGGCGTATCCTTCACCGTTGCCAGCGCGCTGTCGGAGGCGTGCGGCGCCAGGATCGGCATCGGCTTGCGCAGCGTCGGCACCGGCACGGCCTTGGCCTGCCTGGCATCGTCGACGCTGACCACATGTTCCTCGACCATGCGATCGAGCACACGGTCACGAGCGATACGTGCGGCTTCCGGATAGCGGTCGAGACGGCGCGTCTCCGGCGACTGCGGCAGCGCGACCAGAAGGGCTGCTTCCGCCAGCGACAACCGCTTCGGCTCCTTGCCGAGATAGGCGATCGATGCGGCGCGGATGCCTTCGAGATTGCCGCCATAGGGAGCGAGCGCGAGGTACAGGTTGAGAATCTCGTCCTTGCTCAAGCTGCGCTCCAGCTCGATCGCGCGGACGATCTGGTGCAGTTTGGCGTAAAGCGAGCGCTGCCGGCGCGGCTCCATCAACCGCGCGAGCTGCATCGAGATGGTCGAGCCACCGGATACAATGTGACCGCGCGTCGAGAGCTGCAGCGCCGCACGGCCGAGCGCCAACGGATCGATGCCGTCATGGGCATAGAAGCGCTGGTCCTCGTAGGCGAACAGCAGCTTGAGATAGGTCGGGTCGACGTTGGCTTTGGTTTCGACCGGCAGCCGCCAGCGGCCGTCGCCCATCGCATAGGCGCGCAGCAGCTTGCCGTTGCGATCCACGATCGTGGTCGAGACGCGCCGCGCGTCGTCAAGCGGGAGCGGGCCGAGGGAATAGACCCAGCCGACGAAACCGATGGTGGCGAGGATGAGTGAGAGCGCGGCGGCGGAGAGGATGCGACGGCCCCAGCCCCTCGACCTTTCGCCGTCGTTCCGGGATGGTCCGAAGGACCAGACCTCCGAGCGCAATTGCGCTTCGGGGAACCTCGAGATTCCGGGCTCGGCTCTTCGAGCCGCCCCGGAATGACGAGAGTTAGTGTCGCCGTCGCTCATCTCACCACTCACTTCGCAGCCCGCACCTCGACAGTGCCCGTGCCGGTGCGGCCGTAGCGCGAGGGATTGTACATGTCCTCGACATAGGCCTGCGGCAGCACGTATTTGCCGGGCGAAACCACGCGCACGACATAGGCGACGGTGAACACTGCCTTGGAATCCGAGGCCCGGTCGACGGCCGCCGTGAAGCGATCGTCACGGAACTCGGTATTCTTCGGCTCCTCGCCGCCCTCGATCCAGTCCAGCGTGCCGCTATCGCCCGACGACACCAGCTTCGGATTGTCGATCTCGAGGCCGGCCGGCAGATAGTCGGACACCATGATGTGGCCGTACTCGGGCTTGGCTTCCGTAACCTTCAACACCACGGCGAAGCGATCGTTCTGCTTGACCTTGCTGATATCGGCCGGCTTGCCGTCGAGCGTGAAGTAGTTCCGCTCGATCTTGAAGCCGTTCGACGCGGCCGGCTCCGGCGTCACCGGCGAGCCCGACACCGAGATCACCGCCTGAACCGGCGCATCGCCGGTGTTGGTGATCTTCAGCGGCTTGCCGCTCAGCGTGTCCGCCTTGTAGCTGCGGTAGAGCGCAGTCTTGACCGGCTGGCCATCGACCTCCATCGAGAGGTTCTCCTTCGCAAGCGCCCGCGCCGCCAACACCAGCCACGCATTCTCCTGCGTGGAGGTGTAGGGCGTGAGCCCGCGGGCGGTCTCGACCCGCGCCACCGCTTGCGTCAGCGTCGCCTTGGGAGCGTTGCCTTCGCTCGCGAGCGAAACAAGCGCTGCGGCATCGCGAAGCTGCGAGCCGTAGTCGCTGCGGCCGAACTCGAGCACCGGCTTTGACGCAAGCGAGTCGAGCGCTGCGCCATAGACCCGTTCCGCGCGGTTGCGATCGCCGACCAGAGCGAGTGCCGCCGCAAGCTGGGATTTCGCAATTGGCGTTGCGAGGTTGTTCAGCTTGGTGTCGGCGAGATAGCGGAGGTCGCCGATGGGAGCAGCGCCATTGCGGGCGAGCACGTAGAGGCCGTATGCGAGGTCGCGGCCGCCGTCCTTCTCCGGCTCATTGCCGTTGACGACGGAGTTGCGAATGCGATCCAGGGCGGTCTTGAACAGAATGTCCGGCACCACAAAGCCCTTTTCACGGGCGCGGGTCAGGAAGTCAGTCACGTACGCATCGAGCCAGGCATCGTCGCCACCGGCCGACCACAGGCCGAACGAACCATTCGAGCCCTGACGTGCCAACAGCCGTTCGATGGCGTCGCGGATGCGCTGGTCGACCTCGGTGTCCATGGCAAGATGCGCCCCGGCGGCGAGGTCATTGACGTAGAGCAGCGGCATGGCCCGGCTCGTGATCTGCTCCGAACATCCATGGGGATAGCGATCGAGCGCTTTCAGGATCGTCGCCGCATCGAGCGCGGTGGACAGGCTCGCCGAGACTGAGACGCTGCCGGTGCCCGGCACGAGGTCGGAGAACATGTCCGAGGTCAGCGTCAGGCTCTCGCCTTTCGCCAGCGTGCGGATCGAGCGCCGAGCGAGTACCTGCGTCGCCGCCTTGACGTCGAGTGCATAGTGACGCGCCAGCGTCAGGCCGTTCGGCCCCTTGATGTCGACGTCGAACGTCGCCGGCCCCGCCGCGGTCGCGTCGACCGCCAGCGCAAACGAGTTGCGCTGCTTGGCTGCGAGCTTGACGGTGGTCGCGGGATTGCCTGACATCTTCACCGGGCCACCGGTCTTGACGTTGATGACGTAGTCGCCGGCCTGGCCCTCGACATTGTCGATCTCCAGATTGACCGTGCCGTGGTCGCCATTGAGCAGGAAGCGCGGCAGCGTCGTCGTCAGCACGACGGGATCGCGGATCACGACGTCAGTGTTGGCGCGGCCGAGTTTGGTCGCGGTCCAGGCCACAGCCATGACGCGCGCGGTGCCGGCGAACTCCGGAATGTCGAAGCTAACTTCAGCAGTACCGTCAGCACCGACCGTGACGATGCCCGAATAGAGCGCGAGCGGCTTCTGCGCGGGCGGCGAGCCCTGCAGCTCGGCAGCACCTGCGTCACCGCCAGACTTGATCTGGCCGCGCGTGCCGGACATGCCGTCGATCAGTTGCCCGTAGAGGTCACGGATCTCCGCGCTCAGCTGACGCTGGCCGAGATAATAGTCATCGGGCGCCGGCGGCTTGTAGTTGGTGAGGTTGAGAATGCCGACATCGACCGCTGCGATCACCACCTTGGCGTCCTCGCCGGGATTGAGCCCGTCGAGCTTGACCGGTATCTTCAGCATCGCGTTCGGCCGGATCAGATCCGGTGGCGAAAGCTTGACCTGTAGCGTGCGGGCCTGCTTGTCGATGCCGAACCACTTCAATCCGATCGCGCGACCCGGCATGCGCTGGGCGGCGGCATCGAGCGGACGGCGCAGCGTCGCCACCACATAGGCACCGGTGCCCCAGTCCTTGCCGACCGGGATATTCACTTGCGCGGTGCCCTCCTTGACGTCGACGGTCTGTGTCGTCAGCAGGCGATCGCCGACCACGTTGACGGTCAGCTTGCCGGCGGAACGGACATTGACCGACACAGTCATGGTGTCGCCCGATGCGTATTGCGGCTTGTCGATCGAGGTCTCCAGCAGGTCCGGCGTGTCGGCGCTGCCGTCGGAATACCAGCCGACGTCGAACTGCACCGAGGTGACCGGGCCGTCGGCATCGTTCGATTTCACATCGAGCCGGTAACGGCCGGGGCGCGGTGCCAGCGAGATGCGAGACGGCTTGTCGGCCGCGATGCTGACATCACCATCGGCGACGCGCGACGTCGACTTGACCGGCTCGTACTCCCAATAATTGTTCTGGCGATACCACTGGTAGCGCGACTCCATCTTCAGGAGCTCATAGCGCAGGCCATCGCGCGGCAGCGTCTTGCCCTCGGGCGAGACGAACACGACGTCAAACTCGGCCTTGTCGCCTTCCGCGACGTTCTTGTCGCCGAATAGCGGCTTGATGCCGATCAGCGCGGTCGCAGGCGCGACCGGCAGCACCAGCTTGCGCTCGACGGCGCGGCCGCCGGTCTCGACCATGCGGACGAAGATCTGCGCTTCCTGCGGGCGGGTCGACGCCGGCACCTTGTCCAGCGTCACCGGGAAGGTCGCAACGCCATTGGCATCGGCCTCCGGCAAGTTCTCCAGCGGCGTGCGCTCGTTCGAGGTGGTCTGCTCGTCATCGACGCCGAACCGGTACCCGGCAAAGCCCGGGCGTTCGGTAGCCGGCGCGATCAGCATGTCGCCTTCGAGGCTGAGGCCCGAGGCCGGCGCGCCATAGAGGAAATGACCGTCCGCCTTAAGCTCCACCGGAGCGTTAGCTTTGATCAGCTTGTCCTTGGCAGACAAGTCGAATTCGATCCGGTCGGGGACGTAATCCTCGACCATGAAGGTGGTCTCGCCGACCGACGATCCCTTCGGATCGGTAAAGGCGCGCACCCGCCAGGTGCCGGTCGGCACGGCCGAGTTGAGCGGCACGGACAGCGTGCGGCCGCCGGCGCCCTGGTCGGCCAGCACGGCGCGGCGGAATTCGACGCCGTCGGGGCGCTCGATCACCATCGTCAGCGGCCCACCATTGATGGCGTTGCCCTGCCCGTCGCGCAGCAGCGCGGTGAGGTAGACGGTCTCGTTGGAGCGATAGACGCCGCGCTCGGCATAGACGAAGGCGTCAGCGCCCGCAGGCACGGTGCGACCCGCAACGCCGCGGTCGGACAGGTCGAAGGCTGAGGTCTTCAGGCTGAGGAAGGCGTAGTCCGCCTTCTCGCCGGTGATCGTCAGCATCGCAGGCGACAGGCCGCCCTCGCCGCGCGCGAGGCCGGTCTCGAACAACACGTGCCCGGCATCGTCGGTCTTGCGCGTCGCCAAAATTTCGTTGTTGCGAGCGACCAGCCTCACCTCGGCTTTGCCGACCGGATCGGTCGAGGCCAGCGAATTGACGAAGACATGAATGCCGTCGTTGCCCGAATAGGCTGAGACGCCGAGATCGGAGACGATGAACCATTGGGTGGCGAGCTGATAATCATCGTCGCTGCCCGGGCCCTTGGCCGCCGCCGTCATCACGTACACACCAGGCTGGAGCTCACCGAGCGCCTGGTCGACCGGGAACGCGGTGATGACATCCTGATTCAGGGTCATCGCGGTCGCGAGCTCGCCGGACCAGACTTTCACGCCGCGCTCGCCGCCGAGATCCGAGAGCTGGTATTTCGACAGCGTCTTCTGGAAATCGCTGTCGACCACCGTGTTGATCAAATTGCGATCACCGATCCTGAACACGCTGATGTTCACCGCGGGCGTATTGACGCTGACCACAGGAATGCCGCGCTGACCGGTTCGCGGCAGCACATAGGCACGGCTGGTGAAGCGCACAAACGGCTTGCGGTCACGCACATAGACGTTGAATTCGGCCGATTTCGGCAGGCCCTCCTTCACCGTGGACGGAAGACCAGCGCGCAGATTGATGTTGTAGCGCTCGCCATGCTTCAGACCGTCGACGCAGAGCTGCTTGCCTTCGGCCGATAGCGCCGGCTTGTCCTGGCCCGCTAGCGCCAGGAACGGCGCGAAATCGGTGCGCTTGGCGAGCTCTTCCGAGAACTGGAAGCAGGCGCGCGGGCTCGCCGAATCCGAGTCCACGGTGTAGTCGAGCAGCCGGAAGCCGTGCTCGTCGCGCAGCTTCTCGTAGGCGCCGCGGACATCGGCGACCTCGCGCATGTCGAGCGATAGCCGCAGCGTGTCGAGTGCAGGCCGCCACAGCTTGCGTTCGGAGAGCGACTTGCCGAGGACGGCCAATGCATCCGCCTCCTCGCCCGAATTGCCGGCGCGCATGTAAGCGATGTAGGCGGCGGTCGAGGCCCGCTCCAAAAGGAAGGTCTGCTCGCTCGAGCTCTTCGGCGTGATCTGGAAGATGACCTTGGCGAGCCGCAGCCAGTTGCCGGCGTCCTCGGGCGTAGTGGCGGCGATCTGGCCGAGCACCGAGAGCCCGGTGCGGTAATCATTGCGCTTGAAGGCGGCATCCACGTCGGTGCGCAGGCTCGCGCCTGATTTGGCGACCGGCCCCGCCTCGCTCTTGATCTGGGCCTCGAGCTTGATTGCGGAATCGGAGAGATCATCGCGCTTGAACGCCTTGTCCGCGGCCAGCGCGGTGCCAAGGCCAAGCGCCAGCGCGGCGCAGATTGTGACGGCGCGAACGAGACCGATCATGAAGGACTCCCGGAAATCACGGCGAACGCCGCGGGCGCATCAAGTGCGCGGAAAGGTGACAGACTCATGGCGATGGAACCAGAGGTGCAAAACGTCGCATTCGCCATGACAAGGCACGCCCAGAGGTGACCGATCGAGATATCGCCGCGCACGCCGTCCTGTGGCGCAGCCAATATCGGACCCGTCGACCGGCGACCGTGTCCCGGAAGCTGGCCAGCGTTGCCGGCGACGTTTTCCGTCGTCCAGTCCGCTGCCGCTCAACCCGGCACCCTGACACTCCGCCGTTCCGGTTTGTCGCGGCACTGAGGAAAACGGTTCGGTTCAGACTTGGCTAAGGACCAGATTTTTCATATTGGCATGCTATATGAACGGCCCGCCCCACCGGGGCGGCCCAGGACGGTCCCGTAGCTCAACTGGATAGAGCATCAGATTTCTACTCTGAGGGTTGCAGGTTCGATTCCTGCCGGGATCGCCAGAACCTCGATCTTGTCGGCATGCGCCAGCGTTCATGATTAACGCGCCGCGCGATCTCCCAACTGCCATCCGGTTTTCACGAACGCGTGGGTTGGCCTGCTCCGGTCTTTGAACCGTACAGACGCGCCCCATCTATCCGTGGCGGGCGAGGTTTGCCCAAGAAAGACTGTGAATGCCACGAGCCGAATTTACGAGAATGGGAATCGCCTTTGCGGTGGCGGTCGTCGCGATGTCGTTTCTGGCGCTCGATGCGGTCACGGACGTCAACTCAAGCACAATCGCAAAGCGTATGGAAACGGCGCGGGCGTCCATCGTGGATGTTGTCATGGGCCAACCCGAATCCGCCTTCGCCGTTCAGGCCTGGGCGCGCGGGAGCCACGAGGGACCGGCCTTGGAGGATTGCCTGGCGATTGATTCAAGCGCGGCAGCAAGTCAGCTCACACTCCAATAGCGCCGCCGGCATCTCATCTGTTCACAGTCCGACTCGGTTTCGTTCGCGAGGACGAATCGCGATCCGGGAAATCTGCACGGCGCACATCTTAACGCCACGTTTCATCCGGCTCGCTCGTTCACGCATGCGGCGGTAGGAGCACGCACCGAACCCGCTCCGCATCGATCAAGGCGCCCGACAAAAATGCGCCTCGACGGAGGAACGACATCACGACCGGCACGTTGGATGTGACGAAACACAGTGGTGCCGACCAGCCAGCCCCGGTCGGCTTTGAACGGCCCCGTGCTTGTCCCCCGAGCACGGGGCTTTCTCATGACCGTCGGCTTCCCATTAATATTTCGCGACGACCGGCGCACCCCACCGATAGTTCAGCCCGATCCTGGCGAGTGAGACGCCGATCAGCCCCTGCGCTCTTCGTCGCGACGATCGCGCGCGAGCTGATGCCAGGCCAAGGCCAGCTCGATGAGTCGTTGCCGGTCCGGGCCTTCGGACTCCGCGGCGCGCTTCATTGCCGCCTCAGCCTCATACTGTGGGTCGTACCTGGTACACATGCGGCCAAGTTTAGCCGGCCGATGTGAACAAATGCGTGGCAAATTCGTCCGTATGATTGCGGTGGCCGATAGTCCAATTGGCCTGCGCCACTCGGCACGATGTTACCAGGACGAATTTAACCGCGAGCGAAAGTCGTGAAGCGGCCTTTCATTTCCGATCTGTGAATTGCATCACAGCCGAATTCCACCGCATCCGCTAAACCAGCAACAGAACGGATGGCTGTTGGACCCATGACACAGAAGGCCGAAGGTGCAGCACAGGCAGACGCATCGTCGCGCAAGGCGGACGCGGTTGGCCTTGCCCTCCTCTCCACCATCGTCCTGGTGATGACGGCCTGGATCGGCGGCCTGGTCTGGGCCTTGATAGCCTTCCTGAACTGGCTTGTTTCCTAGCGCCCCGCGCAATCCACCGCGTCAAAACAGGTAGTGCATCAATTGCACCGCCTTGACCCCTCCGCAAACGATCATGGCCCATAGCGCCAAGCTGATCTGGATCGCTTCCAGCATGTGTTCCCGTCCCCTGCGACTCACCTGTTCGTTTTTTCTTTAATCAATGCGTGATGCGACAAAGAGCGCCAGAGAAAAGTTGAGGCAGTTGTTGTGCGTCGCCGAAAGAACGGGGCCGCGTCTGGGGACAAGAGACAGCGACACGTGTCCACGCAAGCGCAAAGCAAATGAGGCGGGCACCGGGCCCGCCTCATTCATGTCGGATCGCGCGTGAGAGATTCAGTAGCAGGCGCGCGGATCGGCCTGCACGTACTGACCACTCGGATAGCGGTAGTAGCAAACGCCTTCGGCCACATAGTAGCCGGGCCGCGAAGCCGCTGTCGCGCCGGCAATCGCTCCGGTTGCGCCACCGATCACGGCCCCTGCAGCCGCACCGGAGGCCCGGCCCGAAATCAGGCCACCGAGCACACCGCCGACGATGGCCCCGCCAATCGCGCTCGCACCGGGATCAGGCGCCGGAGGTGGAGGCGGCGGCGGTTCATACGCAACCGGCGGGCCCGGCGGCGGTGCATAGGCCACCGGCACGTCGTCCACATAGTCCTCGGAGATATAGGCGGGCGGGCCGTCCATCCGCTGCGGATAATAATACCAGACACCGCCGACGTCCCACCACCAGCCGGGACGGCCGTTGTGGACCTCGTGCCGCCAGCGACCGCCGTCCCAGGCCATATTGCCGCGATAAGGGTGTCCGCCCCAGTCGCGCGCGGGAGCCGGGCCGCGCGCCATGTAGCGACCAGGCCCCGGGGGTGGGCGACCGGCACCGTGCGGACCGGGACCCGGCCCAGGAACCACGTGGGCCTGACCACCAGGCTGGGGCACAGTTCGCGCGGCCTGCGGCGGAGGACCTTTGCGCATGTTCTGATTGGGAGGCGGCGCGCCGGCCCCCTGCCCAGGCGGCTGGCCGGGCCCTTTCGGCAGAGCCGCGTCCTGCGCTTGCGCTGATAACGCGAGCAACGACATGGCCGAAACCACGGGAAGGATGATTTTCATGCGGCTGGACGCACTCATTGGTGCCTACCCCTCAACTTCGCAAATCGCCGTGATCCAGGCGCGATTGTCGATTCGGATCGCGCCCAGCTGATGCCGGCTGACACAAGTGACCTGCCAAAGCAGGTCATGTCCCGTTACAAATGTTTAAGATCACGGCATTTTTTCGTCCGGACGGCAGGACGGGTCTAGCGCGCCGGCTCGATCACATCGCAATTGCGTCGCCCCGACATCAGGCAATCCTGCATCTTGCTGGCGGCGGTGAGGTCCCGTGCGAGCCACAGGCCGACAGCGAGGATCACGGCAGCAATGATCAGCCCGGCGATCGCACCGCGACGGCTGTCGACGGATTGGGGCTTGGGTGAAGCTGCCTTGGGAGCTGCCTTGGGCGAAACCTTAGAATCCGGCTTGGGTTCAGGCTTGGACATGGAGACCTTGTCGCTGGGTAAGCCCCCTTATCACCTCTGCGACGTCGCGTCACAGCCCGTTCAGCCCCTCGCCGTTCAGCCTCTGGTCTGCCTCAAGGCCTCCTTGCGCGTGGTCTCGACGGCCGGGATCGCATGCTGGGCGCGTGGCGCGCAGCTGGTCAGGACGAATGCAGTCTGGGTGCACTCCCAGGCGGCCCCTAGAACGCCGCTCTCGATGGGTTGCGGGCGGGCGGCCAACAGCACCACGCCGACGGCGGCCACTGCGACGACAGCGATTGCAAGGGCCCTCAGGCTCAGCCGGAAAGAGATCATGCCCGTGCTCCGTCTCGTATCGGGCGGACGCTAGGCGCCGCCGCTGGGTGCCCTTATGAGGGGCATCACAATTCGGCAGTTTTTCCGGGCTACGAAGGATCGGTTGGTTAAGCGATTTTCGTTGACCTGATCGGCTGCGATTATGGGTGGCTTCACGGCGCGTGGCGATGTACACGCTTCTGCGTCGTGTGGTGCCTGCTTGTGCCCAGCCGACGTACCAACAGACGGTGATGTAGGATCGAAAGCGAGGATGACAAGGTTCGTTCGATGAGTTTCAGGGAACCAGGATTCTCCGACCGGCAAAAGGCCGCTCAGGAAGCACGCAAAAATCTTTTGAACAAGTTCAAGTCGCAGCCGGGTCACGACGATCCGGAGGTGGCGGCACGTCGTGCCGAGCGCGAGGCGGTCGCGGCCAAGCGCGCCGAGGCAAAGGCCACGCGCGAAGCTGAAAAGGCCGAGCAGAAGCGTGTCGCGGACGAAGCTGCTGCCGCGGAAGCGGTGCGGCTCGCCCGTGAATCAGAGGAAGCGGTCGCCAAGCAGGCTGAGCTCGAAGCCGAGCAGAAGGCAAAGCGCGACGCCCGCTACGCTGCCCGCAAGGCCAAGCGGAAGTGACCTTCAACAAAATTTGACCTGAAGCGCGAATGCTTCAGGTCAAATCATGACGGATCAGTCGGTCCGCGCGAACGCGCGACTCGATGATGGACCTTGGGTCGATGATGTCAGCGCGCGCCGAGGTCGGCTGATCAAGGCACGCGGCATGACGGCGTGAGATCAGTTCTTCTTCATCATCCCGTCGTCTTTCTTCATGCCATCCTTCGACATCGTATCCTTCTTCATGCCGTCGTCCTTGGACATGGTGTCTTTCTTCATGCCGTCCTTGGACATCGTGTCCTTCTTCATCATGCCGTCGTCCTTGCCCATCTTGTCCTGGGCAAAAGCGGCCGGCGATAGCGCCAGGCCAAGCGAGACAACGGCAGCCGAGACGCCGAGCACGATGCGGGTGCGAATGGTCATGAGAAATCTTCCCTTCGAGATGATGTTTGTCAGCGACGAATGCCGCTACACAATCTCGACGGATCGACGCGCGCACTTGTTACGCGGCGTTGCAAATTTTTTCGGAGCGGACGGGGCTCTGCCCACCGCCGCGCTGCAGACGGTTAACGCCAGGAGCAGATCAACGGCGGGTGTGCGGCGCAGCAAGGCCGCGACTTGCAGCCACCTTCGATCTCGAACTATCAGACTAGAGAATATCGGGTAAGAGACCGGCTAGGATGGGCCAGGCCGGCTCAACATCCGATTGTGCCAACAAGAACAATCCAAGGGGATCACGTCATGCTTACCCGCCGCCATCTGATCGCGACCGCCGTGGCCGCACCCGCTATCCTTCGCTTTGGCATCGGTACCGCGCATGCCGCGACCACGCTGAAGATCTCGCACCAATTCCCCGGCGGCACCATCGACAAGGGCGATTTCCGCGACCGGCTCTGCCGCAT
>Ga0105237_10003194_pt1 | contig 19664 bp, 18 predicted proteins | sample KBSC24metaG_FD_81520 | JGI IMG/M metagenome (GOLD analysis project Ga0105237, IMG submission 81520) | Corn rhizosphere microbial communities from Kellogg Biological Station, Michigan, USA - KBS C2-4 metaG | ecosystem: Host-associated > Plants > Roots > Rhizosphere > Soil | place: Michigan, USA... | reverse complement strand
CCTCGACGATCAGGAAACGGTACTGCACCGCGAGACGCAGCAGCTTCAGCCGGCGTTCGCGCGTGAGCGTCGCGCCGGTTGGGTTCGCGAAGGTCGGGACGGTGTAGAGCAGTTTCGGCTGCGCGATCGCGCCGGACGCGAGTTGCGACGCGAGGCGGTCGACGTCGACGCCTTCAGCGTCGACCGGGATCGTGACGATGCGCGCCTGCTGCAGGCGCATCGCCGACAGCGTCGCCGGATAAGCCGGCTGTTCGGTCAGCACGACGTCGCCCGGCGCGACCATCACGCGCAGCAGCAGGTCGAGGCCCTGCTGCGAGCCGGTCGTGACGAGCAGTTCGGCCGGCGTGCACGCGACGTTGCGGCGCGCCATCAACGCAATCAGTTGCTGCTTCAGTTCGGCAAGGCCGTCGGTCGGGCCGTATTGCAGGCAGCGCACCGGCTGGGCGTACGCGCGTTCGGCGGCCGTGTTCAGGCCGTCGACGTCGAACAGGTCGCTGGCCGGATAGCCGCCCGCGAACGAAATCATCCCCGGCTCGGAGAGGTACTTGAACAGCTCGCGGATTGGCGAACCGGCAGGATTCTGGAATGAGGGCGTAAACGCGTACATGTCGTCGTGAGCTGGATCGCACGGACGGCCGGGATAGCCGACAGGTGCCGCCCGCCCAGGGCGCTTCTGGCGCACGGGCGGGAATTCGAGCCACGATTGTCGATAGTCATTAACGCTGCCGCAAACGATATCTATGCACTAGGTCTTGCGGTTTGGTCATTAATTGGGGAAGAGCCGTGTTTTCGTCCACGGCCGTCCGGCCGGCACACGCCGCGAATGCGGGAGGCCGATCGCGACCCCGGCATCCGCGCCGTTACAGCCCCGCGACGCCATCAACGCGATGACGCCCGGAGACACGTCCGCGTGTGATCGGACCGAGCCAGACCCGGGGCAAGCCGCGCCGCGCTTGCACCCTTGGCCCGGCCGGTCACGCGCACTGGACACGCAGTGGACGCACGTGAATCGCGCGCTATTCGCCCGGAGGAGATATTCCCTTCCTGACATAGCCGGCAATCGCCTCCAGCATGCCGAGGTCGAGGTCCTGCACGCGGTCTGCGCCGAAGTGGGTCAACCACTTGCGCGCGAGCTCCGTCTGCATCGTCGTGTGCCCGGCCGCGGCAGGGGCACACAGGTCTTCCAGTGCTGAACGCTGGTCCATGTCTTCTCCGTGATTGCTGATGGGCGGGACGTCGCCGGCTCCCGTCGCGATCAAGACGCCGTCAGACGGCCTCCAGCGCGAGGGCGATACCTTGGCCGCCGCCAATGCACAAGGTCACCATGCCGCGTTTGATGCCATCACGGCGCATCGAATGCGCGAGACGAGTCGCGAGGACCGCACCGGTCGCACCGATGGCGTGACCGTGCGCGATCGCGCCGCCTTCGACGTTCACCCGTTCTTCGTCGATGCCGAGCTCCCGAATGACCGCGATTGGCACGGCGGCAAACGCCTCGTTGATCTCGAAACGCTCCACGTCGTTCAACGACCATCCGGCACGCGCGAGCGCCATCCTGACTGCCGGCACGGGCCCCAGCCCGAACATGCCCGGCTCGACCGCACCCACGCCGTACGACACGAGCGTCGCGATCGGCTCGATTCCCCGCGCCTCGGCATACCGCCGCTCTGCCACGACCATCGCCGCCGCGCCGCTGTTCAATCCCGGCGCATTGCCTGCTGTGATGGTGCCGTCAGACCGAAACGCGGGTTTCAATCTGGCAAGCGACTCCATCGTCGTGTCCGGCCGCGGTTGCTCGTCGCGCTCGAATCGGACGGGTTGCTTGCGCCCCTCGATATCGACCGCCACAAGCTCCGCGTCGAACGCCCCGCGCCCCTGAGCCTCCACGAAGCGCCTTTGCGAACGTTCCGCCCAACGGTCCTGCTGCTCTCGCGTCATGCCCACCTTCGACACGAGATCTTCCGTATGCCATCCGGAATGCCGGCCGGAAAACGCGTCGACGAGACCGTCCCCGAGCATGCTGTCGACGATCTCGGTATTGCCCATGCGCTGGCCCCACCGACCGCTATGCAGCAGATACGGCGCACGGTCCATGTTTTCCATACCGCCCGCCACCGCGACCTCGCCGAATCCGAGCCAGATTTCCTGGGCCGCATTCACGATGGCCTGAGCGCCCGAGCCACAGACGCGATTCACGGTCAGCGCAGGCACCTCCACCGGAATGCCGCCGCCGACGGCTGCCTGGCGCGCGGGATTCATTTTGTTTCCCGCCTGAATGACGTTGCCCATCACGACCGAAGCCAACGCCGCCGGATCGACCTTGCTGCGGCGCACCGCTTCGCGCACCGCGATTGCGCCGAGCGTCGTCGCGGCGACGTCCGTCAACGTGCCACCAAACGCCCCGATGGGCGTTCTTACCGGACCGCAGATCACTACTTGTCGAGCAACCATTTCAACACTCCATTCAACGTTCAGTTTCGCCTGAAGCGATGCCAGTGCATCGTCGCGCGTTGCGTGCCCGGGGGATGCATCCGTCGCATGCCCGGCACGCTCGTGAACCCGCATCTCGTGCTTGCGGGCACAGGATCGAGGGCGCCGCGCGCCCCCTCTCCGTTGGGTCAAATCGATATCATTTCGAAATCCTCCTTGCCGACGCCGCACTCGGGACACTTCCATTTGGCCGGAATGTCTTCCCAGCGCGTGCCCGGTGCAATGCCGTCTTCCGGCGCACCTTTTTCTTCCGAGTAAATCCAGCCGCACACCAGACACATCAATGTGCGCATCTCCACCGCTGTCGTGCTCATCCCGCCAACTCTCCAAGATTCGACATTTGTCGCTTCACGAATTCGCGCACCTGCTCGCGTACCCTCGCATCCGACAAGATCCGCCCGTGACCCGTGCCCGGCGCCGGCCACAATGTCGCCTGCGGCAGGCCCGCCACGACCCGCTGCGCCTCGCAGTACGGCACCACGGGATCGGCCGGATCGTGCACGACCAGCACCGGGACATCGAGCGACGCGCCGCGCGCCAAAATGTCCCAATGGCTAACCGGCACGCCATTGCGGCATTGCAGCTCCGCATAGATGCGCTCGATCACCGGCCGCGGCAACGCCATGTCGCGATTCGCCCAGCGCTCCAGCACCTCCGTCAGCGCGCTCGTCGGCGCGATCAGCACGATGCAGCGCAACGACGCGCGGCGCGACCGCTCCGCCAGCGCCGAGATCGTCGCGATCGAGCCGAGCGAATGTGCAATCACCACTTGCGCGCCTTCGATCGCATCCAGCGCCGCGCCGGTCGCCCGCGTGAACTGCGTCATCGTCGTGTGCTTGCCCGGCGACAGACCATGCGCGGGCGCGTCGAATGCCGCCACCGAAAAGCCCAGCGTCTTCATCGGCTTGACGAAGCTCAGCATGCTGCTGCTGTCGGTGCCCCAGCCGTGCACGAGCAGCACCCGCGCCGTGCCGCCTTCCCAGTAATACGCCCGGTCGATGTCCGCGTTGCCCTCGATGGACGTTACCGTCGCGCCGAGGGGTATGCGATCGCTGACGGGCAGCCCGTAGCCACGCGTGAAGCCGAACGCATCGGCCGCGCGCCGTCCGGCAATGCGCGGCGCGAACGTGTTCAGCATCCGGAACGCGTGACGGCCGAGCCGCATGCGCAACGAAGGCGCCTTCGTGGTCTGCCGGGTGATCGGCGAGACTTCCGTGGGATTCGCGGCAGCCATCACCGGCCCTCCGTCGCCGCACGCGCGCCGACGGCCACGGCCTCCCGGGACAGGGTCCGGTAATAGCCCGACTCGGTGTCGTAGAAGTGGCAGTGGCGGATCACGTGCCACAGATCGCCGAACGTGAAATCCTTTTCGCGAATCATTCCCGGAAACGCTGCCTTGAGCGCCGCCTGTGCCTTCGGAAGGTTGTAGAACGGCACGATCGGCGCGACGTGGTGCGCCGTATGCACCGAAATGTTATGGGTCATGAAGTGCAGCCATTTCGGATACCGGTAGTCCGTCGTCACGAGCAGACGACTCGCGTTCGGCGTCCAGTGCTGCGACGGCAGAAACGGGATGTCGTCCGACGTGTGGTGCATCAGCGTCGTGGCGCTGAACCACGCATGGATCATGAGCCACGGCACGACGAAGTACAGGAACAGGCCCGTGACGCCGGTAAAGTAGATCAGCGCAGGGAAATAGAGCATCGCGACGATCAGCACGAAGCCGATCGAGCGCTTCACGTCACGCCGCATCTCGCGCTTCGGATAGAAGCCGGGACGGAAGCCCGATTCCTTCCAGTAGCTCAACGTACCTGCCCAGAACAGCCACTTGCGGGTACCGGCGTACTCGAGGCGCTTGAGGAACGGCATGCGATCGTAAAGCGGCGCGGGAATCGGCCGCCAGTCGGTGTCGAGCTCGAGGTTGTTGGTGTTCGCGTGGTGCAGGTTATGCGTGTGGCGCCATGCATGGAACGGATACAGCAGCGGCAGCAGCGATAGATGCCCGATCGCCAGGTTGAACCACCGGGAGCGGGAGAACGAGTTGTGCCCGCAATCGTGCGCGATGCAATGCAGCCCCCAGCCGCCCAGGCCCGCGAGCAGCCACAACGGAACGTAGAACAGCCAGTGCGGCGCATACGCGATGCCGACGAGCGCGCCGATATACGCCGCATAGCTCACCACGAAGCCGACAACGCCACGCCACGCACGCGGCTCGTACAGCGACTTTGGAATCGCATCGGTCAGCCGTACGCCCTCGAGCGCCTTCGATTTCTGCAGGAATTCGTCGAAACGCGCCGGCGGCGCGCTCGGAACAGTGTAGGTGTTCGCCATGTCGATCTCCGCTTACGCAGCCTGCAGACCGAGCTCGGTCGAGAGGTGGCGCGCCAGCTCGTCGATGCTGTTGTGTTCGAACAGCAGCGCCGGGGACAGCCGCTGCTCGACGACTTTCTCGAGATCGCCCGACACCTGCACGGCAACGATCGAATCGAGCCCATACTCGTCGAAGCGTTTGGCGGGATCGATGGCAGCCCGGTCCATCTTCAGCTGCTTCGCGAGCCGGTCGACCAGCCAGCTGCGGATCGACGCTTCCGTCAGGGGGCCGACGTCGGCGGCGACCGCTTTCTTGCGGCCGAACAGGCCACCCAGGATTCCAGCTTGAGACATGATGAATAATCCTTCTATACGAGGGAGATGAACAGCTTCATGAAGGCAACTTTCTTCAATACGGTTGCTTGGCCAACTTGCGGATCGCGGCCGGCCCCGGCAAGCGCAGGTCCCAGACGACACCCGCCTTGCCGAGCGTCCAGAGCACCCACGCACTGAGATCCGGCTCGTACCACTTCACCGAATGGCGATACGACGCGGGGAACGCGTGATGGTTGTTCTGCAGACCTTCGCCGAACGTGAGGATGGCGACGGTCCAGTTGTTCGCGCTGTTGTCGTCGGTCTTGAAGGGACGTCCACCGAACATGTGGCATACCGAACCGACGCACCAGGCAGCCTGATTGGCCAGGAAAATCCGTGCGAAGCCACCGAACAGCAGGCCGTTCCATGCGCCGTGCCAGGAACCGCCGATCGCGCCCCCGATCGCGGCGGGCAGCACGAGGCCGAGCACGATCCACCAGACATAGGTGCGGTGATAGAAAAACAGCCGGCGATCGCGCAATACATCGGGTGCGAAGAACGTCCACCCGGACACGTCCGGGGCCAGCATCCACGGCATGTGCGCATACCAGAGGCCGCGCAGCTTCGCGATCAGGCCCGCGCCGCCCAGGTTCGGCGAATGCGGATCGCCTTTCTGGTCGCTATACAGGTGATGACGGCGATGCGTCGTCACCCAGAACATGACCGGCCCTTGCGCGGCCATCGAACCGCAGATCAGCAGGATTCCTTCGAACCACTTCGAGGTCCGGAACGTCTTGTGCGCCAGATACCGATGGAAGCCCATCGTGATCCCGCCCATGTGCAGAAAATAGAACACCGCGAACAACACCAGGTCGGTGACGGCGAAGTCGCCCAGCACGAGTTGACGCACCGCGAGCGCGAACCCGGCAAGCGGCACCAGCATGACGGCCAGTGCGGTGTAGCGTTTGACGCGCGCACCACTGCCCTTTAGCGGCGAAACGCCGGGGATCTGGCCGTCAGGGGCCGACAGCCCGCCGGCGGCAGTCACGCCGGGGGCAACCTGAATCGACGAATTCATAGGATTCTCCAAACGCTAATAGAGGATTACGGCGAAGTTGAGGAGAACGCCGCGCGGCGCTTCGGCGCATAGCGCACCTCCGTGACAAGTCCCAGCGCGTCGAGCAGGCGGATGAGCCAGGCGGACGGATCGATCTGCCAGAACGCGTGGTCGTTGTTGGCGAACGCCGGCTGCGCGTGATGGTTGTTGTGCCATGCGCCGCCCACAGAAACGATCGCGAGCACGCCCAGGTTGCGGCTATGGTCGCGCGTCGCGTGCGGACGGGTGCCGATCGTGTGGCACAGCGAATTGACGGCCCAAGTCGACTGATCGAGCAGGAATATCCGCGCGAGTCCGCCCCACAGGAAGCCGCCGACGGCCCCGAGCAAGCTCTGCCCGGCGGGCGCGAGCAACGCGCCCGCGAGCGCGGGAATCGCGAGGCCGAGCAGCACCCACCATCCGTAGCGCAGATTGAGATTGACGATCAGACGGTCGCGCAGCAGGTCTGCGGCATACGTGCTCCAGTTCTCGCGGCGCACGGTGAATAGCCAGCCCACATGGCCGTGCCAAAGGCCAGCGAATCGGCTGAGCTTGCCGTGCCGGTTCGCGCGCGGGCGCGGCGAATGCGGATCGCCGTCCTGATCGGTGAACGCATGATGCATCCGGTGCGTGGCGGCCCAGAACAGGATCGGCCCCTGGGCGGCCATGCTGCCGAGCACGCCAAGCATCACGGTGACCACCGGCCGCCCCTTGAACGACCGGTGCGAGAAATACCGGTGCATGCCGGTTTCGACACCGATCGCGGTCGAGAAATACATCACCGCCAACAGCACGAAGTCGGTTGCGCGCAACCCATATATCCACGTGTAGGCAATCGCCAGTGCGAAACCCAGCGCGGGAATACCCACGGTCAGATAAGCGAGCCGGCGTGCGCGCACGTCGGTATCGGCTTGCGCCTCACGGGCGGCCGCCGGTGTTCGCGAAGACAAAGAATCCGCTTCAGCCATGACTGGCTCCGAATAAAGACAGCGTCAATGAAAATCGGGGATGCGGTTCGTGCGAACCGCTTATGCGCGCGTCTCGAGTGCGCTCAAGCGTCCCTGCTGGAACGCTTGCTTGCACGCTTGCCGACGCACCTTGCCGCTCGTCGTGAGCGGAATCGCACCAGTCGGGCCGAGGTGCACCACCGCTGGCGAGACCCCATGGTCGCGCGTGACCGCCAACGTGATCGCGGCCCGCACCTCGCTCATTTGCTCTGCACTCGGACGGCGCGAGCGTTTAAGTTCCGCAACGATGACGAGCGACTCCCCTTGCGCGCCGTCGATCGAAAACGCCACCACGCCGTTGGTGCGAATCGAGTCGTGCGCCGATTGCACCGATCCCTCGATGTCGGTCGGATAGAGATTGCGCCCGGCGACGATCACGACGTCCTTGATGCGGCCCGTCACGAACAGCTCGCCGCCGTTCAGAAAGCCGAGGTCGCCCGTGCGCAGGTAGCGCGTCGGCTCACCGCCGTCGTCTGCATCGGCAATCGTCGCGGCGAAGATGACGTCGCTGTCCGCACGATTCAGATAGCCGGCTGCAACGTTCGGACCACTAAACCAGATCTCGCCGACGGTACGCTCGGGCAGCACGCGCTTCGTCGCCGGATCGACAATCAGCAGCCGATGGCCGACTGCCGCGGGCCCGCACCCAACCAGCGTGGTGCGGCCGTGCCCATCGAGTTCCGGGTCGTGCGCCTTGCACAGGCCACGAACGAGCGCCTCTTTGTCGACCTCGATCAGCGAGACCGGCGAACGGCCGACCTTGCCCGATACATAGAGCGTCGCCTCCGCCATGCCGTAGCAGGGAACCACGGCGCGGCGCTCGAAGCCGTGCCGGCCGAAGCGCGCGAAGAACCGTTCGAGCGTCGTGTGGCTCACGGGCTCCGCGCCGCAGAATACGTGCTGCAACGAGCTTAGATCGAGCGTGGCTGCTTCTTCTTCACCGACGTTGTCGACGCACAGGTCGAACGCGAAATTCGGAGCGACGCTCGTCGTCACGCGGTAGTCGGAGATCGCCTTGAGCCAGCGATAAGGACGCTGGACGAAATGCTGCGGCGACAGAATCACGAGCGGAAAGCCGCTGTACACCGCGAGCAGCAGCGCGCCCATCAGCCCCATGTCGTGATACGGCGGCAACCACGTGCAGCCGACGCGATCCGGATCGGGGCCGAGCCGCTCGGCGATCACCGCGCAGTTGCTGACGAGATTCTGGTGCGTGACGATCACGCCCTTGGGCTCGCCCGTCGATCCCGACGTGTACTGGAGCAGCGCCGGCCGATCCAGGTCGACGTGCTGCTCCAGCAGGTTCCGAACGTCATGTACCGATACTTCGCCATCGTCGAAGGAATCTTCGTCGATCGTCAGCAAGGCGGGCGCCGCGCGCTGGTCGCCGTAGAGCGCGTCGAGCTGCGGTTGCAGCGAGCGGTGAAGCTTGCCGGCAATGACCACGTCAGGATGGGCGTCGCGACAGATCGACGTGAAGCGTGCCACCGCGCGAGAACCAGCAGGCGGAAACGAAGGCACCGCGGTAGCACCCGCGAGCAGGATGCCGAACAATGCCGCGACGTAGCTCAGGCCGGGTTCGAGCAGCAGCAATACGCGCCGTTCGTGCAGCGCGTGCTGCAGCACCCTGTCGCGCACGTGGACAGCAGCGGCGGCGAACTGGCCGTACGACCAGCTCACGACATCATCCTCGCCGTCGCGAAGAAAATGGAATGCGATCCGCTCAGGCGTTTGCTCGGCCCGCTCTCGAAGAATGTCGAGCAGAGACGAGGTCATGCGCTCCGCCGTCAGGGTGGAGGGGGGAATGCTACCGGCCATCGTGAGACCCTCAGATAATTAGTGTTGTTTTGTTTTGGTGAAAGCTTCATGCGCCAACCGGCGCCGGCCGGCACGCGGCCATCAATGCGCCGTCGCGGGTGCCAGCGCTCGCGGTCGCGTATCCACCGGCGCGCACAGGATTGCCGTGGCCAGACCGAGCGCGATCTGCAGGTAACACAGGGTGCGGAATTCCGCGAGGTGCCCGATCGCGTTGCCGGTTATCGCGACCGTCAGCGCCACGCCGAACACCGATCCCATCTGGCGTATCGCCTGGTTCACGGCCGAGCCCACGCCGAAGCGGGCCGGCGGCAGATGCGCGACGGCGGCGGCCGACAGCGCAGGCATGACCATGCCCACCCCGAGTCCGGTCAGCAGCGCCCCCGGAAGCCACGCGTGCACATAGTCGGGAGTGACGCCGGGCACCAACGCGAACCATATGCTTGCCGCCGTGGAGATCAGGCTCCCGGTCACCAGCAGAAGCCGGTGCCCCGCGCGCGCCGCGAACCGTCCGCACACGATCGCCGTGGGGACGACGAGCAGCGGCCCGGGGCTGCCGGCCAATCCCGCACGCGTCAGCGAATACGACCAGACACCGGTGGTAAACAGGAACGTCTGGAAAAACATCATCGCGAAGCCGATCGCGAAGCACAGCGAAGCCAGATTGATGTAGCAGTAAGTCCGATCCTGGAACAGCGACAGATCGATGGCCGGGGCGCGCGCCGTGCGCGCCCATGCAACGAACGCTGCCAGCACGACCAGCCCACCGACGATCGCCAGCGCCACCGCGGGGGAAGTCCAGCCGACCGCCTCCGACTGCACCAAACCGAACGCAATCGCGCCAACGCCGAGGATTAGCAAGACGACGCCAACGAGATCGAGCGGCGCGCCCCGCTCGGGATCACGCGACTCGTCGAGAATGCGCCACCCGCGCCAGAGCGCGATAGCGCCGAGCGGCAGGTTGAGAAAGAAGGCCGACGGCCAGCCGAAGCGATCGACCAGGAACGAGCCGAGGCTCGGCCCCAACGCACCGGCCACCCCGCTGACCGCCCCCCACAAGCTCACGGCGATCGCCCGTTTGTTGACGGGGAATGCCGCCAGCAGGATCGACAGCGACGCAGGCAACAACAGCGCCGCGCCTGCTCCCTGCACGGCGCGCATCGCCCAGAGCATCTCGACACGCGTGGCGATGCCACAGCCGAAGGATCCTGCCAGGAACATCGCGAGACCAAGCAGGAATGTGCGTTTGCGCCCGCGCAGGTCGGCGAGGCGGCCGGCCGGCACGAGCAACGCGGCGAACACCAGCGTGTACGCGTTCAGCACCCACGACAGGCCGGTCGGGTGCGCATCGGGAAACGCCGATCGCAACGCGGGAAACGCCGCGTAGAGCACGGTGACGTCGATCGAAACGAGGAACACCGCCACACTTGCGATCCAGAAAACCGGCCACGGTGAAGCGGCGTTCGACTGCGCCTGCGGAGTGAGCACGCTAGGTCCGTTCATGTCCTTATACCTCGCGCGGCTGGAGCGGCGTCACGCCGTCGCCCGATTCTGATTCGAAATACGACGCGTCGAGAAACGACAGCGTTCGCGCCCGCATCCGCGCTTGAAACAGCGCAACAACCGGCCACGGGCGCATCGCCATTGCCATGCCCTTCACGTTCTGGGCATCTTCCCAGTGAATGACGTTCGCCACTTCCAGCGGCAGCCCGCCGACCTCCCCTGTCCAGAGGCTCAGCGTCGTCGCGCCAGCCGACAGACGCGGGCCGCTCGCCCGCCCCCCGTAGACCGCGATCGAGTGGCCGCAAACGCGTTCGACATCGGCGCTGCCGCGAATCGGCTTGCACGCCACCGGACTGGTCAGAAACATCTCGTCGGTGATGCCGAACGGCAATTTGGCGTCCAGCACTTCATCGTCGGGTACCGGCGGCAACGCGGTATCGATCCCCGGCGGCAGCGTCCACACGGTGGCGTCGACGAGATCCCGGCTCGCGTCATACAGCGCCCGCCGAACCGGCGCGGGAAACGAGCCGAGGAAGATGTCGACCTGGATGCGCGTGCCGAACCGGCGCGCCACCGTCACGCCGCGAATCTGACGGTCCTGGAAGCGACCGTGCCATTCGCGCCCGCCGATATCGGCGCCGCTCCACGCGTGTGTCGGCTCGACCTCGGAGAAGATGCCGTCGGCGGCAGCCGCGAGGCGCTCGACCTGGTCGCGACCGACGATTTCTCCGAACGTCATCGGATGCCGCAAACTGACCTCGTCCTGCGCCGACGTGTCGAGCTCGCGCAGCAACTCGCCGACATAGAGACCGGCGCGTCCTTGGTGATTCATCGTCGTTTCCTTCCCGGTGATCGTCGATACTTCCGCTGCGTGCGTCATACGGCTGCTCGAATCGACGCGTTCGCGCCCATTCGCTCCAATATCCGCCGCGCGGCAAACGCCGGTCGATCGAGCTGGATGTCGATCATCGGCGCCGTGGGGCTCCAGTTCGCCTGCAGGCTCTCCGCGACGTCCTTGTCCTCCATGACGGTGGCAAACACTTCCTTCGCGGTGAACTCGGTAAATCGTTCGTTGTCGATGTCGAAATCGCGGTGCATGCCCACGAAGACATGCGTCGTGGTGTCCGTGGCGGGCGTGAAGATCGTCGTCGTGTAGACGTGGTAGACCTGGCCGCTAGCATCGTCGCAGGCGTGCGCCCGCGTTTCGACCCGCGTGTTGCCGATGGGCCAGTACACGACCTCCTGGAAGCGGTCGATGTAGTCGAGCTTCAGGATATGGGTGTAGAGCGGCGGCGTCTTCTCGCGGCGCAGGTACCGGCGCACGCGGACTTCATCGTCGTTGATCACGATTTCGGGCGGCGTCTCGACGATGTCGAGCGAACCCAGCGTCTTCGCATGCACGAACGCGGCGTGCGAGATGTCGAGGATGTTGTCGATGCCGAACAAGTAGCTGCACGCGATGGTGCAATAGCTCATCTTCCCGGCGAGTTCAGGCGCCGAACAGACCCAATGGTTCGGGATCGTCGCTTCGTCGGCCTGGTCCGGCTCGCCGGTCCACAGCCAGATGAAGCCGTATTTCTCGACCGCGGGGAACGCGCGTGCGCGCGCGCCCTTCGGGATCGTGCTCTGGCTCGGAATACTGACGCACGCGCCGGAGCAGTCGTACCGGAGCCCGTGGTACCAGCACTGGAGATCGTCACCGACAACGCGCCCGCGGGACAACGGAACCTGCCGGTGCGGGCATCGGTCCTCGAGGGCGACGACCTGGTTCGCCAACGTACGGTACATGACGATCTTCTGATTCAGGATCGTCCGTGCAAAGGGCTCCCGCTGGACTTCGTCGGAAAGTGCTGCTGCGTACCACGCATTCTGGATAAACATGATTCCTCTCTTTGCTACAGGGGTGGCGTTGTGGCACACCGGACCCGAGTTCAGGCTGGCATGTGCCTACCGGATCGTTTCTACTTGCGCGCGACGGCGACCAGCGCGTCGCCGTCCCGAACGTCGGCCGTGGCCGCTTCGCGATCGAGACGACCGTCCGCCATCCGCTCGAGGAATTCGTCCGTCGCGGACTGCAGGTTGACGCACGGGTACTGGAAGCGACCCGTCGTATAACGCAACGCCCCAAGGAAGGACGGCTCGACCTGCGCGCCTGTCCCTTCGAACAGCCCGTGCGACGCCAGATACGCGTGGAGCGCGGGCAGCCGATAACACGGGACGGCTGGATACTGGTGGTGTTCGAGGTGGTAATTGCTACCGAAGAACAGCGCGGTATAGATAGGCGACGTATAGCTGCGGCTGTCGCGATATCGCCCCGGCACGGTATCCGTGTGCTCGATGTAGGCGCGGATCGTGCTGAACACGTACACCCCGATATACGGAATCAGCATGACCGTGAAACCCAGCCACACCGAGCGATGCCAGATGAACCCGTAGGTCGTCACCGCGCACAGGTTCAACGCAACATTGAGCCGGGAGATCCAGCGCATTTCGCGCTGGCTGAACGGCAACCGGGTGTTCTCCGGCCAGGGCAGCCCCGCCGCCATGCGCATGGCGTTCTTCAGGTAGATTCGCACGCCCGTGGAGCGCGCGAGAAAGAAGCGCGACCAGAATGTGCGGTACTGCGAATAGATCTGGACATCCGGGTCGATGTCCTGACCGGTGAAGCGATGGTGCTTCCAGTGCGTCATGCTGAAGCCGACGATCAGGAAACCGGGCACCAGCGACGAGCAAATGAGCGCGAGCGCAGCGCTCACATACTTGTTGCGATGCAGGTTCGTGTGCATCCCCTCGTGCCCGACGAACGTCAGCAGGTGCATGCCGTGCCCACCGATCACGCCCAGGACGATCGCCATGGCAATACGTGCAGGCGTCGACGCCGGGATATCGACGATGGCGAACGCCACGGCGGCCGGGATCAGGAAGAATGCGAGCGCGTGCGCCAGATAGAGGATCGTGGCGACGGAACTGATTCGGTGGAAGTATCGTGGCAGCTTGAGCCGCGAGAGTGCGAGTTCACTGTCCAGCGTGGCTTCGATGGTCAAAGCGTCTCTCCTCGAGTTACGCGACGCAGGGCCGGCGATTGGCGAACGTGCCGCGCCGTGGCCGTGGCTTGAAATCGCGTGGCAGCAACGACCACGCACCGGTATTCCGCGCTCATATGGACTCCTTCGCGCGGACGTCGTGATCGCTGCCGACGGCGAACGCTTCGATCTCGTCAGGCTCGGACGCTTGCGGCCGGCTGGAACGGGCTTCCTCGGCCAGACGCTGGCGCAACGCCATCTCGGCGCGGATCGCCTCGCCTCGCCGGGACATGTCGATCAACGGCTGGATCACACCCATCTCCCCGCGCGCAACGGCCTCGTCTGCCCATTGCTTGATATCGCTCGGGTCGAATACCGCAAACGGCGAGCACTCGCGATTCTGCGAAGCGAGCAACCGTGCCTGCAGCACAGGATCGGCCGCCAGCTTGCCGTACAGGATCCGGCTGAGCGGGTTGTTGTGGTCGACGGCGCCGCGACTGCGCGAGTATTCGAACAGGTCGATCGAGGTCGCGTCGCGCTGACGCCAGTAGCGCACCAGCGCGTCGTCGCCGCCCTCGACAATCGCTCGGCCGAGCGCACGTGCATCGCGTAGCGCATCGGTAATCCCGAACCCGGGAGACGGGTCCATGAAGAGGCCCGCATCGCCGACCAGGGCCCAGCCTCGCCCTGCCGCCTGACGAAAGAAAAAGCGCAGCTTCAACGCGCCGAGCACCTTGCTCGCAGGCGCGCCGGTGATCAGCGGAGCCGTGTGACGGTTGGCTCTCAGCGTCTCCATGAGCTTTTCGAGCACGCGCCCTTTCCACTCCGGCAACTGCGTTTTCGCGAAAGCCACCCCGATCAGCAACAGATCGCGGTTGGTCGGAAAGACGAAGACGATATCGTCGCCGAACACGCAGTTCATCGCGCCACCCTGATAGCGTGGATCGTCGTCGAACCAGTCCGGCCGCGGCCAGTAGGCCCAGTAAATCGCACGAGGGCAGTCGTAGTCGTGATACTCGTCGGCGCCGGCGAGTTCCGCCGTGGTCGAGTGCGGACCGTCGGCGCCCACCACGACCCGCGCGCGAATTTCTTCACGGGTTCCGCCCTGCTCGACCACCGCGCCCGTCACCCGTCCGCCGTCGCGCAGCAGGCCGACCAGCTTCGTGCGCGTACGGACCTCGGCCCCCGAGGTTCGCGCCTCCTCCAGCAGGAGCGCATCGAGATCCATGCGTCGCGGGCACGAGCACCGTCCGCCGACCGGATACTCGATGCGGCCGGTCACCTCGTCGACGCCATACATCATGCTGGGCACCGGTGGCGCGAAGCTGCGCACCTTGTCACCCAAAGACAGTTCGTCCAGCAGCGCCATGCCGTACGGCGAAATCCAGTGAGTGGACAATGGCTGGTCGCTCGGGAGATTGCCCGCGTCGATCGCCAGAACGCGCTTGCCGGCGCGCGCCAGATGAATCGCGAGTGTGGCGCCCGCGCAGCGGGCGCCCACGATGAGGGTGTCTAACACGGAAAGTTTTCCCTTTGGATGACGGCTGGAACCCGGATTGCACGTGACGCGCCCTCGCCATCGAATGGCGGGGGCGGTTGCGGACCGCGACGTAGCGCCGATTACTGACGCTTCGCGATCCTTTCTAAATGTCGAATGGCACGCGGACTGCGAGCGTCTGCGTTCAATGCGCCGAGGCTGATCTATCCGGCGGATACCGTTTGAACAGCACCGATGCATTGACGCCGCCAAACCCGAACCCGTTCGACAGCGCGATCTCGACGGGAACGTGCCGTGCGGAAGGCCCGATCAGATCCAGGCCGGCGGCAGCTTCGTCGGGGTGCTCGAGATTCAGCGTGCCGGGCATTACGCCATCGCGCAGGGCGAGAATGGAAAACGCCGCTTCGATGGCGCCCGCCGCCCCAAGCAAATGGCCGGTTGCCGACTTGGTCGACGAAATCGCCGGGCCGGCGCCCACGCCGAAGACGGTTTTCAGTGCCTCGATTTCTCCGGAGTCGCCGACTGGCGTCGAAGTCGCATGCGCGTTGACGTAGCCCACCTGTTCCGGGGCGACCTCGCCCATGGCCAGCGCCAGCTTCATCGCCCGCATCGCGCCGGATCCGTCGTCCGGCCCGGCGGTCATGTGATAGGCATCCGCCGTGGTTCCGTACCCGATGATTTCCGCGATCGGGCTGGCGCCGCGTGCGATGGCATGGTCCAGCGACTCGACCACCAGCATCGCGGCCCCCTCGCCCATGACGAAGCCGTCACGGTCGCGGTCGAACGGGCGCGAGGCCCGAACCGGCTCATCGCCGAAACCGGTCGACAGCGCGCGCGCCGCCGCGAATCCGCCCAGGCTGACCTTGTCGAAGGCCGCTTCAGCGCCGCCGGCCAGCACGACATCGGCCTCTCCGTTCTGGATCAGGCGCATCGCATCGCCGATTGCCTGCACACTCGCCGCACAGGCGGTCACGGGACAGCCGAGAGGCCCGCGAAACCGATGCTTGATCGAAATCTGGCCAGCCGCCAGATTCGACAGAAAGAACGGAATGGTGAACGGCGACAACCGCCGCACGCCACGCGTCTCGCCAATCCGGACCGCCTCCGCCAGACCGGGAAAGCCACCGATGCCCGATGCGACGACCGTAGCCGTGCGCTCGCGCTGATGCTCGCTTTGGGGCGCCCATCCGGCTTCAGCGAGCGCCTCGTCCGCGGCAACCATCGCCATCTGGATGAAGCGATCCATCTTCCTCAGTTCCTTGTTCGGCACCGAAAGCTCGGGATCGAACCCGCCGTCGGGATCGTCGGTCTTGTCCTGCACGGTCCCGCCGACCTTGGCGGGCAGGTCGGCGACGATGTCGTCGCCGAGCCGGCGCAGCCCGGAGCCTCCTCCGATCAAGCGCTGCCACACCAATTCCTTACCGCAACCCAATGGGGACACAATGCCGATACCGGTTACTACCACTCGAAGCGTCATTTCACCTTCCCCCTTCGGGCCGGGACCAGCCGAGCCACGTCGTTAAAACTGTTCATCTTCAGGGCACACCCTTTGAGTTAATTCATTGCACCGGGGCACGGCCGCGGCGGACCGTCGTGCTTCCCGGGGCGTGCGTATCGAGCGTTCACACCGCTTGTCCGAACGCGTGCGACATAGGCAGGGCGCGCGACAGGTTGAACGGCACGCTGTGTTCCAGCGCGTCGAGGTTCAGCGCCGCGCGCGTTTGCTCATCGATCTCGATCCAGAACGGCAAGGTCGGCTTGCCGTCGATCATTTGCGGCGGAGCAGCGCGATGCACGTTGACGCCCATCCGCTTCAGCAGCCGTTCGTTACCGAGCACGGAGAACGCAATGAGACGGTTGGCGCCATGTGCATGCGCGACACGGACGATTTCGGACATCAGGGCACGCGTGTTTTGCCACGACTCTTCCGCGGTCAACGACTCGCCGCGCGGCATGCTCATCGCGAAGCGGGACAGTTCCCACACGTTGCGCGCACAGGGAAGCGATGCGCCGCCCATCAAATCCGGAAACACCTCACCGAGCAGATAAGGCTCGTCGGTCGGCAGCAGCCGACCGCATCCGACGATTTCGCCGTTGCGGTCGCAAGCGACCACATAGAGCGTGTCCGCGTGATCGAAATCGTCAAATTCGATGCCGTCGCCGGTGGGTAATGACCAACCGAGTTCCTGTATGAAGACCTTATGCCGAAACTCCGCAAGTCGATTCATCGTCTCGCGACTCAAATCAGCGCTTCTTCCCGACAATAAAGTCAGCATCGTAAATGCCCTCGCTCTCTCATCTCAGAATTGTTAGCGCGAATTGGACCCGAAATTGCCATGTCAAAAAAGCTGCCCGAATGGGCAGGGTCGGGCGTTCGGGCGAGATTCTTCGCGGCGAATGCGCTGGGACATTACGCCGTGCAAACGGAGAGGGTGGAATTCAACTGGCGAGAGCCACGCGAGTCGGTCGGAAGAACCGGCTGGAGCGCGCTTGATTATCGGAGGTTCTGTGTCACGGCATGGATGACCGTAGCCGTCATTGCGCGATTGCCATACCGATCAGGAGGATCGACGGGAATCGGGGGCGGAGCGGCACATGCGCTGTGCCGCGAAGCATAGGGTTTCATGCAAGATAACCCTATGCATTGAAAAAACAAAATCAGTAACCTGCGAAGATGGCCGATTCAAGTTCGCGCTGACGGACGCCCGAGCACAGCCAGCCCTGGATCAATTCCTGGCTGTATCGCGCCCCATAATCGTCACCGTTCATATTGAGGAGCATCACGTTGCTGCTGACATCGTCCTTCCCGACCCTCACGTCGGACTGGCCCACCGCAACATGCCATACGCAGCCGACGCTCGCGGTCGGTCGCGTTTCAGTGCAGACCAGTTCGTAGTAGCCGGCGTTGACGGCGCTAACGCCCTCGCCCCACAAGTCATGCAACACGTTCGGGGCTTGCTGACACATATGCTGACGGAAGCGCAGCGCGTAAAACGCCGGCAAGGTCAATCGTACGTATCCATCGTTCAGTTTTTCTGGCATGTCCGTTCTCTCGACGTGGCACCTGTTAAAATCGCTGCCGCATAGTTTGGCAAGATTCGCGGCTATCGGCTAGGCGAAGGCCATTGCAACGCTTGTAGCGCACCCGCGTTGTGATTCGTGATAGCCGGCGCAATCGTGTGCATATTATTTACGATTATTACAGATCATCCCAACAATGCCATCGCATTATCAGGATGTACAAGTAGCCATGCCCACATGCAAACCCTACAACTCGAGCAATCAATATCGAGCGCGGATCCCCCTGAATCCGCCATCACGCAGAAAATTCGCGTACAACATCATGCTTGCCACTCGATACTTGAAACAATGAGCCTCCCTCTTGAATAATTTTTTGAAAAAACCGGTCAACGCACCAACCACACGATATAGCCCGCCTTCGCGGGCAAGATTGACCGCAAGGGAATGATATGCATGCCTGGAGAGAGAAGTATCTGAATGGATACGCTACGGCAAAATCCGAGGCCGACGTGTTTCTGGAGTTCACGGCTGACGTGCGAGCACTTGGATTCGAGTACTGTTCGTTCGGTCTGCGCATTCCGTTGCCGGTCAGCAAGCCGCAGTTCATGCTGCAGTCCAACTATCCGCAGACGTGGGTCGACCGCTATGTGAGCCAGAACTATTTTGCCGTCGACCCGACGGTGCGGCATGGCCTCAGTCAGATGAGCCCGTTGATCTGGCGTGCCGATAGCCAGACGCAGAGCGTCGAGTTTTGGGACGAAGCGGAACACCATGGCTTGCGCCACGGCTGGTGCATGCCGTCCATCAGCCGCACCGGGGCGATCGGACTCGTGACCATGGTGCGATCGGGCGAGCCGATCGATGAGCGCGAGCTCGCGGAAAAGGGCTACAAGATGTCATGGCTCGCGAACATGGCCAACTATGCGATGAGCATGCATCTGCTCGCGCGGTTCGTGCCCGAATATGCCGTCGAGTTGACTGCTCGCGAGCGCGAGACGCTGCAATGGTCTGCGGCGGGGAAAACCTACGCCGAGATCGCCAAAATCATGCATGTCGACGACCGCACCGTCAAATTTCACCTCGTCAATGCAATGCGCAAGTTGAACGCGACCAACAAGACCGAAGCCGCAGTCAAGGCGGCGATGCTGGGGCTTTTGTTCTGATGCCGTTCTCTTCATCGACCTTGTACGGACCTTTCCGCCGTTCCTAAGTTCGCTCATCGCGCAAGAGGCGCATCGGCACATGGCGTTAGCCCTTACTCGCGCCGTGCGGGCAGACGACCGTTCGCCCCGCCGTCGTGACGCAATGGCCGGCGTCATTCTTCCGACGATTCAGGCTTGGCGTTTGCCAAGCCTGTCGCCAGCCTTACCACCCGCCCCTACCTGAACCCGCAGCCGGCTCGCGCTTGTCTTGCGCCACGCTGCGGGCGCGGCTTTTCGCCTGGTGCCCGAACGCGAGCGCGGTTTTTTACCCGATTCCGGATGCCAATCCGACAGTCGGGCCGATCGCCCGTCAGCCCCACCCCGCCCCCGATTACCTAGGTAATTGACACGTATAGACCTAGGTAATTGTCCTCCCTACCATGG
>Ga0105237_10003190_pt1 | contig 19675 bp, 16 predicted proteins | sample KBSC24metaG_FD_81520 | JGI IMG/M metagenome (GOLD analysis project Ga0105237, IMG submission 81520) | Corn rhizosphere microbial communities from Kellogg Biological Station, Michigan, USA - KBS C2-4 metaG | ecosystem: Host-associated > Plants > Roots > Rhizosphere > Soil | place: Michigan, USA... | reverse complement strand
TAATGTTTTCATGTGGGTAATTACCGGGAGGTGATGCCGGAACTGCCAGATCATGTTCGGCAGAAAAATCAACGTCGCGATCAGTATTGCCCCAAGGATGTGCCTGTTCCACAGCAGCTTCCGTTGTTTACTGATCAGCAATCCCAGTATCAGTGATATCGCAAAAAAGGCCATCGTGTATTTGGTGAGCAAGCCTACACCGATAACCAAGCCCAGGAGATAAATATAAACCGGCAACGAGGTATTCATATACCTGATAAGAAGATACACCGTTAACACCCACCATAATTGATCGAACACCACGGGCTGAAAAAGATAGCCGCTGGCAGCAAAGGCGGGTGAAAAAATAAGCGCAAGGCACGTTAAAGTTATAGCGAAAATTTTTCCACCCAATTCAACAACGATTTGCCCGGTAAACCAAATGATGAGGCCGCTGGCCAATGTGCTAAATATCCGGGCTGCAAAAACGGAATCCCCGAAAATTGTGGTGCTTATTTTAGCCAGCAGGGCAATCAATGGTGGTACTTCTTTAAATCCCCAATCTAAATGATCACCCAGGGCCAGGTGTAAAAGCTCATCGCGGTGAAAGCCGAAATGCGAGATGGCTAACAGGTTTAAACCTATTTTTATAGCCACAAAGATCAGTATGAAACTGGAATATTTCGATCTGTTATTCTTGTAGCTATGCAAGTTTTATAGGTTTTTATAAAGATAGATATTTGAGGCTGAAAGCTGAAAGGATAAAGGCGAAAGGTTTAGATTTGAGGTTGAAAGGCGAAAGGATAAAGGTTTGATCTCTGTTGTAGTTAACCTTTCGCCTTTTACCTTTGCCCTTTCACCTTTAATTATATCCTCGTAATATCCGCTCCCAGCGCTTTTAAACGGGCGTCGATGTGCTGATAGCCGCGTTCGATCTGCTCGATATTGTAGATGGTTGATTTTCCCTGGGCTGATAAAGCAGCGATCAGTAAGGACACACCTGCACGGATATCGGGTGAAGTCATGGAAATACCCCTCAGTTGTACCTGTTTATCCAATCCAATCACGGTTGCACGGTGCGGGTCGCAAAGGATGATCTGGGCGCCCATGTCCAGTAGCTTATCGACAAAAAACAGGCGGCTCTCGAACATTTTTTGGTGGATCAGCACAGCGCCTTTTGCCTGTATGGCTACTACCAGTACGATGCTCAGCAGGTCGGGGGTGAAGCCTGGCCAGGGTGCATCAGCGATGGTCATGATGGAACCATCGATAAAAGTTTCTATCTCGTAATGACTTTGGGCAGGAATATAAATGTCGTCTCCACGACGTTCTAATTTTATCCCAAGCCGTTTAAATGTATCAGGGATAATCCCTAATTCATCATAATGCACATCTTTTATGGTGATCTCTGAACCCGTCATGGCAGCCAGGCCGATGAAGGAGCCGATCTCGATCATATCCGGCAGCATGCGGTGTTCGGTACCATGCAATTCAGTTACCCCCTCAATGGTTAACAAATTAGAACCGATGCCGCTTATTTTGGCGCCCATACGATTCAGCATCTTGCACAATTGCTGCAGATAAGGTTCGCAAGCGGCATTGTAGATGGTGGTGATGCCCTTTGCAAGCACGGCGGCCATTACGATGTTTGCCGTGCCGGTCACCGAGGCTTCGTCCAATAAGATATATGTTCCTTGTAAATTTGAGGCATCAACATTGAAAAAGCCGTCCTCGGGGTTGTAGTTAAATTTGGCCCCAAGCTTTTCGAATCCTAAAAAGTGGGTATCCAAACGCCGTCTGCCTATTTTATCACCACCGGGTTTTGGGATAGATGCCCTGCCAAAACGTGCCAGCAATGGGCCTACGATCATAATGGAACCACGGAGGCCACCGCCCTTGGTTTTAAAGGCTTCCGACTGGAAAAAATTAAGATCGATATTTTTGGCTTCGAAAGTGTAAGTATCCGGAGCGAGCTGGTTTACTTCAACCCCCATATCGCCTAAAAGCTCTATCAGTTTGTTTACATCCTTTATATCCGGAATATTGCTGACCGTGATCTTTTCGGCGGTTAAGAGCACTGCTGAAAGGATTTGCAGCGCCTCGTTTTTTGCACCCTGGGGTATAATTTCGCCTTTCAGCGGTTTGCCGCCCTGTATTACAAATGCGTTATTCATAGTTAGTTTAGTCGATAGTTAATAGACCATAGTCCATAGTTTAAATGCCAAAGTTCACAAAATTATTGATTACTATGGTCTATCGGCCATCGACTATGGACAAATAAATCAATACTTCCTCGGTCCGCCGCCACCGGGGTTACGGTTACGGTTGTTCTGATTATTATTATTATTATTACGCGGGTTATTATTGTTGGTACGGCCATTGCTGCCACCGCGATTATTCTGGTTATTATTGGTACGGCCCCTGCTGGCGTTATTCTGATTGGTATGCGGCGCTGCCCGATATTCCACACGGGCAAGATTCACATTTTCTTCCAGCTTTAGTTGACCACCAGACATGGCACGCAGGTCGGCTAAAATGGTTTCATCAGCTACAGAATCCTTGTTCCATTGCACATAGGCCATTTTCATGAAATTGGCTACGGCCTGCACCATGTGCTGCCTGCGGTCGGGCTCCTCGATGGATTTCGCCTTCTCGATCATCAACTCAATGGTTTTGCCATAATGCTTATACCTGATACGCTGATGCGGGTATTTTAGTGGTTCGGGTTTCAGATGGATCGCATCAGGGGCCGGCTTGGGATAAGGGGCATCCACATCGATCTGGAAATCAGATATAATGTGCAGGTGATCCCAGAGTTTGTGTTTAAAATCGGCAACATCGCGCAGGTGAGGGTTTAAAAAACCCATCAGGTCGATCACTACCTGTGCGTAGCGGTTACGTTCTTCTTTGGTAGGCAGCGCAACAATATATTTAACCATATTTTGTACGTTGCGGCCATATTCTGACAATATTAATTTATTCCGCGTGGAATTATAATCAAATTGCGGCGTTGATTCTTGAGCCATGTAATTATTTTAATGAAGTTTTATAAAGCTAAAATTAGCGCAGATCCCCGGAATTAATGGTAGGGCGGCTAAAGTTGAATTTTGTGTTGTAGCATTACAAATATAATGAAAATACTTTGATCTGCAAAATGTGTTTGAAACATGTTGTAAGGTTGGAAAGTTGTAAGGTTGAAATGTTGGTTGTAGTGTGCTTTTTATAACTTTATAGCAAATGATAATTACCCATGTCGATATCTACCGGTTCAGCATACCGATGGAACCTTTTACCATCGCCACCGGAACTATGGATCATGCGCAGAATGTATTTATCCGCGTACATACGGATGCCGGATTTTACGGAGTGGGCGAGTGCTCGGCTTTCCCGATGATCGTTGGTGAAACGCAGGATACCTGCCTGGTGATGGCTAAGGAATTTGCCAGGCTGTGGAAAGGTAAAGACGCGTTTAATATCCCCGAACGACTCCAGGATCTGCATGATTTTACTGCGGGGAACAGCACGATAAAAAGCGCCTTTGATATGGCCCTGTATGATATAGCCGCTAAAAATGCCGGTTTGCCGTTATACCAGTTTTTAGGCGGGGAAAAGAGGATTGTAGAAACTGATATAACGATCGGCATAGGCGAACCTGGTGTGATGGCTAAAAAAGCATTGGAATTTAAAAGGAATGGGGCTAACATATTAAAAGTGAAGCTGGGTAAAGTTGCCACGATTGATGTGGAGCGTATAAAACAGATCAGGCAGGTTGTGGGTAATGAAATGAAGATACGCGTGGATGCCAACCAGGGGTGGAGCTTTGACGCGGCCGTTTTTGTGCTGCAGGAAATCGGGGATTGCAATATTGAATTTTGCGAACAGCCTATGCGCACCTGGGATGATGACCGGCTGGCTGAATTGCGGGAGTTGGTCCCCATAAAAATAATGGCGGATGAAAGCGTATACAATCATCATGATGCCCGAAAACAGATCAATAGCAAATCATGCGATTATATTAATATCAAACTGGCAAAGTCGGGAGGTATTTACGAGGCGAAAAAAATACATGATATCGCTGCTGAAAAGGGTATTGCCTGTATGATGGGTGGGATGCTTGAGAGCCGCATCGCGCTGAGCGCCAAGCTGCATTTTGTATGTGCGAGCCCGAACATCAAATTTTATGATATGGATACTTGCATGCTTGGTCACCTGGCCGACCCATGTATAGGAGGGGTAACCTATGACGGATATTATTTAGATATTAATAATATTCAGGGTATTGGCGCTGACGCAGATGAGGGGTTTTTGGCTGATTGTGAGTTATTTAGTTTATAGTTCATGGATCATAGTTCATAGTGAAAAACCATGAACTATGAACCATGAACTATCGACTCAATTCCGCGTAATATTTGTGAAACAGGGGAATGGTTTCGATGCCCTTGTAGTAGTTAAAAATATCATATTTCTCATTCGGGGAGTGCAACGCATCACTATCTAAACCGAAACCCATCAATACGGTCTTGATACCTAATTCGGCTTCAAAAAGTGCGACGATAGGGATACTGCCGCCACCACGGGTCGGGATCGGTTCCTTACCAAAGGATTCAGTGATCGCTTTTTGAGCTGCTTTGTATGCTATGCTATCGGTTGGTGTTACTACCGGTTCGCCACCATGATGCGGGGTAACTTTTACCTTGACGCTTGCGGGCGCGATTTTGGTAAAATGATCAGAGAATAGCTTCGTTATTTTTTCAGAGCTTTGATTTGGAACAAGACGCATGGATATTTTTGCGCTGGCTTTTGATGGTAGTACCGTTTTTGCGCCTTCGCCGATATATCCTCCCCAAATACCATTCACCTCGAGGGTTGGCCGGGTACCGGTGCGCTCAAAAGTTGAATAACCTTTTTCGCCCCATAACTCGTCAACACCAAGGTCTTTTTTATATTCATTTTCATCATACGGCGCGTTATTCAGGGCTTTGCGTTCATCGGTGGTCAGGTCAACTACATCGTTATAAAAACCAGGTATCGTAATGTGATTATTTTCATCATGCAGTGAAGCGATAATTTTCGCTAAAATCGTAGCGGGGTTAGCTACAGCACCACCGTATACGCCGGAGTGCAGATCGCGATTTGGGCCGATCACTTCAACTTCCAGGTAGGAGAGGCCGCGGAGGCCTGTTTCCAGTGAGGGATTTTCCATGCTGATCATTGAGGTATCGGATATCAATACCACATCGGCTTTAAGCCTGGCCTTATTGGCTTTTACAAATATGCCCAGGTTGGATGAGCCTACTTCTTCCTCACCTTCAATCATGAATTTGACATTGCAGGGCAATCCGCCATTTTGCATCATCAATTCAAATGCCTTTACATGCATATAAAACTGGCCTTTATCATCGCAAGCGCCACGAGCGTAAATTTTGCCATCGCGAATAGTGGGATCAAAAGGCGGGGTTTTCCATAACTCAAGCGGATCGGGCGGTTGTACATCGTAGTGGCCGTAAACCAATACGGTTGGCATAGCCGGATCAATTAGCTTTTCGCCATAGACTATCGGGTAACCAGCTGTTTCACAGATTTCTACATTATCGGCACCTGCGTCACACAGTTTTTGTGCTACATAAGTAGCAGTGTTGAGTACATCGGCTTTATATTTGGGATCGGCGCTAACGGATGGGAAACGCAGCAATTCGAAAAGTTCGTCGAGGAAACGCTGCTTGTTTTGCTCCACATATTGCTTTATATTTTGCATAGGTCATCAATTTGAGGCAAATATAGGTTTTATGTAATAACCTTATTTGTATCTCTATTTTTTATGCAAAAAAATCCCATGAGCTTAAAAAAAGCCGGGATAATACGGGCAGGAAAGTAAAAAGGACTGTTTTGAATAGGTAGATGTAGCGGAGCAATTAATGCTCAAAATAGTATAGAACAGATATAATATATCCAATGACTTATATCCAATATTTAAAAAGATATAAATCCCAAACGATTATTTCAATCCGATAGTCAGTATATATGTATTATTTATACATATACAACTCCCACTGCAGGCAACTCCATGTGAGTTGCCGCTTTTAACAATGATACTTAATTAGTCAGCAGTACCAAGATTCTTTTTGTCATCAGCAGTGCCAAGGTTTTTCTTGTCATCAGCAGTACCAAGGTTTTTCTTGTCGTCAGCTGTACCTAAATTCTTTTTGTCAGCAACTGTATCATGTTTGGTAGCAACACCAGTGTCTTTCTTTGCAGAAGTGAATGAAGAGAATACACCTGTAGAGGCTAATAAAAGCGCTGCGAAAATAAATTTTTTCATGTTTTGAATGTTACTTAATGGTTATTACTTGTTGGTTAATTATATTATTTATGGTTAATAAATAGTATGCTTTTACAATTCGATGACAAAACTTTTTAGCCTTTAGGTACAACCCGCAGCTTTTTTGGGCTCGATCATCTTTTTATATTCTTATTAAATAAGCGCAAAAAACCTGCAAAATAATCTTAGTCAGATGGCGTTTGTAACCGACTAAGCGCGAGTTTTTTATCTCTATTATGCGTTTTTTATCGTTTTAAGCACTATTTTGTCTAAAACTTAATTTTTTTTGCTTAAAATGTATAAAAAATACGATGCAATTTCAATCTATAACATCTTATAGATTAAGTTGTTGCACTCATTAATTAAAGTGCTTAAACAAAGATAACGATGTTTTTCAGAATAAAAAATTTTGTTATAGAATATTTAATGCATCATTTTGTTAACTTTTTCCGTAATAAGGGTGTTATGGTATTATTCCCAGCTTTAACCTAAGTCCAGTTTTGATGAAAAAAGCTTGCTTAAGTGTATTGTTTCTATTAATAAGCTTCACGTTGGTTTATGCTGACGATGTCCCGTCTGATCTTAAGATGCAGGATACATCGAAGGTAAACACGCTGAACAAGCAAGGTTTTATTATCCGGTTAACCGACCACGAGCAAACCATTAAGAAAGGTGAGCAGGCGCTGGAACTTGCGCAAAAATTAAATTATAATAACGGTATAGCAGAGGCCTACCGGGTAATTGGTCTTGGCGAGGCTTATTCGAATCACGAAGCAAAAGCAATTGCCAATTACTTAAATGCGCTATCTTATTTTAAACTGAGCAAAAATATTTTTGGACAGGCAAGTGTTTACTATAATATAGGTAACCTTTACCAAACCAATGATTATGATAAATCTTTGGAATATCTTGAAAAAGGATTGGAGATAGCACAGCAGTTAAAAAATACTACACTACTGGCAAGGGGTTATTTAAACATCGGGAATATTTATAACCGGAAAAAGAACTTCTCGCTGGCCCTTGAGTACTATACCAAAAGCCAGCCACTATTTGCCAAATTGGGCGACCGGACCAATTCGATCCAGTGCCTGCAAAACTTTGGTTTATTATATTACAACTTAAAGCAATATGACCGGGCTGAGGAGTTTTTGCTGCAAGCGAATAAAGAAGCCAAAACGGAAGATCAGAATACAACTATTGCCAGCGTTGATTTGACCCTGGCCGATCTGTATGTGCAGAGAAAGCAGTATGATAAAGCACAGAAATTCCTGGACGAAGGTATTGCCTATGCACAAATAACAAAAGACGCAAAACTGGAGGCCGACTTTACTTACAGCGCTTATCAATTAGAGTTCAACAAGAAAAATTATCAAAAGGCGCTATATCACCTCCAAACCATTTATGCCAGGGACAGCACGGTTCAGAAAAACATACTGGCATCTGACTTAGGCCTGATGCAGGAGCAGCATGACCAACAGGAAAAGCAAAACGAAAGCAACCTGATCATTGAGCGTCAAAAAAATGACAGGGTTAAATTCTGGTGGGCGGTATCGGGTTCGGGACTGCTACTGATCGTAATAGCCCTGTTGGTTAGCAATGTGAAACGCAAGACGAAGACCAATGCACGCCTAACCGAGCTGAATAGCGAGGTTTCAAGACAAAAAGATAACCTGGACCGTATCAACCATCACCTTGAAGAGATCATAGACGAACGTACGCGCGATCTCCAGATCAAAAACAAGAAACTATCAGAATACTCATCTTATCTGTCGCACCAGATACGCGGGCCGATCGCTACGCTTAAAGGGTTGATGAACCTGGAAAAAGAGGGCCTTGTAGACCAGCAGGAATGTATCAATATGATGGATAAATGCGTGTCGGACATCGACGAAAAGATCATCGATATGAGCGATATCCTGCATGACCCCAAAAGGACGAGCTTTTAGTTAGTGGTCAGTGGTCAATGGTCATTAGTTTTTTTTGACGTATGATAGTGACTAGTACTTTTCTCTGAAAAAATCCAATATTACGGTAAGGTAGCATGTATCTGCGCTTCGATGAGGCCGAGATAGACACAATACCAGGAAATCATTTGTAAGATAAGCAGTTCTCGGTGCTTTTTAAAACCATCGGTTTCAAAGGCAAATGATTTTTTGCCGGCGGTAACAAAAAACTGCTTTTCGCCTTTTTTGGGTGTAAACTCTGATTTGGCAGTATCCAATACTTTTACCTTCAGTTTGCTTTCGGGATCATGGATAACCTCCTTGTTAGAAGGGCCACTTTTTGATATGGAGACCAGATAATTTAGCATGATAGATGTATTTTAATACACCCATGTACTACAATTGTTACTCCAAAACTGCCTGTTTATGAAATTAATACGGATATTAATTTGTTATTCTACTTAGTAGCAATCTTTATTTCTATAAAGAAATAATATTAATTGGTATTTAATTTCCAGAAATAAAGATTGTATAATTTGACTGTCTAAAAAATACGCAGTTGGTGAAAAGTGTCGTATTTACTAAACAATCCTTACTTAAACTGCTATTGAACTCTTGTTACGTAGTTCTTCATACAGTTCGATCACTTTACGTTGCAGGCTTGCAATTTCGGTTTCGCGGTCAGTAAGTTTCTTTTGAATAACGTTTAAGTGCGAAGGAACGGGTTCAGCCTGTTCGTTATCTACAGTCAGCAATTGAACAACGCTCACTTCGTAGATGTTGGCGATTTGTTCTAAACGTGAAAGGTTAACATCGGTGACACCGGTTTCGATCTTTGAAAATGCAGGAATCGAAATGCCTAAACGGCTCGCGATATCTTCCTGGCTCCATCCGTGCTGATGGCGTAAAATCCTGATGCTTTTGCCAACGGATTTGTTTGCGGTTTTTTTGATTGGATCAGTCATAATTAATTGTACCTCAATAGTTAGGGTTTGACTACATATCCAAAGCACGTGCCAACATACAATTATGCTCAATTGAGGCTAATTTGCATAAAAAGCAAATTACTTGAGTATAAGAACGGGGAATTTATTCTACAATACGAAAAAATGTGGTTATTTTTTTAACCATACGTAAAGGAATTAATGTAATTGGAAATACCGCTGTAAATCAGCCAGTTTTTAAACTGGAAAATAAACAATTAGTTAATTACAATACGGAGTTTAGCGAATTTAAGCAGCAGTTGTTTCTGACCTATTTCCTTGAAAAAAATTGTTGCTTTTATATCAGGTTTATTTCCTTCAAGGCTAATAACTTTCCCGAAACCAAAACGCTCGTGTTCTACTTCCATACCTACCTGCAGGCCGGAGGTATCAGAAGGGGCGAAGCCGGCTGAGGGCACATGAGCCTTAGCCAGTATCGATGTAGTTTTAACCGGCGCGGCTTTTGGCTTTGAGAAGGTATCGCTGCGCTTGTTCCAGGCGTTGCGTTCATCATCAAAAAATGAACTGCTGCTGCTGGGTACTGGCTTAGCTGTGAAATCAAGCTCCAGGTATTTGGCATCGATCTCATCCAGGAAACGGCTTGGCTCGCAACTGATCAGCGTACCGAACTTGAAACGGGAGGTAGCGTAGCTTATGGTCAGTTTGCTTTCGGCGCGGGTTACGGCTACATAGAACAGGCGGCGCTCTTCTTCCAGATCGCTGCGTGAGTTGAGCGACATTTGTGAGGGGAAAAGGTTTTCTTCCAATCCCACTACATTCACGTGTGGAAACTCAAGGCCTTTTGCAGAGTGTATGGTCATTAATGAAACCGTGTCCGCGTCTTTATTGTCAGTCTTATCGTCGTTGGTGAGTAGGGCCACATCCTGCATAAAAACTTCGAGGCCTTTTTCTTCAATATCTTCCCTTTCGGAAAATTCCTTGATCCCGTTGAGCAACTCCTGTATGTTCTCATAACGGTTGAGGCCTTCTACTGATTTATCCTCGTAAAGGTCTTTTAATAAACCGGAGTGCTGTGCAATATGCAACGCGGCGTCATAGGCCGGTTGGGTTTTAGTGATCACCTGGAAGCTTTGGATCATGGTGGCAAATACACCCACCGCGGCAGAACTGCGTCCATCAAGATATTTGACTGGATTTACCACCACTTCCCAGGGCGTGATCATATTCTGACCAGCACTAAGGATGATCCTGTCTATCGTAGTATCGCCTATGCTGCGGCGCGGGTAGTTGATCACCCTTTTTAGCGCTTCTTCGTCAGCAGGGTTTATCGTCAGCCTGAAATAAGCGATGAGGTCCTTAATTTCTTTACGCTGGTAAAATGATTGTCCTCCATATATTTTATAAGGGACATTCAATTTACGCAAGGCTTCTTCCATGGAGCGCGACTGGGCATTGGTACGGTACAGGATGGCGAAATCGTGCCATTTCATGCCTTTGGTTGTACGCTCCTGCAGGATACCCTCGGCTACGATCTTGCCTTCTTCGTTATCGCTGAAGGCGCGCATGATCTTTATTTTATCACCTTCTTCTTTTTTGGAAAAGACTTCCTTTTTTAGCTGTTCCTTATTATTGGCGATGATGCTGTTGGCAACATTAACAATGTTTTGGGTGGAACGGTAATTTTGTTCCAGCTTGAATATTTTCAGGTCCGGGTAATCCTTTTCAAAATTGAGGATATTCTGGATATTGGCGCCACGGAAGGCGTAGATACTCTGGGCATCATCGCCAACTACACAAATATTCTCATTTACGGCCGCCAGTTTCTTGACGATGAGGTACTGGGAAAAGTTGGTGTCCTGGTACTCATCCACCATAAGGTACCTGAATTTGTGCTGATATTTGTTGAGCACTGCAGGATGGTCGCGAAGCAACTCATTGGTCTTAAACAATAAGTCGTCAAAATCCATTGCACCTGCACGGAAACAGCGGCTTACATAGGTCTTGTAGATCTCACCGATCTTGCCCCGGCCGGTCGAAAAATCATCAGCCTGTATCTGCTCGTTTTGCATATAGGCTTCCCAACCGATAAGGTTATTTTTTGCGCCTGATATGCGGTTGTACACAAAATTGGGGTTATACAATTTATCGTCAAGCGCCATTTCTTTCAAAATAGCTCTTAGCACGCTCTTGCTGTCGTCGGTATCGTAGATCGTGAAATTGTTAGGGTAGCCTATTTTGTCGGCCTCCACACGCAGCAATTTGGAAAAAACAGAGTGGAAGGTACCCATCCAGATATTCTTGGCTTCGGCGCCTACTACATGCGTGATACGCTCGCGCATTTCTTTCGCGGCTTTATTGGTAAAGGTCAGCACCAGTATATTAAACGCGTCGACACCACTGGCAACCAGGTGCGCTACCCGCATGGTGATCACCCGTGTTTTACCCGAACCTGCACCCGCGATGATCATCACCGGCCCTTTGGTTTGCAATACTGCGGCCTGCTGAGCCGGGTTTAACCCCTGTAAATAATCCAAATCTTTTTCCTCTTTTCTGTGTCTGCGAAATTAGGATTTTGAGGCGAAAGGAGGAAGAGCGATTTCGAATTTTTCGCTGTAGTTTGCTTTTTTTTAAGGTGCTCAAGAGGGTTGCGCCGTTTCGGATTCCTGACGTTCTGTATAGAATTTGATATTTCGCAAACGCGGAAGCTCAACCAGTGCGGAAACATCGGCAACAATTTTATAGATTTGTTAAGGAGGCCCCTGCAATCCGGATAATGCATTAACTGTTAACTTTTAATCGAACCATATGTTTAAGCATAACTTAGTTCTTATTTACAGAAATTTTAAAAGTAACAAGAGCACTTTCCTAATCAACCTAATTGGTCTTTCAAGTGGGCTGGCGTGCGTGCTTTTGATTTATTTATGGGTAAATGACGAATTGAGCTTTGATAAATACCATGTGAATGACAGCAGACTTTATCAGGTGATGACCAATATTAAAAGTGATAAGGGCATTGAAACTAATAAAAGCACTTCGCATATGATATCGGAGGTGCTGCCACTGGAGATGCCTGAAGTTGAGTATGCAGTTGCCACTACGCCCGATAAGTGTTTCCCGGCTTTTACCCTTACAGGGGGTAAGAAAACCGTCCAGGGAGTGGGGAAATTTGCCAGCAGGGATTTTTTCAGGATATTCTCGTACCATCTTACTCAAGGCAGTGCGTTAAATGTGCTGTCAAATAAAAACGCCATTGTTCTTTCTCAAAGCCAGGCACAAAAAATATTTGGATCGGCTGATAACGCTATTGGAAAAACAATAGCCTATGATGTGGTTGGTATAAAAAGGCAATGCGTGGTTACAGGGGTTTTCCAGGATGTGCCCGTAAATAGCTCGGAGCATTTTGACTTCATCTTATCCTTTAATGACCTTAAAGACATCCTGCAAGTAGGGCCTAACTGGGGTTCGGAATTATACTGCACCTATCTGACGGTAAAAGAAGGAACTAATATCGACCGGTTTAATGATAAGCTTGATCATTATATGAAAAGTAAAAGCAAATATGATGACAGAAGTTTTTTTCTCAAACGTTTTTCTGATAGTTATCTCTACGGCAAATATCAAGATGGAAAACAGGCCGGAGGAAGGATCGATTATATCCGGCTATTTTCATTGATCGCCCTGTTCATACTGGTGATTTCTGCTATTAACTTCATGAACCTTTCTACAGCCAAAGCTGCAACACGTATAAAGGAGATCGGCATAAAAAAAGCGATCGGCGCAGGACGGAAAGTGCTGATATTACAATACCTGTTCGAGGCTGTTTTAATGACTTTCCTATCCCTGGTAATTGCTGTAATTGTTGTAGCCCTGCTATTGCCGCAATTTAACGAACTCACCCAAAAGAGTCTGCATTTTCATTTCGATCTCCGGGTTTGTTTGGCGCTATTGGGCATCACTTTATTTACCGGCCTTTTGTCGGGAAGCTACCCGGCTTTGTATTTGTCTGGGTTTAAACCCGTACTGGTGTTGAAGGGAAAGTTCATCAATTCGATGGCAGAAAAATTAACCAGGAAGGGTTTGGTGATCTTTCAATTCAGCTTATCTATTATATTCATCGTATGCGTGCTGGTAATTTATAAGCAAATAGACTACGCTGAAAATAAGAATCTTGGTTTCGACAAAAATAATGTGGTTTATTTTGAAACGAGTCCCAAAACATCCCCGGTGTTTCTTGATGAAATACGAAATATTCCTTCGATAGCATCGGCCTCGGGTATGATCGGGCATTTGATAGGGGATGACTATGTGGGTAAAGGCCGTATTGTGTGGAACGGAAAAACAATCCCTGTCCGGTCATTCGGAGTAAATTATGGCCTGATTGAGACCCTTGGGATAAAGATCAAAGAAGGGAGATCTTTTTCAAAAAATTTCAGTTCACATAATGATCAAATAACTTTAAACGATACCGGAGTCACCTCGAAAGAAGGAAAATCTAAGAGCGTTAATACAAACACCACGCAAATAATTTTAAATGAGGCAGCAGTTGAGGCGATGGGGCTCAAAGATCCTGTCGGGACAATAATTAAGGGAGAAGAGTATAATACGGAGATCATCGGGGTAATGAAAAACTTTCACTTTCAGTCGCTTCATGAAAAAATAGAACCAATAAAATTTAGAATTGATGATTATGCTGCGGCCACTGTTGTTGTAAAAGTTAAAAAAGGTAAAGAAAAAGAAGCCCTGGCTAGTTTGGAAACGCTTTATAAAAAGTTCAACTCCAATGTTCCCTTTAATTACAAGTTCCTGGACCAAGATTACGATGCTTTGTATTCGTCTGAAAGACTGGTATCTATTTTATCAAGGTATTTTGCAGGCTTATCTATATTAATATCCTGCCTTGGTTTGTTTGGATTAGCGGCCTTCACTGCCGAGATGCGGTTGAAAGAGATCGGGATCAGGAAGGTATTGGGGTCAACAGTATTTGGTATAGTCAGGCTGTTGTCGGGCGAATTCACCAAAATGATACTGATCGCTATTTGCATCGCCTTACCATTAAGCTACCTCATCACCCAAAACTGGCTTAATAATTTTGCTTACCGTATTCCCCTTAAATGGTGGTATTTCTGTGGCGCAGGTATGGTTACGATGTTTATCGCACTGTGTACCGTAGGCTTTCAGTCGGTTAAGGCGGCGTTGATCAACCCGGCTAAATCGTTGAGGAGTGAGTAGATGAAATTATATCACTTACTCACGTTTCGCTGAAAGGGCTATAGGAGTCATATCGACGAGCTCAAGCGATTTCACCATATCCTTTACGGTGCTTTTGTACTTTAGGAAATGTGGCGATTGCAGATGCGCTTTGTATGCGGCTGTATCGGCATATATTTCAAAGACCATGATATGGGCAGGGTTGTCTTTCTCCGCAACGGCATACAGCGTCAGCACACCCGGCTCAACGCGAACGGCAGTTTCGGCGTGTTCTTTAAGCGCAGCTTTATAGGCTTCCAATTGAGCCGGATCTATCTGGAGCTTTGCGACATGCACCAGCGGGGTTTTCTGCTGGGCGGAAACCGTCCCATAAGATAATATTGTCGTCATCAGGAGAAACAAGGTTAGTTTAATGATCTTCATTTTATTCGGTTTATTGGTTACTGTATTGTTCATCCGTTACGTGTTCCATCCAATCAACCGGTGAGCCATTCAGTTTTTCCTGTATGGCGATATGGCTCATGGCGGTGGTTGCAGTAGCGCCGTGCCAATGTTTTTCGCCCGGTGAAAACCATACCACATCTCCCGGATGGATCTCTTCAATCGGGCCGCCTTCGCGCTGTACCCAGCCGCAACCTGCCGTGACGATAAGCGTTTGGCCAAGCGGATGTGTGTGCCATGCCGTGCGCGCACCGGGTTCAAAAGTGACCAGCGCCATAGCCACGCGTGCCGGGTCGGGTGGGGTATTCAGCGGATCGATGCGGACAGTGCCGGTGAAATATTCTGCGGGGCCCTTGCCTGAAGGTTGTGAGCCGATGCGTTTGATTTCCATGGGTTTTGTAGCTTGTGTTATGTTGTAAGTATTTCAGGCGATGAAATGTTTTATTTCAAAGGTAGGTTCTATTTTTAATATAGATGTTATACAGATTACGGGATTGCTTACCAATATTACTGATTATGTAAGGGACTTGTTGGTGACAATACCAATAAGGGGATGAGTAGAGACTGTGTCAAAAGTGTATGGTAAACTAACCGATGTTGGCGCATAATAGGGTTAACATGGTTAACACAATTTCAAGCATTTTGGAGTTAAAATACTGATTATAAACGTTTTAACAAAAAATAGTGTTAACCCAGAAATACCTGCTTTTTGCTAAAAAAATTGCACCGGGCAATATATAGAGCGCTATCAGCCAAATTTTATTCTGGTGCCTCGCTGGATTTTACTTTTGATACAACCTCTACAAATGCAATCCAAATTGTAAATCTGCCCTGTATAGCCGGAGACGCAAAATTTTGCGTCTCTACAGATGCCTTGCCTGGTAATTCCGCACAACAAAGCTGATCAAGCCTAAGCCAAAAATCAGCATTAAGACCAGTGAAAGATAGCCGGTATGATTGTCGTGGGGAGTGGCGCCCATGTAATCAATAGCCGGTATTTTTTGCGTAGCGGCATAGGTCAGCATAAAAAATACGATCTCAAACAGTTTTTTACCACCGCTTACAATACCGAGACATACGGCCAGCAGCACGATCAATGCAGCTCCGCAAATGATACTTCCAATAGCGAAAAAGTTGAAAGCCACGATGTAGCGGGCAATTAAAGGGAATGCCAGGGCAATAGCCAGCAGCGTACCTGCCAGTATCTGCGCGGGCAGCATCCGGAACAAAGGCTTGTAGGATGCATAGGTGAAATAATGCAGGCGGTAGGTTTGCTCTTTGGTTACCAGTTCGGAGAAACGGGTGACCTGCAAAAACCATATCACGGGGAGCAGATAGGCATGGGCAATATCAAGCCGGGCAAAGAACATGGCTACCCAAACTGCCACGGTGATCAGCCAGAACCATTTGGCGCCTTTCCTGATCAATAGCAACAGTTCGGTTTTGATAAAAGGGAAAATGCCGTAATCAGTCACGATGGGTGGGAGCGGGCCTGTGTTGATGGCGGCGGGTTTTATCGGTATGATATTGGTTGGCTGGTCTTCTGCTATTACAGTTTTCTTCTTCCGGCTTGGCGACTGGTTAAAATCAAAACGATGAAAGAAGAACGAGGAGACATAAACCAGCGCCAATGAAAAGGCCATCCAAAGCAGTCGGCTGAAAATGAACATGCTGTTCCAGCTGACGCCGTTCCAAACGAATGTCTTGAATGCTTTATGCCCTTCAAATATAAAGCCGAATGATACCTGGCCGATATCCTCATGAAACTGGGTATTGATCAGGTTTTTAATGCTATTGGCCACCAGGCTTAACCCAAAAGGATCAAATGCCGCGGTGCCTTCCTTAGTGTTGGCAATACCTGCCATAACCGCGCCGCAGAGGAAAAAATAAGCTATAAATTGCAGGATGCTGCGTTTGCCCAAAAAAACTTCGCCAACCACGGCGAGGCCCGATACCATAAATAACGCCGGCAATGCAAACATTGCATAGGGCACAATAAAATCGGCAAAAATAAACGGGTAGCCGCTGCCCCGTACCCAAAACATGACCATACTGACCAGGAAAGTGATACCTGCGATTGTCAGTAAAACCAGGTAATTGCTGAACAGCTTGGTTAACAGGTAGCCGAAATTGGTGACAGGTGTTGTTGCCACGATCAGGCCGACCTCGGTATCGATATCCTTTTTGATGCCGCTGTTTACCAGCAGAAAGCCCCATAACGAGAGCATAACGGTAGTCATGGTTGCGGAAACGTAACCCACCCAGGCAGAATTAAACACACTCTTGTAACCGGGAACATTCAGGGTACTGTAAGCGGCATCGGTAGGTGGCACAAAAGAGTAAGCGGCATAAACTGTAATGGCCAGCGTGATGAGGAACGAATAACTGCGGGTGCGCTGCAGATAGTCGGCTTTGATGATGTTGTAGCTATATTTCACGGCTTAGCTATTTTGGGTAAGGAATAAATAAGCGTCTTCCAAAGTAGCGGCAACGGTGGTTGAACCGGTCTCGGGTTGATTTGCCCTGGTGATATAACGGACGTTTACTTTATCTTTTTGCCGGATGGTGTTTACCACAAGCTGTTTGGTTTTGAGTGCGGTCAGTTCGTTGTTATCGATCAGCATTTCAAAAACCTTTCCTTCTACCTGTTTTATGATGTCGGGCTGAATGGCTTTCTGCAGTAGCAGCCCATTTTTCATGATCGCCACTTCGTCGGCAATGGTCTCAATGTCGGACACGATGTGGGATGAAAGGATAATAATGCAATCATCAGCCATGTCGGAGATCAACTGACGGAACCTCATCCGTTCTTCAGGATCAAGGCCGACGGTAGGTTCGTCAAATATCAGCACCTTAGGATCGTTGAGCAGGGCCTGGGCAATGCCGATACGCTGTTTCATGCCGCCGGAATAAGTGCCGATGGGGCGTTTCGCGTCGGCAGTTAAGTTTACACCTTCCAGTAGCATATCGATGCGTCTCCGCAGATCCTTGCCACCTACGCCTTTCATCGCTGCAATATATTCCAGGAATTCATAAGCGTTCAGGTTTGGGTATACGCCAAAATCCTGAGGGAGGTAGCCAAGCACTTTACGGATACGATCCGGATTTTTTACGATATCCTCGCCATCCAAAAACAAGGTGCCTTCTGTAGGCTTGCTGATGGTGGCGATGATCTTCATCAGGGTTGATTTGCCGGCACCATTTGGCCCCAATAAGCCCAGCACACCTTTATCGATGGTGATGGAATAATCCTTTAGCCCGGTTTTATTTTTATTGTATTGTTTGGTGAGGTTTTGTATAACAAGTGACATTAGGTTGTGTTTATTTTGTCAGACGGTAAGATGGTGGGAATAGTTACAGGGAAGTTTTATAATTATTGGGATGGGGGTGTTTATGTAATGGCGACGGGTAGTTATAAACTACGAGCATAGTACATCCGAAGTCGGAGACTTCGGACAGCGTGGGGATAAATTAATTATTTTCTATTTCCTCTTTTGATCACAAACTGGCTGAAAATATCTTTCAAGGTAGCGGTTTTATTTTTATCAATTTTGCTGATCACGTAGCCAACCAGGGGGCGGCAATATTCCTTACGGTCGTCTGGTTTGCTGCAATTAAGGCAAACATCAAAATTTACGAAAATGTATTTTCCGATTATGAAATGGTTACCGCCAACATCGGGCGGTACGCAGCTTGAAAGTATCTTTGTCTGAAGAGATTCTTTGTAACAATACGCGGAATCTGACAAGTTATAAATATAATAGGTGATTGATGGTGACCAGTTTCGGTTATAGATTCTCAGGCTGGTGCTATCATATAAAGGCTTTACCCGGTAAAAGGTGACCTTGCCCAGCAATTGGACACTATCCCCTGGCTTGCTTTTGTTTTTATCACTGAAAATGTAGTTCCAACGGTTTAGGGTATCGATTTTGTTCAGGTCAGCCCTTTTGACCAAAGCAATTGTATCGTTGTGTGGGTTTCTCCATGGATTCTCAAGGAGCTGCGTTGATGGTTGTATTATAGTTTCCTGGTTAGACCAAATGAGATATCTCCGGCCGTATTTTAAAGCCATAGAATGTTGGAAAAAAGTATCAAGATGGGCATTATTGTCACCTTTGAACAATGATATAGCTATCCTGAATGTATACATACTAACAGCCTTATCTTTATCGAAAAGCATTTTAATATTACTTACAGAGGAACTGTGCGGTAATAGGACGACCACCTGCGGGCCATTTTTATAACAAACCTCCTCAAGTGGAACTACACGCTTATTGTCGGTGTGATAAATTTCGTTCCGGGAGCAATTCCAGTTGATATATTTGAGCGTATCGCCGGAATTATTTGAAAGTTTAACCGGGATTGACGCCACATAGCAGTTTTTGCTTTTGGGGCGAAGGCCTTTCATCACATGGTTGCTATCGAAAACGGTATCCATGTAATTGGCAACGGTATCCTTGAGTTGCGATGTTTTAACGTGACCGATAGTCAACAGGTAATTACTGCGATCTGCGGCAGTAAGTGTGTCAACAGGTGTGGCAAGGGGTAACTTATGACTGACCGGTTTGTACCGCCAACTGGCTAATACAAATATCGATAAGATCAATACCCATGTTTCTTTCTTCACCGGGATAAGGTTTGACCCTAAGATAACGAAGTTTTTTGATTCTTGTTATTGTAAGACAACACAACTATAATCCACAGTAAAATTTTGCTGACAGACAACCTAATTCTGCAGACTATCGTAACTTTGGAATAACACCATTAACAAATCAAAACAATCTCACCATGATCAAGAAATATTATTGCCTGTCTTTTTTAATTTTCAGCTTTTCACTCCT
>Ga0105237_10003185_pt1 | contig 19689 bp, 16 predicted proteins | sample KBSC24metaG_FD_81520 | JGI IMG/M metagenome (GOLD analysis project Ga0105237, IMG submission 81520) | Corn rhizosphere microbial communities from Kellogg Biological Station, Michigan, USA - KBS C2-4 metaG | ecosystem: Host-associated > Plants > Roots > Rhizosphere > Soil | place: Michigan, USA... | reverse complement strand
TCATGATGCGGTCCAGCGCCTGGCGCTTCAGGATCGCATTGGCCACGCGGGTCTGGAAGTCTTTGAACTTGGCCCAGGCATCCAGCTTGGCATAGGTGATGTGGGTATCGAAATTGGTCTTCTCGCAGCGATAGCGGGTATTCGTCATGGCCGACGCGTCGCGGGTGCTGCGGCGCTTGTCGCCGCGAGTATCGGTGCGGCTGGCAATAGGGCCGGACACACCCAGGCCGATCTTTTCGCCCTCCAGTTCATCAACACCGATGATGTTGATGCTGCCCAGGAATTCGGACGATTCCTGCATCTTGTCTTCCAGCTTCTGCTGCACGCTCGGATCCACCGAGAAGGTGGAATGGACGGCACCGCCGGCGACATCGTTGAGCGTCGCCAGGCGCGACGTGTAGGCGTTATAGGCGGCGCGGGTCTGATTCTTCATATGTTCTGCTCCAGTGAAATGCGAAAATGGTGTACTCGGTCGGCCGGCAGCTTAGAACTCGGTCTGCACGGTGCCGCTGTTGCCGCCACCGGTGGCAGGCGGGCGCTGCAGGTTGCTCTTGTCGGTCAGGTTGATGGTCTGGCGGAATTGCTCGGCAGCGGTCGATTCATCACCAACGCGCTTTTCCAGCTTTTCCAGGCGGGCCAAAGCGTCGGCCACATCCTTGCCGGCCTGCGCGGCAGACTGTGCGAACTCGCCCACCTTCTCGGCCACGGCAGTCATGGCGGCAACCACATCGGCGTGCTGGGCATCGGCCTTCTTCTCGCCACCACCGATGCGGCTGAACAGTTGCTTGATGGTCTCGGCCACGCTGGGGCCCTCTTCCTCGAATTCGAGCTTGGCCTCGATGGCTTCTGAGAACAGGTTCTCCGGCTTCAGCTTGCGGGGAGTAAAGGGAGATGCCTTGGGATTGGTACCCGAGAACTGCAGAATCTCGGTACCCAGGCTAGCGGGGCTGTCGGTCACGGCCAGGCCGACCAGATAGGAACTACCGGTATCCGCAAACTTGTCGGCCAGCTCGATGCTGGTGAAGATCTTCTGGCGGTCCTTGTTCATGGCGATCAGTGCGGGCGTCGGCTCGATCTGAGCGAACAGGGCCAGCCGCTTGCCGTTCTCGGTGTCGACCTCTTCGGCCTTCAGTGCCAGCACATCACCATAGGCCTTGAACGGACCATCGGGCAACAAGCTGCGCAGGTGTTCGACCCACACGCGAGCGCCATAGGTTTTCACGTTGTAGCTGTCGGCCATCTGCTGAATTTGCTCGCGGCTGATGCTACGGCCGTCGGTGGTCGCGCCCTCGGTCGCGACGCGGAAAAATTTGCTCTTGGTTGCCATGAGTTTTCGCGCTCGTTATCGGTTGATCGGATAACGTCATCTTCTGCCGATGGGCGAAATGCATCAATGAAGTGAGGGTTGTTATCAGGGATAGCGACTCGGCAAAGTCCCCGCTACGCGCGCGCGCCGCCTACGCTTGCGGCATGTTAGAAATTCCAGAAGACATCAAGGACAACATCGACCAGGCGACAGAGCCTCGGCAGCTTGCGCGCCGCCTGTATTTCGAGGGCTGGCGCATCTCGTCGATTGCGCGCCACCTGAAGATTAAGCGTTCCACAGTCAATAGCTGGAAGCACCGCGATGAATGGGAAAAGGTCTCGCGCCTGGAGCGCGTAGAGATTGCCCTTGAAGCGCGCATAGTGCAACTGATTGCCAAGGAAGTAAAGGGCAATGGCGAGTACAAGGAACTCGACGCGTTGATGCGCCAGCTTGTGCAAGCGGCGCGCGTACGTCGCTATGAGCAGCCGGGAGGAAACGAGACTGACCTCAATCCCAAGCTCGCCAATCGTAATGCCGGCCCGAAGAAAAAGCCGGTGCGCAATGAATTCAGCGAAGAGGCACAGCAACGCATTGTCGAGGCATTCAACGATTCCCTGTTCGACTATCAAAAGGTCTGGTATCGAAACGGTAGCGAGCGCACGCGCATCATCCTGAAATCCCGCCAGATCGGCGCAACGTGGTACTTCGCGCGCGAGGCGCTGATTGATGCGATCCAGACCGGGCGCAATCAGATTTTTCTGTCGGCGTCGAAATCGCAGGCGCACGTCTTCAAGCAGTACATCATCCAGTTTGCAAAGGACGCGTGCGGCGTGGAGCTGTCGGGCGATCCCATCGTGCTGCCCAACGGCGCGCATTTGTATTTCCTCGGCACGAATGCTCGAACCGCCCAGGGCTACCACGGCAATTTCTATTTCGATGAATTCTTCTGGACGCACAATTTCACCGAGCTGAACAAGGTCGCGTCCGGCATGGCCTTGCACAAGAAGTGGCGAAAAACCTACTTCTCGACACCCTCGGCCACCACGCACCAGGCTTATCCGTTCTGGACCGGTGAGGCATTCAACAAGCGCCGCGCCAAGGGCGAGAAGGTCAACATCGATGTGAGTCACAAGCGCCTGTCGTCGGGGTTCACGGGCGAGGACAAAATCTGGCGCCAGATCGTCACGATCATGGACGCGGCCGCCGGTGGTTGCGATCTGTTCGACATCGACGAGCTGCGCGATTTCGAATATTCGCCGGACCAGTTCGACAACCTCTTGATGTGTAACTTCATCGACGATTCTGCGTCGGTTTTCCCGCTGGCCGACCTGCAGCGCGGCATGGTCGATTCGTGGGTAAATTGGGATGACTACAAGCCGTTCACGGCACGCCCCTTTGGCCACCGGCCTGTGTGGATCGGCTATGACCCTTCACTGACGGGCGACAGCGCCGGCTGCTCCGTGATTGCACCGCCGTTGGTCCCGGGCGGCAATTTCCGCATTCTGGAACGTCACCAATGGCGCGGCAAAGACTTCGCCGAGCAAGCCGCCCTCATTAAGGAAATGTGCGGCCGCTACAACGTGCAGTACATCGGCATCGACACCACCGGCATGGGCGTGGGCGTCTATCCCTTGGTGAAACAGTTCTTCCCAGGTGCCACCGCCATCAGCTACTCGCCCGAAGTCAAAACGCGGATGGTGCTGAAGGCACAAAACATCATCCGCAGTGGCCGCCTGCAATTCGATGCGGGCTGGACTGACATCGCACAGTCCTTCATGGCCATTCGCAAGATTCTCACGCCCAGCGGCCGCGCCGTCACCTATGACGCCGGACGCTCGGAAGAAACCGGTCACGCTGACTTGGCCTGGTCGGTCATGCACGCCCTCGACTATGAGCCCTTCGAAGGCACTACCGCAAACAACACCTCTTCCATGGAGTTCTTCTAATGAAACACAGAGCACGCCGCCGCGCGGCTGCATCCGACAACACGCTGCCGGCCAAGGTCGAGGCTCCGCCGGTGCCATCCGTCGAAGCATTTTCCTTCGGCGACCCGTCACCCGTGCTGGAAGGCCGGGACATGCTGGCGGACGTCGAGTGCTACCGCAATGGTGAGTGGTACGAGCCGCCCTTGAGCATGGTCGGCCTGGCCAAGTCCTTGAATGCAAGCGTTCACCATGCCAGCGCGATCTGGTGCAAGGTCAATATCCTGGCCTCGACCTTCCAGCCGTCTGCCGTCTTGTCGCGTGGAGACTTCACGCGCCTGGCACTGGATTTTCTGCTGTTCGGCAACTGCTATGCCGAGCGGCGCGAGAGCATGACGGGCAAGCTCTTGAACCTCAAGCCGGCATTGGCCAAGTACACGCGCGTCGGGGTAGAGCCAGGGCGCTACTTCTTCGTCAATGGCTGGCGAGATACCTACGAATTTGAGCGAGACGGCATCTGGCACCTGCAGGCCCCGGACATCAACCAGGAGGTGTATGGGGTGCCGCAGTACGTGAGTGCGCTGCAATCGGCCTGGCTCAATGAATCGGCCACGCTCTTCCGTCGCCGCTACTACCTCAACGGCTCACATGCGGGCTTCATCCTCTACATGACCGACACGGCCAGCAACGTCAACGACGTGGACAAGCTGCGCGAGGCGATGCGCAACAGCAAGGGGCCGGGCAACTTCCGCAACCTGTTTGTGTATGCGCCAGGCGGCAAGAAAGATGGCCTGCAGATCCTGCCGGTCTCTGAGATCGCTGCCAAGGATGAATTTTTCAACATCAAGAACTGCACGCGCGACGACGTGCTGGCCGCGCATCGCGTACCGCCGCAATTACTCGGGACCATGCCCAACAACACCGGCGGATTCGGCGATGTGACGAAAGCCGCCGCCGTCTTTGGCTGCAACGAGATTGAGCCATTGCAGGCGCAGTTTCTTTCCTTGAACGAGTGGGCGGGCCAGGACGTGGTCCGCTTCCGTCCCTATCAGCTTCCTACCAATGAGGGCAAATAACCATGAGCGATCACGCCGACAACGCGGACAGCCGCATCTATCGTACTATCGCGGCCGGCCTGGCCGCCGCACGACGTGCGCCAGCGCTGCAACCTGACTGCCGATGCCATTTCTGTGATGAGGTGGTGGCGGTTGATCTGCTATTTTGCGACATCAATTGCCGCGACGATTACCAGCGCGAGATGTCCGCACGGTGCCGAGGTGGAAAAAATGGTCCCGCATGATGCGGGACCGAATGGGGCCATAGGAGGACCCCCAGGGATGCAGCATCATGCATTAATTCATGCTTGATCACAAATCATGTAAGCCAATCGGTGCGGCCGGATGGAATTGCATCATCAATTTCTTGCAGTGTTCTCTGACGAACGCTTCCGGCACGCCGCCATGTGGGACTAGTTTGAAAGTTCCAGGCATCATGTTGCTCTCCAAAGTGACGGCCCATCCGGTTTTATGGTTGGGATCTGACGTGATCAGCTTGTTCAAAGAACTCACGAATTCTGCGGGGGGCACAATCGTCGGCTGTGGCATGGGTCTTGAGGGAATTTAGAATGTGTCATATAGATGAGTGGGCATTCTATCAATAATCGGGCAACCAACTTTCGGCAGTTCTTTGCAGTTCGGTCGCCCCAAATGACGCATCAGAACGACTTAGTGCTGTAATCCCCCCGCTATTTTTTGAAAAAGCGCTCGCGTGAGGTCTCCAGAAGAGGTGTTTCCACCTACACAGATAGCCAAGCCTAGGCAAACTCCACTGTCCCACGCGATCAACAACCCAATGGCTCTAAATCGAGCTACGAACTCCTTCTCATAAGTCGGTGAAGCGGGGGAGCAAGTCTTGATCAACCAAGCGTATTTCGATGGCATTAGCGATCTTGACGTGTTCTGGATTCTCATCAGAAAACGGCTCGTCGGTGACGCTGACGATGATCGTGCCGAGCTGCTTGCCTTTGTTCTGTGCATCAGTGCTCATGACGGGCACGAGTGCGCCGGCCTCGGGGATTTGCTGTGCGTTTAAAGCACGGGGAAGGAAGAGCATCCACCCCACTCCTGGGCGATCTTTAAAGACCTTTTTGTCGAAGTAGCTGGCTGTTTCTAGCGTCACCACACAAGGGGTAAGCAAATTGACACTCTTGAGAACAAGTCTCATGACCGGTTCAGCGGACGTTGAAAATGCGCCGGGCTTTGCTCTCAGTACGATCATGCTTGTCTCTGGAGCGCCCCGAGCAACGTATTGTAGTGAGGCCCCTTCCGGGCCTTCCTTCCCATTCCACATGCTGACAATCTTTGGATCGACGGTCGTCTTCCATGACTCGGTAAGTACGGCGATGGCCGCTGTCGTGGGGCCGGCGGAATCGAAGACCTCGTAACGGTAGGCCTCATCCTTGGTGTTGCCCTTTAAAAGCCATTCATCGAGCAGGGGGGAACATGCTATGAGCTCCTGACGGATGGAGTGCAGTTCGCTCAACATGGCGGGCACATGCAGCGGGCCAGGTTGCCGGAAGATGGTGGTCAGTTCATAGGGTCGCTTCATGGCTCAAATACCGTTTCAATGGGTAGCAGCATTGCGGAAAATATTTTGGAAAAGAAGCGGTAACTCATGGGCTGCATGAAATACCACCTCAACTGAACAGGAGGGCGAGGCTTAGCTACCAAAGATTGTGAGTTTGCCTCGGCCATGATCGGCTCGTCACCCTTCCACCACTCCTGTGGGTCGCCGAAGTCATCGAAGAACTGGTCGTACTTTGCTTTGGCTTCCTTCAAGAGGCATTGGCTCGAATCGAAGCCATCAAACGTAACACCGCTGAACAACCACTCCGTAATAAAACCCTGGCCAACAGGCATACGACTGATGCGGGCTTGGTAGGTGATCGACACTTCCGACCATCCTGCCGTTGAACGATTGAACGGTGCGCCACGATCTGGCGTGCAATCTGGGCACCTCTTGCGTTCCTTAGTCTGTGCTTCAGTGCGTGGGATGGTTGCAGACTTCGCCTTTTCAGCTTCTTCCTGGCGCTTTCTCGCCTGTTCCTTCGCGGCCTCACCCGCCGCCCCAGCGACGACGCCCACACCGAGTGCAGTTAATATACGGGCGACAACGCCCTCAATCAGCGGTGCTGCCAGTGACGCCATCAACGTTCTCCCTTGAGCATATGTTTCATGACGGCATCGAGGTCATCGAGCCGCTGTTCAGGCGTCGCGCCGGGCTTACGCAGGTAGTGATCGACTAGGGGATCATGGTGGATGCGCGGAGCGTCCGCAGACAGGTACATCAGCCGCACGATGTGAGGTGTGCTGGTGAAGCCTATCCGGGCGGAATAGTCGTAGGCATCCTGCATGCGCTCAATTACTACATCTCGGCCGGGCTGTTCCCGCATTTCGGGGCGGTTAGCCAGGAACTCATCACATACGGCTGCAACGAACTGCCGGTCTTCACCCAGTTGCAAGTTCTGCCACTGCGCCTCAGTGAGCGTCAGCATGTTGCCTCCCGATCCAAACGCGCCTGCCTTCATGCAGCAAGTGCCACTCATGGATATGGCCGAACAACTCTTCACGCTGTCGAGCGTCGAGCGTGCGCGCCAGGTTGACCAAAACACGTGGGTCCCAGAAGCGAAGCAAGGCGCGCCGGCCATCGGGGAGACACACGTCTAATCGCAGTTGCAGTAGTTGCCCTAGGCCTTCCAGATTTTGCGGTGCAATCAGCCAAATGAGTGACGGCGCATCGCGTTCGAGCGTGGTCAGCTCGGCGACAGTTGCCTCATCTACTATGTCCGTGTCCACCAGCCAAGGGCCAGCGTGAGCAAGCGCCGCGTCTGGCGTCCGCGCAAATAGCGGGAACAACCCACTACCCGGGTGGAGTCTCTTACAGAGTTGGGCTTGGTACTGCACGCCATCGACAAGTGCGTACAGTCGAAGCGCCGGCATGGAGTGGTGTAGTTGTTCCATCCGTGATTGCACGTCAAGCATTGTCACTCCCGAATAACGGTGGGGCTGCCGAAGTGGGCGGCTTTACGCAGACAATCCAGGCAGATGCCCGAGTTGGTCGAAGCCGCGATCTGGGATGCCGCACCCAACGCCTCTGCCTTGGCCTCCGCTGAAGAATCGCCGACAGATGACTCGTCCGACCAGGTTGTTGTCGCCTGCGCCGAAATCAAGCGGGCACCGCAAGCCGTGGTGTCCAAGTGACGCGCATAGCTGCGCCCCTCACCGTCCACCATGTCTGGCGCACCAGAGTTGATCGCGAACACGCCTCTACACTTAGGGCACACCACCATATCACCGACACGGGCCATGTACTTTCCGTGGATGCTGCTGGTGAGGTCGGCGCTGATGACCGTACCGCCATGACTGGTCTTGTCTCCAAGGGTGATAAAGGGACGACTCATAATTTCCTCGCCAGGTTAGACAGGGCGCACAGGGCGGGCTGTTGTGCTCGCTTTGACGAGGAGCAATAGAATTTGTTCCCAGTAGACGGGAAAGCCGCTCTGGCGCATTCTCCGAGCTCGTGGAGGGGCTTGGAAAGGACGGGGCAGTAAAAAAATAATTGCAAATTTGCAACTATTTTCCATTTTTAACCTGGCGCGCGCGGTTGCCCCCACCCCGCGCCTGCCCGCTACACAGGTAGGCTTTGACTCAGATATGCATCATCCGCTGAAGAGCGTCCAGCCTGGCGCGCCGGCCCGCCAGGCTGACACCGAATGTGACGCGTTTTGACGCACTCAGCATTGTTTGATGAAAGCGACAATATGCTCAAGACCCAAGCTGCGTCACGCACTATGCCAACAAAAATATTGCCATTTAACAATGCAGGAGCCCATCTCAAAAAATGCAATTCATGGCCTTGTTGCGCTTTTGGTCGTAATTGGCGTTGCTAGATACCTCTTGCTAAGGCGGCGTCAATTTTCAGTTGCGAAGTTGTTAAAAATAGTTAGCATTCATTTAAGCGCTGCTGCATCCGCTTGCGCTAAAACTTGGCAGTCCAGGCATTTCTCAAGAACTTTCCATTTGAAAGAGAGAATTAGATGGCTAACGTGATCCTCCCTAAAAATGCATTAGAAAAAATACAGGTCGGACAAGCGTTTGCTGAGTACGACCTCATCCGAACAGACAATCAGCTATTTGTCACAACGCCAGCTACTTTGTCGGCTCTAAATCAGGATGACAGCAAGTGTTTTTTTGTAGGGCGGAGGGGGGCCGGTAAGACGGCTATCACGTATGAGCTGCAGCGAAAATTCTCGAAAAATACTGTCGCAATTACGCCGCATATATTTGATCTTCTTAATTTGCCTTTAGACCACGACCAATTTAAGGACACAAGACAGCGTGCTTTCAAATCATTAATGCATACAATGGAACGGGCTCTTATTGATGAGGCACTGCGACACTATTTTTTGACTAAGCAAATCAGCTCTCACAAACTTCCACCTACGATATCAAAAGAGCGTAATTTGATTGAGGACTGTCAGTTCGATCAACGAATTTTAAGTCTAACGCAAGAAATTTTTGATGCGTACAGTAAGTCCCAGGACAAACTTTGGTTGCGGCAAATAAGCCGAAGCAAAGAGCTTCTTGACGAACTTAACTCCCTAGACAATGTGTCAGGAGGGGTCTTGTTACTTATTGACCGTCTTGATGAATCTTGGGACGGATCAGAAGCAGCAATCATTGCGTTAATGGCCTTGATGCATGCTTCGGTCAGATTAACGGCTAACTCAAAGATGATCCGTCCATATATTTTCATTCGCGAAAATATCTACGATAGGATTCGTCATTTAGATAACGAGTTTGCAAGACTGGAGACTGCCGTGGTCTTTCTTGATTGGTCGGAAATTAAATTGGTTGAGCTAGTCGAACGGCGTCTTGTAAGGCCATTCAATACCAAACCAAAGCTGGGAGGAGACGCCTGGTCTTGCTTCTTTGATGATTCTGAAGAGAGGACGAGCATTGAAAAGGTTATGAATCTGTGCCAGCACAGACCTCGCGACGTGGTTATGCTTGTGAGTTACGCAATTGAGGCGGCAGTAAATAACACACATCAGAAGATTCGTGAAGAGGATCTCGACGCCGCGTCTACACGCTACAGCACAAGTCGTCTCAAAGACTTAGGAGATGAGTTTGCTGAAAACTATCCAAATATTTCAGTAATCCTAGAGTCGTTTTATGGTCTGGGAAATGAATATACCGTTGTAGGCATTGAAGATTTTGTCAGCAAACTATTGGTAGATGAAAAAATAAAAAAGCACTGCGCCAGCTGGTTTTACGACTATACGACATCATTCCGCTTTATCGGGCTGCTGTATGACATTGGTTTCTTTGGAATGAAGCGCCGTGGAAAAATATCGTATAAAGAGTCGGGCAAGGATGCCAACGCAAAACTGCATCTAGAGACAGACTCTCATATCGTGATCCACCCGACGTATCAGCCGGCCCTGAATCTGCGTCCAATCCTGATCCAAAAACTTACGGAAGACGTCGCCCTAAAGCATGAAGGCATGCTGCACGATTTGCCCGAAAACTATCGATTTGATCAATATAAAGAAGAGCTTCAGTCCACGTTGATAGATCTGAAGACGCTCCCGATGGGGCATCCCGGAGCATCCTCTTTTGAAGAAATTGTTGGAAAAACGATTCGTCTGTGCTTCTTCCGTTCGCTTACCAATATCCAGGGGAAGGAACGTACTCATGAAGGTAGCATCGTTCGGGATTGGGTGGCTTCAAACCGAGCAGCCGGCGGATTCTGGTCTGTTGTGCGGGAGAAATATGGCGCTACTCAAGTAGTTTGGGAATGCAAAAATTATGCTGATCTTCATGCAGACGACTTCCACCAAGTTGGGTACTACCTTAGTAACACGTTCGGCCGCTTCGGCATCATCGTTTTCAGGGGAGATGAAATCAAAGACTCCTATTATCGGCATGTTAATAATGTGGCCAATAAGAACCAGGCAGGAATGATCCTCCTATTAACACAGCGAGATATTGAAGTTTTCCTAAGACAGGCAATAAAGGGGGTCTTTAAGGAAAATCATCTTCAAGATAGATTTGATCACTTTGTTCGGCAAATTTCTTGAACGCCAGTATTGGCCGGCCGCTGCCGAACTTTTATGTGATTTAGTTATTGGGATTAGCGCGGCTGTCGGCCTCTCGGCGGCGCAGGTGCGAATGCCGTCGCAGGCTGCAAATAATGGCAGTCAGCCTCAAGATTTAGGATGCCGATTAGCGTTTCTTGATTAATACTACCTTCGAGGCCTATTTTGAATGAGCCGCCCGCAGAGTAATAAAGGTCCAAATGATGTTCAGGGTGGAGATGACCGTTAGCGCGCTCTGAATCACGGTCATATCGTATATAAGCATCTTCAGAAAGCATAAGCTCTCGTAATAGGGTCCATAACTTAGGATCAATGTCTGACGCTTCGATGATTGGATCGATGAACTCTGAAAAATCTGCAGCATTTAGTATGCCGCCACCTTCGATGAGGGCCAAAATCTGGGAAGAGACGCGGCTATCTATCAAAACACCTTCGCGCGAATGGAAAGAAAAGGCCGCCTCTTCATAGCGAACCGTGAAGGGGAACGCAATAGAAAAGATCTTTTGGCCACCCTTCAGCTCACAAAATAATCTACTCATCTTGACTACTACGATCGACAAAGTCGCTTCTAACTGATCCCCTTCGGCAGGTTGATTGATAAGAAAAGCCTTTATCGCGTTCATCCACAGCACTATCACGTCACGCTTGGTTCTGACCGCCTCAAGGAACGACGCCGCCTGAAAGCGATCTACTCCTATGTCATAGCGTTTCGCCATGTTACGTCCTGCCGCGCATCATTTTCGAGTATAAGAAAGTGGCCGTATCTCGAATGTTTTCTACGTCCATGTCTTCGCCAATAACCTTCTTCAGGGCGTCAAATAGCTGCTCTCTCATTAATGCTATTACCCCGATGTCATCGAAAACTTTATCAACAATGTCAAAGAATGACATTGATCCGGAGGTCACATGAATTGTTGTCTTGATGCGTGCCTGTTCAGCTTCATCCGGTGGTGCCACTTCGATGCAACCTTCGAGATTAATCCTGGCAAGTCCATCTTGAATGTTAGGGAGAATTTCCGAGTTACGGTCCGCAGAGACAATAAGCTGAGATTGGATGAATGAGCGCGTCAGGGTCATGTAGAGAGCATTTCTATACTTGTAACTCGACGAAATCTTCTCGCTCACACATATCACGAAAGGAAATTCCAGCCCTTTAACATTGTTCCGGTTGCTGACAAATAGCTCGCCACGACGTCGCCTCTTTGTTTCGTGTGCCTTGTTGACGGTCCAGCCGAGTTCCCGAGGTACAGCGATAGCTAATTGGTCGGCCAGCGAATAAACAACGTCGCCGCTATCAAGCAGAATAATCCCAACATCTTCGGGAGATAAAGATGGATGTTCAGCGGCCAACTGTTTTATCGAAGAAATGATTTTCGCACCAACTGCGGGCCAGAAGTCTCCGTTCACTGCATTGAGGAGCACACTCGGCAGATTGTTGTCGATGTCTTCAAACCGCCGAAGCGGCTCGCGTGTCAGTCGATACACCGATCCTTGGGCCGCCTTCTGGACAATATATCCGCAAGCCTGCCACTCACGGTCTTCCAGCCATCGCAACTTTTCGCGCTCAAAGAGTCCCATCCCGATAGCGTGAGCAAACATTAATGTTCGTGGATCCGTTCTGTAGCATTTGCTAAGGAGGTAGTCTGGCTCTATGGTCGGCGTGATTTTTTCATCAAAAATACTCTGAAAGATATCGCCTGCAACGTACACGATCCCACTCGTCACGGCCTGACAAAGTTCGATGAATGAATCAGGGAAGTCCTGGCTCTCATCGATCAATATATAGTCGAAGAACGGCTTAATATCTCCCTTGCTCTTTAACTCGGCTAATGCCTCTAGGCACGCACGGTCAAAGTTCATATAAGGACTGAAACGGTGGAACGAGAGACCATAGACTTCGCAAATTAATCGGTATGCCCCGGAGTTGGGTAAATGTGATGATCCCCACGCATGTACGCACCATAGCCGATCATCCCATGCAATCTGCTCCTCGACTTTCATAAAGTTGAAGAAATCCGGGATGCGCTTTGCAAGATTGTCGGCTAGGATTCTGTTGTGACATGTGAAGAGAATTTTGGAATTGGGCGCATTCACGTAAAGATCGCGCAGCTTATGCAAAAGCAATTCAGTCTTGCCGGTGCCCGATAATCCCTGAATCCTCACTGTCGATTCTTCAGGCTTTTGATAAATGAAGCGCGTCTGATCGCCATCGAAGAGCAATATCTTCCGTTTAACACGATCCAACAGAGTTATCGGGAGGTCGGCCTTGACTCGCTCGATATCATTGATGCTACCTGTTAACAATGAGACTAGCAGTTCAGCTATTCGTTGCTTTGCTGGGTCATCGATGCGAGATGCGTGTTCCCATGTTTGAAATGGATCAGTGCCATCTGCTTTTATACTGAGAACGAGTTCGTTTTTCCAGGTCCGAGGACGGCCAATGGATTCTTTGTAGCGATATTTGTCTGAGATCGAAGCCAGATCTTCAAGGAAGTCTTCAACGAAATCGTCAAACGACTCATCATCTCCTGAAAAGTCAACAAAGCTCAACATTCTCCGCGGCGACAAGACAACCACTGCGCCTTCGTGAGAATAGCTGTACCGATTGTCGCCCAGCGGTCGCGAAATAATGTACGTTTGTTCGTTGTGAGCCCCAGCATTCTCCTCAACTTGTTCAATAAAAACTTGGTTTGTGTGATTCTTGTCGGCTTGGAGAAAGAAGAAGCTGCTTGGCATGATTTGGGACGTTGTTAAGGAGCAGAAATAGTTTAGGGGCTGCTTAGCTGCTGGTCACTGTATGTTAGCAAAATAAGCCTGGCTCACGAGAATTGTTGTTAAAAAGCAATGACTGTCAAAAGGTGTCGCGCTGTATCCCTAGTTTGTCAAGCAGTTGGCAAGGCCATCGTATCTACTTAGCTGGAGCTGGTTTTTGCTGGGGAATATTTTGCCCAAACGGGTGCTGATCTACGAAATCGCGCACTGTATGCAAGGCCAGTGAGCCGTACGCGATGTGGCTTGGCGGTGCGTACGAAGCATGTACTCTTAACTCGTAATCAGTTGGCATCGCCCGAAAGAAAGCCCGCATCAGCGGGCATTCTTTTTGAGTGCCACTTAGTGTGCGCATGTGCCGCCGGGCCAACGGGCAACGCAAATCGAAAAATTACCAATCTCTGAAAGGGATCATAGTGTGCCCAATTGAGCCTGGGATATGGATCTTTTGGAAGAGTTTTGACAAAGAATGCAACGCTAATTCGCGATGAGGAGTAGGTCCTACTGTCAGGCCCCATAACGGCGTCTCTTTGTCCTTCAACCCTAACTTTATTGGCACATAAGGAACAAGAAACGACTTACCTACTCGTAGATCACCGACCATTGGATCTAACACTAACGCCGTCATGCGCCATTCTCTTTCTTCTGCAAAGGCGACGTCTTTTAGATAAGGGCCTATATCGCGCATTTTTGCTAACGGCCAGCCCATATTTGAGTCGCAGAATTCTTGAATATCCCTTCCATCATCTGAAGCCGAAAGAAGATAATCCAAAGTTTCTTCTACCCAAGCTTTAATTAGCGCTTGCTTCGTAGAATGGTCATAGATACAGGGTTTCAATATGAAATTATGCGCGGATGCTACTTTCGCCAGTTTCTCGGCATCAAATTCAAGGGCGTACCCTAAATTTGGGGGGCAGTAGCCGCGCCATTGACCTAATGAATCACGCACCTCTGAAAAACACGCTACGTACATATTGCCGAAGGCAGTTCGGCGGAGGGTATCAAGAATTGCCATGCATATCTTTTTTGAACGGTCGTCGTCAAATGATTTTGCGAAAAGTGATAACTCTTCAGAGGCCAATTGATTTGCATGTTCGAGCTCGTGAGCATCGTTCATATATAGGATATGTGTTGCCCACAGTTCATCCCCTCGAACAATATTTAGTAGGTTATGGCCGCTGGTGTAATGAAAAAGAGAGCGATTGGGGAGCATAGAAATTTAGAACAAATTTATTAGTCTGGATTAGACGGGATCTATTTAATCTGAGTAATTGCAGGGCCTTCGACACACTTTGCATATCGGGTATTGATTTTCTGGTGCAACTGACTCCGAATCGTAGCTTACTGCCAATTAAGTTCGATTTTTCTGCGTCATACACATATTTCTCAAACTTTGAAAATGAAAAACTGGACGAGCCGACGCTCTTGGAGAAAATGCTGCAAATTGAAGGCGTTTTAAAGAAAACGCCCGCTAAAGCAAACCTTAAAAGGATAAAGAGGGAGATGATCGCAAAATTGCTTGTACCAGATGGGCTTGCGTATAAGCTTCACACCCCGTTTCTGAATAACAAAACCCGCCCGTCATTTGAATAGGCAAACTCCCGCACAATGCGGGCGTTCGTTTTGGTAGTGGTGGTTTGCTTCTGGCCGAGGCTCTGTTTTTACACAGCCTCGGCCAGAAACTTGGTGGGGTCTGGTGTTGGCGTCCCACTTTCGCAGGCGACTAGAAACTCTGCCCACTTCGATAGCGCCACTCGGCGCTCTGGGATCTCTTCACGAACGTCGTAGATGCCTTCCATGCCCCTGAGTTTATGATTCAGCGCGATTTCTGATATGGCACTGGAAATGCCCATGTTTCGCATGTGTCCCTTCGCTGTGCTGCGCGTATCATGAGGCGTGAATCGGGTCACAGAGATATCGCCGCGCTCAAAGGCTCTAGTGATGGCGGCCCATAGCGTAGTTGGGCCGACGTGGGTGTCTCCGCCTAGGTTTCGCCGACGCCTTTCTTGCCGAGCCGGAAGCAGATACTCTGACTCCCCGGACCACTCGATTAGAGCGCGAAACCACTCCGCCACAATTGGAACGAGCGGTACCATGAAGCCGGATCTCGTCTTGACGTTCTCGTCTGGCACCCACCAAAGCCCTCGATCGAGGAAAATATGCTCCTTACGCGCCTTCGCCAGCTCAATACCACGCACACAGGTGGCTAATAGAATTCTGAAGGCCATCGCGTTTTCTTCACCGATGAATTCGACGCCTGGTAAAAGGATGCGCAATTCCTCTTCGGTTAGCATCACCCGCTTGCGTACCGGTGGCCTTTTCCCCTTGAGTGCTGATAGCCGAATTCCCGTGCATGGATTTGCTGCGATGATTCGCAGGCCGCAGGCGTGGTCAAACAATTTGGAGGTCGAGGTGAGGATGCGCTTGGTGATGGTCCATGTACGGTTGCAGTCGGTCAGCATTCCGACTATGTCTTGCGGAGCTACGCGATCAACCTGACGATTTCCCAAGTGCGGAAGCACTATCTGGTCGTAATCGTAGTTGCGATACTTGATTGTATTGGCCGCGTAGGAGGAAGGTAGCAAGATTTTTTCGCGGAAATCGGCCAAAAGCTCTTTCACGTTCCAAGCTGCTTTGGTGCGGTTTTTTTCTTCCTGCTTTTCGATAGCCGGATCTCGGCCTTCATCCACGGCCACTCTAATGGATCTCGCTTTTTCCCGAGCTGCAGATAAGGACAGGTCCGGATAATTACCCAACGTCATCTCGCGCCGCTTCCCTTGTCGGACCCGATATCGCAGAATCCATGTCGCTGTGCCGGCTGTCGATAGGGTAAATGTCAGCCCATCCCCATCTGATTTGGCTATGGCCTCACCTTTGCTAATCCAGTTGCGGAGCTTGATGTCGTTGAGTAGATGTGAAACTTTCGGCATTTGCGATCCCCGGGTAGCTAGCCGCGAGCAGCTGATCTAGCTACCCACCTAGCTACCCGCTTTTGTTGCGATGTAGGGGAGGATAGTGGCATGCTGTGAGATGAAAACTCAAGCCTGTAGAGGGGTTTCAGGCGATTGCAGATATGTACTGCAACGTAGTGAGACGCTAATTCAGATCGCAGGTGGCGATTTTCATGGAGACAATGCAGTGGTGAATCGGAGGCGGGCCGTGCGCATCATGGCCGATGCGTCGTGGACAACGGGCGACATCTTACCGCATTCACCAAGGCGGCAGGTTGGACGAGGTCGGCCGAGACTGAAGACTTCCTCCAAAACAGAAGGGGAAGGCCCTCGCAGACATTCCCCTTCGTTGTGCCATTGCCCGCCCGCAACCCGGGCGGAGCAATCAGATCCCGAGCATTACGCCGGCATCATCTGCGCATTCATCTGCGCCTTGTCACCCTTGTCACCCGCCTTGCGACGACGATAGGCCGCGAAGCCGATCAGGCCCAGGCCGCCGATCATCATGGCGGTGGTCGAGGCTTCCGGGACCGGTGCCACGCTGATGTTGCCGGCGAAGCTGCCGCCCGCCGAGCCCAGCACGGTGCCGGCCACCGACAGGGTGTACAGGCCGGAAGTCAGGCCATTGGTGCGCAGGCTGAAGGTCTGCAGGTCACCGTTGGACAGCTCGGTGCCAGTATAGGTCTGGCCGTTGCCGCTCAGGGTGAAGCTGTTGATGCCCACGCGCGAGAGGCCGTCCAGAGCGATCGACACCAGGGCCGAGGAAACCGACGCGCCGGCACCGCTGATGTTGAAGGTGAAGTTCTCCAGGAAGGTCTGGCCAGTGGTGCCATCACCGAAGCGGGCGTTGAAGGTCGACGTGGCGTCGGTCCACACCAGGGTGCGCGTGCGCTCCAGATCCGCGGCGCTAGCCGAGGATGCCATGGCGACGAATGCGGACGCGACAAGGAAACTGCTCAACAGTTTTTTCATAAAAGACCTCTTTCCAGTTCGATTGATTGGTGGGTATTCGATTGGTATTTGATTGCGAAAGCACTGCAAGGGGGATAGCGATCCGACAGGTTTTTTTATTGGTGTTGGCGAGGCCGGAATCCTGTCTCTGTTTGTGATATTTGTTCATCGAGACGGAGTGAGAATAATGGAAAAATGCTAACGTTAGCAATAAATTATTACGCTTTTCCTGTAACTCCTGTTGCGATGTAGGAATCCATGAAGCCGCTCCGGTAAAGGGTTTCCGACGAAGTTTGTATTCTCTTTAGGCAATTAGTTTGGATGCGGAAACTAAGTTTTTAGGGCAACCTGATCTTCTTCCCATGGGCTGAAAAACAGGACGAAATTTGCGTCAGAAAAAGTGACGCATGAACATATTCGGGAACTATTTACGCAAAGGAAGCGCGACCGTAGTACTCAGGATCACGCGAAAAAAATTCGCAAGGAAGTCCAGCTCATCCGTAGAGAAAAGTGCGCTGTGCGCAGAGCGCGCTTCAGCGGAACGTGACGATCCTTGACTACACCACAGCGCATGTGCAGCAGCGGCAAGCGAGGACATCAGAAGACAACGAAGAGAAGAAGAGAAGAAGAGAAGAAGAAAAGAAGAAAAATCGGGAGAGCAGGTACGGCAGCGCCGCTACCTGAAGCCGGGCACCGCGCCGGCTTCGGGCAGGGAGGAGAAGTGGCTTACTTGAAGCGATAGCTGACCGCCACGATGGCGGTGTCATCTGTGTGACGGCGCACCAGCGGACTGTCGGCCACCGCGTTGTCCAGCCATTTGCGGCGCAGGTGCAGGTTGAGGTGCCAGTCGCCGGTCAGCGGGACATCGGCGGCCAGGCCCAGGGTCGGGCTGGTGGACGCACCCGCGCTGTACTGGCGCAGGCCGCTGGCGGCCGCTTCGCTGGAAGTGACGCCGACGAAGTAATCGTTGTAGCTGCCGCTGCGGTATTCCACGCCGAGCTGCGGATAGAGGGTCACCGGACCCAGGTCGATCTGGGCCGCATAGATGGCCTCGGCCAGGGTGCCGTGCGACTTGTTGAAGTCACGGAAGACGTTGAGGAAGAAACCGCCGATGGGCGTTTCCTGATAGGTACCGATGCCGAGCGGAATCGGATCCGAACGGCGCTGCAGGCCGCGCTGGGCATCGAAGCCATCCAGGCTCACGCGCCCGGCCAGTTCCAGATAGCCGTAGCCCATGCGCACCGTCTTGACGCCGAAGGTGTCGAGCCGGGCAAAGAAGCGGCCGTAGTCGGCATAGGCATAGGGCAGGACGTGGTTGCTGCGGTCGGCATCGGGGCCGTTGCGGTCGACGCGGTAGACGCCTGCGCCGATGTCACCGGTGAGACGGTCCTGCAGTTGCAGGGGATCGGGCGTGGCGGTCGCGGGAGCGGCTTGCTGAGCCAGAACGGGGAGGGCGCAGCAGGCCAGCGTGAGCATGGCGAGTATGTTTTTCATGATGGGCAGTGGTGTGGAGGCAAGCGGCATTGTAGCGGTCAGCGGGTCGCTGCGGCATCCGCTCACGAAAATGGCCTGCCGCGCAGGCAGGCCATGGCTGTCATGGGCAATCACCGCCGGGCGCAGGCGGCCCGGCATGGTTCAGTGCATCAGGACTGCTGCAGGGTCGGGTAGTCGGTATAGCCTTCCGCACCGCCGCCATAGAGCGTGGCCTGGTTGATCTCGGCCAGCGGTGCGCCGGCCTTGAAGCGCTCCACCAGATCCGGATTGGCGATCCACGGGCGGCCGAAGGCGACCAGGTCGGCCAGATTGCGGTCGCGTGCCTTCACCGCCATCTCCAGGTCATAGCCATTGTTGGCGATGTAGATGCCCTTGAAGAGATCGCGCAGGATCTGCAGGTCGAAGCCACCTTCGACTTCGCGCGGGCCACCGGTGGCGCCCTCCACCACGTGCAGGTAGACCAGCTTGTAGCGGTTCAGCTGCTCCACCACATAGCTGAAGAGGGCCTTGGGATCGCTGTCGGCGATGTCATTGGCCGGGCTGATGGGCGACAGGCGGATGCCCACGCGCTCGCTGGGGATCACCGAGGTCACCGCTTCCACCACTTCCAGCAGCAGGCGGGCACGGTTCTCGATGCTGCCGCCGTAGTTGTCGGTGCGCTGGTTGGTCTTGTCACGCAGGAACTGGTCCAGCAGGTAGCCGTTGGCGGCGTGGATTTCCACACCATCGAATCCTGCCTGCAGGGAAAGTTGCGCAGCGATCTTGTATTGCTCGACGATGGCGGGCAGTTCAGAGGCATCCAGTGCGCGCGGTTCCACGAAGGGCTTGAAACCGCTCTCGGTGAAGGCATTGCCTTCCGGCTTGATGGCCGAGGGCGCGACCGGCAGCGCGTTGCCGGGTTGCAGGTCAGGGTGCGAGATGCGGCCCACATGCCACAGCTGCAGGAAGATGCGGCCGCCCTTGGCGTGGACGGCGTCGGTGATCTTCTTCCAGCCGGCCACGTGCGATTCGTTGTAGATGCCCGGGGTCCAGGCGTAGCCCTTGCCCTGTGGCGAGATCTGGGTGGCCTCGGCGATGATCAGGCCGGCACCGGCGCGCTGCGCATAGTATTCGGCTGCCAGTTCGGTGGGCACGTCG
>Ga0105237_10003184_pt1 | contig 19690 bp, 8 predicted proteins | sample KBSC24metaG_FD_81520 | JGI IMG/M metagenome (GOLD analysis project Ga0105237, IMG submission 81520) | Corn rhizosphere microbial communities from Kellogg Biological Station, Michigan, USA - KBS C2-4 metaG | ecosystem: Host-associated > Plants > Roots > Rhizosphere > Soil | place: Michigan, USA... | reverse complement strand
GCACGGTACCCCTCGCCTAATCCCGCGTAAAACCCGGCCGCGGCCGGCTGGTGCCTCGCAAGTAAAGCTGACAGTTGCTGGACGCCAGCTTGCAGATTACTGCGATCCTTGATCTGCGCCAGGGCCACGTACATCTCGAATTCCGGCGTCTTCACGAGAGTTGCCGGGTAGTACGGAACGACCTCGCCCCGATAGGAATTCGCGAATGTCTCGTGCTTCTCCGGTTTGTCCGCAAGCAGAACCCCCGGCGGCGGACGGACAATCCGGTGATCGGTCATGACGATGTGCACGGCGTCGTCGGTTCGCCGCTTCGGCATGTGGCAACCAATGCAATCCTGTTGGGGCGGGTGCGCGGCTGTCTGAATGGTTGCGTGGCAGCCCTGGCAAACGCCATTGTAATGCGCGGCTGCGGCTTCGCCTCGGGGAATATCGTGCGGGTTGTGGCAGGAGGTGCACCGCAGCTTTCCGGCGCTCTTCAGGAAACACTGCGAAGCCCGCAAGCGGTAAGCCGCACCAGCCACTTCAAAATCCTCGTTCTTGCCGGGTGCGCGGTCGAAGTCCAACCGGAAATCTCCCAGCGGCTTTCCCGGGACGAAATCGAAAGGCCCGTGATTCAGCCGCGTAATCGCATGCGGCAGCAGGCGGCTACTGGTTTCGAGATGGCATTGCAGGCATACCTCCATCTCCCGCTCGGGACTAAGCCGCGCCGGATTGACAATTGCGGAGCGAATCTCGTCCCTGCTCGTGCCAGCCCTTCCAACAGCGGCAACGTGCCGGCCACCCGGTCCGTGGCAGCGCTGGCAATCGATCCCTTCGGGGAGCGGAGCGGCGTATCGCGCCTCGGCGCCCGCTTCCCTCTGGCTTGCCGGAATTCGAGGGTAGGCGTTGTGGCACGACATACATTCGTAGTGGATCGCGCGAGTGGAACCTTGATAATTCAATCGGTCGTAGCCCGGATTCATGGCCCAATAGCCACCCTTTTCCGCATACCAACCCAGTGGCAACTGCTGGAGCGTGTTCCGCGCGGTCAGGTGCAGATAGGTCCGCCCATGATTGCCGGAGCCGAGGACGTAATCGATCTGTTTCTCTTCGATGTTGGTGTCCGTGCCGTCAAATCCGATTTGCCAACGCCGCTGATAGAATTTCCCCACGCGCTCGATGGTTTCGAAGTACGTGTGGGATGCGTCATGGAAAAAAGGTCCAGTTTTCTTCAGCGCCTCTGGCATGCTCTGAGGTGTGGCCCGGTAGAACGAGCGGGCCATTCCGGTCTTCGCGAAAGTAGCCGCGATGCCCTGATGGCACCTCGCACAAAGCGACGGATCGACATAATCGTTTGAGGGAGCGATCTTCGGAGTTTGCGGCGCGCGAGAGGGCACTTGCGCCAGCGCGCACAACGACAACGCGACGAGCATGGACAATCGCAATCGCTCCGCGCATTTTCCCATGGCTGGAATTGTCGCACGAGAGACGGCAGCCCGCTGATTTCAACGGGTCGGTCTAATTGTTACCGTGAAGTGCGGATGTGGCGGATTCCCGGGATCGCAATCAATTCCAGGGCCGGGCAGTATTCTGTCAGGCCCTGGATGTGCGGAATACCCAGACCGCTAGCGGGTTCTCCTGGCATAACGGTTGGGCGCACCGGGTGTGGGAACACTACCTGCAATCTGCGCCCCGCTGGCATGTGACTTGGTCAAGCCCGCTGTGAGAGTGATCCCACTGCCGGCGACCGGGGCTCCCGCTGCGTGCGCAGACTTGAGCGGTGCAGCGACTGTGAGGGCGGGGCCCGGGCCGCCTCTGCCTCTGCCGCCACCGCTGATGGAGGCGACAACTGCCGTCTCACTCTCAATCGTTATGGCTTGGCCGGCTGTAAAGCCGAACGGGCTGGCGACAGGAATGACGGTGGCACCTGCGTTAATGGCAGTTCCGACCGTCGTGGCTCCCGCGGTTCCAACCGTTCCAATCACGGCGTTTTCGAGGTTCGCTCCGGTATCAATCAGAATCGTCTGGCCAGCGGCAAAGTCCGCAACAGAGGAGACTTTGATATTGGTTGTGCCGGAGTCGGACGCAGCCGACAGGGTAGCAGCAGGCTGCAACAGGAAATCGTGGCAATTGCTGTCGGTATCGGCGCCGTCCGGGAAGCGGCCCGCGCTCCTGTGGGGCTGGGTAGTCGGCGGAGCGGCCTGGCCGCCAAAACCACCACCCCGGCCCGGGGAAAATGGAGGCACGCGGCAGCCATTCTCGTTCGCACCGGAGATGCCCTGGTATCCCTCCGAGGCCCATGGATCAACAAGAAGGCCGTAATTAAGACTGTCAACAACCAGGCCGGCGGCGTCACGCAGCACCATATTACCGGCTGCCTGGGAGAGGGCGGGGCCGCCAAACCACTGATTGGGCGCCGGGGACCCTTGATAGCCAGCCGTGGTGACCGACGCGTCATGCACCACCGCGTCAATTTCGTGGCCCCTACCGAGCGGCTTGTCCAGCGTGATGCCGGTGCCGAGCGGTTGGACCGGTTCGTTGCTCGTGTGCGCAAACGCCGTTGCCGGCTGGAAGGTGATCCCCGTTCCACGCGCGCTGAACGGAATGTTGGAGGAATGGTTGAACTTGAGCGGCGCGGCAAGTTCAAGACCCGTGCCCAACTCTGTATCCTTTAACGGACCATTAAAGGCGTTCCGCGCCGACTGTGTCCCCACCTTCGTGACGGTGACGGTCTCAATCCCGTGTCCGACACTGTCGATATCCAGCCGGATCTTATCCCCGGCTGAAATGTTGGTGACAGACGATACTTTGAGATTCGTATCTCCGGCCTTCGCGCCTGCAGTCAGCCAGGCTTGCGTACCCGGCTTGCCGATCGCAGTGACCGTGGTCACCTCGTACTTTTCCACGGCCTTGGCGACGGAGGGGAAGGTGGCCCCATAGCCGATGCCGATCTTCTGGCCGACTTCGAAGCCGGTGAGATCGCCCCCGCCCCGCCCGCCGGGTCCCGTCACAGGCACGTTCGTCGAGCCGGCGGGGATTGTGATTACCGGACCATCAGGAACGGGTTGCCACAGTGTCGTGCCGTTGCCGGCCGCTGTCCCGACGCTGACGATCTTGCGGCTTTCCATACCTGCGCCCGTATCGATTTCAACGGTATCGCCGACGTTCATCCCAGTCGTGGTCCGCACGTGTATGGTGGTATCGCCCGCCTTGGCTGGCACAGCCAGTCCCGAGTTGGAGAGACCGAGAAGGTAGAACCCTCCAGCCGCGAGTCTTGTCCCGGCCGGGATCTTCACCGACGAGAAGATGGCCTGTTGAGTCTGGTGCTGTGTGAGCGTCCAGTTCGAGATATCGACACTACCGCTACCGGAGTTGTATAGTTCGATGAACGAGTTCGTCGAGTTAGTGGTGGAACCGTCGCTCACGCGGAATTCGTTGATCTTGATCGGGCTGACGTTCCGCACTTTTTCGGCGGTGGTCTCGGATTGCGTCCTGCCATTTGCCGTCCACGAGACGTTGCCGACCAGGTCGCCGTTGAAGGCCGCTGGCCCGGAGGTGACCTTGAAGGTCGCGTTAACGCTCGCACCTGGCGCGACCGGACCGGCGATTGTCTCCGTGGTATTGCCGCTACCTGAAACGACGGCGTTCCAACGCGCTGGCACAGTCATGCTCAGCTTAACGCCCGTTGCGGGCGCACCCGTCGTATTCGTGAATGTCAAGGTCGTGTCCTGTGAGGATCCCGGTGAAAAGGTCTGGAGTCCGGGCGGAGTAGCAGTTGCCGACGCTGGCGCCATGCTCAGCCGCGCCACATCGTATTTGGCAGCCACAACGTTGGCCTGCACCAACTGGTCCGTGGCGTCGGTTGGGAAAGTGCTTGCGGCCGTCATTGCGCCTTCATAGAAGGTGCCCTGCGAGCTGTTGCTGTTGTCACCGCCGTTGCCCAGCAGGATGGCTCCCTGCTTTCGCATCGGGTCATAGGTCGGGTTGACGCGTGGTCCCTCGAACATGACGGACAGGCGGCCGCGTTGCGAGTCGCCTCCCATCGAGGTCCAGTGGTGCGGCTCGCCCTTGGCCATCGCGGTGACGAACCGCCAGGAGATGATGGGCAGGCTTGGGCAGAGTTTGGACCCATCCGCGTTGACGCAACCGACGAGGTTGTTCTCCTGGTCCGTCATAATCCACGGGCCAGCGCCGCTTCCCCGGTACCAGGCACCGGCGTTGCCGTAGTATGTGGTTTCCATGGTGCCGTTGCCGTCGTCGCGGCTGTCGGTCTCGGCATTGCCGTAGTCGAAGCAGCAGCCGGAATTGTAGTGCAGGCCGTTAATGACCCAATACTGCCCCTCTGCCTGATCGTCAACCGCGGTGCCTTTCGTGTCGTTCTGGCGGAGTCCCATGCCAGGTGCGATAAAAGTGCCGTAGGCCTTGTGACCCATGATCGTGATGGGTGCCCAGTCGGCAAGCGGGAGGTTGTTAAACCCACCCATGGCCGGTCCGCTGAATCCGCCGCGAGGCGCCTGGATGAGATGGTTCTTCTTCGGGGATTGGTCGTAGATGATGCTGATCCAGCAGTAGGTGTTGGCACAGAATGCGTCCTGCGCGGGCGCGTTGGCGTATCCGCCGGCATCCGGGGAAGGAGATGCGACAGGCTGGACAACACCGACGTCCAAAGTTCTCCCATCGGACTGGCGCAGCACCTGGTAGAGCGGACCGTTGTAAGAGGCGTAGAGCGCGCGAGTGGTGCTATGGGCGGCCACGCAAGGGTCACTTGCGGCTGCGTAGATGTCACATGGTCCCTGCGGCCTAGGGGGAATCGTACTTCCCTGCCCGGACTGTTGGGCCATCATTATCGTAACCCCGACCAATGTGAGCGCCAGTATCAGCATTAGAACGAGCTTGGTTCTCGACTTCATCTTTATCCTCTCTGCCTTACCGAGAAACCCGTTTGCCGGGTCTTTTGCCGGATCTGCAATCCCGTGTGATTGTAATCGCTTGCGATTCTATCTGCAAATATTCGTCACGTCAATCACTATCGAACTCCTACAGGGCCCTACTTAAACGATGCCGTTCTGTACCACGCGACGATGTAATCGTTTGCATGCAATCTCCGCAGGCTTCCAGCAAATACCGGTTCGACGCCCCGAGGGGGAATGCTGGCGGCACCTACTGGTCTGCGTCTGGGCGAATGAAGCTGTTCGGGTGATGCCGCCGCGGGAAACCTGTGGCCGCGTGCGCAGACTGGAGCACCGTCCCTCCGACGGGCAGCTAGCCGTCCGGACGGAAAATATTCCGCCCTCTACGACGCCGTCGAAGGCACGCAGGAACGCAAGGGCTACCTGCGCGCCGGTCTTCAGAAAGGCCATCCATCTTTAGCGTTGCGCGGCGAGCGGCTGAAGGGCAACTGGGGCGCCGTCCGTATGCACGAGGATGCGGAGAAGGAGAACTGGCGGCTCATAAAGCAAAAGACGCTGAAATGGAAGTTGAGCAAATTACGTTTTGGAAGGGGCTGCGTGGAAACGCTTACTCGGCTTTTGGCCTGGGAAACGCCTGGCACAAGAGGGTTAACGCCCACCTCCCTTCCGGTTAACTGTTAGGCGAAATGATCGCGGACGGGTGATCGCGTCTCAGAAGAATAAGATTTTAATAGTTGATAGCGTTAGGACACGGTACCAAACCTAGTTTGTGGCAGCCCTGCGCGATAGGATCATATTCCCATCGCCCCTGTAGGGGCTTGCAGTCAAAACATGACGCGACTCCCATCTCGAATCAGTACCTTGGTCTTCGTGGCCATGGTGGCTCCCGTTAACTGCCACGCTGCGGATAACGATGCGCTGAAGCTCTGGTACAGGCAACCCGCCACTGCCTGGACACAAGCTCTGCCTGTGGGTAACGGGAGGCTCGCCGCGATGGTCTTTGGCGGCGTCCAGAAGGATCGTCTGCAACTCAATGAGGACACCGTCTGGTCCGGGGAAAAACGCAACCGGAGTAACCCCGAGGCGGCCAAGTCCTTCCCGGAAATCCGTCGCCTGCTTCTTGAGGGGCATCCGGCGGAAGCGCAGGCACTCGCCGATCGAACGATGATCAGCATCCCGCGAGCCCTGCCGGTCTACCAGACTCTGGGTGATCTGTGGCTGGATTTTGCTGGCGCGACGCCGGATGAAAACTATCGCCGCGAATTGGATCTGGACACCGGCATCGCTTCCCTCCGTTACGCCGCCGGAGGTGTCCACTATCTCCGCGAGGTCTTCGCCTCGGCACCGGATCATTGCATCGTCGTGCGGTTGACCGCCGACAAACCGGGCAGCATCTCTTTGCGTGCCACGATGACCAGGCCTGCCGATGCGACCAGTCAAACGGCACCCGGCCGCCTGATTCTGACCGGGCAAGCCCTCCCGAAAAACGTCCGCGGAGAGAACAACACTGGAGTGCGCTTTCGAACCGAAGTGAAAGCGACCCTCTCCGGCGGCCGCCTGGAGACCTCCGCCGATCACCTTGATGTGAGCGGCGCAGATAGCGTCACGCTGACGATAGTCGCCGCCACCGAAATCCGCGAGAAGGACCTCGCTGGCGCCTGCTCTCGTGACTTGGGCTCCGCCTCGCGTTCCTATGACGTACTGCGTCGTGGGCATATCGCGGATCACCAGCACTTCTTCCGACGCGTACAGTTGGAACTTCCAGTGGACGCCGCGGTACGAGCCTTGCCTACCGATGAGCGGCTCAAACGGGTTCAGAACGGTGCGCAGGATGACGACCTGTTTGCTCTCTATTTCCAATATGGTCGGTATCTGCTGATCGCCAGCAGCCGGCCCGGAAGCATGGCGGCGAATCTCCAGGGCAAGTGGAACGAAAGCCTCACGCCGGCCTGGGGGAGTAAGTACACCATCAATATCAACACCGAGATGAACTACTGGCCGGTGGAAACCTGCAACCTCTCGGAGCTGCACGAGCCGCTTTTCGACCTGATCGAGACGGCGCGCGAGGACGGCCGCCGCGTCGCGAAGTCCGATTATGGCGCCGGCGGCTTCGTGCTGCATCACAATACCGACATGTGGGGCGACGCCGTGCCGATTGATGGCGCGCGATATGGCATCTGGCCGATGGGAGCAGCCTGGCTGTCCCTGCATTTGGCGGAACACTACGATTTTACCCGCGATCGCAAATTCCTGGCCAACCGCGCTTACCCCATCATGAAGGAGGCGGCGCAGTTCTTTCTGGACTACATGGTCCCGGACGGCAAAGGCCATCTGATCACAGGGCCCTCGCTCTCTCCTGAGAACGAGTACAAGCTGCCTTCGGGCGAGAGGGCCGTCCTTACCATGGGTCCGACCATGGACACGGAGATCCTGCAGGAGTTCTTCGGACGACTGATTGAGGCGGCGGACACGCTCGGCGTCGACCGGGAATTTCGCTCGAAGGTTGCGGCTGTTCGTGAAAAGCTGATGCCCCTGCGAATCGGCAAGTACGGCCAGATTCAGGAGTGGCTCGAAGATTACGACGAGGTCGAACCCGGCCACCGGCACATGTCCCACCTCTTCGCCCTGTTCCCCGGGGACCAGATTATGCCGGGGAAGACGCCCGAACTGGCCGCGGCTGCCCGCGCGACACTCGACCGGCGGCTGGCCAATGGTGGCGGCCACACCGGATGGAGCCGCGCGTGGATTATTAATTTCTGGACCCGGCTGGGGGATGCCGGCAAAGGCTACGAAAACCTGGTCGCCCTGCTGGCCAAATCCACCCTTCCCAATCTGTTCGATAACCACCCGCCGTTCCAGATTGACGGCAACTTCGGGGGAACAGCAGCCATCGCCGAAATGCTGCTGCAAAGCCACGGCGGCGAACTCCGATTGCTTCCGGCATTACCAAAGGCCTGGAACGCGGGCAAAGTCTCCGGGCTCCGCGCCCGCGGCGGTGTAGAAATCGACATTACCTGGAGTAACGGCGTTCCGGCCACAGCTACGCTCCGGCCGTCAGTCGATGGCGCACACCAACTCCGCTTCCCGGACGGTGTCCGCATCCGGTCCATCCGCGACGGCCGCCTGGCGATGCCGAAAAACGCTTTGACCTCTCCATTGAAAGTCCAAGCAGGGCACAGTTATACGATCGAATTCGAAACAGCGGTCTAGCACACAGGAAGATTCATGAAGCGTACTGCAACCAATCGAACCAGACCCAAGATGAACATTTCCCGCCTGCTGACATTGACGCTCGGCCTGGCAGTGCTGGCGCCGGCGCAGGTAAAGACGGAGATCCCTCCAGTCGAGTCCAACGCCAAGCCGGTGAAGGTGGAACATATCAAGATTCATGGCGCATCTCTGGAAGCCAATCTGGAAGGGGAAGAGGTTGACCGCGAAGCCCTGGTCTTTCTCCCGCCCAGTTATGACACCGTCAGGACCCGGCGCTACCCAGTCGTGTATGCCCTCCATGGATACTCCATCGGCGCCGAGCAGTGGTCGAAGGAAATCCATGTGCCACAGACCATCGAAGGGGCGTTCGCGAAAGGGGGCCAGGAAACGATCGTCGTATTGCCGGATTCGAAGACGGTATACAACGGTTCGATGTACTCCAGCTCCGTTACCACGGGCGACTTCGAGAATTACGTAGCACACGATGTGGTCGCTTACATGGACGCTCATTACCGGACCATCCCCAGGCGGACCAGCCGCGGACTGGTCGGGCACTCCATGGGTGGGTATGGCGCGAGCCGGATCGGGATGAAGCACTCCGACGTTTTCGGCAGCTTGTACATCATGAGCCCCTGCTGCATGTCCGCCCGGGGAAGCGGCGGCGGGCGTGGTGGTCCCGGAGGGGGGCGAGGCGCCAACACCGAGGCGGCGCTCGCCGAAGCCAAAACCCCCGCCGAAGCGGCCAAGGTGCCGGGCATCGCCACTCAACTTGCAGTGGCCGCGGCGTGGTCCCCGAATCCGAACAAGCCGCCGCTCTTCTTCGACATGCCCTTTGGCGATGCCCAGCAGGAAGTTCTCAACAAGTGGGCCGCGAACGCGCCCCTGGTATTCGTTCACCAGTACATCGGCAATTTGAAACAGTACAAGGCGATCGCGATCGATGTCGGCGATCAGGACGGTTTGCGGGTAGATGCAGGCAAACTTCACGAGATCCTCGACAGCTACGGCGTCTCCAATACTTTCGAGATCTATCCTGGCACGCACACCAGCGCTGTCGCGGTTCGTTTCCAAAACTTCGTGATGCCGTTCTTTGCAAAGAATCTTTGCACCGGCAAGGACTGTAAGTAGACGTCTGACTTTTGAAACGCTATGACATTGGAACAAGTCGCGCGTCGTGCCCGCGTCTCTACCGCTACCGTCTCCCGCGTGCTGAGTAACAAGGCTGCCGTCAGCGGCGGCGCTCGCGCGCGCGTGCTGAAAGCTATCGAGGATCTCAAGTACAGCCCGAACCTGATTGCCCGCGGGCTTGCCGGCGGCAGCCGTAGCATTGGCGTCATCGTTTCGAATCTGGAAAACCCGTTTTTCCTGGACGTCTATAAGGCAATTGAAACGGGAGCGGACAGCGCAGGGTTCGACCTCATGATGGCGAACACGGGGTACAACCCGGAGCGCTTGAGAGCCAGCGTCCGTCTGATGATCGGCCGGCGTGTTGCAGGGCTTGCGGCGATTGTCTCGGAAATGGATTCCGGGCTAATCGCCCAGTTGAACGAGTATCGAATCCCAACTGTATTCTTCGATGTGGGCGTAGCGGGGTTCCACCTGGCCAACATCCGCGTAGATTACCGCCGCGGCATGGAGAAGCTGATCGCCTATCTCTACAGCCTGGGGCACCGTCGCCTCGGTTTTGTGGGACATCACGTGTCCCTGGGACCGATCAACGAGCGTCAGAAGGTGGTGCTCGATGCGGTCGGGGGTTACTCCGACGTCCGCGTAGAGACAGCAGCAGATGAGGATAGTCTGGAAGGCGGACGCCGCGCGGCTAGAGCTCTGATCGCCGCGAACCCGGCGATCACGGCGATGATCTGCGCCAACGACCTGATGGCGCTGGGCGCGCTGCGCGAGCTTCGCGACACCGGGCTGCGCGTACCGCAGGACATTTCCGTGACGGGTTTTGACAACATCCAACTTGCTCAGTTCAGCGCCCCTGCGCTCACATCCGTCCACGTCTCCCGCGAGGAAATCGGGCGAATCATTTGCGATTACCTGATTGGGCAGACGCGGCCCGAACGCGAGGTGGTGATCGACCCCGAGCTGGTCTTGCGCGATTCGACGGGCCCAGCCTCGATTCGGCCTGCTAAACTGCGAGTTCCGGTCCGCCGCGCGAGCAACTGATGATCAAAATCAAGGGACTGCGTTGGTGGATGATCAGCCTGATCATGCTGGGCTCGGTCATCAACTACTTAACCCGTAGCACGCTTGCGGTAGCCGCCCCCACGGTTCTTAAGGAACTGCATATTGGCGCCCGCGAGTATTCGTGGATCGTCGGGGCATTTCAGGGCGCCATCATGGCACAGCCGATCTGCGGGTATGTGCTGGATGTGCTCGGACTGAAGATCGGATTTGCCATCTTCGCGATCACCTGGTCCCTCGTGAATATGGCTCATTCGCTGGCCGGCAGTTGGCCGGCATTTGCGGGGCTCCGCGCACTTCTCGGGTTTAGCGAAGGCTCGGCCAATCCAGCAGGCATGAAGGCTACCTCCGAATGGTTTCCCGCCAAGGAACGGGGACTGGCGGGCGGCGTATACAACATTGGTGCGTCAGTCGGTTCCATGCTGGCGCCTCCGCTGGTCGCCTGGGCGATCTTGGTTTACAACTGGCGTGTGGCGTTTGTCATTACCGGCAGCCTGGGACTAGTCTGGGTGGTGCTGTGGCTGCTCCTCTATCAATCTCCCGACCGGCATCCCGCCCTTACCGAACAGGAGAAGGAGTTCATTTCCGCCGGCCAGGAAAAGCACCTGCAAAGCGATGGTTCCCGGCCGTCACTCGTAAAGATCCTCGCACAGCGCAACTTCTGGGGCATCGCCCTGCCGCGCTTCCTGGCCGATCCGACGTGGGGCACGCTCAGTTTCTGGATGCCCTTATACCTCAGCACCGTCCGGCACATGGACCTGAAGCAGATTGCCTTGTTCGCCTGGATGCCGTTCCTGGCCGCAGATTTCGGCTGCATTTTCGGCGGACTGCTGGCGATGCGCCTTCAGAAGCAATTCGGCTTGACCGTAATCGACTCGCGGCGCTGCGCCTTCACCGTCGGCGCACTCCTGATGTTGGGAGTGGGCTTCGTGGGATTCGTCGAGAGTCCCTATGCGGCAATAGCACTGCTCAGCCTGGGAGGCTTCGCCCATCAAACCCTTTCAGTCACGGTGATCACGATGTCCTCCGACCTGTTTCGTAAGAACGAAATTGCTACAGCAGCAGGGATGGCGGGCACGTTTGGCAATGCCGGCCTACTGATCTTCTCCCTAATGATCGGCGGCCTGGTCGCTACGGTAGGCTACACGCCCTTCTTCATCTGCCTCGGTCTTCTAGACCTTTTGGGCGCCGCAGTCTTATGGGCTGTAGTCCGCGAGCGCAGCGAGCCCCGCCAGGGAGGAATCGGATGACGATTCGGAATCCGATCCTGCCCGGCTTCAATCCCGATCCGTCCATCGTTCGGGTCGGCGACGATTACTACATTGCTACTTCTACGTTCGAGTGGTATCCCGGTGTTCAGATTCACCACTCCCGTGACCTGGTCCACTGGCGCCTGCTCACCCGCCCCCTGAATCGCGCCAGCCAGCTCAACATGCTCGGCGACCCCGATTCTTGCGGCATTTGGGCTCCCTGCCTGAGCTATGCCGATGGCCTCTTCTGGCTCATCTATACCGACGTAAAGCGATATGGGCGGACTACGCAAGGATCGGCAACCGGGGCGTCGCTGCGTGACACCCACAACTACCTGGTCACCAGCCCGAGGATTGATGGTGAGTGGTCCGATCCCATTTACCTCAACAGCAGCGGCTTCGATCCCTCGCTGTTCCATAATGACGACGGCCGAAAATACCTGGTCAATATGCGATGGGACCACCGGCCGGGGTGCAATCGATTCTCGGGAATCGTATTGCAGGAATATTTGCCCACGGAGCAAAAGCTGTCGGGCCCCATCAATCTGATCTTCCAAGGCACGGTGATCGGATTTACCGAAGGCCCCCATCTCTATAAGCGGAACGGCTACTACTACTTGTTGACCGCCGAGGGCGGCACAGGCTTTGGACACGCCGTCACCATGGCGCGCGCCCGCGAACTCCACGGACCCTACGAGTTGCATCCGGACGTCTATATCCTTAGCGCTCGCCGCCGCCCGGATATCGAATTGCAGCGCGCGGGCCACGCCGATCTAGTCGAGACGCCAAACGGCGAGACCTATTTGGTGCATCTCTGCGGCCGGCCGATTCGGAATCGCGGGCGCTGCACACTTGGACGTGAGACCGCAATCCAACCGATGGCATGGTCGAACGATGGCTGGCTTCGCACCGCGGACGGAGCGGGCCTTCCTTACTCCGAAGTCCTCGCCCCCGCACTGCCGGAACAGGTCTTTCCGCCGTTACCGGAGCGGGAGGATTTTGATTCTCCGAGCTTGCCATTGGATTTTCAGTGGCTCCGCTCTCCCTGGCCAGAGGAGCTTTTCAGCCTGACCGCACGTCCTGGGCATCTACGTCTCTTCGGTCGCGAAACGATCGGCAGCCTCTTCCGCCAGTCACTCGTGGCGAGGCGCCAGCAGGCCCACTGCTTCGCTGCCGAGACGTTGATGGAGTTCGAGCCGGACCGCTTCCAGCAGATGGCCGGCCTCGTCTGTTATTACAACGGCTCCAAGTTTCACTACCTCTATGTCTCCTACGACTCGGATTTGGGTAAGCACATTCGCGTCATGTCCTGTTTGCCCGACCAGGTCCAATCGGATGTTTTCAGCGCGCCTGTCGCCATTCCTACCGGCGTTCCCGTGCAGTTGCGCGTGGAAGTCGATTTTGAGCGGCTCTATTTTGCGTATCGCATCGAAGGCCGCGAATGGGCCCTTCTGCCCGGGCCACTCGATGCGAGCATCCTCTCCGACGAGGCGGCGGCCCCGGGAACGCCCAATTTCACCGGCGCCTTCGTCGGCGTCTGTTGCCAGGATCTGGCCGGTATCGGCAGGCACGCGGATTTCGACTACTTCCTCTACCGCGAACGGAGTTATCGTGCCGACCCGTTCGGCTCAAGCTGACAACCCAGAACTTTGATAGCCGGGACAGGCACGTATCTCTAGCGGAGTGAGACGCGAGGACTTCACCGCGGTGCTAGCGGCGGCCTTACGCGGATCCGCACGTCGTGGGAAAAGCGGCGCAAGCCGGAGTGGCAGTTCTATCCCGTCCTCCGCGAAAACGCGCAGCTTTCGGGCAAAGCAGCCGCCAGTTCCCGGACCCTTACGAAGCCGCGACCGCAATGCAAGGGAGTGGTGCTTTCGACTGATTGATCTCCTCAGCTTTTCTTGCCTGTGCGGCCGGTTTGAATTCCATGCCGTTGCCCAGCCGCGAGCGCGAAAGGCGTGAGGATCCAAATAAGCCAAAAGCACCACTCCTTTGCGGTCGCCGCTGGGTGGGGCTCCATCCCGCCGACGGAGGTTACTTGGAATCGTCTACGACTTCGATGCCATTCACGCAAGCCATCCCTGCCACCGGGACGAATGTGAGCAGAATCTTGCCTTGAGCGTTGGGACGAATCGAAGAAAACGTGCGGTCGATTGGCTTTCCTTCGCCGCCCGCCTCCTGCATGATATCGAAGCCACGCAGCAAGGCCACCCCGTTGCAGTAGACGTCAAAGACGCGGCTGCCCGGCCCACCCCCACCCGGGTTTCGCTTTCCGTAGTGCCCTTCGCAGAATTTTAACGTCACCCGATACCGGCCCTCCGACACGGGAAGAGCATACGAAAAGTGACCCCAGCGCTCGCTCGCGTAGAGAGCCATATCGGGCGCTATTGAGTTGCTCGCCTGGGCTGGGTTCGTCGTACGGACCAGTGCGTTTCCACCAAGAAAGTAGGAGTCCGCCTGCCACTCGCCCCCAGACGAATCCTGCCAAGCGGAGGTCCACCCCGCTCGAATTCGGACCGGCCTGGCCTTCCCGGCACCCGATGGCAGCACTTCGATTGCGCTTAACATCGCAGTGCTTCGCATCGAGTTGAGGCTCAGGTGGAGGAAACCATCTGCGGCCGGTGAGATGTTGCGGAAGACGCGTTCGTCGGCAATGTTGGATCCGGCCGTATCAGCCACTACATCGAATGCCGTCAGGAGTGGGTTCCCGTTGGCGGTGACGCGAAAGACGCGCTGGCCTTCCCCGCTCGATTCGGCGCTGATAAAATCCGCTAGACCCGTCTCCGCAAAAAACAGGTGCAGTTCATAGTTGCCGGGCCGTAGCGGTATGTCGTACCGAAAATCTCCGCTCCGAAGGTGGCGGTAAATATCCGGGTCCAGCGTCCGAAAGATCCGCTCCGCTGGACGGATCAGCACGTTCCCACCCGAAAAGAAGCGATCCGGACCCCAGGTTCGCCCGCTCCGATCGACGTAAGCGGCAGTGGCTCCCGCGATCATCCGGAGCGTTTCAACCGCTGGCGCCGCTCCGGGACTCGGATCCGGAATGGGCGCGGACTTGGCCTTCACGGGAGTAGCAATCACCGGCCGCCACAGCGAAGCCACAACAGCACCCGCGAGTACCACCATCACCATAGCGGCAATAATCATGCGGTGCGTCGGCCAGTTCGAGGTTGCCTCAGCGTGTGCTTCCACGCTCGCCGCTTCGACTGTTGGCGGTTCCTCCGCCGGAGTTTCCGCCGGCAAAGCCTCCGAGGCGGTTAGCTCTGGCGCCTGCGCCTCGGCGGCTTGCGCCGGTTCAACTTCTGGCTCCCATTTGAATTCGACGGAGTAGGAACCGGGTGGCAAACCGATTCTGACAGGGTGATAGGTTCCATTCTCAGCCTGATAATGCTGAGCCAGTTTCTTGCGTACCTCATTCGCCGTCACACGAACGATCGTGTGCTGTCCAGTATCGAAGTCCTGCGGAAGCTGGAACAGCTCCCTGCCGATCGAGCGCTCTTTCAGGGTGCCGGCAGGACCGTTGATTGTGTGCTCGACGATGTACCCAAGGAACTCTCTGGATCGTTTACTGGTCCGGAAGGCAGGGCTCTCCAACAGACGATTTAGTTCCGCCCGTACGGCCCGCTCCCGTGACTCGCTGAGTCCCAAGCTCTCGTTCTCGCACATTCCTGGTGCTCTCCGCGAATGATAACACAACGCTTTTGCTGCGGGTGCACCCTGTTTAACAGCCTCAGCTAACCGTTAGCCAGACGTGAGACCGGCCCTCCCCATAGGCGTTAACAACAACATTACCAAGGCCTTGTCCGCCAGACACGGTACCAAACCTACCGTCCATGGGACTGGCAGGGTAGCATTAGCGCAAGTTCAAGGCCAAACAACCTCGATAACGCTTTTCCGCACAGGGACAGGGGATGAACCACAAAGTCGCCAGTTCCCGCCGAATGCGCATCGAGAACGAGATCGTACTGGGGTCACAATGCAAACACAACTGAAGCACGTATTTCTGTCGGCTGCACTTCTCGCAGCAGTATTTGCCATCCCACTTCACGCGCAGACCTTTGGGGAGGTCACGGGGCACATTCAGGATGCCAGCGGGGCCGCCGTGCCGAACGCGAAAATCACCCTCACGAATGTGGCCACCAATGCCGTTCGAAACGTATCCGCCACCGAATCGGGAGACTACACTTTTCCGAGCGTGCCACCGGGATTTTACAACATCAAGGTCGAACAGCCGTCGTTCAAGTTGACCAGCACGAGTAATGTGCAGGTCCAGGTTCAGCAGACTGTCCGTCTCGACTTCACGCTCGAGGTCGGGCAGGTCACCGAATCGATCGAAGTGTCGGCTTCCGCTCAGATGCTGCAAGCCGAGAACGTTTCGCTGGGTACTGTGATCGAGAACAAGGGCGTTACGGAACTGCCGCTCAACGGTCGCAACTACCTCGGCCTGGTGGCACTGGCGGCGAACACCAACACGCTTTCGGCGAATTCCGGCCAAGCCGGCGGGCGCCAGGGTGGCGACCGCGCCGCCCAATCCATCTCCTCCGGCGGCAACCGGATCATGTTCGACTACTTCACCCTCGATGGTGTCAGCAACACCGATCCGGACTTCTCGACCTACGTGGTGCTGCCCTCCATCGACGCCATTCAGGAGTTCAAGGTGCAGACCGGCATCTACCCGGCCGAGTTCGGCCATCAATCCACCCAGATCAACGTGGTGACGAAGTCCGGTGGCAACGCGTATCACGGCGCGCTGTTCGAATTTCTGCGCAACGACAAGTTCGATGCGGTGCCCTACGCCTTCACCGCCACTCACCCTGTAAAATCGCCCTTCAAGTGGAACGACTACGGGTTCGAGATCGACGGCCCGGTGCGCATTCCGAAGCTCCTCGACCTGCGCAATCGCCTGTTCTTCATGGCTAACGATGAGTGGAAAGCCCAGCGCCAGAATTCTCAGGCTACCTATTCGGTCCCCACCCCCGCGATGTTCGGGGGCGATTTCAGCGCCTTAGGCACCACCATCTACGACCCGGCCACCGGAGCAAACGGCGCCACGAAAACCCCGTTTCCAGATAACAAGATTCCTTCCAACCGGCTGGACCCGATCTCGCAGAAATTCCTCAAGTATTATGTCCCGTCCAACTTGCCCGGCCTGTCGAGCAACTACACGCAGATGAACTCGTCTCCCAACAACCGGGACGGCTTTACCCTGCGGATGGACTTCACCGAGTCGGCAAAATCGCAATGGACCGGTCGCTACAGTTGGGGCGATGAAAACCAGTCTTCGACCGGCATCAGCATCACTGGCAGCAAGATCCTGACGAACTATGAGCAGTACCTGGGCACCAACACCCGTACGCTCTCGCCGAGTTTTGTCAACGAAGCCCGTTTCGGCTACACCCGCCTGAGCAACTCCTTGGGCACCTACTCCGCTTACAATGTCGATTCCGTTTCCACCCTTGGAATTCCTAACCTACAGCCCGGAGCACCAGTTTCGTGGGGCGTACCTTTCGCCTCCTTCGCAGGAGACGGTTTTGTCGCCATTGGCGACACCCAGGATGGTCCTTACTTCATCAACGACAACACGCTGCAACTGGTCGATAACGTTTCGTGGAGTCATGGCAAGCATGCCCTGCGCTTCGGCTTCGAATACAGCCGCCAGAATTTCAACCAGATCGGCAACCAGTTCTCCCGCGGCCAGTTTGCCTTCCAGCCCAACGCCACCCAAAGCACGGCCAAGACGGGCGGAGATGCATTCGCTGAGTTCCTGTTGGGCGATCTCTACCAATCGGTCGTGGCTGTGGCGTTGGCCACCGCGAACTATCAGCGCAACGCCGAAGCCGCTTTCGTTGACGACACCTGGAAGGTGAAACCAGGAATCACCCTGACGTTCGGATTACGCTACGAGCTGACACCTCCGTGGACCAACACGCTCAACAATCAATTTACCGTGGCTGTGCCGCATATTTATGCATTTGCGAATGCTCCCGACACGCCTTACATGCTCCGCCAGGGAAATTGCAGCGACCCCTATGCCGGACCGCCTGCGCTGAACATTCGCTGGACCACCGTCAGCGCGAAATGCAGCAACGGCGCGTTACCCGACCAACTGATGAATACGTCGTACAAGGATTTCGCACCACGTGTCGGGATTGCGGTGTCTCCGAATTCCAAGACGGTGGTGCGTGCCGGGTTTGGCATGTTCTACAACCAGGAGATCGGCAATGCCTATTTCGATCTGGCGCGCAATATCGCTGGGCGCGTGACGCTCACTTCCAACGCTGGCATTCCCAGCCTCTTCTATAGCAATGCGATTCCCGGCGGCAGCGGCGCAACCGCGAATGTGCCGTCGCCTTTCGCCTACGCCATGGAGCCTAAACATCAGACTACCTACTCGATGCAATATCTATTCAACATCCAGCGCCAGTTGACGCCGAACTGGGCGCTCGAGCTCGGATACCTGGGTGGACTGAGCCGCCATTTGCAGGGCTTCCAGGATGTCAACCAGTCCATTCCCGGCACCGTGGGTAGCGCCAATTCACGGGCGCCGTACCCGGGTTTCAGCAACATTCAATATGTCCACAACGGCGGCAACGGCAATTACAATGCGCTCAGCGTCAAGGCTACCCGCCGCTTCCATCAGGGCTTCAGCGTGATCGGCTCCTATACCTGGTCGAAATCCATCGACACCACCAGCGGAATTCGCAACCAGGGCTTCGATACTTTGTACCCCCAGAACAGCTATTGCCTGGCTTGCGAGCGGGGCCTGTCGGCATTCGACACGCGCCAGCGGATCGTGACGTCCGTCCTTTATGATCTCCCGGTCGGCAAAGGTAAGGCGCTGGACCTGAACAGCCGAGTCGTCGATGCCATTATCGGCGGCTGGCAAACGGGTGGAATCCTTACGCTCCAGAGTGGAATGCCGGGCAACCTGTCGATCGGTGGGGTGGATAACGCCAGCACCGCTGCGGGCGGCTACGATCGCCCCAATGCCACCGGCGTCAGCCCCTACCTCGACAACCCAACTCCCTCGCGATACTGGAATCCGGATGCGTTCGCCGAGGCTCCTCCGGGACAGTTCGGCAATGTCGGGCGAAACGCCATACAGGGGCCGGGCATTATCGGCTTCGACGCTGAAATCCACAAACAGTTCCGCATGCCTTATAAAGAGGGCCACATGCTACAGTTCCGCTTTGAAGCTTTCAATGTTTTGAACCATCCCAATTGGGGGATGCCCAATCTGAACATCCTGTCTGGGGCGGCACGGCCTGGACTGGCGGCTACGGCAGCTCATCAGAACTTCGGCGTGGTTACGTCTACGGCCAATAGCATGCGCCAGATCCAGCTAGGACTGAAGTACTCGTTCTAAACCGGTAGTTACCAGAAGGAGAATGCATGAAAAGTGTATTACTCGCACTGTTCAGTTGCGCGATGTGCTGGGGCCAAGCACCCGATGAGTGCAGGCCCTCGTCGTTGAATATTCCAGGGGCGCCGTATCCTTGCGTCCACGCCGACCGGCGTGTGACCTTCCGCGTCGCGGCACCGGACGCACAGAAAGTACAGGTTCGACTGGGCGGCGGGCACGATATGACCAAGGGGCAGGATGGCTTATGGATGGTAACAATCCCCCCGCAAGTGGTCGGCTTCCACTACTACACCATTTCGGTGGATGGCGCCGTGATGGCGGACCCCGCGACGCGGACATTTTTCGGTTCGGGCTGGGACAACAGCGGGATCGAAATTCCGGAACCGGATTCGGATGCGGCCTATTACTCGGCAAAGGACGTGCCCCACGGCCAGGTGGCGCAACGCTGGTACTACTCGAAAGTCACGGGCAAGTGGCGGCGCTGCTACGTCTACACGCCTTCCGAGTATGACGCAAAAAGCGGCACGAAGTATCCAGTCCTCTACCTTCTGCACGGCTGGGGCGAAAACGAGCAGGGGTGGCACACGCAGGGTCACGTCGACTTCATCATGGACAACCTGATCGCCGAGAAAAAGTCGAAGCCGATGCTCGTGGTCATGGAGCAGGGCTATGCGCAGAAACCTGACGATCCGACCGTTCCCCTGCGCCCGCCGGCGCCGCCCGCTCCCGGCGCCAAGCCCGCGGCGGCTCCCATTCCCCCGGATTTCAGCCGCATGTTCAGCGCGTTC